>Ga0335073_10005573_pt1 | contig 17663 bp, 14 predicted proteins | sample Lox_Sample_22_FD_207093 | JGI IMG/M metagenome (GOLD analysis project Ga0335073, IMG submission 207093) | Soil microbial communities from Loxahatchee National Wildlife Refuge, Florida, United States - Lox_Sample_2.2 | ecosystem: Environmental > Terrestrial > Soil > Wetlands | place: USA...
CATGGCGGTCCCGATTGCCGAAGGCGTATCGACCGGAAACTGGGCAGAGTTCAAGGGCACTAAACCGACCACAAAGAGCGAGCTTCTGCAATTGTGGGACGCGCAGACCACAGCGCTGAACGAGAAGTTTGCACAGATCCCACCGCACCGCTTCGCCGAAGTTGACAAGGCATTCGGCCAATGGGAAAGCGCGGGCATGGGCACGATCCAATACGCGATCGACAACGAGATTCATCACCGTGGACAGGGTTATGTTTATCTCCGCGCACTGGGAATTGAGCCGCCTCCGTTCTGGGAGCGGAATTAAAGAAGCGGAGCAAGCGCGCTGCGTGCGTTCGCGAAGTTAGGTTGAAGCGGAGGTTCATTGCTTTCCCACCCAAGCGACAGAAGGCGTCGCTTGGATGGGGCACCCCTGGGTTGGCGGCTGATGAGTGTTCCCTCCCAGGTCTCGACATCGAGACCTGGGACACCCAAGTTCGATGGTGAGACTGAGAAAGAGCAGCTGCAGGTTTCTGCGTTTGTCGCGTGGCGAATCGGTCGAAAGGACGGGATGGCTAGCGACGCTGGGTGCGCTTCTTGCTGACCGTGGTCAGCTTGCCCATGACGGCATACTTGCGATGCTCGACCGGAGACGACAGGACGAGGCTGGTCACCGGATTGCCATAGGGAAGCAGCGCTTCGATGAGCGCTTCGAGATCGGCGAGGCTGGTTGTCGTGACCTTGAGAAGGAAATCGTCGCCGCCGGTAAGATGGTGACACTCGCGCACTTCTTCGAGGGACTGGACGTAGTCCAGAAAGCGATGGTAGTTCTGGCCGGGACAGCTCAAGCGGATGAACGCGAGGACTTCGAGCCCGAGTGCTTCCCGATCAATTCCGAGGGTATATTCGCGCACGATCCCAATTTCTTCCATCTGCTTGAGGCGCTCGCCGGTAGCCGTGGGCGAGAGGCTAATGCGACGGGCCAGCTCAGCCAGGCTGAGTCGTGCGTTGGCCTGAAGTTCGTGCAAGAGCTTTCGTCCATGAAAGTCCAGTAATGCCGTGGAATCCATTGTCATATTGCGAGATCATACCTGATTCATCGGCCGCGGCGCGAACTCGCCGGTCAAAGCACCTTTAACTTCGCATTTTCGCCGCTTAAGATCGCGGTTATGGACAAGCTTCTACTGGATGGACAGCCTCTGACACTCAGGGAGATTGATCACGTTGCCCTGGGCGGGCGCGTTGTGGAGATCTCCGCTGCCGCATTGAAGCGCGTGGCGGAAAGCCGGGGGCTGATTGAGAACATTCTCGGAGCAGGCGAGACGGTCTACGGCGTGAACACCGGCTTCGGGAAGCTCGCGGATGTGCGAATTCCCGGAGATAAGCTTGCTGAATTGCAAATCAACCTGGTCCGGAGCCATGCCGGCGGCGTGGGCGAACCGCTGGCGGAGGCGGAGTCGCGTGCGATGGTTCTGCTGCGCGCGAACGTGCTCGCCAAGGGATTCAGCGGAGTTCGACCGGAGTTGCTGGAGCTCCTGGTTGCCATGGTGAATGCCGGCGTGCATCCCGTCATTCCCGAGAAAGGCTCGGTAGGCGCGAGCGGAGACTTGGCCCCCCTGGCTCATCTGGCGCTCGTGGTGGTCGGCGAGGGCGAGGCAGTTAATCGGGGGGAGCGTCTTGCCGGCGGTGAGGCGCTGCGGCGTTCAGGACTGAAGCCGCTACACCTTACTGCCAAAGAGGGCTTGGCGCTGCTGAACGGAACGCAGGCAATGACCGCGGTGGGAGCGCTGGCCGTGTCGCGGGCGCTGCGTGTTGCAGAGTTGTGTGATCTGTCGGGAGCGATGTCACTGGAGGCCTTGAAGGGCACTCCGGCCGCATTTGACGAGCGCATTCACAAGGCAAGACCGCATGCGGGGCAGATTGCGGCAGCTGAGCATCTGCTGGGGCTGCTCTCCGGATCGGAGATTCGCGAGTCGCATCGCGAGGGCGATACGCGAGTGCAGGACGCCTATTGCCTGCGTTGCATGCCGCAGGTGCACGGCGCAGTGCGCGGCGTGCTGCAGCATGTATCGAGCGTGCTGGAGACGGAGGCGGGATCGGCAACCGACAATCCGCTGGTGTTTCCCGGTGACGATGCGGCGGTTATTTCTGGCGGAAATTTTCATGGAGCACCACTGTCCTATGCGTTCGATTACGCGTCGATTGCGATGACGGACCTGGCTGGGATCACCGAACGGCGGATCGATCGGCTGCTCAATCCGGATATCAATGAAGGACTGCCGGCGTTTTTGTCCACGGATCCGGGACTTTCGTCGGGTTTCATGATTGCGCAAATTGTGGCGGCAGCAATGATCAACGAGTGCCAGGTGCTGGCGCACCCATCATCAACGGGCAGCATTCCGACCGATGGGGGCAAGGAAGACCACGTATCGATGGGGATGACCGGCGCGATCAAGTTGCGGCAGATCGTGGAGAACGTGGAGCGGGTGTTGGCCATCGAGCTGATGTGCGCGGCGCAGGCGCTGGAATTTCGCAGGCCTCTGAAATCGAGCGGCAGGATCGAGCGAGCTTATGAAGTGATCCGCCGGGTGATTCCAAGGTTGGAGCGGGACCGCGTGCTCGCGCCCGACATCGCCGCAATGGCCGAGGCGATCCGGGGCGGGAAGCTGGATGCGTGGCGGGAGTAGTCAAGCGGGGTCATTGCTTTCCCACCCAAGCGCGTTGAACCTCCGCTTGAATGGGGCACCGTTGGGTCGTCTCGTCTAAGTTTCCCTCCCCGGTCTCAGAGGCGAGACCGGGCACCCGTACATGTGCTCAGGATGACACCTCGATTTCCTATTAGCTTCGCACGATTACACCCCGCGATGTGGAACGGCGTGTAGGATGAAAGCGAATCATTGGAGGTCTCGTGAAACTTTTTCGCACGACGGGCGGCGTTTTTGTCGAGGAGGATGAGCAGCATTTTCTCATCGTCGATCATACCTGGGATGATTTGGTCTCGCGCGACGATCTGCCCGAGTTTCTTGCGGATTTTGTTGATCGCGCGAGTTGCCTCCCGCGGTTTCACGAGGGCGAGTTGCTGCCGCCGATCAGCGGGCAGGAGGTGTGGGCTGCTGGAGTGACGTACTACCGCAGCCGCGGGGCGCGCATGGAAGAGTCGAAGGACGCGGGTGGGGGGAACTTTTACGATCGCGTCTATTCGGCAGAGCGTCCCGAGCTCTTCTTCAAGTCAACCGCGAGCCGGACGGTGGGTCCGGGTGGAAAGGTTCGGATTCGAGCCGATGCGAAATGGTCGGTGCCGGAGCCGGAGTTGACGCTGGTTGTTAGCTCGTCGGGACGGATTGTCGGGTACACGATTGGGAATGACATGAGCTCGCGGGACATCGAGGGTGAGAACCCGCTGTATCTTCCGCAGGCAAAGGTTTACTGCGGGAGCTGTGCGCTGGGGCCGGGGATTTTGGTTTCGGCGACTCCGCTGGCGCCGACAACTCAGATCGTGCTGCAGATTCTGCGCAAAGATCGGATCGAATTTGAAGGATCGGTGGAGTTGACGGAACTGAAGCGCGATCCGAAGACGCTGGCAGAGTACTTGTTTCGCGATAACAGCTTTCCGGCGGGCGTGTTCTTGATGACAGGGACGGGAATTGTCCCGCCAAGTTCGTTCTCCCTTGAGAGCGGGGATCGGGTTCGGATTACGATTGAGCCGATTGGAGTGCTTGAAAACGAGGTGGGGTGACCAGAAGGAAGGTGGGACCGTTTTCTTCCCACCCAAGCGGAGCTTGGATGGGGCACGCAGGATTGTTGGCGAAGTTTGGAAAAAGCAACTGCAGGTTCCTCCACTCCGCTTCGGTCCGGTCGGAATGACATGATTTGTTCTTTGATTTAAGTGAGGTGTTTCTTGAGGAACGCGTGTGCACGGGTGTAGGCCAGCGCGGCGGCTTCGGGGTTGTAGCTTGTCCGCATGTCGCAATTGAAGCCGTGGCCTGCATTTTCATACCAGTGAATTTCTGCCTCGGGATGGGCCTCTTCGACCTTGTTCACCTGTTCGGCGGGGATATGGTTGTCGAGCTTTCCGAAGTGAAGCTGAACCGGTGCGTGGGGAGTCTCGGCGGCGAAGCTGCCAATGCCGCCTGCGTAGTAACCTACGGCAGCATCGGGATGAAGCCGCGTGGCACTAAGCCAGGCAAGAAGTCCGCCGAAGCAGTAGCCGATGACACCGGATTTCTTGCCGGTTTGTCGGCGGACATACTGAAGGGCAGCTTCGACATCTTTGACCGCGTCTTCGATGGTGAGCTTTTGCCTAATCTCCATACCTTTCTTTGCTTCGGGTCCGTCATAGGATAGTTCGACATTGCGTTCGACACGGTCGAAGAGTGCGGGAGCGACGGCGAGGAATCCGTCGCGTGCATAGCGCGCGGCGACCGATCGGATGTGCTTGTTAACCCCGAAGATCTCCTGGACGACGACGAGTCCGGCGATCGGTGCATTTGCGGGGCGGGCGACGTAGGCATCAAGTTGATGGCCGTCGGATGCGGAAAGCCTTATGGTTTCGCTCATGAGAATTTGACGCTTGGGCCAACAGCCTGGACGCGCGATAACCTTGCGGCTGCTCAGGAATTATTGCTCCTGTTCCTCAGTGTGCTCGACCGGGGTTTGGCCTTGCCGCTGGAGGCGCGATTCCTCACGTGAGGGTTCGACCACCGATATTCCTATTTTCTCTCCCTGCTGATAGACATGCGTGAGAAACTCGTTGTTCCCGTAACGATTGAATAGAAGTTCAATGTGTTGTGGAACATGAGAATCTACAGACTGCCGCACCAGGAACTCGTCAGAGAGGTTTCCATCCCCGCTTGTCACCGTCATAACAGACAAATCGGTGTGTTGCATCATCCGGAAGACATATTGCCCCGGTGGCAAAGTTGCCTGGCCCACTGTAAATCGGTGATGGATATCCGCGTGGATAGCGACTGTGATCTGCGCATGAAGAGAAGGTACAACCAGAACGACGAGTGAGAGGCAGAGCGTTCGAAAAACCAAAGATGCAGCTTGTCGCATGTCGAAAATCCCCCGGTTTTTCGGATGCGGTCTACGGTTTGTCGGTTGTCAAATGGCCGCCAGCTACCCCAATTGAATCATGTTCGGAGAAAAAAGCATCGACATCGGCACGGCTCGGCATGGAGGCCTGTGCGCCGCGACGGGTAACCGAGATGGCAGAGGCGGCACAGGCGAAACACGCGGCTTGCCAAGGATCCTTGCCTTCAAGGAGACCGACCGCAAAGGCGCCGTTGAAGCAATCGCCAGCGGCGACCGTATCGACGGCAGCAACGGCGAAGGGCTTAACCCAGCCCGCCTTGCCGTCGGCCGTGGCAACGTATGCGCCTTCAGAACCGCGCTTGAGGACGACGCCATGAAGGCCGCGGTCCAGTAAATGCCGGGCTAGGGCTTCAGGATCGGAACCGTCATCGACGTAGAAGGCCGCCTCGGATTCATTGGGCGTGAACCATGCGACGCGGTCCCATACGGAATCGCTGAGCGGGGCCGCTGGTGCGGGATCGAGCATAACGGGAACACCGAGTTCGGCACAGATAGCGAGAGTGTGGTCGATGGTCGTCATGGGCAGCTCGAGCTGGCAGAGGACCATGCCTGCGTCGCGAATGACGTCGATGTGTTGGTCGACGCAGGCGCAATCGACTTTGCCGTTAGCGCCGGGAACCACCACGATGGCATTTTGACCATTTTCGGCAAGGAAGATGGGTGCCAGGCCGGATGATCCGGGCGCAGTCGTCATCGCAGATGTATCGACTCCGGCAACGGAGAGATTTTCGATGAGCTGCGATCCGTAAACATCGTCGCCGACCTTGCCCACGAACTGAACGGGATATCCGAGGCGTGCGGCGGCAACTGCCTGGTTGGCGCCTTTGCCACCCGGGGTGGTGGAGAAGCTGGTGCCTATGACCGTCTGGCCGATGCTAGGGATCTGCAGTGTGCAGGTCACCATGTCCATGGTGACGCTGCCGACGACGACGATGGGTTTGGGCGAGGTGTTCATGTGTTGATTGCTCATGAATTCAATAAAGGGGCGCCAGCCCGACTGCGCCGAGGCCCAGGATAAAGAATACAAACATGAGAACGAGGAGCAGGTGTGCGCCGCGCGGCGCGCCGGCGAATTCGCGCCAGACGAAGACTCCCCAAAGCGCCGAAACCATGGTTGCGCCCTGGCCGATTGAGTAGGAGACTGCTGGTCCGACGAAGTGCGTGCCGGATGCGACGAAGTTGGCGACCGCACCAACGCACCAGACGGCTCCGCCGAAGATACCGGCTATATGCCAGCGGAAGGGGGCGCGCCAGTAGTTTTTGCCGTCTACGCGTGGCTTGCCGTCGAGCGGCTTGATCATGAGCATGAGGTTGGCGGGGATGGTGGAAATGAGCACACCGATGGCGAAGAAGAAGGCGATGGCATACGGTCCGGGCGAGCCACCGGGTTTGACGGGACCTCGCATGGCGCGTGCGACCAGCGGATAGAAGCTACCCATGAGAAGTCCGGCGATGAGACTCAGGACGATGCCGCGTGTCGTAGTTGCGACGGCGGTACTTTCGCGTTTCCGGTAGGCCAATGCGTCGACGATGATGGCGAGCGTGACGAGTGCGACTCCACCGAAGAGAAGCAGCGGATTGGCGGCGGGACTTACGAGGTAGCTCGAGACGGCGCCGACGACCAGTGCGAGTCCGATGCCTACCGGAAAAGCCACGGCGAGACCAGCGACGTCGATGGCAGCGACCAGTAAAAGGTTGGCGATGTTGAATATGACTCCGCCGAAGAACGCCCAGAGCACGCGATCGCGCGGGGTTTCAAGAATCGCAGCCAGGAATTCAGAACCGGTATGGCCCGAACTTCCGGCGGTGAGGCCGAGCAGGAGGGAAGCAAGAAACAGGCCGATGGAGTAGTCCCAGTAGAAAAGCTGGAATCGGAAGTTGGGACAGAGCTTCAGCGTGTTGGCCCATGATCCCCAGCAGAGCATGCTGAGAATCATGAGCACGAGAGTGACTTGATATGTCTCGGGCAGAAACATTCCGACGGCCCCTGCTTGTGTTTCGGTGCAACTCGGAACGATACGCGGAGGGGCGGGTGGGAGGCAAATGTAAAGGGAACGCGATCCAGTGGGATGTTATAGTGCGGACCCGGTAGCAACAGCAGATCCTTCGACTCACGGCGTGGTTAATTGAGGGATTACTGGCGGGCGGTTTTGATCGCTTCGGTAAGAGCGGGCACCACCTCGAAAAGGTCGCCTACAATGCCGTAGTCGGCCACTTCGAAGATCGGCGCTTCGGCGTCCTTATTGATGGCGACGATGCACTGCGAGCCCTTCATGCCCACGAGGTGCTGAATGGCTCCCGAGATGCCGACGGCGAGGTAGAGCTTGGGTGCGACGGTTTGACCGGAACTGCCGACCTGGCGCTCGATGGGGAGCCAGCCGTTGTCGCAGATCGGACGGGACGCGGCGAGTTCCGCGCCGAGCGATGTGGCGAGATCCTTCACAAGCGAGAGATTGCTCTCTTCTTTGATGCCGCGGCCGACGGCAACAATGAGTGGGGCAGAGCCAAGATCAACGGTCTGCGCGGTGCCGCGGAAGGGCTCACCGGGTTTGGTGCGGATTTGCGAGGCATCGATCGTCAGACTGAAGGTGGTGATCTCGGCCGGGCTGGTTTCAGCTTCCGCGGCACGAAATGCGCCGGACTGGACGGAGAGCAAGCACGGTCCAGAACCGGTGGGTTTGTAGCTGCCGCTGAGGCGGCCTTGCATCAGCGAACGAATGAAGACGGGGCCATTGCCTATGGCGGTCACGTCGCCGATGAGGACGCGGCCAAGACGTGCGGCAAGCGCGGGCGCGTAGTCGCGAACCTGGTATGTATGGGGGAAAACGATGTAATCGGGAGATGCGGCCGCGATGAATTGCTGCAGCGCAGCCGTGTAGCCGTCTGCGGTGTAGGGCGAGAGTAGCGCGTGTTCGGCGCGAACGACTTTGCCGACTCCTTTGGTCGCGGCTTCTCTGGCGAGGGCCTCGGTCTCTGCGCCGATGACGATGGCGGTAGGTTTCGTGCCGGATTGTGCCGCGATGATGTTGGCTGCAGCGATGGCTTCGAAGCTGATGCGGCCAATGCGGCCGTTGCGATCTTCAAGTACAACGTAGATGCCGCTCATATGACTCGCACCTCGAACTTCAATTTTTCGACGAGAGTGGCCGCGGCTTCCTTGGCGGAGCCGGGGAGGATCTGCGTGGATTTCTGTTTTTGCGGCAGGGTGATCTTTTCGAGTGTGGCGGCGGGTGCGGAGGACTGTCCGAGGTCGGCGGCGCCAAGTTTTTTCAGTTCTTTTGTTTTCGCTTTCTTAATCCCCATCAGGGTGGCATAGCGAAGCTTGGTGCCGCCGGATTGAATCATGAGAACGGCGGGGAGTGGCATCTCGATGTTCTGGAACCATCCCTCTTCAAGCTCGCGCTTTACAGTAATACCCCTGTCGGTTTTTTCGACGTTGAGAATGAGTGACGCGTGCGGCATGCCCATGAGTTCGGCCATGATAATGCCGGTCTGGCCGTAGCCGAGGTCGTCCGATTGCAGGCCGGTGAGGACAAGGTCGGGACTCTCCTGTTTGGCTGCAGAGGCGAGAAGTTGCGCGACGCCGAGAGCGCCGAGTGGATTCAGGTTGTCACTCTCGACCTGGATGGCGCGATCGGCACCCTTGGCGAGGGCTTCGCGAATAGTAGTGCCGGCACGTTCCGGGCCGGCACTGAGGACAACGACTTCGCCCCCGTGCTTTTCCTTGAGTTGGAGAGCTTCTTCGAGCGCGTAGGCGTCCGACTCGTTCATGGCGAACTGAACGTCGGCTTCTTCGATCCATTTGCCGGAACTGTCGATGCGGACTTGCGCATCGCGCTCCGGGACCTGTTTGATGCACACAATGATTTTCATTGCAGAATGACTCCGAGATTTACGATTGCTCCGATTTGACACTGGTTGTTTGCGGAAGGCCTCGAGCGGTGAGTTGAGCGATGTCTAGAAGCTGTGGTGTGGCGCCATCGGTTGCGGCGAGGGCATCTCGAAACATCGTGTTGCAGAAGGGACATGCGGTGCCGATGGTGGAGGCACCAGTGGCGATGAGCTCCTCGGCGCGTGTATGGCTGACGCGGTCGCCGGTTTCTTCACCGAGGAAGGCGAGCCCGCCACCTGCGCCGCAGCAGAAGCTGCGCTGATGCGAACGCGGCGCTTCGACGACTTCGCCCGCGAGAGATGCAACGGTGCGCGGCTGCTGGTAGACGTCGCGATACCGGCCCAGATAGCAGGGATCGTGGAAGGCGATCGTTTCGGGCTGCTTGCCGTTGGTGCTTTGTTTTGGAAGTTTGTCGGCGAAGCGGGCGAGGAATTCGCTATGGTGCTCGATCTCGGGTGGGGTGCCGAATTCTTTCCAGTCTTCCTGGATGGTACGCACACAATGCGGGCAGATGGTGACGATCTTCTGCACCTTGTTCTGCGTCACGGTTTCGAGATTCGCTTCGGCGAGCTGCTGGAAGAGCAGATCGTTGCCGAGACGCCGGACAGGATCGCCGGTGCATTTTTCCTTGCGCAGAACGCCATAGCTGGCGCCGAGGTAATTCATCACGCGGGCAAAGTCGGCGACAATGTCGCGGCCCTTGGGGTCGTATCCGCCCATGCAGCCGAGCCACAAACAATATTCCTGAGAGCCATCGAAGATTGGGAACTGTTGCTTCTGGATGAATTTGTCTCGTTCGGCTGCACCCATTCCGAGCGCATTTGACCCGCGCTCCAATGCGAGGAAGAGTTTGGCGCCGTGATCGTCTTCCCATGCGCCGGTATTTACCGCGCCGCGGCGGAGGCCAATGATGATGGGTAGGTGTTCGATGCCGACCGGGCACTGGTACTCGCAGGAGCCGCAGGTGGTGCACTGGAAGTCGGCGGTCATGGAGTTGTACTTGCCGATCAGGTTTTCGGTCGATTTGGGGCCGAACTCGTTGAGATAATCGCGCAGGCCGAGAATGATTTCCTTGGGGTTGAGTTCTTTGCCGGTGTTGTTGGCTGGACAGTGTTCGGTGCAGCGGCCGCACTCGACACAAGAGTAGGCCTGCAGGCTGACGAGTTGGGTGAGATCGGTTCCGGCGACCAGGCCGAAGTCTTCATCACCGACCAGCGGCGGGATTTTGCTGAAGCTGCCGCGGGAAAGAAAGATGGTTGCAGGGCTGAGGATAAGATGCAGGTGCTTGGTGTGGGGAATGATTGGCAGAAAAACCAGGATCGAGAGACTGTGAATCCACCAAAGCTCGCGTGCGGCGGGGCTGGTCTCGCTGATGGTAAAGGCAGCGAGGTAGGTGACCATCAGAATGAAGATCAGGGCGGCGATCACGCCCGATTCGTAGGAGACATGCTCGCCAAGCCAGCGCGGGCGAACCAAGAATCTCCTGACGAATAGCCCGAAGATGCCGATGGCGCAGGCCGCGGCGAATGCGGCCGCGAAGTAGAAATAGAAGCGGCCGAAGATGCCTGTCGGGTCGAGGAATCCGACGCCGAAGCCAACCGCAAAATGATTCAGCGTCACGAGAGCGAAGGCGCAGAATCCCCAGAAGACGAAGGCGTGGGCAAGACCGGGCAGCGGGCGCTCGCGGATGACCTTGGCCTGGCAGAGAACTTCCCAGAAGAAATCCCAGGTGCGTCTGCCCAGGTGCGAGAACGCAAAGCTTGGGTCTTTTTTTGACTTCAGAATCTTCTTGAGGATTGGGTTAAAACGCGTAAGAAACAAAGCAATTGAGGCTGCGATCAGCACTGCCAGAAGAAGCTTCTCGCTCACGGAGAAGCCTTGTGGTTCAGTCAATGTAGCGGAGAGGGAGATCATATCCGAACCCACTCACCATACACGATCAGGCTTAGAGTCGGCAGGTCGTAACTGGTGATTTTCTGTGGAGATGCGCGTGAGTGCATGGGATGCTCACGGCAAAAGGGCGGGATCCCTTCCGAGATCTCGCCCCATGCTTTCCGAATTTGCGAAGATCTGGATCGGTATCCAGATCACAACTCGGCTATTACAGATAAGGTGGTTCATTCGAGCTCAGCCCGAGTTTCCCTCCCTTTTCCCGTACAGCCCATGTTGCATGAGTTTTCTTGTTGCCATCTCAGAGTTTCGTTTCCGATTCTCTTGAAGGCCATAGATTACTCTCTCCTTCTGGGAAGCATTAACCTCCCGTTACTTCCTTAGAAGGCACCTGGGCCTCAGACGTTGTCGCTGTGCAAAACGCGAGGAGAGCCGGCTTTCACATTATGGAACCGGGGTGCCTATTCCCTCTTTGTGAGCTATTTGCCTGAATCCGGGCGGCGCGCTTCAGCCTCCGCGAGCCAGCCGCGACGGAGCTTTTCAGCGGGCACACTGGACATGTAGGGCTTGATATCGAGAATCGGCGTGCCGTCGAGCATATCTACGCCGCGCACGTACAGTTTCCCGTGTTCGCGCCTGAGAAGTTCCACCACAGTCAATGCAATGGGATTGGGACGGCGCGGTGACCGGGTGGCAAAAACGCCGTGAGGGTGGCCATCGGCGGGGGTGGGCCCGAAGAGTTGGAATCCTTCAGAGCGATCGAAAGCCCAGATCACGAAGAGATGCGAGAAGCCTTCAATGTCGGTCAGTCCGGGTTGGTATTCTGAAAGAATATCGAGAGCACCTTCGGCGTCGTGTTTTACGCCAAGGCCTTTAGGTATGGATTTTGTGTCGGTATAGGGACTGCGAATATATCCGATGGCTTTAGGCGTAAACACTCGAGGTACGCTCCCGGATGGACAAATCTACGCTGCGGAAACGGGCGAGGTCTCCGAATCCCGTCATTGCTCGCACTCTGATGGTAGCGCAGAGCCGCCGTCCGTAGTTTCGTAATCGAAGTCCGAAGTGGAGAGCGAAATTCCACCTGCATTTTGAGCTGGATGAGAGACTTATCCGTCATAAAGGAGTTGTAATGGGGTTACGGTCGGTATACCGGGTAGCGAACTGTCCGCGGAGCTGAGCTAGTATTCTGATTGGTCTGGAGTTTTGGTAGTGTTCACTCCAGAGGACGAGGAAATCGGTTTGGCGAAGTATCTAGTGACGGGAGTAGCCGGATTCATCGGTCGCTCCATTTCCGCGGCCTTGTTGAAGCGCGGTGAGACGGTCCGCGGGATCGACAGCTTTATTACCGGCAGGCGAGAAAACCTGGCGGGTTTGGAAGGAATGGAGTTCATTGAGGGCGACCTCACCAATCCAGAGCAATGCGCGCGAGCCTGTGCGGGGATCGACGTTGTTTTTCATGAGGCGGCCCTCGCTTCGGTGCCGCGATCGGTTGCCGATCCGGCGAGTACCAATTTGCACTGCGTGACTGCGACGCTCAACCTGCTGGTGGCCGCGCGGGCTGCAGGAGTAAGGCGAGTGGTCTACGCGGGCTCGTCGTCGGCTTATGGCGACACGCCGACTTTGCCCAAGGATGAAGGGATGCTGCCGAATCCGATTTCGCCATACGCAGTGGCGAAGCTGGCCGGTGAGCAGTACATGCGCGCATTTGCACGCGTATATGGGTTGGAAACTGTGGTGATGCGTTACTTCAATGTTTTCGGTCCATTTCAGGACCCAAATTCGCACTACTCCGGGGTATTGGCAATCTTTTGCAGAAGGATGATTGCAGGAGAGCAGCCAACGATCTACGGTGACGGCGAGCAGAGCCGTGATTTCACCTATATCGACAACGTGGTGCATGGCAATCTGCTGGCAGCCGATGCCCCTGCAGCGAAGGTTGCCGGACAGATGATGAATCTGGCGACTGGATCCCGCATTACGCTGAACGAGACGTTCCGGATCCTCCGCGATTTGACCGGCTACAAAGGCGAAGCTGCCTATGGCCCAGCGCGCGCGGGAGACATTCACGACTCGCTGGCGGATATTCGGCTGGCGGGTGAACTGCTCGGCTATCAGCCGATCGTGGACTTCCGCGAGGGATTGCGGCGGACGGTGGATTGGTACCGCGAGAGTATGTAGCGGCAATTCGGCAGTCAATAAACGAAGCTATTTCCGTGAATTCCATATGTGACGAACCTCACGAACATCGAGCCGGTGGATCAGGGACACTGTTAACTTGATCCGCTGCGGCTGTTCGCCATCTCCTCAGACGATTGCCCTTCGGAATGCAATGGGAAACAAGGAAGACACCGTTGCCGGAGACAACCGCAAGTCCAACAAACCTGGCGAGCCGTGTACCGCAGGGCTATGCGCATTCCAGACCCAGCACATTTGTGTCTTTGTTGGAGTTGTGGGCTGCCGTCCGGCGGGATTGGCGGGTCTTTTGCGCCGTTGTGGGCTCTCTGGTTGTCGCTTGCCTGATGTATTGCCTGGTGGCCCCGAATGTGTACGAGGCGAGTGGTCGCGTGGCGCTGCGTGGCTCGCCGATTTCGGAGTTGGCGCTGGAGCGGAACGGCAGCACAAATTCGGGGTCGTTTGCGCCGGGCCAGGTGCAGCTCGAAACCCTGGCCAACATCTTGCGCAGCGATCAGCTGGCGTGGACGGTGATCACGGAACTCAGGCTCTACCAGGCGCCCGGAATGATCGGCAGGTTTCGGCGAAGGTTTGCGAACTTCAATGTCACGCAGCCCGCGCCGGAGGCTCGAGCGTATCTGCTCGATGAGTTCCAGCGCGATCTGACGGTGCAGGCGATTCCGCGAACGCTCGTTTTGCAGCTTCGATTTCGTTCGCACGATGCGACTCTATCAGCCGCCGTAGTGAATGCGCTGATCGAGGCATACGGCAGGCAGCAGACTGAGGAGCGCATCGAGGCGACGAACACATCGGCTTCCTGGCTGAATACGCAACTTGGCGAATTGAAAGCGCGCGTGGACCGCGAAAATCAACAGCTGGCGGATTTTCAGAAACAACATGGGATCCTGAATACCCCGGAGACTCTTGCGAACGGGCAACCCACCGAGGTGGAACACACCGCGCAATTGAGCGAAGTGGATGCGCTGAGCCGTGAGCTGGTGAACGCCAGCACCGAGCGGCTTCTTCTGGAGGCGGAGTACCATGCGGCGGCTACAGGCGATCCGGAGATGGTTTTGGCCTCGGATGCAAAGCTGCAGGCCGAGGGAGGATTTGCATCTGCGCTTTTGCAGCAGCTTCGCGCCCGGCGAAGCGATCTGGAGCAGGAACAAACTCAGCTCAGAATCGAACACGGGCCGAATTTCCCGCGTGTCGTGGAAATCCGCAGCCAGATGCAGGATCTGGACGCGCAGATCAAAGCAGAAGACGCAAAGCTGGTGGAGCGCTTTCATAGCGCGTGGAAGACGGCGGCTGATCGGGAGCAGTTGTTGCGCCAACACCTTGCCGACGCGACCGGTGCAGGCATGAAGCTGAACGAGGCCGCGCTCAAGTATGACGTGATGCGGCAGGAAGCCAATGCCAGCCATGACGTGTATGTGCGCGTCATGCAGCAATCAGAGGAAGCTGGGCTCGCTGCGGCCAGTTATGGCTCAGACATTGCCGTAATTGATTACGCACGGCAGCCCGTGAAGCCGGCATCACCCGACCTGCCGCTGTATCTGGCAATCACGTTGTTTGTGTCGTCATGGATTGCGCTGGCCGTGGTCCTTTTGCGGCAATCGCTGCGCAGGGGGGTGCAAATTGCGCTGTTGGTGCTGGCAATTGCGACGGCGCACACGGCGATCCACGCGCAAGCGCCTACGCCGAGTACATCAGGATTGCCTGCTGGCGTCGCACGGATCCCGCAATCGAGCGAGACGCACAGCCAACCCGGTGCAAAGGATGCCCCGACGGTGTGGAGCAGCGCGGGAAGCGCGCCAGCGTCTGGCGCTCCCGTTGGGACAGCTGAGCCGACAATGCCGATGCCAGTGCCGATCGCGACTGGGGATTTCCTTGATATCTCGGAGGCGCGGACGCCGGAGTTGCGGGCGAGTGTCCGCGTGTCGGCTGCTGGGACAGTCACCCTGACTCTAGCCGGAGAAGTGCGCGTTGCAGGCCTGGACGAGGCGGCTGCAGCGCATGCCGTTGAGGCGGCGCTGGTCGAGCGAGGCATGCTGCTCCATCCACAGGTGAGGGTGCTGGTAACCGTCTACGCGGCGCAGGATGTGACGGTGCTGGGCGAGGTCGTGCGGCCCGGTATTTATGCCTACGCGGCGCATCATCGCTTGCTCGACCTGATTTCGTCAGCTTCGGGATTGAGTTCAACAGCGGGCCGGCTGGTCTTTGTTACTCCTCGGGACGACGCAAGGAGGCTGCAAACCGTGGTGCTGGATCCTTCGGGGACGGACGCGGGTCTGGAGCACAATCCGGAACTGATGCCTGGCGATACGGTTCAAGTGAGTAGAGCCGGGCTCGTTTACGTTGTGGGCGACGTGATCCGTCCAGGAGGGTTTCCGGTGGACCAGGTGCAACCCACGACGGCGGTGCAGGCGTTGTCGCTCGCCTGGGGCCCGGGACAGAATGCGTCGCTGACCAAGGCGATTCTGATTCGCGAGCAACCGGGGGGGCGAACCATTACTTCATTAAACCTCAAACGCATGCTGCGCGGGCTGGACCCGGACATTCCGATTCGGGATCGCGACATTTTGTTCGTGCCCGACTCGACGGTGAAGAATCTGTGGAACCGGACGATGGAGTCGGTGATCCAGTCGGCGGCGGGAGTCAGCATATATGCGGGTCTGGTCTACTCGCAAAGGTTCTAGGGGCGATGCGCAAGTCGGCACGTGCTGTACTTCTGTTATTCGCATTTACGATTCCGTGGGAGTATTCGCTCGATCTAGGTGCGCCATGGGGAAATATCGCGCGTGTCGTCGGGCTGATTCTGCTGCTTGTGACGGAGCTCGCAATTTTGCAGGCGGGTAGTCTGCGCAGGCCGGGACCGCTGCAATGGGCGACGCTGGCGCTTTTTCTGTGGTTGTGTTGTTCATCGCTTTGGTCCGTCACTCCCGAGATGACAGGGACGAAATTGCGAGGGTACTTCCAGGAGATGATGCTGGTCTGGTTGGTCTGGGAGTTGCTGGAAACCCCTGCGGATCTTCGCAACCTGCTCCGCGCATGGCTGGCGGGATCGTGGGTTCTGGCGATCCTGACGATCGCAAATTTTGTGATGAACGACCCCGCGTTATCGGGACAGATCCGGTTTGTTGCCGCAGGGCAGGATCCTAACGAGGTGGCGCGGTACATCGATCTAGGATTCCCGGTGGCGGCTCTTCTACTGGATGGGCGGGAACGATGGCCGGGGAGATTTCTTGCCGCAGGGTATGTTCCGTTTGGTTTTGTATGCGTTCTGTTGACTGCCTCGCGAAGTGGATTTCTGGTAGCCGTGCTTGCGCTATTGGGATGCGGGGCGATTCTGTTTCAGCGATCATCGAGAGCGCTGGTGGCGGGTTCTTTCGTTCTGCCTGCCCTGGCGGGATTGGTGTGGGTCATTGCTCCCCATGAGACCTTGCTTCGCCTGGGAACCATTGCCGAGCAACTGCAGAATGCGGATCTGAATCAACGCCTCAATATCTGGACTGCAGGCTGGCACGCATTTATCTCGGCTCCGATACTCGGACACGGCACCGGTTCCTTTGTCGCGGCGGCCGGACTTGCCCCGGAAGACACGGCTCATAACACACCGCTCTCGATCGTGGTTGAGGGTGGGTTGGTGGAGCTGGCTCTTGCCGCAGCGATCGTCGCGTATTCGCTGAAGGCGCTTCTCAGGATGAAGGGGCTGCTGCGGATCGCTTTGTTTACCGGACTGGTCGCGTGGTTGATCTCGTCGCTGGTAGGAACCGTGGGCGAAAGCCGGATGACATGGCTGCTGCTGGCTACGATCGCATTGGCCAAGCGCGTAACCAGCGAGAAACCGGAAGAACTGGAGCGCACATTCCCGGACCCGTCCCGATGGGAGGGCACTGAACCTGCTGCAGAATTGCCATGAACACGGCGATTGAGCTTGCCAGGCCAGCCAGCGCGAATCGTCGCGTGCTCGGTGCAGCCTCCGCGGTCACCATGGCAACCATCGCGGTCAAACTGGCTGGCGCGCTGAAAGAGTTAACGATCGCAAGCTTTTACGGGCGATCCGATGCGTACGAGGCGTTTCTCACCGCGGCACTGGTTCCAGCGCTTCTCGTGAATCTGATTTCGGAATCGATGAGCCAGGCGCTGGTTCCAACGCTTGTGCGTGTGCGGGAATGCCACGGAAGAGAGCGAGCGCAGCAACTGCTGTCGAACGGGTTGGTCGCGACGACATCGTTGCTAGTGCTCGTTTCACTCGTGATGGCCGTTTCGGCGCGATGGTTCTTTCCTCTGCTGGGGTCGCATTTTGCCGGCACAAAACTGGATCTTGCTGAGCATCTCTTTTATGGTCTGCTGCCGGTCGTGTTTCTGGCGGGGATTGCGTCGAATTGCACTGCGGTTCTGAACACCACGGGAAGGTTCGGATTGCCGGCGCTGGCGCCGATTGTGGGCCCGGTGTCAGTCATTGCGGTGATTTCGTGTGAAACTCGACCAGGAATCTGGGCGATGGTCTACGCTACCGTTGCCGCTGGCCTGATTCAATTGCTGTGCGTCGCAGGGATGATGCAGCGGGGTGGGTACCGCTTCAGCCTGCGCTGGCATGGACTCGATGCATCGACAATGGAGGTTGCCA
>Ga0335073_10005574_pt1 | contig 17660 bp, 17 predicted proteins | sample Lox_Sample_22_FD_207093 | JGI IMG/M metagenome (GOLD analysis project Ga0335073, IMG submission 207093) | Soil microbial communities from Loxahatchee National Wildlife Refuge, Florida, United States - Lox_Sample_2.2 | ecosystem: Environmental > Terrestrial > Soil > Wetlands | place: USA...
GATTCCCGTCACCAGAGAAGTCCAACCCCATTTCGGGGGTGTTTCCGCCTGTCGGCCCGGTCGGACCTGGTTCGCCACGCCGGCTGGCTACACCGGCACGCGCGGGTTCCACTGGCCGCGCTCGCTAAGGATGTCCCGCAGCAGCACGACGTCGTCGGTCATCACGCCGTCGGCGCCGAGGTCGAGCGCGTGCTCGATCTCGGCCCGCGTGTTCAGCGTCCAGACGTGCACGTCGAGGCCGAGCGCGTGCGACCGCCTGATGAATCCCCGGGTCGCGATCTGCCGGGGCACCTGCGCGCACAGCGCGCCGGACCTGGCCAGGCCGCGGGCCATGCCCTTGCCGCAGAAGCCCAGGTACCGCACGGCCGCGATCGCCGCCGGCGTGACGGCCAGGCAGACCGGCCGGTCAAACGAGCGCTGCGCGGTCAGCAGGCGCGTGCCGGAGAACGACGTCACGCAGACCCGGTCCCAGGCGGCCGTGCGCTTGAGCACGCCAGCGAGCGGACCGATGGTGCCCTCGTCCTTCAGGTCGATGTTGAACCGCAGTTCGGGGAACGCGCCGATCAGGTCCTCGAGCAGCGGGATCTGCTCGGTGCCGTTGATCCGCGCGGCCGAGATTTCCTTCCAGGTAAGCTGCCGCACCTGCCCGGTCCGGTCGGTGACCCGGCCGAGTTCCGCGTCGTGAAAGGCGATCAGCTTGCCGTCGGCGGTCGACCGGGTATCGGTCTCCAGATAGGAGTACCCGAGCCGGGCGGCGTACTCGAAGGCGGGCCAGGAGTTCTCCGGATTGTGCGCCGCCCCGCCCCGGTGGGCGAAGGCGACCGGCCTGGGATGGTCCAGGTAAGGATCTGCCACGCCAGCGATTATTCCCGCTGACCAGTCACATCAAGTGAACACGGATCATCGCCCGCGTATCACAGAGAAAAAGAGATGATCGCCGATGCCGGCTTGCCCGGCCGCGGTGTCCCCGCCACCTCTCCTCGCTCACCCGGCGACGACCTCTCCGCGTACCCGGTGACCAGCACCGGAAGATAACAGCAAGAAGCGCGGAGCGCCTAGCCGGCCGGGGACGTCCATTCGCGGCGGCGGGCCTCGGCGAGGGCGATCGCGGCGGCGACCGCGACGTTCAGCGAGCCGACCCGGCCAACCTGGGGGATGTAGACCGCCGAAGAGACAGCGGCGAGCAGGGCGGGGGAGCAGCCGTGATCCTCGTTGCCCAGCGCGAGGCAGACGTCGCCGTCCAGGGGCGCCTCAAACAGCGGTACCGCGCCCGACGTGAGTTCCACGGCCACCACGCGGAACCCGTCCTCGGCCGCGTACTTGGCCGCCGCCGCGGGCGACGGCTCGCGGTAGGCCGACAGGAACCGGTCGGTGCCGAGGGCGGTCTTGCCGACGGCGGGCAGGTCCAGGTCGGGCGTGTTGCCGCACAGCCAGACGGATTCCACGCCGAACGCGGCGGCCGTCCGCACGATCGACCCCACGTTGAACGGCTGGCTGACCGAATCGAGCAGCAGCGCCAGCCGCCCCTCGGTGCGCCGCCGCCACTCGCGGTTGAGCCGCTTGACGTCGGTCGGCCGCAACTGCCTGCCCGCTGCGCTCGCGCCTTCCGATCGGGCAGGTCCCCCGGGGGTCGCCCCCTCGGGAGCTGACCGCCGGTCGGCCGCGCGGCCGGATTCGCTCACATTGCTCTCGCTGTCACTGGCCATCGGGAGTAGTCCCCATCCGTTCGGGATCAGCCGGGGCGGTCACAAGCAGCAGGCGGTAACCGCTGCGGGCGGACAGTCGCGTCACCGACCATCCTTCCTCTTTTTCCAGCCAGGCGTGCAGCGAGTCCGCGCCCAGGTTGCGGCCCATCACCAGGGTCGCGCTCGCCCGCGGGGCGAGCCGGGCGAGCCAGCCGCGGAGCAGTGCGTGCAGCGGTCCCTTGCCGATGCGGACGGGCGGGTTAGACCAGATCCCGGCCAGCCGCGCAGGTACTTCTGGCGAGTCAGGCGGGACACAGCGGACGTTGGACAGCCCCGCGCTCGCGGCGTTCGCCGCGCACAGCGCGAGGGCACGCTCGTTCACGTCGACCGCCCAGACCGTCGCGCCCGGCGCCCGGGCCGCGAGCGCGCACGCGACCGGGCCGTAGCCGCAGCCCAGGTCCAGGATGTCGCCGGTTGGCGGTGGCGGCGGTGCCTTCTCGAGCAGGAACCGCGTCCCCGGGTCAAGACGGCCCGGTGAGAACATCCCCGAGTCGGTCGCGAGTTCCAGGTACAGGTCCGGCAGCACCACGCGGACCAGGCCGGGCCGGTGCGCCGCCGATGGCTGCGCGGCGAAGTAGTGCTGCGAGCTGGTCACCGGCTCACAGGCTGCTGCTGCGACGTGGCGGACTCTTCTGCGAGGGCCGGTTCGATGTAGGTCCGGTGCATCCACCGCTCGACGAAGAATGTCATGATCGGGACCGTGCCGGCCAGCAGGAGCAGCAGCGTCGGCCCGGTCTTCATCTTCAGCTTCTGCGCGAGGATGTACGCGAAGATGATGTAGACGATGTACAGCACGCCGTGGACCGTGCCGACGTTGTTGACGATCCAGGTGTTGTGCGCTGCGACCTGCATCGGGATGCCGACGAAGCACACGACAATGATCAGGACGCCGGTGATGTAGGCCATCACCCGGTAGCGCAGAGCGGCCGCGCGCATCGTGGAGTTCCTTCCTGTCTGCTCAGGTATCACCGTTGGCCGAGCCACCTGTTGTGGCCCTTGACCTCGGCGTTCAGCTTCGCAAGGTAAGCGTTGTAGCTGGCGAGTTCGGCGTCGTCCGCGTCGTCGGCGGGCTGCTCGATCTGCCGGATGCCGATTCCCTCCGGCAGGACCAGGCTGGCCGCCTCCCTGGCACGGACCGCCTCCGGCACGGCGACTCCCCGCCGCAGCCGGAACTCGTCGCGGATCGTCCGCGCCCAGAACACGGCACCGAACACCGCGAACAGCGGCCACTCGAACGTGTAGGCCCAGCTGAGCCCGTTGCCCGAGAGGGCACGGTGGAACTGCCAGTCGCCGAGCCACAGCATTCCCCAGAACGCCACGACGGCGAACACGTGCCACCCCAGCCATCGCGGCTCGATCAGGAACCGCCATACTGGGCCTGAGGCCGCCCTCGGGGCACCGGCTTCAGGCATGCCCGTTTCCGGCGTGTCCGGAGCGGACACGTCCGGTGCGCCGGCGTCCGCGCCGGAGGCGTCCGGCACACCCTGAGGTGACGGCGCGGAACCGGGGGTTTCCATGCCATTGAGCGTATCGCGCCCGGCGAGGGGCCTGATCGCCGCACTGGCGGGATGTGCCATCGTGGTGCCGTGCGGAGCGAACCTCTTTATCCTGTTGTTGACGGCCTGTCGGGCCCACGAGGCGAGGACAGGGGCAGAAGGCTCGCCGATGAGAACGGAAAGAAGAACGGGTGAACGCGGAGATTGTGATCTTCGGCGGGCATGCCCATCCGGAGCTGGCCGATGAGATCTGCTCGCACCTGAGCGTGTCGCGCAGCCCGGTGCGGACGACCCGCTTCGCTAACGACTGCCTCCAGGTGCAGCTCCAGGCGAACTGCCGGGAACGGGACGTGTACCTGATCCAGCCGCTGGTGCCGCCGGTGCAGGAGAACCTGGTCGAGTTGCTGCTGATGGCCGACGCGGCGCGCGGCGCCTCCGCCGCCCGGGTGACCGCGGTCATGTCGCACTACGCCTACGCGCGCTCGGACAAGAAGGACGCACCCCGCATCTCGATCGGCGGCCGTCTCGTCGCCGACCTGCTGGTCACCGCCGGCGTGAACCGGGTCCTCACGCTGACCCTGCACTCACCGGAGGTTCACGGCTTCTTCTCGGTCCCCGTGGACCACCTGCACGCGCTGCGCGAACTCGCCGCGCACTTCCGGCAGCGCGACCTGTCCCGGGTGACCGTGCTCTCGCCCGACCTCGGCTACGCCAAGTCCGCCGCGGCATTCGCCCGGCGCCTCGGGGTTCCCGTCGCCGCGGGCGCGAAGGAGCGTTTCAACGACGAGAAGGTGTCGATCTCGTCGATCATCGGCGAGGTGGCCAACCGCGACGTGATCATCGTCGACGACGAGATCGCACGGGGCACCACCGTGCTCGAACTCCTTTCCGTGCTGCGCCAACAGGAGCCGCGGTCGATCAACATCGCCTGCACGCACGGCCTGTTCGCCGACGGAGCGCTCGAGAAGCTCGCCGCGGCCGAGGACGTGACCGAGATCGTCTGCACGAACTCCGTCCCTGTCCCTGTGTCCCACCCCAAGCTCACGGTCCTGTCCGTGGCCCCGGCGCTGGCCGAGGCCATCCGCCGTACCCACGACGGCCAGTCCGTCAGCGTCCTGTTCGGCCAGTAGTCCGGGTCCGGCGGTACCGCCTGGACATGACTCCTCCTGGACGCCTACGCTTGCCCTGTCTCAGTGACCGAGATCAGCTGAGACGACGTCGAAAGGCTTCTGCCCGGTGATGGAACCGGCGTGCGGTGTGTGTCCCCGCTTCACGCCATCAGTGGACGGTTCCAGGTGATGACGACGGGTCGGTAATTCTGGGCGCCGACGACCCGGGTGGTCCGCCCCGCCGGGCAGCGAACGGGACACATCATGTCATCGGCGACCTACCGCACTCTGCTGCGCACTCCCGGCGCCGCCGCCTTCTTCTTGACCGCTGCCGCCGGCCGCGTCGGCATCGCGATGACCAGCTTGGGCATCGTCTGGCTGGTGCACGCCCGGACCGGCTCTTATGCCGCCGCCGGGCTGGTGACCGGCGGGTTCGCCGTCGCCGAGGCAGTGGCCGGACCGCAACTGGCCCGGCTGACCGACCGCTTCGGCCAGAACCGGGTACTGCCGCCCGCGCTGCTTGGCCACGCCGCGGCGGTGGCCACGCTGCTGGCCCTGGTCACGGCCGGCACCCCGGACTGGCTGATGACCGCGGGCGGGGTACTGGCCGGCGCTACCATCCCGCAGCTTGGCGCGCTGTCAGCGGCGCGCTGGGCGGCGCTGCTGCGCGACGGGCAAGCCGCGGCGCTGCCCACCGCGTTCGCGCTTGAATCGCTGGCCAACGAGCTGGCCTACCTGGCCGGTCCGGCCCTGGTCAGTATCCTCGGCGCCAGTGGGTACCCGGCGGCCGGCACGGCGGCGGCCGCGGCGTTGGTAGTGGCAGGCGGATTGTGCTTTGCCGCGCAGCGCCGTACCGTGCCGCCGCCATCCGGCGCTGCCGGGCGGCACCGTACCGGCCGCTCGCTGCTGCGGCCAGGATTCGCGGTCCTGGTCGGCGTGAACCTGGCCATCGGGGTGTTCTTCGGCGCCATGCAGATCTCAGTGACCGCCTTCGCGATCGCCTGCGGCGCACCGGGCACGGCCGCCGCTCTGTTCACGGTATCCAGTTGCGCCAGCCTGCTGGCCTGCTGGCTGTACGGGCTGCGCCGGTGGCGCACAGCCCCGCGGGTGCAGCTCGCGGTGGCCGCGGTCGGGCTGGCAGTCGGCTGCCTGCCGCTGCTTGTCGCCCGCTCGGCGGCTGAACTGGGGCTCGGCACCGCGCTGACCGGGCTGGCGGTCCCGCTGATCGTGGTCCTTTGCTCGGTGCTGGCCGAAGCGGCTGTCCGCCCGGCCGTGCTCACCCAGGCCTTTGTCTGGCTGAACTCGGCCAGCGCGGCGGGCTCGGCTGGCGCGGCGGCGGCGACCGGCTGGGCAGTGGACACCTGCGGCGTGCACGGCGGCTTCGCCGTGGCTGCGATGGCCGCGGGCGCAATAGCGGTGCAGGCCGCGGCGGGCCTGCGGGCACTGCGCGTGCCGCGGCAGCGCGCGGCCGCGCCGCAGCCGATGGAGTAAGTGTTCCAGGTACCAGTCACTGGCTGCTTGACGAAGCAGCAGGAGACCAGCACGGCCGCCGCCGTTACAGTCTGAGCTGGCGTGACCGCGGCCCCGGGCGACGCGGCGTCGCCCGGGGCCAGGCCCGGCGCGGATTCAGCCAGCGGCCGGCAGCGGTCAGCCGAAGCGGTTCGGGACCGGCTTGCCTGGCAGGCAGAACAGGATCAGCAGGACGATGGCGCCGATGATCGGGATCAGTGCGAGCAGCAGCAGCCAGCCCGACTTGTTGGTGTCGTGCAGCCGGCGCGCTGCTATAGAAAGCGTGCAGAGCGCGATGACGACCTCGACGAGGTCGACCAGCACGCTGAAGGCCGGCGAGCCGACCGCGACCGAGAAGGTCGTAAGGACGACGTTGACGATGATGAAGCACAGCGCGTACCACCAGTAGGCGGACAGCGAGGCGCGGCCGTTGAAGTTCAAGACGTTCTGGAGCCCGAGCCTGACCGCGTTCTGAAAGTCGACGGGACCGCCCTGCAGGTAACCCTGCTGCGGCGGATAGTCCTGCTGAGGAGGGTAACCGTAACCGTAACCGCCCGGCGTGCCGGGCGGGCTGTAGGGACTGCTCACGCTTTTTACCTCCGAGTTCCCCGGTTTCAAATGTCCGACGGAAGGACGGAGCTGATTCTGTAGTAATTTCCAGGGTTTTCGCAGGCAATTGAGAGCTCTGAGACGAAAATGCGACACGTTGCGTGAAATGTCGCAGACTGAGCACGAATGTTCTAGTCGGCGGCCAGATTAGCTTTAGCCGTCCCGCGCACGGCATCAGGCGGGCCGTCGGCCGCGGCGATTGATTCGGTACCATTAATAATCGTGCTGGCCGGGGCGGCACGATCTGAAGACGCCCGGCTGGTCGGCCACGGCGGGGGCTATAGCGTGTTAAGTCGATCCACAAGGACCACCAAGGGGCTGCGATGAGCGACGACCAGTGGCACCGGCCGCTGTTCCAGATCCGCGCCGGCGAACTGACCGGCGACACGGGGCAGACCTCGGGGATGGCCCGCCGTGAGGCGATCTCCGGCAAAAGCGTAGGCGCCGAGAAGCTGTGGATGGGCCAGACCCACGTCGCGGCGGGCGTCAAGTCTGCCGATCACCACCACGGCGAGTCGGAGACCGCCATTTACGTGCTGTCGGGCACCCCGGTCTTCGTCTTCGCCGAGGGTGACAGCGAGGTCCGTCTGGAGGCCAAGCCTGGCGACTACATCTTCGTCCCGCCGTACGTCCCGCACCGCGAGGAGAACCCCGGCGAGGACGAGGCCGTGGTTGTCATCGCCCGCAGCAGCCAGGAGGCCATCGTGGTCAACCTGGAAAGCCTCTGGCCAGCGGAGCCCCCACGGCCGTCCGGCTGAACGACCGGCTTCATGGCTGCATGCCCGGTATGTCAGTATCGAGGTATGGCGTTGCAGCTCACCGACATCTGGCGTTACCCGGTCAAGTCCTGCCGTGGCGAGCGGCTCGAAGAATCGCAAGTCGAGCCCTGGGGGCTGGCCGGAGACCGCCGGTGGATGATCGTGGACAGTACCGGTTACGTGGTCACGGCGCGCGACTATCCGCGCCTCGTGCTGGTCACGCCCCAGGTGAATGGCGGCGGGCAGATCACCCTGAGCAGCCCGGGACTGCCGGACCTGACCGTCCCCGTGCCGTCCGGCGAGGATCTTGTCTCGGTGACTGTGTGGTCGAGCGACCTCGCTGCCTCACCGGCCAGCGAGGAAGCGGGCGCATGGCTCAGCAAGATCATCGGCGATCCTGTTCGCCTGGTCTACCTGGACGACCCGACCCGGCGTCCCACCAATCCGGCTTACAGCAGGGACGGTGACCGGGTCTCGTTCGCCGACGGGTACCCGCTGCTGCTGACAAGCGAGGCATCACTGGACGCGCTGAACAACTGGATCGCCGAGGGCCCGAGGGCGGCCGAGGGGCCCCTCCCGATGCGCAGGTTCCGCCCGAGCGTCGTCATCTCCGGTGCCCCGGCCTGGGCGGAGGACAGCTGGCGACGACTGCGCATCGGCCCGGTCTCCTTTCGCAACGCCAAAGGGTGCGACCGTTGCGTCTTCACCACCATCGACCCGGACACCGCCGCGAAGGGCCACGAACCCCTGGTCACCCTGGCCCGCCACCGCCGCTGGGACGGCAAGATCTGGTTCGGCATCAACCTGATCCCCGACAATCCCGGGCCCGACGCGGTAATCCGGCCCGGCGATCCGGTTGAGGTCCTCGATTAACCTCACCTGCTGCCATCGCAGTCCCCGGCCTCAGCCGGCGGATCCGGTCACGGTCTCGATGATCCAGGCCAGCACGAGGGCCTCCTCCTGCCAGGCGTCGTAGCGGCCGCTGCGCCCGCCGTGTCCGGCCTCCATCTCGGTCTTCAGCAGGAACCGGCCGCCGGCCGCGACGTCCCGCAGCCGCGCGATCCACTTGGCGGGCTCGTGATAGAGCACGCGGGTGTCGTTCAGTGAAGTGAGCGCGAAGATCGCCGGGTACCCGGCCGGCGTCACGTTCTCGTACGGCGTGTACGACTTCATGTAGAAGTAGACCTCGGGGTCGTGCAGCGGGTCGCCCCACTCCTCCCATTCCGTCACCGTCAGGGGGAGTGACGGGTCGAGGATCGAGTTCAGCGCGTCCACGAACGGCACCTGGGCGACGATCCCCGCGAAATCGGACGGCGCGAGGTTGGCCACCGCGCCCATCAGCAGCCCGCCGGCCGAGCCGCCGCGGGCCACCAGCCTGGACGCGGACGTCCACCCGGTGGTCACGAGGTGACGCGCGCACGCGACGAAGTCGGTGAACGTGTTCTTCTTCTCCAGCATCTTCCCGTGGTCGTACCAGGGCCGGCCCATCTCGCCGCCGCCGCGGACGTGCGCGATCGCGAACACGAAGCCACGGTCGAGCAGCGACAGCCGGGTGATCGAGAAACCGGGGTCGATGGAGTGCTCGTAGCTGCCGTACCCGTAGATCAGGCAGGGCGCGGATCCGTCGCGCGGCGTGCCCTTGCGGCACACGAGAGAGATCGGCACCCGGGTACCGTCGTCGGCGACCGCCCATTCGCGGTACTGCTCGTAGTCACCGGAGGAGAACGGAACACCGGACGGCGATGCCAGCACCGGCTGCTGCTTCAGCACCGTCAGCGTCCCTGTCGCCACGTCGTAGTCGTAGACCGTCGCCGGCGTGATCATCGAGTTGTATCCGAGCCGGAAGTGATCTTGCGAGTACTCGAGGTTCGCCCCGGGGCCCACCGTGTAGAGCGGCTCGGGGAACGTGATCGGCCGCTCCTCGCCGGCGCCGGACGGCGGCAGCACCGACAGCCCGGTCAGCCCGTCGCGCCGGTAGTACAGCACCAGGTAGGACTCGAACGCGTCCACCGACAGCAGCCGGGTGTCGGCGCGATGCGGGATGACCGGCGTCCAGGTCGCGCTGTTGCTGCCAGCACTGGGCAGCGGCGCCGAGGCGAGCTCGAAGTTCTCCGCGCCGTCGTTGTGCAGGATGAGCAGCCGGTCCCCGGCGACCTCGACGTCGTACTCGACCCCGTGCCTGCGCGGTGCGACGACGGAGAACTCGCCGGCCGGAGCGGCGGCGTCGAGCAGCCATACCTCGCTGGTCAGCTTGGACGCGGTGTGGATCACCAGCCACTTGTCATCCCGCGACGTCCCGACCCCGAGCCAGAACTTCTCGTCATCCTCCTGGAACACCACCACGTCGTCCGTGGTCGGCGTCCCAACGACGTGCCGCCACACCCGGTAGGGCCGCCACGCGTCGTCCACGGTGACGTAGCACAGGGCCGAGCCGTCGAGCGACCACGCGCAGCCGTAATGGGTGTCGGGCACTTCGTCCGCGAGCGTGTCACCGGAGACGAGGTCCTTGATCCGCAGGGTGAACCGCTCGTCGCCGGAGAAGTCGGTCGAGTAGGCGAGCAGCTTCCCGTCCGGCGACACGGAGAACGCGCCGAGCGAGAAGAACGCCTTGCCCTCGGCCAGCTGGTTCCCGTCGAGCAGCACCTCCTCCCCGTCCAGCGGCGCGCCGTCCTCCGGCATCGGCGGCATGACCTCGCCGTCGCGCACCAGGCGCCGGCAGTGGATGGCGTACTGCTGGCCCTCCACGGTCCGCGAGTACCGCCACCAGTTCCCCTTGCGCACAGGAACCGACAGGTCGGTCTCCTGGGTACGCGCCTTGATCTCGTCGAACACGTCGGAACGCAGGCCGCCCAGCCCCTCGGTCAGCGCGTCGGTGTAGCCGTTTTCTGCCTCCAGGTACGCGATGACCTCGGGGTCCTTGGGATTCGCGAGCCAGGCGTACGGGTCGGTGACCGTGTCACCGTGGTGGCTGCGCTCGGCCGGAACCTGCTTCGCGATCGGGGGATTCGGCACGGACGAGGACGCTGACTGCGGCACGGTGCTCATGAGGGCAAAGTCTAGACCGTCCGATCAAAGTGACTCCTTTTCCTCCTGCCCGCTAAACGAATGACACCGGGGGCTCCGGAGGGCCGCCCGCGACGATCTCCGCGCCCCGCCGCAGGACCGGCTCGTGCCGGTTGCCGGAGGTGAGAATGTAGAAGCGGCGGGACCTGATGCCGTCCACCACGATTGCGGCGACCTCGGCGGGGGACGCGCCAAGCAGAGACAACTGGTCGAACCGTTCGGCGGAGGCCTGCTCGTCCTCGTCCCTGACGGCCGCAGGCCCCGCCCAGGCTGGCCGGTTCCGCGCGGACGTGCCGAAGTTCGTGCGCACCGCGCCCGGGCAGAGCACCGAGACGCCGACGTGCGTGACACCCAGGGACCTCAGGTTGAAGTGGAGCGTCTCGGTCAGCGCGGTGACCGCGTGCTTGGACACTCCGTAGGGCCCGAGCGTCCCGGCGAACACGCCGAAGATCGACGACGTGTTGAGCAGGTGCCCCGCGTCCTGCTCGAGAAGCACCGGCATGAACGTCCTGACGCCGTTCATCACGCCGTCCAGGTTCACCCCGAGCACCCAGTCCCACTCGCCGGGCGGGCACTCCCACAGCGGGCCGTGCGGCCCGCCGACGCCCGCGTTGTTGCACACCACGTGCACCGCGCCGAAGGCCGACAGCGCAGCGTCCCGCAGGGCCTCCACCGCCGCGCGGTCCGACACGTCGGTCGCCACGGGAAGCACCGACGCGCCGTTCGCGGCGAGTTCCCCGGCCGCCTTCGACAGCGCGGGCTCTTCCACGTCCGCCATGACGACGTGCATGCCCTCGGCGGCAAACCGCGCGGCGAGCCCCAGACCGATCCCGCTGGCGGCCCCGGTGACGACCGCGACCCGGCCGGAGGAGACGGGACCGGGAGAACCGCTGCTCGTGACCTCGTTCACACTCATGCCGGTGAACCTAGCCGGGTGAAATAACAACAAAACCTACGGTGTCGGGCCAACCGTGGCATTAGTGGGATGGCCACCATTGAAGTGCAGCATCGCTAGTGTCCCGGTCGCAAGCGTCAGCCAGCGGGTCAGCGAGTTGCGCGGCAGCAGCGCCAGCGTCACCCACGCGATCGTGGAGTACCACGGCAGCGACCATGGCGCGACGACCATCCACGCGAACGTCAGCGCGCAGGAGGCGGCCACCACGGTCGGCACGTCGGGGGACAGCCGGTTGTAGAGGTACCAGGCGAGCAGCAGCATCAGCGGCGGCCAGATGAACCCGAACGTGCTGGTTACCGCAGCCTCCGCGTGACTGCCGTAATAGTGCTGCACGGTCACCTGGAGAAGCCGCCAGATCGTCGGGGAGATGACCAGGTTCGAATTCGCGGAGAAGGCGGGCTTGAGCGCGGCGAGCCCGTAGCTGAAGATGTAAAGCCCGAACGTCGTCACCCCGGCCACCACGCCGGTCCGGACGAGCCGTGCCCAGGCGCGGTCGTGGATGAGCGGGATGGCGACGGCGAGCGCGACGAGGGCCGCGTTGACCTTGATGCCGCCGGCGATGCCGACGAGCAGCCCGACGGCGAGGTCATGCCACGGCTTCGTGCACCGCCGCGACATGACAACCGCCGCGATGCAGAACAGCGCGAGGAACGCGTCCAGGTGCCCGCCGATGACCAGTTCAAAGATCAGGATCGGGTTGGCCACCCACAGCAGGACGGCGCGCACCGGGTTCTCCGCGGTCCGCAGCAGGATGTACCCGGTGGCCAGGAACGAGGCCCCCATCATGATCATCAGCATCCAGATGGTGAGCCATGGCTTCGCGCCGCCGATCAGCGCGGCGAGCAGGTGCGTCCAGGTGGCCACCGGGCCGTACACCGAGGGAGAGGACTGCCACTGGGTGCCGACGATCATCGTGTAGGGATTGCTCTTCCCCCCCGGCAGCATGCTCGGGGCGAACGTGTAAGGGTTGTAGCCGAGCGCCGCGATCCGCCCGTAGGCGGCGTAGGACGCGACGTCCCCCGATCCGACCGGCGTGATGTTGACCAGCACGGCGACCGCGCCGGCCGCCGTCCAGAAGACCTTCCGCGGGCTCGGCGACCAGCCCCGGCTGTTGGCCCACAGCATCATGGCCAGGCCCAGGCAGCACAGCCCGATCGAGGTGTACATGATCAGGTTGGCGGCTAGGTCAGGCAGGTGCGGCGCACCCAGGTCCCGGGCGACCGAGGTGAGCGGCAGCAGCACCGGCGGCGTGGCCACGCTCGGCTGGGGGGCGGTGGCACACAGGCCGTTGAACGCGATACCGGCGAGGCCGAGCGCGCTCAGGATCACCGCGGGGAGCGGACGGGCCAGGCGGCTGTGCGAGAGCACCCGGATGAGCTCGCCCATGAGGGCCTCGACACGGCCCCCGGTGATCGGCGGCTCGGCCAGCCTCGGCTCGCCGAGTTCGGTTTCCTGAAGTTCCTGTTCGGTGCGTTCCTGCTCGATGAGAACCGGCGAGTCCTGGGTCTCGTCCTGAGCGGCGGAGGGCGCCTCGGCGGTAGGCCGCTCGTCAGCGCTGTCGCGCTGCGGCGGGTCTACCAATAGGGCCATCAACTTCCTCCCGGTAAGAACGGACGCTCGCGAAACGGGCGTAACCGGCCTCCTGCCCCGTACACGCACAACACCGCTGTTTACCAGCGATGGTACTCCGTGATCTTGCGGGAGCCTTCCCCGCGGCCACCCGGCTAATGCCTTGTGTCCCTGTTGTCGTCACCTCAGCCAACCACAGGACCGCCACCGTCGGCAGCGTCGACGATCATGTCGTCACCGACACGTGACCACCTTCACAAGCGGGTATCCACGCTACACCGATCCGCCTGGCACCTTTCGCGACATGCGTGAAGAAGTCACCGAAACGGGGCGGGCGGACTGTCCCGTGGTCGATCTGGCCACCGCGAGCAGGCACAATGGACACCGTGGGACACCGAGCGCGATTCGCCGCCGCGATGACGGCGATCACCAGGCACCTGCCGTTCGGTCTCGCCGAGGTGGTCGCACCCAGCCTGGTCGGTTACCTGCTGATCAACCTCTGCACGTTCTTCATCGACCTGGGGTTGCTCGGTCTCTTCCATGGCACCTTCCGGTGGCCCATCCCGCTCGCCGTCACGCTTTCCTACGGAACGGCCTCGGCGGTCAGCTACGTGCTCAACCGGGTGCTGAACTTCCGCAGCCACGAGAACGTCGGCAGGCAGTTCCCGGTCTTCGCGGCGGTCAGCGTGAGCAACTACCTGATCTTCGTGCTCGGGCTCACCGATCTGCTCTCCGCCGCCGGCGTGTACTACGAGCTCTCCCGGGTCATCGCGGCCTGCTGCGAGGCTGTCTACCTGTACTGCATGCTGCGCTGGGTGGTGTTCCGCGACACCAGGGGCGCGGCCGCTACCTCGGCGCCGGAGCATCACCCGGCAGCTCCTGAGCCACCGCCCGCGACGACGGCTCGGCCGCCGAGGATGTCGCCGACAGAGCGACGCTAGGAGCTTGCGGCGCTTGCGGCCTCGTTCAGATCCTGGTGCACTAGGCGGGCGACGCCCTCGACCGTGTCGATTCCGTACTGTTCCGACGGGTTGTCATCGGTCAGCACCACGATCATGTAGTTCTTGTCCTTCCCGGTGAACGCGCCGAGGCTGTTGATGTGCCAGCCGGTGCCGTCCGGCAGCCAGCCGTTTTTCACCTGCACGGTCACATCGCCCGGCGCGCCCGCCGGGGTGCCCCAGCGTTGGGACGGGATCACCTGGGACATCAGCCCGAGTTCGTAGGAGCGCGATGACTTCGACAGCACGGAGTTCGGCAAGGTGAGCAGCTCGAGAAGCAGCATCTCGTCGTGGGCGGTGACCTGGGTCAGCCCCCAGTATCCGTCCTGGCCAAGCTGCGTCTCGTTCATCTTCGCCAGGTCGAGGAAGTGCTGGAGCCGGCTCATGCCCACCTCGTCCCACAGCGCGGTCGCCGCGTCGTTGTCGGACTGGGTGATCATCAGCGTCGCCTCGTCCTCCTCCCAGTCTGACAGCGGGGTGCCGGTCTCCTGATGCCAGCGCAGCAGGGCGGCCAGGATGATCACCTTCACGATGCTCGCCGAGTCGAAGTGCTGGGAACTGCCGGCGTGGCAGGACACATCGGTGACCGCGTCGTACACGGTGACCCCGTACCGCCCGGCCCGGCCGCGCAGCGCGCCCTCGATGTCGGCCGACAGCTTCGCCGCCAGGGCGCGGTACGCCGCCGGCGCGGTGCAGATGTCCTCGGTTACCCGGACGGCAGGCGATGCCGCCGCGGTCGCTCCCGGGGCTGCGGTCTTCGTCGTTCGCCTGGCCGCTGTCCTCGGCGCGCTTCTCGCGGCGGTATCCCCTTCTGGCCGCGCCGACGAAGACACCGCCATGCCTGTCCCGACCGCCACGATCCCCACTGCCAGCACGGCCGATCCGGCCGCAAGCACCCGCATTCCCATCGCTTATCCCCTGTTGAACCGCCTGGTCCTGCGCTTATGGAGAGATCCCGCGGTTGATCACCTTAAGTAATCGAGAGACTCCGCTGAGTAATCGGAGATTATCTATATCAGCGCGGGCCGTTAAGCTGTGCGACCATGACTTCAAGCGTGTCCGTGTCGTCCGCTAACCTCCTGATTCGCGGGGGTTACGTCCTGACGATGGGCCCCGCGGGCGATATCCCCGGCGGAGACGTCCACCTGCGGGACGGTGTCATCAAGCAAATCGGTAAAAACCTGGACGTTCCTGAAGCCGAACTGCTCGATGCCTCCGGAAAGATCGTCGCGCCCGGGCTTGTGGACACCCACTGGCACATGTGGAACACGCTGCTGCGCGGAATGTCCGACGGCCGGCCGACCCTGGATGGCCCCGACCGCTCCGGCTACTTCGCGACCTGCGTCGGGGTAGGCAGGCACTTCCTGCCGGGCGATATCTACGCGGGGACGCGCCTGGCGGCGGCCGAGGCGATCGACGCGGGCATCACCACCGTGCACGACTGGGCGCACAACATCCGCGGACTGGACTGGGCCGAGGCCGGCCTGCGGGCGCTGCGGGAGGCTGGCCTGCGGGCGCGCTTCTCCTACGGCTACCAGACTGGTCACGCCAATGACCAGCTGATGGCGCTCGACGACCTGGCGAAGATCGCCTCGGGCTGGCCGTCCCCGGAGGCGGACGGCCGCATCCACCTCGGCATGGCCTGGCGGGGGACCGGCGGGTCGAACCCCGCGATGCGGGTGGCACCAGGACTCTACCGGGCGGAGATCGCCGCGGCGCGCGAACTCGGGCTGCCGGTCACGGTGCACGCGTGCGGCCCGGCGACCGCCGCCGGCCAGATCGCCACGTACGCGGACGAGGGGCTGCTCGGACCCGACCTTCAGCTTGTGCACCTGAACAACGCGTCCGCGGCGGAGATCGGCCTGGCCGCGCAGGCCGGCACGCCGGTGTCGGTATCGCCGTGGACGGAACTTCAGATCGGCTACGGGCAGCCGGTCACCGGCGAACTGCTCGCCGCGGGGCTGCCGGTCGGGCTGTCGGTCGACACCACGATGCTCTCCGGCAACGCCGACATGTTCGCGGTCATGAAGGTGACCCAGGCCTGCGCCAACGGCCAGGCGCGGCACGAGTTCGCGCTGACCGCCAGGGACGTGCTCCGGCTTGCCACCATCGACGGTGCCAGGACCCTGGGCCTGGAGGCGGTCACCGGATCCCTCACCGTGGGCAAGCGCGCGGACGTCATCGTGGTCTCAGTCGAGGCCCCCAACCTCGGCGTCCTCACCGACCCGGCCCGGCTCCTCGTCACCGCCGCCGGCCCCAGGGACGTGGACCTCGTAGTCGCCGACGGGCGGATACTCAAGCGCGACGGCGTGCTCACCGCCGTCGACGTCGCGGAAGTGACCCGCTCGGCCCGCGAGTCCCTCTCCGGGGTCCTGTCCCGCGCTTTTGCCTAGCCCGCTCGTGCGACCGACCGCGGGCGCGCGCGGCGCGTAACGTAGCCAGCGGGAGGGTACAGCACTGTCTGTGGCGGGGTGACTCTCGAGGGTGATGTACTGGCTGACGTGCTCGTTACTATCGTGGTGATTGACGGATTGGCCGGATATTTATCGACATGAGACCGTACGATCGGGTCTGATTTCCGGCCCCTACCCGATGGAGTTGTATGCGACTGGCCGCACGGTTGGTGATTGCGGCGCTGTCCCTGGTCGTGGGCGGGGCGGCCGCGGGCTGCTCGGCCGCGTCGGGTGCGGCCTACGCCCAGGACGCGGCCCGTCCGATGGGATCGACGTCCACGCCTGTCACCGCGATGGTACCGCTGTCAGCCCGCGGCAAGACCACCTCCGCCGGTCCCCTCCTCCAGGTCGTCGGTGCTCCCCAGGGTGTCAAGGCGAAGGAGGGCATCCTGGTGGACGCCGCCACCGGCCAGGTGCTCTGGGCCAGAGGCGAGAACACTGAGCGGCCGATCGCCTCTATCACCAAGGTAATGACCGCGCTTGTCATCATCCAGGCGGGCGGGCTGAATCGTCAGGTCACCGTGCCAAGCGCGGTGACCGCTTACGTCGCCAAGTACGACGCGGAATCAGCCGGCCTGGTCCCCGGCCAGGTGTTCACCGTCGACGAGCTGCTGCACATCATGCTGGTCGTGTCGGCGGCGGACGCGGCGTATACGCTCGCCAACGCCTACGGGCCTGGCCTGCCCGCGTTCGTGGCGAAGATGAACGCGGAGGCGGCGGCGCTCGGCCTGACCGACACCCACTTCACCTCGCCTGACGGCCTCCCGTATCCCACGGAGACTTCGACCTTCTCCACCCCCGCCGAACTCGTGGAGCTTGGCGAGATCGCGATGAGCTACCCGGAGTTCAGCTCCATCGTCGACCTGCAAACCTACAGTCTGCCGGCGGGCGACGGCCACAGCGCCTACTCCTTCTCGACCTCCAATGAACTGCTGGGCCACTACCCGGGCGTCATCGGCATCAAGACCGGCTACACCCTCGCGGCGGGCCACACCCTGCTGTTCGAGGCCGTCCGCAATGGCCGCGTCCTCATCGGCGACGTCCTCGGCTCGCCGCCAACGGGGCCGTCCTCCGGCGCCCAGGACGCCGCCAAGGTCCTCACCTGGGGCTTCGCCCTCCCGCAAGCCGGCTAGCCGGCACCCCTCGCCCACGCAGGCCCCTCACCGGAACCCCTACCCAGATAACAGCAAGAGGCGCTCCGCGCACCCGGCTGGCCGGTACGTCTGGTGAGCGTGCGGCGGGCAGGCGGGAGTACCGGGGAATAACGGGTTAGAGGGCGCGCGGATAGGCGGTGCGTCAGGGGCGTTTGGCGGGTCGGGTGTCCCATCGGTAGAGGGTCCAGGCCTCGCGGATGAGCCGGCGGAGCGTGATGACGGTGTCGGCGAGGTCGAAGTAG
>Ga0335073_10005575_pt1 | contig 17659 bp, 16 predicted proteins | sample Lox_Sample_22_FD_207093 | JGI IMG/M metagenome (GOLD analysis project Ga0335073, IMG submission 207093) | Soil microbial communities from Loxahatchee National Wildlife Refuge, Florida, United States - Lox_Sample_2.2 | ecosystem: Environmental > Terrestrial > Soil > Wetlands | place: USA...
GCTCGCCGGCGATCACCACGACGTTGTCGCTCATGGGTGAGCCTCTGAGGGGTAGCCTAGGCTAACACAGCCGGGGCCGAGCCCACCTGCCCAAGAGGCGCCAAGTCGATGATAATACTCGCTCGCTGCCTCACTCGAAGCTCGACAGGACATGGCTCAATACATCTTCACCATGCAGGGGGTTGGCAAGGTCGTCCCCCCGAAGCGCATCATTCTGCGCGATATCAGCCTCTCTTTCTTTCCCGGCGCCAAGATCGGCGTGCTGGGCCTGAACGGCGCGGGCAAGTCGACGATCCTCAGGATCATGGCCGGCATCGACAAGGAGATCGAGGGCGAGGCCCGCCCGCAGAGCGGCATCCGCGTCGGCTATCTGCCGCAGGAGCCGCAGCTCGACCCCGCCAGCGATGTGCGCAGCACGGTCGAGGAAGGCGTCGGCGAGACCTTCAAGCTGGTCGAGGAATTCAACCGCATCAGCGACCGCTTCGCCGAGCCCATGGAAGACGAGGAGATGAATGCACTCCTCGAGCGGCAGGCGAAGCTGCAGGATGCCATCGATACCGCGGGCGGCTGGGAGCTGGAGCGCAAGCTCGAGATCGCGGCGGATGCGCTGCGCCTGCCGCCTTGGGAAGCGAAGATCGACACCCTCTCGGGCGGCGAGAAGCGGCGCGTCGCGCTGTGCCGGCTGCTGCTTTCCGCTCCCGACATGCTGCTGCTCGATGAGCCCACCAACCACCTCGATGCTGAATCGATCGCGTGGCTCGAGCGCTACCTGGAAGAATATCCGAGCACCGTCGTCGCCGTGACGCACGACCGCTACTTCCTCGACAACGTGGCGGAGTGGATTCTCGAGCTCGATCGCGGCCACGGCATCCCCTGGCATGGCAACTACTCCTCGTGGCTCGAACAGAAGGAAGCGCGGCTGAAGCTCGAGGAGCGCGAGCGCGAGGCGCTGCGCAAGGCGCTCGAGCACGAGCTCGAGTGGGTGCGCCAGAACCCGAAGGCCCGCCAGGCGAAGAGCAAAGCCCGCCTGCAGCGCTACGAGGAGCTCGCCTCGCGCGAGTTCCAGGAGCGCAACGAGACCAACGAGATCTACATCCCTCCCGGGGAACGCCTCGGCGAGCTCGTGATCGAGGTCAAGGGGCTGCGCAAGGGTTACGGCGAGCGTCTCCTCATAGACGGGCTGTCCTTCTCGTTACCGCGCGGCGGCATCGTCGGCATCATCGGCCCCAACGGCGCCGGCAAGACGACCTTGTTTCGGATGTTGACCGGCGGCGAGCAGCCGGATGGCGGCGAGATCCGCCTCGGACCGACCGTGAAGCTGGCGTATGTCGATCAGTCGCGCCACACGCTCGATGACAAGAAGACGGTCTGGCAGGAGATCTCCGGCGGCCTCGACATTCTCAAGGTCGGCAACTACGAGACGCCGTCGCGCAGCTACGTCGGGCGGTTCAACTTCAAAGGCTCGCAACAGCAGCAGACGATCGGCGAGCTGTCGGGAGGCGAGCGTAACCGCGTGCATCTCGCCAAGGTGTTGAAATCGGGCGGCAACGTGCTGCTGCTCGACGAGCCGACCAACGACCTCGACATCGAGACGCTGCGCGCGCTCGAGGAAGCGCTGCTGGGTTTCCCGGGCTGCGCCGTCGTGATCTCCCACGATCGCTGGTTCCTCGATCGCATCGCGACCCACATCCTCGCCTTCGAGGGCGACTCGCAGGTCGTCTGGTTCGAGGGCAACTACCAGGAGTACGTCGAGGACTTCAAGCGCCGCAAGGGTGAGGAAGCCGCGCAACCGCATCGCATCCGTTACAAGCCTCTCACCCGGTGAGACACTCGCCAGTGCCGGCGGAGCACGAGAGCGAGAGGCGTGGCCTGTTGCCCTGGGTGGGGCCGTTCGCCGCCCTGCTGGTGTTTGGCGCGGTCGCCTATGTGCTGCACGGTGAGCTCGCGCGCCTGCACTTCGACCGGGTCTTCGCGCACCTCGAGTCCATACCACGCCGACACGTGCTCGGAGCGCTCGGCACCACCGCGATCAGCTACTGGGTGCTGAGCGGCTATGACGTGCTGGCGCTGCGCTATCTGCGCAAGCGGCTGCGTTACGGCCAGATTCTCTTCACTTCCTTCATCGCCTGCTCCTTTGGCCACACGCTCGGCTTCGCGGCCTTCACCGGCGGGGCGATTCGTTTCCGCCTCTATGCGAGCGCGGGCGTCACCGCAGTGGAGGTGGCGACCATCGCCGCATTCGCCAGCCTCTCCATCGGCATCGGCCTCGCCACCCTCGCGGGTATCTCCCTTTTCCTGTCGCCGGCGCAGAGCGCTGCCGTCCTGCACCTCGGCCACAGTCTGACATTCCTCGTCGGCGCGCTGCTCCTCGCCGCGGTGGCTTGCTACGCACTCTGGTCGGCGCTGTCGCACGGTGTCCTCGAGATACGCGGCTGGGCGCTGCGCGCGCCCGGCCCGACGATCGGCTTGCCGCAAGTGGCGCTCAGCGTGATCGACCTGAGCACCGCGGGCTCGGTGCTCTGGTGGCTGCTGCCGTCCAGTGCGCACATTCGGTTCCTCCCTTTCATCGGCGCCTATGCCATCGCGGTCATCGCCGGAATCGTGAGCCATGTGCCGGGCGGGATCGGCGTCTTCGAGACGGTGATGCTGCTCATCCTGCGCGGCGTTCCCCCCGAGTCGCTCCTCGGCTCTCTGCTCGCCTACCGTGCGATCTACTTTTTCGTGCCGCTCCTCTTCGGCGCAACCCTGTTCGCCCACAAGGAGCTGAGCGCCACTCGCGCGCATCTCGCACGTGCGCGGGAGCGCGCCGCGATGTACGTCGCGCCGGTCGCCCCGCAGATCGCCGGAGCCCTCACCTTCCTCGCCGGCACCGTATTGCTCGTCTCGGGAGCGACGCCCGCAATCGACTGGCGCCTGGCGCTCCTGCACCGCTTCATCCCGCTCGCGGTGTTGGAAGTCTCGAATCTGGCGGCGAGCGTCATCGGGCTGGGGCTCCTCGTGCTGGCGCGGGCGCTGTTCCGCCGCGTGAGAGCGGCCTATTCCACATCCGTCGCACTGTTGGCCTGCGGCATCGCCGCCTCCCTCCTCAAGGGCCTGCGCTACGAGGAAGCGATCGTGCTCGCTCTGGTGCTGGTCGTGTTGACTCTCGGGCGCCGCGCTTTCTACCGCCCGACGGCGATCCTCGATGAGCGTTTCGGCCCGGCGTGGGTCGCGAGCATCACGGGGGTCATCATCCTCTCGATCTGGATCGGCGTTCTCGTGTACCGCAACGTGCCCTACTCCGAGCGGCTGTGGTGGACGTTCGCGCTGCACGCCAACGCGCCGCGGATGCTGCGCGCCTCCCTCGCGGTCATTGTGCTCGGGACGGCATACCTCCTGCTGAATCTGCTGCGGCCGGCGCGCCCCGAGCCGGCAGTGGCGAGCGCCGAGGACCTCGGCCGCGCGCGCGCCATCATCAACCGCTCGGACAACTGTCTGGCGAACGCGGCCTTGACCGGGGACAAGCGCTTGCTCTTCAACGATTCGGCGGACGCCTTCCTCATGTATCAGGTCTCCGGCCGCAGTTGGATCGCGCTCGGCGACCCGGCCGGCTCGCGCACTGGCGTGGAAGACCTGGTCTGGCACTTCCGCGAGCTTTGCGACCGTCACGCCGGCCAGACGGTTTTCTACCAGACGAGCGCCGAGCGGCTCTCTTTGTATGCGGACCTCGGCCTCGCGCCGCTCAAGGTCGGCGAGGAGGCGCGCGTATGGCTCACGGATTTCTCGCTCGAGGAGCCCGCCCGCGCCGCGCTCAGGCACTCCCACCGGCAGGCGCAGCGGGACGGGCTCACCTTCGAGGTCATCCCCGCCGGCGGCGGCGATGCGCTGATGCCCGAGCTGCAACGTATCTCGGACGCCTGGCTCGCCAGCAAAGCGACCGGGGAGAAGCGCTTCTCGGTGGGCTATTTCTCGCCGCAATACCTGCGTCGGTTTCCGCTCGCCGTCGTGCGCGAGGGAGGCGCGCCGGCCGCCTTCGCCAACCTCTGGACCACCGATACGCGCGCCGAGCTCGCGGTCGACCTCATGCGCTTCGGCTCGGCGGCGCCGGCGACGACGATGGACTTCCTCTTCATCGAGCTCATGACCTGGGGCCGCGATCAGGGCTATCGCTGGCTCAATCTCGGCATGGCGCCGCTCTCGGGTCTCGACCGACACCCGCTCGCGCCCACCTGGCACCGCGTCGGCAATTTCGTGTTCCGCCACGGCGAGCATTTCTATAACTTCGAGGGGCTGCGGCGTTACAAGGCCAAGTTCGATCCGCAGTGGGAGCCCAAGTACCTCGTCGCCCGCGGCGGCATTGCCCTGCCGCGCGTGCTGATGGACGTTTCCCTGCTCATCGCCGGCGGCGTCAAGGAGCTTCCTTCATAGCGCTGGATCGGGGCTCCTGCCCGGCCGGGCGCGGTCGCGGGGGCACTTCCCGTGCCCGGTTGCCGAGTACATGACATAACGCGTGCCTCCTCGCGAAAGGCGGATTCGGCTGTCGCCGATGAGCTACAATCGCGACACCGGGCGAGCACAAGAAGACGCCCGAGAACCGCCGCCACCAGGGCGAGTCTCGTGGAAGCCCGCCGTTCGCGCACCATGTCCATTCACATCGACGCATCGAGCCGTCTCATCAACAGCCAGGAGAGCACGCTGGCGCTGACGTGCCCGCATTGCCAGGTCGTCGCCCACGTCACCGTCAGCGCCGTACCCCGCTTCGAGGAGCTGCAGGCCTACCGGCCGCCTCAGGTGGGCATCGTCTACCGTTGCGACGCCTGCCACTCCCCGGTTTTCCTGCGCTTCGCCGTTCGCATCTACGCCGCCAGCCGGATCGAGCTCTCGCCGCAGTTCATCGAGGTGGAGCGCGCCCGCGAGAAATTCTCCTTCACGTACCTTCCCGAGGAAGTGGAGCTGCTCTTCAAGGAGGCGCTGACCTGCTTCTCGAGCGGCGCTTTCAACGCTTTCGCCTCGATGTGCCGCCGCACCGTGCAGTCGGTCTTCGCCGACCTCGGCGAGGCAGGCAAGCTCCGCCTGTTCGACGAGCTCAACGAGGTGCGCGAGCTCGCGGCGCTCTCCACGGAGACCTTCGGCAAGCTCAAGAGCATTCTCTTCGGCACCGCCACCGACCCCCGTCCCAACATCCCGCGGCTCGATGGCTACGAGGCCGGCATTGCCCTCGAGGTCATGAAGGACCTCCTCTACGAGGCCTACGTCCGCAAGGGCAAGCTGCAGCAGGCGATGTTGGTACGCCGCTTCTTCCTCGATGAGACGCAGACGAACATCACTCCGCTTAGCAATGCGGGTTGATTTTTGATATTTTTGACATAATGGAGTCTCCTAAAGCAGCCAGCCTTCCAGCCGATAACCCGGGCATGTTCGACGGGGCCGACACAGTAGTGCTGTACGAGGAGCTCGCCTTCCAGGACGTGCTCCCGGTCCTCTGGCGTGTCTCGCCGGGCCTGCTCGAGCCCGATATCGCCGCCGGGCTCGCCGAGCGCAACCTGCAGGTGCTGCAGGCCTGGGATGCGATGGAAGAGCACGGTCCGATCGAGAAGCCCGACGAGAGCAACCCCTACGCCGCCGACATCCTGCGCCTCGAGCGCAAGATGAATCTTCTCCTCGACCTGGTCGGCCAGATCCTCGCGGCCAACCGCCCCCGGCCGGCAACCGCCTCCGTGCGCTTCAACGCGCTCGGCGCCGTCTGGCGCGGCACGGCTCCCCTGCCGGAAGCCGGCGCGCAGGGCGTTCTGGAGGTCCATCTGCACGACTGCCTCGCGCAGCCGCTACGTCTTCCCGGCCGCGTGACGAACGTCACGCCGGACGGCAACGTCAAGGCACGCTTCATCCCCCTCGGCGAGGCCGTTGCCGACCTCATCGAGAAAATGGCGTTCCGCCGCCATCGTCGGCAGATTGCCGGGACGCGCACCAGTGTCCGGCTCACCCGCCCGAATACCGAGCGCTGACCGCACACGCTGCTCCACCCCCGGGGCCACCACCCTGTGACAGCGGTCACGGAGCTTGACCGAAGCTGTCTCAAGATACGAGCAACCGGAAGCGCATCACAGCTCGCGCCCGCGCCGGTGCGCACCATTGCCGCGCCTGACGGGGGTTCGGTCAACAAGAACTTTACTATGGGTATCTGGGAGTCTAAATGGCGGCAGCGCAAAATTTCTCGGCCCTCGCACCGGGCAAAGACGAGAGCGCGCCGTCCGAGATAACCCCGACCACGGCCGCCGCGGCGCGGCTTCCGACCGGCAACTCCACCGCGATCCGCGAGGTCATCGCCCTCATCCGGCAAGTTGCGGCCCATGACTCCACCGTCCTCATCCTCGGCGAGTCCGGCACCGGCAAGGAAGTCACCGCGCACGCCGTCCACGACCTGAGCCCGCGGCGCAACCGCCCGTTCGTGGCGGTCAACTGCGGCGCGATTCCGGCCGAGCTCCTCGAGTCCGAGCTTTTCGGCCACGAGAAGGGCTCCTTCACCGGCGCGATCTCGGCCCGCAAGGGCCGCTTCGAGATCGCCGAAGGCGGCACGCTGTTTCTCGACGAGATCGGCGACATGAGCCCCTCGATGCAGGTAAAGCTCTTGCGCGTGCTGCAGGAGCGTGTATTCGAGCGTGTCGGCAACCACGTGCCGATACGATGCAACGTCCGCATCATCGCGGCGACACATCGCAACCTCGAGGAGTCGATAGGCCGCGGTACGTTCCGCGAGGACCTCTATCATCGCCTCAACGTGTTTCCCATCGACATGCCGCCGCTGCGCAAGCGCATCGAGGATCTGCCGCTGATCGTGCAGAACTTCGTGGCGCAGAACGTGTTGGACGGCCGACCCGCGGTGCACTTCGCACGCCGCACTCTCGCCGCTCTGGCACTTCATCCGTGGACCGGCAATGTGCGCGAGCTCGGCAACCTCATCGAGCGGCTGTCGATCACCGCCGGCGGGCGCATCGTGCAGATCGAGGACCTGCCGTCGAAGTACCGGCCAGCCGAGGGCTGGGTGTGGGAAGAGCAACAGCCGGTCCTGGCAGAGGACGAAAGCGTTCTCGGTGAAGAGGAGACGCTCGAGCTGCTCGAGGCCGGCGCGGTCGATGCCGTTGCGGCGAGCCCGCCGCAGACCGCCGTACCCGATACGCTGACCGCGCTGCCGCAGGCCGGCATCGATCTGCGCGCACACCTGCTCGCGATCGAGCGCGCCCTCGTCCAACAGGCGCTCGACCGCGCCAACGGCACCGTCGCGCACGCCGCGCGCCTCCTCAACCTGCGCCGCACGACTCTCGTCGAGAAGCTGCGCAAGCTCGGCATCGAGGCGGCGACGGAAGTTTGACGCGCGGGCGGCGGATTCCTGCCGCCAGCGTGACGGCGTTCACGCTTTTCCGCCGGTTTGCGCCCGGCACGGCTTTTGCACCCTCCCTCACGACGAAGCGGCCCCGTACGTGGGAGGTTGGATGTCCGAGACTGATGAAACTCCGTTGGCGAGCCCCGCCGGCGTCGAGTCATGCGCGCGGCGCGCCCAATCCGATCCGGTCGCGTGCGCTCCGAGCTCTCGGCGTCTGGTCGATCTCGCGCGCCGCGTCGCCCTGAGCGACTGCACGGTTCTCATCGTCGGCGAGTCCGGCACCGGCAAGGAGGTCCTGGCGCGTTACATCCATCGCCGCTCCCCGCGCAGCGGCCGGCCGTTCGTCGCCGTCAACTGCGCCGCCATACCCGAGAACATGTTGGAAGCGATGCTCTTCGGCTACGAGCGCGGCAGCTTCACCGGCGCGCACGCCTCGCATCCGGGCAAGTTCGAGCAGGCCCAGGGCGGGACGCTGCTGCTCGATGAGGTGACGGAGATGCCGCTCGGCCTGCAGGCCAAGCTGCTGCGCGTGCTGCAGGAGCGCGAGGTCGAGCGGCTCGGCGGCCGCATGCCGGTCAGCCTCGATGTCCGCGTGATCGCCACCACCAACCGGCGCCTGCGCGAGGACGTCGCCGCCGGGCGCTTCCGCGAGGACCTCTACTACCGCCTCAACGTATTCCCACTCGCCATCGCGCCGCTGCGGCTGCGGCGCGACGATGTCCTGCCGCTCGCCATGCAGCTCCTGACGGCGCGCTGCCGCCCGGGCGAGCCCATTCCGGCGCTGAGCGCCGAGGCCGCCCATCTGCTCCTCACCTACGGCTGGCCGGGCAACGTGCGCGAGCTCGACAACCTGCTGCAACGCGCGCTCATCCTGGTCAACGGCCCGGTGATCCGGCCCGAGCACATTCAGTTCGAGCTCGCCAACGAGATGCCGCAGCCGGCCGCGGGCACGGCAGCTCCGGCCACCGCCGACGCGATCCGCTCGCTGGCCGGCTCGCTGGTGCAGGCCGAGCGCGATCTCATCCTGGATGCACTGCGCAACCATCAGGGCAGCCGCCGCGAGGCGGCCGAGCGCCTCGGCATCAGTCCGCGCACTCTGCGTTACAAGCTCGCTCGCCTGCGCGAGGCGGGCGTCGACGTACCAGCCGCTTGACGGGGTCCACCATGAGCCAGATGGAAATCGACCGGGTTCTCGCCCAGATCCGCTCCCTCTCGACCCAGCTGCAACCCAAGGCGGCGCAGCAGCCGGCCGCGCAGACCGGCGGACCGAGCGATTTCGCGGCCCTGCTGCGCCAGGGCATCGACCAGGTGAATCAGAGCGAGCAAACCGCCTCGCAGCTCGCCGACGCCTACACGCGCGGCACTCCCGGCGTCGAATTGCCGCAGGTCATGGTGCAGATGCAGAAGGCGAGCGTGTCCCTCAGGGCTCTGACCGAGGTGCGCGACCGCCTCGTCAGTGCCTACACGGACATCATGAACATGCAGATGTAACGGCACGGATGTAACTAGCGACCATGGCTGCCGACTCCGCCACTGTCTCCACCGGCCTGGCCAACAGCCCGGCCAACGTAGCCGCCAACCTGGCGGCGCTGCCCGCGACCTTGCGGCCGCTGCTGCTGCTGATCGGCATCGCCGCCGCCGTCGCGGCCGGTGTCTGGATCGTGCTCTGGTCGCGGGGACCGACTTACAGCCTCCTCTATGCCAACATCTCGCCGCAGGATGAGGCGCAGATCGCGCAGGCGCTCGAGGCGGCGCAGATTCCCTACAAGCTCGACCCCACCTCGAGCGGCATCGAGGTTCCGGCCGAGCGCCTGGACGAGGCGCGCCTGAAGCTCGCCGGCCAGGGGGTCACGGACAACGACAGCTTCGCCGCCCTGGAGAAGAGCTCCGGTTTCGGCGTCAGCCAGTTCATGGAGGATGTGCGCTACCAGCACGCGCTGGAGATGGAGCTGGCCCGCACCATCGCGAGCCTGCAGCCCGTCGCCGGCGCGCGCGTCAACCTGGCCGAGCCGCGCCAGTCCGTCTTCGTCAGCGATAACCTCTCCGCGAGCGCCTCGGTGTTCGTCGAGTTGAAGCCGGGATCGACGCTCGAGCCCGAACAGGTGCAGGCCATCGTCAACCTGGTGGCCTCGAGCGTGCCCAATCTCTCTCCCGGAGCGGTCACCGTCGTCGACCAGCAGGGGCGGCTGCTGTCCGCGCCCAGCGGGCACGATCCCTATGCCATGGACGAGCGTGAATACGACATGGTCCATCGCATGGAGACCGATTATGCGCGGCGCATCGAGGCGCTCCTCACGCCCCTCGTGGGACCCGGCCTGGTGCATGCGCAGGTCGTCGCCGACCTCAACCTGGGGGTGAGCGAGCAGGCCAAGGAGCAGTACACTCCCAACAGCCAGATCGTCCGCAGCGAGCAGCTGTCGGAGCAGAGCGCCGGCAGCGCGGCAAGCGGCGGCGTGCCTGGCTCGCTCTCGAATGAGCCTCCCACGCCCGGCGTGGCGGTACCACAGTCCGCACAGTCGAGCGCCACCGCGGGCCAGAACGGCACGGCCGCCCCGGGCACCGCGCCGCCGGCCACACCCGCTGCGGGCACCGCCGCGCCGAATGCCGCGCCGAGCGGCAACACTCAAACCGGCGCCGGCACGGCCGCGACGGCAGCGGGCCAAGCCGGGCTCGAGGCCGTGGGTGGCACGTTCGGAATGCCGGGTGACAAGACTATTTCGCGCGATGTGACGCGCAACTACGAGATCGATCGCACGCTCGCTTACAGCAGCCAGCCGGCGGGAACCGTTCGCCGGCTGACCGTTGCAGTGCTGATCGGCGATCGCACCGTGACCGGAGCGGATGGCAAGGCAAAGAAGGTGCCGCTCAGCGCAGACGAGCTGGCTCGCGTCACTCTGCTCGTCAAGGATGCCGTGGGATTCGATGCATCGCGAGGTGACAGCGTCAGCGTAGTCAACGAGTCACTGGATACCGACAGCGGCGCGGCCACCACCCCCGACGGCACTTTCCAGGCGCCACCGCTCTGGCAGACACCGATCTTCTGGAGCCTGGTGCGGATCGGGGCCGGACTCGTCGTCGTGCTCGTGCTCGTCCTGACCGTGCTGCGGCCGCTCGTGAAGACTCTCATCACTCCCATGCGCTACGCGCCAGCAGGCGGGGCACAGGCCCTGCCGACCGCGACACCAGGGGCGCCGGCGGGAACGGCTGCGCTGCCTGCAGGCCAGAGGGAGCCCGCCGTGAGCGCGCTCACCCACGAGCAGCAATTGACCCAGGCGCGCTCGATGGTGAACCAGGATCCGAAGCGAGTCGCGCAGGTCGTGCGCGGTTGGGTGGGCTCCGATGAGTGAGCGCCCCGACCGGCGCGAGGCCGCCCGCAGCGGCACGGACCGCGCCGCCATCCTGCTGCTGACTCTCGGCGAAAGCGAGGCCGCACAGGTGCTCAAGCACATGGGCGCGAAGGAGGTGCAGCGCATCGGCACCGCGATGGCGAAGCTCGCCAACGTCTCGCGCGAGGAGGTACACGGAGTCATCTCGGAATTCGCGCAGACCGTGGAGAGCCAGACCTCGGTCGGCGTCGGCGCCGACGAGTTCCTGCGCAAGGTGCTGGTCGATGCGTTGGGGCAGGACAAAGCCGCCAGCATCATCGACCGGATCAACATCGGCCGCTCCACCAAGGGCCTGGATGCGCTGAAGTGGATGGACGCGCGCGCGGTGTGCGAGCTGATCAGGCTGGAGCATCCGCAGATCATCGCCATCGTGCTCGCCTATCTGGATCCCGATCAGGCGGCCGAGGTGCTGAGCTATCTGCCCGCTAACGTGCGGCCGGATGTGGTCGCGCGCATCGCCACGCTCGACGGGGTACAGGCGAGCGCGCTCACCGAGCTCGACGACATCATAGAGAAGCAGTTCGCCGGCAAGTCCGGCGGCAAGAGCTCGGTGCTGGGCGGCGCCAAGGCGGCCGCCGAGATCATCAACTTCCTCGAGCCCAGCCAGGAAAGCGCGCTCATGGAGCAGATCGAGAAGAGCGACGAGGCGCTCGCCGCGCGCATCCTCGATCTCGTGTTCGTGTTCGACAACCTGATAGACGTCGATGACCGCGGCATGCAGGAGCTCCTGCGGCAGGTGCCGGCGGAGAAGCTGCTGCTCGCGATGAAGGGGGCCGAGGACGCCCTGAAGGAGAAGATCTACAAGAACATGTCGCAGCGGGCCGCCGAAATGCTGCGCGATGACCTCGAGGCGAAAGGCCCGGTGCGCCTCTCCGAGGTCGAGGCGGCACAGAAGGAGATCCTGCAGATCGCCCGCAAGCTCGCCGAGGCAGGCACCATCGCGCTCGCCGGCAAGGGCGAGGAATATGTCTGAGGCGCGACGGAGTGCGGCGGGCTCGCCGGCGACGGTCGAGCGCTGGCGGCTGCCCGAGGTCGAAGGCCCCATAATCGGCGGCGCGCGCCAGGACCGTCGCGCCGCAGCGGCGGAGGAGTCTGTAAGGCACGCGCTCAAGGACGCGGAGGCGCGTGGCTACGAGGCTGGTATGGCACGCGCACGCGCCGAGACGGGCGCGAAGCTCTCGGCTCTCGACGAGCGTGTCAAGCGCCTCGATGCGGCGCTGCAGCTGCTCGCCCGGCCGTTCCAACAACTCGACGCCGATATCGAAAACGAGCTGGCGCAGCTGGCGTTGAGCGTAGGCAAGCAGCTCGCCCGGCGCGAGCTGCATGTCGAGCCCACGCAGGTGATCGCCATCCTGCGGGAGTCGCTGGCGCTCCTGCCGATTGCGGCCCGCGAAGTGCGGGTCCACTTGCATCCGGAGGATGCCGCCACCGTGCGCGAGCATCTCACCGCTCCTGCCGCGGATCGCGCCTGGACGATCGTCGAGGATCCAACGCTGTCGCGCGGCGGATGTGTCATTCACAGCCAGTCCTCGCGCATCGACGCGCGGCTCGAAGCGCGTCTCGCCGCCGTTGCCGCGAGCGCGCTCGGTGACGAGCGCGCGGCGGCACGGGAGGAGCAATGACAGACGCCGCCCTCGATCTCGCGCGGGCTGCGATCTGGCGCGAGGGCCTGCGGCGCCGGGTCCGCGCCGTGCAGGAGACCGAGCCTCCGGCCGTCGAGGGCTCCCTCACGCGTATGGTTGGACTGACGCTCGAGGCCGCCGGCTGCCAGGCGTCCGTGGGCGACTACTGCGATGTCATTGCCGGCGACGGCTCGCGCACTGCCACGGAAGTGGTCGGCTTCGCCGGCGATCGGCTGTACCTCATGCCCTCGGGCGATGCGCATGGCCTGGGACCCAACGCGCGTGTCATTCCCCGTCAACGCGCCGGCACCGTCCGTGTGGGGCCCGAGCTCCTCGGGCGCATCGTCGACGGCGCCGCGCAGCCGCTCGATGGACTCGGTCCACTGTCCTGCAGCGCCTCCGTGCGCCTGACGGGCCGCCCCATCAACCCGCTATCGCGGCATCCCATCAGCGAGCCGCTCGACGTCGGTATCCGCTCCATCAACTCCCTTCTGACGATCGGCCGTGGGCAGCGCGTGGGGCTCTTCGCCGGCAGCGGTGTCGGCAAGAGCGTGCTCCTCGGGATGATGGCCCGTTACACCAGCGCGCAAGTGATCGTCGTCGGACTGATCGGCGAGCGCGGCCGTGAGGTGAAGGAATTCGTTGAACGCATCCTCGGACCCAAAGATCGCTCCCGCGCCGTGGTTGTCGCCACGCCGGCGGATCATCCGCCGCTCATGCGTCTGCACGGCGCGTGGCTCGCCACCGCTATCGCGGAATACTTCCGCGATCAAGGCGCCAGCGTACTGTTGCTGATGGACTCCCTGACCCGCTTCGCCCAGGCGCAGCGCGAGATCGCGCTTGCCATCGGCGAGGCGCCGGCCACCAAGGGCTATCCGCCGTCGGTGTTTGCGCGCTTGCCGCAGCTCGTCGAGCGGGCTGGCAACGGTGCCACGGGCTGCGGCTCCATCACCGCCTTCTACACCGTGCTCACCGAGGGCGACGACCAGAACGATCCGATCGCCGACGCCGCGCGAGCGATCCTGGACGGCCACATCGTGCTCTCGCGCCGGATCGCCGAGAGCGGCCACTATCCGGCGATCGACGTCGAGGCCTCGATCAGCCGGGCAATGCACGAGATCGCCGCTGCGCCGCATCTCGCCGCGGCGAGGCAGTTCCGCCAGGCGCTCTCGACCTATCAGCAGCACCGCGACCTCATCGCCATCGGGGCCTACCAGCGCGGCAGCGATCCGCGCGTGGATCAGGCGCTCGCGCTCTGGCCGCGCATGCAACGCTTCCTGCAGCAGGACATGCGCGAGCGGGTAGACCTCGCGACCAGCCTCACGGCCCTCACTGAGACTCTCTCCGAGCCAGCTAAATGAAGAAGACCGAGCGGATCGGGCTGGTGCAGCGCGTCGTCGACGACATCGAGCGTCGCAAGGCGGAAGCACTGGCGGCCTGCGAGAAGAGCGTGCGCGCGGCGCAGGCGAAGCTCGATGAGCTCGAGGCCTATCGCGCCTCCTACGTCCGGGATTTCACACGCCGCGCCGAATCCGGCGTGAGCGGCGCCGGCGCGCGCGAGTACCAGGTGTTCCTGAGCCGCCTCGATGAGGCGCTGCGGCAACAGGCGCAGATCCTGGCGCAGGCCCGGCTGCAGCGCGGCGCGGAGCTCGAGAGCTGGCGCAGCGCGGCGCGGCGGGCGACGGCGGTCGGCAACCTCGCCAGCCATTGGCAGGCGGAGGAGCGGCTCGCGGCAGAGAAGATCGAACAGAAGGAGACCGACGAGCACTCACAGCAACTCTGGTCCCGCGGGACCGGCGCCCGTGGCAGCTGATCCCATGCTTACGCTACCTTCGATGCCGGCGCCCGCCGGACAAGCTCCCTCTGCGCCGGCATCCAGCAGCGCGTCAAACTCCGCGGGCTCGCCCTCACCCGCGGCATCCAGCCCCGGGCCGGCGGCTTCCGGCCCCGCGGGAGCAAACTCCTCCGCATCGCGGAGTGCGCAGCCTGCGGCCGGCGGATCCGCCGCGTCAGGCTCGCAGGCGGCCAACTCGACTTCCTCCCGGTCCAAAGCTCCAGGCAAGAGCGGCGGCGCCACCTCCGGCTCAGGCCGGCGGACCGGGCGCTCTGCGACGCAAGGATCCGGCGCGGCCAGCGCCTCCAAACGCGGCACCACTCGTGCCGCAGCAGAGGCCGCGGCGGCGGCAACCGAAACCAACGATTTCTCGGCAGCGCTTGCCCAGTCGCTCGCTGCGACACCATCGGATGACGCCGCAGCAACCGATGCCTCGGCCGCCACATCCCAAGCGCCCGATGCGAGTGGGTCTAGCCAGCCCGCCGCCAAGCAGTCCGCCGCGGACCCGGTGTCGAGCGCCCTGACGTTCTTTGAGCAGGCGCTCGCCGGCGCGCTGGCCGTTGCGATGCCCTCGTCTGCCGCCGCCCCCGGGGCAGCGGCCGCGCCCGCGAGCGGCTCCTCTGCGGCCGATGGCGGCGCGACCGGAGCCGGACAGAGCAGCGCGGCGGCGCTCAGCACCTTGCTCACACAGAATCTCGTCTCCGATTCCGGAACGGGCAATTCCAATCCTGCTCCGGCAGGTGGCTCCTCGACCGCCGCAGCCCCGCCTGCGACGGCCACCGCGGCTGCGGCGGCGTTCACGGCCGCCGCACAATTGCCGACCGCTTCACATATAGGATCGCAGCAAGCGGCGATCGACTCCGCGAACCTGTCGCTCGCCTCGCAGGTCGGCACCAGCGCCTGGACCGATGAGCTCGGTACCAAACTCACCTGGATGGCGCAGCAAGGGATCGAGTCCGCTTCCCTGCAGCTCTCGCCGGAGCACCTCGGCCCCTTGCAGGTCAACATCTCCGTGCACGACGGCCAGGCCAGCGTGTGGTTCGGCGCCGCTCAGGCGGACACGCGCGCGGCGCTGCAACAATCGTTGCCGCAGCTCCGTCAGCTCTTTGCCAACCAGGGGCTCACCCTGGCCGATGCCGGCGTCTCGCGAGAGTCGCCCCGCGGCCAGGACCGGCAGAGCTCGGCCCGGACGGGATCGCCGGCAGCGGCGATTGCGGCCGTGACCGAGGGCTCCGGCAGCCACGCCGGCGCCACGGGCGGGTTGGGTCTGCTCGACACCTACGTCTGAGTCCGAGTCAATAAACCGTCGCCCCCTCCCACTGCGACGCGCCTCACACTCCCGGTCCGGTAATCAAACTCTTATCCGTCAGGTACTTAGGCGTCTTTCAACGCCCGTGGCATGGGCGTTGCACCTGCAGGACCCAAGCAACAGGCGCTTGGCGCCGCACCAGCCGCAGGAGACGACAGAGCGATGTCCGATGTACCCGTCCTCGCACCGGCGCAAGGGGCTGCCGGGGCTGAAGCCTCCGCCGCGGGAAAGCGCCGCGCCCCAAAGATGATGATCATTACAGCGGCAGCGGTGCTCGTCGCGGCGCTCGCCGGTGCGCTGCTGCTGACACACGCCTTCGGCCACTCGGTGAAAGCGTCGCACGCCACCGCGGACAAGAAGCCGGTCGGCCCCCCGCTCTACCTGGCGCTCGATCCTCCCTTCGTCGTCAACTTCCAGGCCGACCAGGTGGTGCGCTTTCTGCAGGTCTCGGTCGAGGTGATGTCGCGCGATCAGAAATCCCTGGATCTGTTGAAAGACAACGATCCGGTGGTGCGCAACGATCTCCTCATTCTCCTCGCCAACCAGAAGTACGCCGACCTCTCCACACCCGCGGGCAAGGAGCGGTTGCGCGCGGATGCGCTCGCCGCCATCCGCAAGGACCTCGTGCAGGCGGGAGGCGACCCCAAGCTGGTCGAGGCCGTCTACTTCACGAGCTTCGTGATGCAATGACGGCCGCGGACCACCCATGAGCCAAGAGAAGATTCTCGATCAGGCCGAGATCGACGCACTGATCCACGGCGTGGACACGGGCGCGGTGAGCACCGAGGCACCCCCGGTGCCGGGCGAGGTACGCTCCTACGATTTCAACAACCAGATGCGAATCGTACGCGGGCGGATGCCCACGCTGGAGATGATCAACGATCGCTTCGCCCGTCTGAACCGCGTCAGCCTCTACAATCTGCTGCGCCGCTCGCCGGAGATCTCGGTCGGCGCCGTCGAGATCAAGAAATTCAGCGAGTACGTGCACACCCTGCACGTGCCGACCAGCCTCAATCTGGTCAAGATCAATCCCTTCCGCGGCACGGCGCTGGTCGTGCTCGACCCGAAGCTCGTGTTCGCAGTGGTCGACAACTTTTTCGGCGGCACCGGTCGCCACGCCAAGATCGAGGGCCGCGAGTTCACGGCCACCGAGCAGCGGATCATTCACATCGTGCTGCGCAGCGTGTTCGCCGATCTTCGCGAGGCCTGGTCGCACGTCGCCTCCATAGAGCTGGAGTATCTGAACTCCGAGATCAATCCGCACTTCGCCAACATCGTGTCGCCGTCGGAGATCGTGGTCGTCACCAGCTTCCACATCGAGCTCGACGGCGCGGGCGGCAACCTGCACGTGACCATGCCCTACTCGATGATCGAGCCGCTGCGCGAGATACTCGATGCGGGCGTCGCGAGCGATCGCGTGGAAAAGGACGAGCGCTGGTTGATGTGCCTGCGCGAGGAGATGGAGGATGCGGAAATCGAGCTCACCACCATCCTCGGACGCTCCTCGCTCACTCTGGCGGAGCTCCTCAACATGAAGTCCGGCGACGTGCTGCCGTGCGACTTCAGCGGCAAGGTGACGCTCGTCGCCGAGGACGTGCCGGTATTCCGCGGCGGCCTGGGCATCTCGCGCGGCCGCCAGGCGGTCAAGGTCCAAGAGCGAGTCCGCCGCGGCAAGCCCAGCGCCGGACCCCCGGCAGCGGCCAAGTAACGACAGCAACTGAGGTCTCCCATGTCCGCAAATCCTGCCGAGGCACGCCCCGCCGAGCTCGAAGAGCTCACCGAAGAAGGCGCGCCAGGAGCCAACGGCGACGTCAACCTCGAGGTCATCCTCGATGTCCCGGTAACACTCTCCATGGAAGTGGGCCGCACGCGCATCCCCATACGCAATCTGCTGCAGCTGAACCAGGGCTCCGTAGTGGAGCTCGAGCGCGCCGCCGGTGAGCCCCTGGATGTCTTCGTCAATGGGACGTTGGTCGCTCACGGCGAGGTAGTCGTCGTCAACGAGCGCTTCGGCATCCGCTTGACCGACGTGATCAGCCCCGCCGAGCGCCTGCGCAAGCTCAGATGAACCACCTCTTCGCCGCACCGCACGCCGCCAACACCGTGGCGCCCGTCGGCGCGGGCGGACTCGCGTCCGTCACCTTCGCC
>Ga0335073_10005577_pt1 | contig 17656 bp, 12 predicted proteins | sample Lox_Sample_22_FD_207093 | JGI IMG/M metagenome (GOLD analysis project Ga0335073, IMG submission 207093) | Soil microbial communities from Loxahatchee National Wildlife Refuge, Florida, United States - Lox_Sample_2.2 | ecosystem: Environmental > Terrestrial > Soil > Wetlands | place: USA...
GAAGGCAGATAGACCATCAGCCGGATCCCGCGCTTTTGTAGCGCCGCGGCCAGGTCGGCGACCAGGTCGCGGCGGGAGCACTTGCCGGCCTCGATGCCCGTGATGCGGTCGTACGCGCGGTTGGGTGAAAGATAGTAACCGGAGTTCTGGCCGATACTGATCTGGTAGTATTTTGCCCCCACGGCCTGAAGTTGGCGAGCCATGAGCTCGACGTCGAAGCCATCCACCAGGCGGTTCCATTCCTCGGCATTCATGTCGAGGTGATGCACTTGGCTCTGCCAGTCGGCGAGGTAGTGGGTCATGACACCCCAGCGCGCTGGTTGCATCCAGGCGGCCCGGTCCTGGGCGGTGGCGAGCGCGCAGGCGAGTACGGTCAGGCCGGCAATCGAAGCGATCCGCATTTCGTCCCAATTTTAACGCTATAAATGGTTCCCGTGAGATGGGGGTGCTGTCGTAGTAGAATGGCGCGGTGTTCCAATTATGAAAGTGAGAATCGCTCCCGGCGCCGCGATTTGTGTTCTGTTCGTTCCCAATGGATGGTGTCAGCGGGCGCCGGTCCGGTCGCCCGAGATTGCGCCAGACCGCATGGTGACGTTCCGCGTGGCCGCCCCCAAGGCGACCGAGGTCACCATCTCCGGCGAATTTCTCAAGGACAGCAAAGCGCTCGCTAAAGACGCCAACGGAATCTGGAGCGTGACCGTCGGGCCGATTGAGCCCGAAATCTACAACTATGCTTTCATGATCGACGGCGTGAAGACGCTCGATCCCGGTAATCCCAACGTGAAGACCGGATCCACGCCAAGCACCATCGCCAGCATTCTCGAAGTCCGGGGCGATCAACCGGCGTTTTACGACGGCCATCCGGTGCCGCATGGCGAAATCCGAACCGCCTGGTATCAATCCAAGTCCCTCGGCGCGCTGCGGCGCTTCACGGTTTACACGCCGCCGGACTACGATCACGAACGCGGCGCGCGATACCCGGTGCTGTACCTCTTTCACGGCGCCAACGCCGATGAGACGGCCTGGACGCGTCTGGGTCGACTGAATCTGATTCTCGACAATCTGTTGGCCGCGGGAAAAACCAAGCCGTTTCTTGTCGTGATGCCTTTCGGATACGGCATTCCGCCGGGCGCCCCCAGGCCTTCCACCGGAGATCCTTCGAGCAACGATCTTTTCAGCCGCGACTTGATCGGCGACGTAATTCCGCTGGTCGACGCGCGATACCGAACCACCGCGGACCGTGCACATCGCGCCATTATCGGCCTTTCCATGGGTGGCGAACAGTCGCTAACCATCGGTCTCGGTCATCTGGATCTCTTCGCGTGGGTGGGCGGATTCAGCGCCGCCTTACCTGTCTCCGAGTTCTCCAGGCTATTTCCCGCGGTGGCGCACGATGCTCAAGCGGCCAACCGGAAACTGAGCCTGCTCTGGATCGGCTGCGGCAAGGACGACTCTCTGATAACTGCCGCGCAGGCGTTCGATGACTATCTGAACCAGCACCAGGTTCGTCATATCTTCCGGCAAAGCGAGGGCGCGCACACCTGGATCGTATGGAGGCGGTATCTGAATGAGGTGGCGCCTCTGTTGTTTCGGTGACGGAACCTCTCCTCGCCAGGGCGAATCAAACTCGGGGAACTTTTCGCCGGTGAGAACGGAAATGAGCTGAATCATGATGCGATTCGCGACTGTATGCGCCGTTGTCCTGCTGTCTGCCGCGGCATTCAGCCAATCCAGCGACTCGTCACCGGTTTTCGAGGTGAGCGATGTCCACGCCAACTTAGCCACGGGCACAAACCAGTTCCGACGGGGTCCGGTGATGCGGGGCGGCCGCTACGAGATAAAGAGCGCCACCATGGTGGATTTGGTGGCCATTGCCTATGGCTTCCAGAACGACAAAGTGATGGGCGGGCCGAGCTGGCTGGAGATGAACCGGTATGACGTCATCGCGAAAGCGCCCGAGCATTCCACCATCGATTCGTTGAAGCCCTCGCTCCAGCAGTTGCTGGCGGAGCGATTCAAGCTGGTGGCCCACAAGGACACGCAGCCGCAGCCCGCCTACGCGTTGGCGGCGGGTAAGAGGCCGCTGCTGAAGGAGGCTACGGGTAAGGAAGAGCCCGGCTGCAAGCCACAATCCGGCCAGCCAGGGCCGAACGGCGGCATGATCATGACCATGGGCCAGGACGGCAAAGTGCAGCAGTTCGCCCTCGGGCCCGGGGGAACCATCCAGTATCAGTGCCGCAATGTGAGCATGGGTTCCTTTGTCGAGGGCCTGCACGGGATGTTTGGAGCGAATCTGGGGACGAACCCGGTGCTGAATGAAACCGGCATCGAGGGCCATTGGAATTTCGACTTGAGCTTTTCCATCGGGATTGGACGGGCGGGCGACGCGGCGGATCGTGTCTCGCTGCCGGATGCCATAGACAAACAACTCGGTCTCAAATTGGAGCTGAAACAAGTGCCGACGCCGGTAATTGTGGTGGACAGCGTGGATGAGAAGCCCACCGCCAATCCGTCCGATGTGGCGGAACGATTGAAAATTCCGCCTCCGCCGACCGAGTTTGAGGTTGCGGCCCTCAAGCCCTTTGAACCTCCGCAGAGTGGCCCGTTCATGTTTCGAAGTCAGGTTCAACCCGGCGGCCGCGTCACGATTGAGGGGAATTCCGTAAAGAGTCTCGTGATGCAGGCCTGGAATCTGCGGAACGACATGCTGGTGGGAGCGCCCGCTTGGATGGATCAGGACCGCTACGACCTCCTCGCCAAAGTCGATAGCCCCGAAGAAATCGAATTTGACGACGTCTGGCCGCTCGTGCGCAAGCTTCTCATCGAACGCTTCCAGATGCAGACGCATATGGAGGAGCGTCCGGCGACCGCCTACACTCTCCTCTCGGTGAAGCCCAGAATGAAGAAGGCGGATCCAACCACCCGCACGCACGTCCAAAACGGCGTGCCACCCGGAACCAAGGACCCGGCGGCGGGCAATCCCGCCTTAAACCGCGTGATCAGTTGTCAGAACATCACCATGGCCCAGTTCGCCGGGCGGCTGCTGCCGATGGCGGCCGGGTACTTCCAGAGTCCGGTGCTGGACGCCACGGGATTGGAAGGCGGATGGGACTTTGTGTTGACTTTCAGCGGAGCGGGCAGGGTGGGCGGCGGTCCGCGAGGCCGTGGAGATGGCGCAGTGGCCGACGCTGCGGCGCCGGACGGCGCGATTTCGATCTTCGAAGCAGTAGAAAAAGAACTGGGCCTGAAGCTGGAACAGCAGAAGAGAAATGTTCAGGTGCTGGTGATAGACCACATCGAGCGCAAGCCGATCGATAACTGACAGGCGGTCGTATTTTGCCGCCTGTCAGTTCCCGACCCGGACCAAAATTGACGGCCGGCAAGCTGCGACTGTCGCCTGACATTGCGAATTAATGTCCGCCGCCGGAGAGCTTCCGATAATACTCCGCCACGGAATCGCTATAGCCGGCCGGTATCTTCGTCGGGTCGGTGTTGCGGATGGTCCCGCCATGGCTTTCATCCAACTTCTTGCGCAGTTGCAGCTCCAGTGCGTCCACTTCACTCAGCAGTTGCTGGTGCATCTGCTCCACTAACGCGGGGTTGCCGGGGAAGCGCTTGGGATCCAGGTTGCGCATCTGGTCGATCAGCGACTGCAGTTGCTGACGTGCTTCGGGACTGTCCTGGACGGCGGCACGAACGCCGTTGAGCAGGTTCAGGCCCTGATCGATTTCGCGCTGAGTGTCGGCCGGCGTAGGGCCCTGGTAGGGCGACGCCGCCTGACCTTGGATCCGAGTGTTGCCGGTATCGAGATTGCCGTAGACGGTGCTGTTGCGGTCGCCATTGCCACCGGCCGGATTTCCCATGGGCGTGGGATTCCGATCGCCAATAGCGCCATTTGCGCCGCCTTGGCGGCCGCCGTTTGGTCCGCCTTGTTGACCGGCTTGCTGTCCGCCCTGCTGGCCCTGTTGCCCGCCTTGCTGGCCACGCTGACCGGCCTGCTGTCCACCCTGTTGACCCTGCTGGCCGCCGCGCTGGCCCTGCTGGCCGGGCTGCCCGTTGCGACTCAGTTGTTCGGATTGCCACGGCTGGCCTGGCTGGTCTCCGCGCTTGCGGGTGGGCGCCGGGGCCTGACCAGGCTGTGGATTAGCGGGATCGTTGCTGGTTCCGCCGAGCCCGGCGAGACGATCGCGCAGCCGCGAGAGCTCATCCATGGCGCGGTTGATGGCGACGTCCTGCGTGTCGTGTTGGGTGGCGCCGACGGCGCGCGAGGCGTCGCGCAGTTGCTGGGTGAGCTTCTGAAGATCGTTGGTGAGACCGGTTTCGGCCGGATCCGAAAAATCGCCGCTTCGCAGCCAGTCGGAGCTGCGTTGCATGCGGTTGTTGAGATCGTTTTCGTCCATGCCATCGAGCGCGCCGCGCAGCTTATTGGAAGCGGCAGGCTGGGTCGAGGCCAGCTCGCGGGCGGTGTTGCGCATCTGCTGGGTAAGGTGGGAGAGATCATCGGTCGTCTGTTGACGATCGCTGATCATTTTGTTGATGTCCTGTTCACTTGGGCCTTGAGGCTGCTGGCCGGTCGTGCGGGCGGCATTCTGCCGCGCGATTAAATCGCGGACGCGATCTGCCTGCTGCTTCTGCTGGGTGGCTACCTGCTCGGCGGCGCGCTCCATGGAAGCGAGGCGTCCGGCGGAATCCTGCTGCTGGGTGCGGCCCAGCAGGTCGGTGGCTTCGCGCAAACGGTCGGCGGCGCGGCGAGAATCGGCCGCGCTTGAATTGTCTGAGGCGGCGCGGCGCATGTCTTCATTGGCCTGGCGGAGTCGATCGAGCGCCTGTTGCGCGGCTTGCTGCCGATTCTGCGCGGCTTGATCCGCCGCCTGCTGCGCGCTGGCGGAATCCGAACTGCTTTGGCCGGACGATTGGCCGCCCGAACTGCTGCCACCGCTGGCCGAAGCGCTGCTGGATTGCGCCCCGCGCTGCGCCCGTCCGCTCTGGCCCTGCTGTCCCTGTTGTCCTTGCTGCCCTTGCTGGCCCTGTTGCGACTGCTGGCCCTGCTGCGACTGCTGGCCCTGTTGCGACTGCTGTCCTTGCTGACTGGATTGCGCGACCTGCTGGGCCAGTTGCTGCTGAAGCTGCTCGGCTTCGCGCCGTAGCATTTCCTGCTGCCATTTCTGCTCGGCGGTCTGCTGCTGGCTGTTGCGCTGCTGCTGGGCCAGATTCTCCTCGCGTTTCGCCAACTCGTCGAGCTTCTTCAGGATGTCCTCCACCTGCTGCGCCTGCTGCTCCGCGGTACCCGCCGAGGAATTGCGGGTTTCGTACTGATTCTTTTCGGTGTCGAGCTCCAGATCAAAGAGCGCGGCCAGATCGCGAGCGGCGCCACCCCCGCCACCGCCTCCACCACCCCCGCGATTGCCAAACGCTACCTGGATCTGGCGGAAGGTGGCCTCGGCTCGCAGCAGGTATTGCAGCGCCTTCTGTTCATTGGGTAGCGCGTCCTTCCACTTCTGCTCCTGCAACTGCTGGGTGGCTGGCGTCATGGCCTGCGAGGCAGACATCATATCCTTCTCGAAGTCGTTGATGGCGTCCATCTCTTCTGTGAGTTCGCGCGCCTGCAAGCGGCCGGACAGGGTCACCGCCTGATCCCGCAGGGTCGATTGCGACTGCGAGAGCAGCTTGGCGACATCGATGGCCTGCTGCTGCGTCGAGCTCTTATCGGCTTGCTGGCGGAATGTCGCGGCGATGATTTCCTTCTCTCGCTGCGAGATCTGTGCCGATTGGTTGCCCTGCCCGCCGCCTCCACCTCCACCGCCACCTCCGCCGCCCGCCGTCTGCGACTGCGAGAATTCGCGCTCAAACGGGTCGGCCTGGATAAACATGATGTCGGTGTGCGCTTCTGCGTTGGCGTCCTTGGCGGTGGCGTAGACGCTGATCAAATCACCAGGAGTGAGTTTGAACTCCTCGAGCGAGAGCGTGGTCGATCCGTCGGCTTGCTTCTCACCTTTGTGCTCCAGGAGATCGACGGTATTTTCCGGTCCGCCGTTGACCGAATAGTGGAGCGTAACGCCCCTCAGCCCGTATTCGTCGGTGGCCCTGGCGGTGACGGTGACTTCCTCAATCGGGCTGGCGTGGTAATCGCCGCGGCCGGGCCGCACCAACGAAATTTGCGGCGGATTGGCTTTGCGCGCCTCGATAAAGAAATCCTCGCTGACACGCACCGGTTTGCCTTCGGCAATTCCGGCGACGTGGTAGACGCCGTCCTTGTCCATCTTTACGGTGCCGCGGTAGCGATTGTTCTGGCCGCCGGTGAGCTGCACCTGCTGTCCGTTATCGAGCTGGATCTGGCCGCTTTCGAGCGGCCGGTCGGTGGTGACTTCCAGTTTCGCCTCGGTGCCGACGACCGCGCGAAGATCGCCGCCGCGTTCTTCGGTCTCCGCAGGCATCCCCGTCCAGGCAGGATATCGATACGTAACGCGAATCTGCTTGACGGCCGGCAAATCGCTGACGTGGATGTTATAGTGCGGCGAGGTCATCGCTCCGGCAGTGACGTAGTACTCGACATTCTCGGGCAGGCCGGCAAACAGGAATTGATAGCCGCCGGCGAAACTGCCGACCGCCTTGGGCTGCATGGCGATCTCTTCCCATTTGGAGGAGCTTTGAAACCGGGCGTACAGTTTGACGTTCGGCGATTTTAAGCCGGTGGGTATGGCAGAAACCATCTGGTCGGCATAGCGGCGCACGACCGCGTCGCCAGGAGCCACGCGCAATGCATAGAGGGCCGGCTTGTCGATGTGCGGACCCGTCCAGAGCAGCGACGCGCCATAACCGAGATAGCCTGGGCCGGAAGTGATCAGCCAGAGCAGCGCTACCAGAGCGGCCAGGCCAGCGCCAAGCGGCGTCCACAGGCGGAAGCCGCTGACGATCTGCCCGGGTTGAGCGGATTGCGCGACTTCGAGCGTATCGCCGGCCAGCAGTTCGATGAACGGATCATGGCCGTCACGTTCGACGAAGGTGGTGAGGCGCTGCTGAAATTGCGGAAAGGCCGTTTCGGCGGTTCCTACCGCGCGGCGGCGGGTCAGACGCCGCAAGGGTATCGCCAGCCCGGCGACCGCGGCGCCGGCCAGAACCGCGATCAGCGCGAAGCGCGCCGCGGTGATGCTTCCACGTGAGAAGGCGTACGCATTCGCGATGGCAACGGCGATGAGGGTGGTGAGCAGGGCGCTGCCCGTAAGAATGGCCACTCCGCGGAACCAAGCGCTCCAGCGGAGGCGCTTTTCCAGTTGCGCGATATAGCCGTGAAGTTGTTCGCGAAAGCTCAAGGATCCCTCCCGACAGCCTTCCCAGATTAATGACTACAGGATAGCGCAATGGGCGCCCTGAAGACGGCCGATTCCTCACGCCACACGAGGTCGTGCGAACCGAAAACCGAAGTGGATGCGGCGCCGTGGCTACCTTTTCGGCTCGTACCGCATCGCCACCGCGCCCGAGGCGAACTCGATCCGGCTCACGAGTCTCAAGTCCATACGCTTGGATAGCCCCGCAAACAACGTCGGACCGTGGCCCGCCAGACGGGGCTGCACCATGAACTCGTACTCATCGATCAATCCCAGCTCCGCCAAAGCCAATGGGAGCCTCACGCCTCCAACGAGCAGTCCTTTACCCGGCTCCAGCTTGAGCCGCTGAACGGCCTCCCCCAGATCCCCGTGCACGAGCTCCGCGTTCCAATCGACCCGGTCCAGGGTGCTGGACACGACGTACTTCTTTGCCGCGTCGATCGTCCGGACGAAGGGTTCCATCCAATCAGGCCTGGCTCCCGCTTGCAACGGCGGCCGCCACGCCGCCTCCATCATTTCGTAAACCACCCGGCCAAAAAGGAGAGCATCGGCTTGTTCGAGGTTCTGCGTCACGTGACGAAACAAGTCTTCGTCAGCGATCATTGCCCGATGATCGCAGCACCCGTCCAATGTGACGTTGATGGAATACCGAAGGGGTCGCATTACGGAAGAGTACCGCCGATGGGGCAGGCTAGCAAGAGTACGCCGCATCAGGTCGCATCAGGTAATTCAGGACCAGGCGCCACTCTCGTTGAGAGTTGCTGGACGGTTAGCGGGCGATCTTCCAATCGCCACCCGACTGGACCACGCGAAGGGTCTGGGAACTGCCGGAATCGGGCTTGGAATCCTTGAATTCGAGGTCCGCGCTGTCGCCGCGGATGGTGATCTTGACCAGCGTGTAGCCCAGCGTATCGGCCGCCATTTGCGCGAAACCGTCGAGCATCTCGGCCTTCTGCGGACCGGAGAACATCTGCATCATAGCGTCGCGGGATTTGGGGTCGATCGCCTCGCGGATGGCATCCACGTCCTTCTTGTGGCAGGCTTCCAGGAACGCTTTCGCCGCCTTGAACTGCGCGCTGTCGAGAGCCGTCTGGCCGGTGAGGACGCCGGTGACCGCGGGCCGCCGTGTAACCGCCGTGCTGAATTGCGCGTCGATCTGCCATGGGCCGTCATCGTCCGACATCCCGTGCATAGGCTCTTTCATCGAGGCCTTGCCGGCGATATGATCGCCGATCGCGCCGGACGGCTCGAAGCGCAAATTGCGCGGCGTATCGCCCATGACCGACTCGGTGTAGAACATGAAGCCGCCCTTGGTGAGGACGTGTCCGCTGTCCCAGATCTTCGTTTCCGGATTGATGGTCAGGATCAGACCATGGACGGCGCCCGCCGCCGCCTGCTCGCCGGCCCAGATCCGCCAGTCATTGGACGCTTTGCGCATTTCCTGCGGGACTGGCACATCGGAAAGGACGACGATCACGTTTTCCTTCTCGCCATTGGAAAACGGGTCGGCTTCCATCACCGCGAAAGCGTGCTTCAGCGCATATCGCTCCTTCGCCACTTGCAGCGTGCCGGTGACGCTGTCGCCGGATGACTGCGCCGACGCCACGACGGCGAACACGGTCATAGTCGCGATGACCAGGCACAATCCGAATGAAGAAAGCATATGGCGGCACCTCCGATCTACGATGCGATCCTAGCACAGGCGAGTTACGGGCACTGTGATTTCCAACGTTAACGTGCGCGGTCACGTTCAGTCGTTCTCGGCGAAGGCGGGGTCGATCGCCCGTTGCAGCACCTGCCGCGCCGTCTCCCACGGACACGCCGCGAGCGGACAGCCAGGCAAAGACAAGTCCTGCGATTCGGGCGGAGTGCTCGACGACAAAGGCGATGTGCTCCGCATCTGGTCGAGCGATTGCGCCAGGTAGCGCAGCCGCAGGAAGTAACTGCCGCTGCCCCGATCGCGCCACAGTGCGAAGATCAGCGCTCCCCCGGGCGGCGTGTCGTCCGGTTGGTAGCCTGCAAGCTTCCACGACAACCCGAGCATGCCGCTCAAATTGGCAAGATTGGTGTCATGGCCGGCCAGCAGAAGCACGCTGTCTCCGGGCCGGCCGAGCGCGCCCCGCGCCGCTTTCCCGGTGGCGGCCTGATCCAGCGATTGCAGTACGTGGGACAGCAGGTTCGATCCCCGCGCCCGCGCCAGATACGAGGTGCGCCGCATCAGCTCGGCATACACCGCGTGAACTTCGAGAATTTTCTCCAGCTTCTCGCGTGTCAGCCGGCCCCAGCCGAGCGAATCACCTTGCATACCCTCGGCGTATTCGAGCAGCAGGTTCTCGCTGAATGTCGAGCCGGTGGCGAAAGGTCCGCTCAGTTCGATCGATTTTCCCTTACCCGTGACCGCGACCGGATCGTACCTGCCGGTCTTGACCGTCACGATGGATTGCAACACGTCCAGGGCCTCGCGATGTTTCGCGACGAGCTCTTGTGGATCGGGTCCCAGCCGCTCGCGCACCGCCGCCAGGGCTCGATCCGGGTCGGGACTTCGCAAGCCCGAAAACAGGGGGTCCGGCTGCCCCTCAGGCTCAGCGTGCACTTCGATCGGGCAGCCGGAAAGCAAGGATTCGGAGAAAGCGCGGCCGGTCTCCAGCGTGCGCTGATCCTTGTCCGCGCGGATGTAGATTCGGCCGGCATCGCGGCATCCGGCGAGATGCAGCAGACGCTCCCCGGCCAGCCAGTCGCGGTAGTACGAACCGAGCAACTCGATCAGCTTTCGGCCGTGTGGAGTGAGGTTACCGGGCGGCACGTCCCACGCCGGCCATGGTTCGGCGGAGTAGGCATTGAGACGGCTGTTCTCCCACGTGGGCGATCGCACCCCGTGACGGGCGACGATCGCCACGTACTTGAGCTCCAGGCGCGATCCGTTGCCACCACCCGACGGCAGAGCCGCCAGCAGAAACGCGCCGAACGCGGCCGCGATGCCTCTAACGCTCACGATTCAGGTTGTAACGAAGGCCGCCGGCGTAGGTCGCCTTGTACCATTCGCGCTGATTGACGAAAATCGGACTGCCCGTGTAATACCCGAATACCTCGTCGGTGAGGTTCAGACCGTAGACCACGGCAGAGAGGCCATGACCCAACCGGAAGCTTGCCTGCGCATCCAGTTGGAAGTGGGCCAGCGTGTAAACGTCGCCAGTCGGACCAGTGGGTCCGAGATGGCTCACGTCGGAACTGGTCTGATATTCGTACTGATAGATGCTGGCGCCGTTGTAGGACATGCCGGCGCGCACCGACAGGCGCCCGCGATCGTAGGTGGGGCTGATGTTCCATGTATTCGGCGCCTGCCGCTGCAGGGTCGGGCTATCCGGACGGCCGGGAATGCTCTTGATCTGCGAACTGGTCCAACTGTAGTTGGCCAGCATTCCCAGACCTTTCAGCGGCCCGGGAAGCATGGCCAGCCGCTGTTGATAGGACACTTCGAAGCCGTACAGGTGGGCGGCCGACGCATTCTGCCATTGCGAAATCAGATCGCCCGCGTACAGGCCGCTGGTAGCGGTGTAAGCGGTGCTGATCAGCGTGTCGTCGATTTGCTTGAAAAAGAAACCTGCCTGAATGATTCCGGTGGGATTCAGGTACCGTTCATAGAGCAGGTCGTAGTTGTTGGCGTGTGCCGGCTTCAGCTTCGGATTGCCCTCGGCGATGGTGGCGGGGTTGGTGGAATCGTCCTCAGTCACATAGGGCACCAATTGGTAGACGTCCGGACGCGATACGCCACGACCGTACACCAGGCGCAGCCCGGAGTTCAGATCGAGCGCGTACCGCAGCGAAATGCTGGGCAGCACGTCCACGTAAGTCGGACTGTTTCTCACCGGGACCGGAGCCCCGCAGCCGGAGGCGTTGCCGCAAACGGCGCTCCCGGCGGGGTAGAGCGTCACGTTGTAGCCCAGTGTGTCCATCTGTGTGCCTTCGAAGCGGACGCCCGCCACCACGTGCAGGTGCCCGAAATCCATGGTGTTCATCACGTAGCCCGCGGTAATGCGCTCGATCGTGTTGAAGATGTTGGGATACGTGTCGGCCGCGGTCTTGTAGCCGTCCACGAAGTTCCCCAGGTTGCCCAAGGTGAAGCCGAGCACCTTATTGAAATCGGAGACAGGGCCGAAGTGGCCGCCGAAATAGTTGCCGTTCATGTAATTCGTGCTATTGAAGTCGCCCTCCAGTTGCGTCATGGGATAGCTGGCCGCATTCCAGCCGTCGTAGACGGTCTCGGTGGCATTCTGAAATTTGTGGCCGTTGCGCACCTTGGCGCCGGCTTCGAGAATTCCGAAGTGCGACCCCAGATGGTAGTTCCGCGAATAGGCAACCGAACCCGTCAGGTTCAATTGCGCCGACATTCCGGTCGAAGTCGTAATGTCCTTGAAGCCCCAGTTGCTTGCAACCTGTAGCGGCGAGTTCGCGGCATCGCAGCCCGACCCGAAGTGCGGCACCAGCGGATCGGTTTGCGCCGCCGGCGAGTACCCGCAGGTGAGTTTGGCGCCGATCCACGAAAAATCGGCTTTCGGATTGCCCGCCGAATCCAGCTCGTATGAACGGGCGAAGGAGAACTCCCAGGTCAACAGCGAGGACGGCAACTGGTGCGAGCCGCCCACCACCACGCTGCTGATCGAGGCGTCCGGCCGCTTGCTCGACGTGTAGAATTTCGGTGTGCTCGTGGCCTGCGGTTCGTAATACCACTTGTCTCCGTAGTCCCGCAGGTTGGAATAGACGGCGCGCGTATACAGGCTCGAGAAATTGCCGAGCTTATAATCGGCCGAGCCCGTGTAGCCCCATCGGTCGCGGTAATAGCGGTATTCGCGGATGGTGTTGTTGTCGTAAATCGGTTGCGAGAACGTCGATGCCGGATCGATGGCCGGCTGGAAATTGTCGATGCCGCGGCCGTTGAAATCGTAGGTGCCCCCGAACAGCATGCCGAGCCGCCGCTGTTTGCCGAAACGATGGCCGAATGTGCCGCCGAACTGGTCGTTGTAGCGGCCGCCCAGAATCTGGTTGTAGCCGCCGATTCCGTAGAGAGTCAGCGTCGGAAATTCACCCGCCGTCTTGGTCTTCAGGTTGACCGAGCCGCCGATGCCGTCGCCATCGATATTGGGCGCCAGCGTTTTATTGATTTCGACCGCCTCCACCAGGTCGGCTGGGACAACGTCCAGACGGATCTGACGGACTGTCGGCTCGGGAGAAGGCACGCTGATTCCGTCAATGGTCACGTTGGTGAGCCGCGGTTCGGTGCCTCGTACCTGTATGTAGACGCCTTCGCCCTCGATCCGCTCCAGGGTGACCGACGGAAGGCGGCCCAACGCATCCGCCACGTTGGCGTTGGGCAGCGACGTGATGACTTCGGCCGGCAGCACCTGCAGGACGTTGTCGGCGGCGCGCGTGCGGTTGATCGCCTCGGCTTCCCCGCGTGGCCGCTCCGCAGTTACCAGGACTTCTTCGTTGGCGGACTCCACTTCAAGGTGAATGTCCATGTGCTCCACGCCCCCGGACGCAATCGTGATGTCCTTATCGACCGTGCGAAACCCGACGTACGATATGTGTACCTTGTATGTGCCCGGCGCGAGATCGGTGAACGCAAATTCGCCTTGCGCATTGGTCGCCACGGCGAGATTGTCTTGCAACCGGACCTCGGCTCCCTGAAGAACCGCGCCGGAACTATCCACCACGCGCCCGGCAATCACGCTTTTCGTGTCGGCGCCGGCGGCGAACGATGCATACCCCGTCAGAATAAGGGCTGCAACCACATTCCATACCACAACCGGTACGGAATTCCCCAGCCTGAAATTCCAATTGATGATTCTGCGAAACATAACCGAACTCCTTACTTCCCTTCGGCGAATACTGGTACCAGTGCATTGGAACAAGCGATTCTGAGGACAATCTAAGGAATCGGTTAAGGCCGTGAAATTTTCCGCTTCGTCATCAGAAATTAACATGGCCGGTCCAGAATAGGACATTCATATCCTGGTTGCCGAAGACCGTCCGAACACCGCCGATCTGCTGCGTCGCGCGCTCGAAACTGAGGGCCATTCAGTCCAGCTCGCCTACGATGGCGATCGCGCGCTGAAACTCGCCCTGGCCGCCGACGTCCAGGTGATTCTTCTGGACGTCATGCTGCCGCTGATGGATGGCTTGACTGTCTTGAGGAGACTGCGCGCGGCGCGTCTGAATACACCCGTGCTGATTGTCTCCGCGCGCGATGGGGGAACGGATATTGTGCAGGCGCTGGATTTCGGCGCCGACGACTATCTCACGAAGCCCTTCGAACTGGACATATTGTTGGCCCGGGTGAGGGCGGTCGCCAGGCGGGCGCCGGCCTCCCAGCCGGCTGATCTGACGTTCGCGGATTTGCGGCTGAATCCTGGCGCCTACCAGTTGCACCGTGGCGATCGAATCGCCTCGCTCACCCGGACCGAGTACGTGCTGCTCGAGGCCCTGCTGCGCCGCGCCGGCAACGTCGTTCCTCGCGAAGTTCTGATCGGGGAAGGCTGGGGAGAAGAGTCCGACGTCAGCGATGCCAATCTGTATTTCTTCGTCCGCGCCCTTCGCGCGAAGATCACGCAGCCGGGAGAGACCGAACTCCTCCACACCGTTCGCGGCGTCGGATACTCCATCCGGAGCGGAGACTGTTGATCGCCCATCGTTCCATTTCGCTGCGACTGACGGTCTGGTTCTCTTCGGTAGTCTTCGCCGGTCTGGTGATTTTCGGAGCGGTCATGTGGCTCGACCTCAAGGGCACCTTGACGTCCGGCCGGTCGCGCACCCTCGAACGGCGCGCCGAGCGTTTGGAGGATCTCCTCCGCGCCACGCAGTCCGATCCGATAACTCAGCGAGATCGGAAATTCCGCGCCTTCGCCGAAGCCACCGGAGGCGGATTGATCGAAGTCTTCCGCGCCGATGGCTCGCGCGCGTTCCCTTCCCCGACCGTCGCCGCCCAGGCCTTCCCCTGGCAAATCGCTGGCCCGCTGGACCGCGACAGTTTTACTGAGGTCAAGTTCCAGGGGCAAGCCTATCGCGTCTTGGAGCACCCATTCTCCGCGACGCCCGCTGCCGCGGATCGGTTCATTCTCTTCGCTGCCGCGCCGCTCGAGGGCAATCGCAACGTGCTTCGCGCCTTCACCGATGGTTTATTGTGGGCCATCCCCGTCCTGCTGGTGGTATCGGCAATCGGCGGATACACGTTGAGCCGCAAAGCTCTCAAGCCGGTGGACCAGATCACGGCCGCCACGCGGTCGATCAGCGTTTCGAATCTTTCCGGAAGATTGCCGGTGCCTCATACCCGCGACGAACTGCAGCGTCTCTCGGAAACCTGCAACGAAATGCTCGCGCGGCTGGAATCGGCCGTCAACGAGATCAAACGCTTCACCGACGACGCTTCGCATGAACTTCGCAATCCGGTGTCGTTCGTGCGCACTACCGCCGAACTCGCGCTGCGAAACGCGGAGGCCGACCCCGCCAGCCGCCGGGCCTTCGAAGAGATCGTCACCGAATGCGGCAAGGCCAACCGTCTGCTGAAAGACATGCTGACGCTGGCGCGCGCCGATGCCGGTAACGCGCAATTGGCCTTCGAACCGGTCGATCTGGCGGAGGTGGTCAAGGCTGCCTGCCAAAAGACCCGGGTGTTGGCCGAGGAGCGCCGCCACACGCTCGCCACCCACATCGAGGACGCGTATGCGACCGTCTGGGGCGACTACTCCACGCTCAGCCGCCTGCTGCTCATCCTCCTCGACAACGCCGTGAAATACACGCCTCCGCCGGGCACGATCCGGGTTACCGTAGCCTCGGCCGGCGGGAAGGCGACGGTGACGGTGGAAGACACCGGCATCGGAATTTCAGCCGCTGACCTCCCTCGCATCTTCGGGCGCTTTTATCGGGCCGACCCCTCGCGCAGCCAGGTGGAAGGCTCGGGTCTGGGGTTGTCGATCGCCATGTTGATCGCAAACCTTCACCAGGCATCTCTCTCGGCTGCAAGCCAGGAGAACGCGGGATCGGTATTCCGCATTGTCTTCCCGCTGCTTCCTTCCGGGCCCGGCCGTAAAGAGACAGCCTCGCGTTCCTTGACGAGCGTCGGATAGAGATCCTCGCGGCCGCGGCTCCTCTGGTCGAACGCACTACACTTGACCTGTATGGCGTCCCGCAAATGCCTGATCTGGGATTTCGATGGCACTCTCGGCTGCCGGCCGGGACAGTGGTCCGGAACCTTGGTTCAGGTGTTGGATCGCTTTGCGGGCATCCAGATCGACATTGAAACCGTGCGGCCGTTCATGCGCCGCGGATTCCCCTGGCACAGCCCTGACGTTGTGAATCCTCCGATGCGGCCGGCCGATCTCTGGTGGGAGGCCATGCTGCCGGTCTTCGAAGAGGCATTCGTGGCATGCGGCGTTTCCGCGGATCAGGCGACGCGGCTGGCGGCGAAGGTGCGGCCGGCTTATATCGACCTGGTGGAATGGAAATTGTTCGAGGATACGAAAGATGTCCTGGAAGATCTCCGTCGGGATGGCTGGAGTCACGCGATTCTCTCCAATCACGTACCGGAGCTGCCCTTGCTGGTCGAGGGCTTGGGGCTGGGACCGCTGATTGAGTGCGTCGTCAACTCCGCGACGACGGGTTTCGAGAAGCCGAATCCCGAAGCCTACCGGACTGCACTGGCGACAATCGGAGCCACCGGCAACGTCTGGATGATCGGCGATAACATCACCGCGGATGTTCTGGGAGCGGAAGCGGCCGGTCTGCGCGCCATCCTGGTCCGGACCGAGGACCCCCGGGCGAACCGGCGCGCCGCGAGCCTTCGCGATGTGAGGCGGTTCCTCGACTAGAAGAAAATCACTTCAGGGTGAACCTCTTTTTCTCGCCGTCCCAGGACAGGCGCTCATAGTTCAATTGAAGCCACTGTAAGAGGTGTGTTGCTTCCGTGCTTCCCTGCAGCCATCGCCTGACATCCTGTAGCTCCTTTGGGAGCGGTAGCAGTTCCGATACCGCGGAGTAAGCAATCAAAGGACACCATCCGGCGCCGTGATCCATCACGGTTGGTTCGGCTGGGAACAGGTGCAGGATCTCGTGAACGCGCGAGAGTTCACCGAACGAGAGCAGGCCTGCGGCCACGATTCGCTGGCTGTCCGCATCGCCGGCAAATGCCTCGTGCAGTTTGAGGAGATGCCGATGCAAGCAATCGCTGACCGGCTGGTCCTCAGGCGGGTCGAAAAACGCGGGTAACCTCGGATTGTCCGCCCCAAGGCAGGCCAGAATGCGGCAGCGCAGATTACCTAGTTGCTGCAAACGGGCCCGGAACGGCGCGCTCGGTGGCATGGAGGTCGAAGAATCATCTTCTCAAATGACAGCGCTTTAAGTACGAAGCTCGGACTACGGAATGATTAGTGTCTGCCCGGCGCGCAGCGTGGGTTTCTCCGCCACCGGCCCGAGTATCACTCGATTCGCCTGATAAATCTTCGTATATTGCTTGCCATCTCCGTAGAATTTCTGTGCCAGCCCCCAGAGTGAGTCGCCATTCTTCACCATGTAGGTTGTGGTCGTACTGCACACTGGATACATGTAGTCGGAGTTCGGCCGGATGCACATCGTCTGCTTGGTTACGGTTCCGGCGCCAGGCGGGTTAGCCGGAAGCTTCGGCTTTTTGGGCGCCGGCGGTGTATAAATCGGCGGGAAACCGATCGCGGGCAGATGAGGACTCATCAATTCCGGTAGACGCCCCGGCAATGTTAAGTCCACAGCTCCGGCTGCACCCGTCGCCCCCCCTCTTAGTCCAGGCACCAACTGTCCCATGGCGTCCACTTCCAACGCCGGCAGATTCATTGCGGGAATCGCATTCACCACGGCGCCGCGCGGAAGCTGATTGAGGACGACCCATTCGTTCTCAACCGACAGGCCCCACTGTGGCACCTGGATGGCGGCGGATTTCGGCAAGCGGATCAAATAGACCACGCCGCCCTCGCCGAAGTTGGCAGCGATGCCCGGAATTCGCGTCGTGGGGATTCCGGCCGCGCCCAAAGGCAGACCGCCCAAGCCCGGCGGCGCGAGAGCCTGCGGTACAGGCTGGTTGTACCAGCGGGCCGTGTATCCGGCAATCTCTTCATCTGCGAGACCCGCGGCCCGCATTTGCGCCACGAGTTGTTCGGACGCTCCGACGCCACCACTGCGAGCCAGCGGGCTGAGAATCGTGGTGCTGGGAGCGGATTGACCTCGCCAGAGAACAACGTAGCCGCGGCGATTCATCCACCACTCCGCGGCTCTGCCCGTCGTATTGCGGCCCTGGAAGATCCTTTCCAGTT
>Ga0335073_10005579_pt1 | contig 17653 bp, 12 predicted proteins | sample Lox_Sample_22_FD_207093 | JGI IMG/M metagenome (GOLD analysis project Ga0335073, IMG submission 207093) | Soil microbial communities from Loxahatchee National Wildlife Refuge, Florida, United States - Lox_Sample_2.2 | ecosystem: Environmental > Terrestrial > Soil > Wetlands | place: USA...
TGCTTGCGCCCAGGTTCCACGTCGCTGCAAATGCCTGTTCGATCGTGAAGGGCTGGCTGCTTCGATTTTCAACGCGAGCCGAGCGCGCCAGTACACCGGTCTGTGGATCCATCTGGTAAACCAGGTTGACCATCACATCCCGGCTGATGTCTTTGAGCGTAACTGTCAGAGTGTCGTTCTGAATGCTGTGCGATACGTAGCGCAGCACCAAATCGCGATTCCCATCTGGGAAGGAAATCTTCAGGTCCGGCACAACGACCAGGCCGCCGCCCCACCCGATGAACTCCTGTGGAGTGGCATTCACCGGAAGATCAAAACCAGAAGTGCCTCGTTCGGCGCGCGCCGGCAGAACGGGATCAGTGGGCTGCAAGCGCTTTCCCCAATAGAGGGCCTGCAACTCTCCATTCTGATTCACACCAAAGATGTAGGAAACGCCGCCGCCATCCATCCGGAACGTATGGGTCGCCTCGTCGTACTGAATCCGCTCCGGCGCGGCCGCAGCGGACTGAGCCAAGCCAGGGCGCATGGCTCCGATCAAAGAAGCACAGAGCACAATTGCCAGGAATATGCCAGAGAGGCGCCGCTCTGGAGCTCCGGCATGGCTACACGCTGTCGAGGTTGGTTCGCACATTTGCATCCTCATGGATGACTGCTATCAATCATCCGATTGCAGTGACCGTATACGTTTACAACTAACCCAAATTACAGACCCATTTCGGTATCTGTCAAAATCCGCAACCATCATATGCATTGGCAACTTCGGGCTCAAGGTGATTTATACAAGAAACCCCACTCACGCTGTGACAGACAATTGCGCAGCGAGAGTGGGGTCCATGGGATTCCCGGAAGCGGATGAGTCTACTTCGCTGCCAATTGCCGGAGCACATACTGCAGAATGCCGCCGTGCTCGTAGTACTCGATCTCCTGCGGTGTATCGATACGGACGGTGGCCTTGAATTTCTTCTTGGCTCCGTCTGCAGCCGCAGCGCTGACTTCCAGAGTACGGCCGCTGGCGAGGCGGTTTTTGAGCAGCGCCGTGAGGCCAGCGAAGTCGTAGATCTCCTCGCCTGTCAGTCCCAGCGATTCGACATTCTGGCCCTCAGCAAATTGCAGCGGCAGAATGCCCATGCCGACGAGATTCGATCGGTGAATGCGCTCGAAGCTTTCGGCGATGACCGCCTTCACGCCCAGCAGGTTCGGACCCTTGGCTGCCCAGTCGCGCGAAGAACCGGAGCCGTACTCCTTGCCAGCGAGGATCACCAGGGGCACTTTGCGCTCGGCGTATTTCACGCTGGCGTCGAAGATCGACATCTGCTCGCCTTCGGGGAGCAGCCGCGTCACGCCGCCCTCGGTGCCGGGCGCAAGCTTGTTGCGCAGGCGCACGTTGGCAAAGGTGCCGCGGACCATCACCTCATGATTGCCACGTCGCGAGCCGTAGGAGTTGAAGTCTGCCGGCTTCACGCCACGCTCGGCGAGATACTTCCCTGCCGGGCCGTTGGCCTTGATCGAACCGGCCGGCGAGATGTGGTCTGTCGTCACAGAGTCGCCCAGAACGGCCAGCACGCGCGCACCGAGAATATCGGTGACGGGCGCCGGCGTCTTCGGCATGCCATCGAAGTACGGAGCCTGGCGGATGTAGGTTGAGTCCGGCTCCCACTTGTAGACGTCGCCAGTGGGAAAGCTCAGTCCTTGCCAGTTCGCATCGCCCTCGCTCACAGTGGCGTATTCCCTGCGGAAGCTCTCGCTGTTCACCGCCTTCTCGATCGCTTCCGAGACCTCCTTCTGCGTGGGCCAGATGTCTCTTAGATACACTGGATTCCCGTTCGAATCATTGCCCAACGCAGTCGTATCGAAGTTGTGACCGATCCGGCCGGCGAGCGCGTAGGCAACGACGAGCGGCGGGCTCATCAAGTAGTTGGCGCGCACATCCACGTTCACGCGGCCTTCGAAGTTGCGGTTGCCGCTGAGGACGCTCACGGCAACCAGACCGTGCTCATCGATGCTCTTCGAAACGTCGGCCGGCAGCGGGCCGGAGTTGCCGATACACGTGGTGCAGCCGTAGCCGACCACGTTGAAGCGCAGCTTTTCGAGATAGGGCAACAGGCCGGCCTTGGTGTAGTAGTCGGTGACGACGCGCGAGCCGGGCGCGAGCGAAGTCTTGACCCACGGCGGAACGCTCAAGCCTTTTTCCACGGCCTTCTTGGCGAGAATGCCTGCCGCTACCATGACCGATGGGTTCGAAGTATTGGTGCAGCTGGTAATCGCGGCGATGACCACCGAGCCGTGATCGAGATACGGATCGGGATCGACGTTAAAACGCTCCTTTACGGTGGTCGTGACATGGAGCGGCGCACCCGCAGGCGCAGGTGCGGACGATGTCGCCGGACCTTCATTCTCTTCGGCGGCGACCGCGGCATCCGTCATCGCCGTGGTTCTCTGCCAGGTGACCGCTGTGCGCGTGCCAAGTGGCTTCGCCGTTGGAGCAAGCAGGCTGGGCAGTTGCTGCGCAAAGCTCGATGCCGCGTCTTTCAGCAGCACGCGGTCCTGCGGGCGCTTGGGCCCCGCCACACTTGGCTCTACGGCGCTCAGGTCGAGTTCGAGGGTCTGCGAGTACTCGGCTTCGGACGAGCTCGCCGTGTGGAACAATCCCTGCTCTTTGTAGTAGGCCTCGACCAGCGCGATCTGTTCTTCGCTGCGGCCGGTCAGCTTGAGATAGCGCAGCGTCTCCGCATCAACGGGGAAGATGCCGCAGGTCGCGCCGTACTCGGGCGCCATGTTGGCGATGGTGGCGCGATCGGCCAGGGGCAGTTCGGCGATGCCCGGCCCGTAGAACTCAACGAACTTGCCGACGACACCGAGCTTGCGGAGCGCCTGCGTCACGGTGAGAACGAGGTCAGTAGCCGTAGCGCCCTCGCGCAGCTTGCCGGTGAACTTGTAACCAACCACCTGCGGAACCAGCATGGAGACGGGCTGGCCGAGCATAGCCGCCTCGGCTTCGATGCCGCCGACGCCCCAGCCCAGCACGCCGAGACCATTGATCATGGTGGTGTGCGAGTCCGTGCCGACGAGCGTGTCAGGATAGGCAACAGCTCCGCTGTCTAACTCTTTGGTGAAGACCACGCGCGCCAGATATTCAAGATTCACCTGGTGGCAGATGCCCATGCCGGGAGGCACGGCGGAGAAATTGCGGAATGCCGTCTGCCCCCATTTCAGGAATGCGTAGCGCTCGCGGTTGCGCTGGAATTCAAGCAGCGAGTTCGCGTTGTAGGCGCCGTCGGTTCCATACTGGTCCACCTGCACCGAGTGATCGATCACCAGTTCCGCAGGCACGAGCGGATTCACGCGCTCGGGATCGCCGCCCAGCATCTTGATGGCGTCGCGCATCGCGGCAAGATCCACGGCGGCCGGCACGCCGGTGAAGTCCTGCATCAGGACACGGGCGGGCATGTAGGCGATCTCGCGGCTCGGTTCGGCCTTTGCGTCCCAGTTGGCGAGGAACTCGATGTCAGCGGCGGTGACGTTCACGCCATCTTCGCGGCGCAGCAGGTTTTCCAGAAGAATCTTCAGGCTGAAGGGCAGCCGGCTCAGGTTGAAGCCGCGCGCGGCGAGCGCGGGCAGGCGAAAGATCGTGTAGCTCTTATTGCCGGATTCAAGCACGGCACGGCTCGAAAAGCTATTCATCTCAGGATTCCCTTTCTATCCGCGTTCAAGAGCGGATGTTTTCTTGGCGATGCGGACTGTCTCCCACGTTAGGCGCAAGAACAACAATGCGCCAAAGGTGGGGCACCCATTCGAGATGGTGTCGCGCCCGCGTCAGGAAAATAGCATCGGAAACAGATTACTCAGCAGGAAAGGCAGCGTCCACGGTCATGGCGTCCGCGGCGAAACCGCTTGAGCGGGGGTGGAGCGAAGATGGCAATGCGGCGTTGCATCGACTTCGGAAAAGATTTTACAGCGGACGCCGTGCCATGGGAAAGCACCCTATTGGGCGCGCATTTCGGATTCGTTCACTCGCCGCCAAAGTCGCGGTACCGCTCCAGCACATCGCGCTGCGTGATGACGCCTTCGAGCTCGCGCAGATTGGCGCGGTTGACCACGGGCACCAGCGGCCAGCGATCGACGTAACGCAGAGCTATGTCGAGGGGTTGGTCGGGATGCAGGTACGGGATCTGGCTACTGCCGGCCAGAATGGATTCCAGGGTCTGACTGCCTTTGCCATCTTCGACGAAGCCCTTTAGTTCGTCTCGGTCCATGCTGCCCCAACCGGAGGGAGAGAAACGGACCAGCAAGACATCATTGCCCTCCCGCTGGGAGGCGAGTTTCCATGCCTTATCGAGTGTGTCCTTTGCTTCGAGAAGCACCTCGGTGGGCGGCTGCATGGCATCTTCGACGCGCAGGATACTTTCTTCGCGCTGCTCTTCCATGGACGGCAGTTCCAGGCCGTCCTGACGGCTGAGTGCATCGAAGATCGGCACCGGCTGCAGAGTGCGCGAGATCACGTAGGCAAAGGTGTTGGCGACAATTACCGGAACAATGATGGAGTAGTTGCCGCTGACCTCGAGAACCATGAAGACTGACGTCATCGGAGCGCGCAGAAACCCGGCGAAGAGGACCCCCATGCCCACAAGCGCATAGGTGCCAGGAGACCAACTCAGATGCGGCAGGAGCGCGTGCTCCGCGCCCCCCACCGCCGCGCCGAACATGGCGCCGATAAAGAGCGTGGGCGCAAACATGCCGCCTGGCGTTCCGCTGACGAAAGACAACAGAGTGGCCACGATCTTAAGCAGAGCGAGAATGGCCATGAACTGCCACGTGAACTGGCCGTGCATGGCCTCGTCCATGTACTGGTAGCCTGCGCCCATCACCTGCGGCGCGCCCAGCACAGCGATGCAGCCAACGAGCAGTCCGGCGAGAGCGGGCTGAAGATACTGGGTCCATGGGCGCAGGCTTTTGCACAACGGGCGCAGGGTGGAGATGCCGGAGGCGAAGACGACGGAGGCAAGGCCGCCGACGATGCCGAGCACTGCATAGGCGATCAGCTCGGAGGGCCTCAATAGCTCGACAGGAGGAATGCGGAAGAGTGGCTCCGAGCCGAGAAACCACCGCATTACCACCACGCTCGAGACGGCGGAGAGCACAACAGATCCCAAGATGCCCGCGGTCCAGCGGCCGATGACCTCCTCGATCACGAAGAGCACCGCAGAGATGGGCGCGTTGAATGCCGCGGCGAGACCGGCGGCCGCGCCCACGGGCGCAATCAGGCGCATGTGGTCGCGCGAGAGGCGCAGCTTGCGCCCAAGCGCCGAAGCCAAGCACGCGCCGATTTGCAGCGATGGGTCTTCCGGGCCGAGTGAGTGACCGGAGCCGATGGCGAGCGCCGATGTGATGAACTTGCCGACCGCGGTCTTGAGCGGAATGTAGCCGTTGTAGATGTAGAGCGCGGCCTTGGTCTGGTTTACCCCGCTGCCCCGTGCGAGCGGAAAGACGTGAATCACAAGGACCGCGATGATGAGACCGGCAAGCGTAGGTGCAAGCAAAAGACGGATGGGCGACTGCACCGCTCCCGAGCCGAGGAAATAGATGCGGCACCAGTCGATGGCGAAACGAAAGCAGACGACCGCGAGTCCGGAAAAGATACCGATGAAGACCGAGAGGATGAGGAAGAACCGGTCTTCCCGAAAGAAGGATTGAAAGATGGATATGGATGCGGGGCCGGGTGTACGGCCGACGGCGGTGTCTTGCACAATCTCAGGTGTGGGCGGGCCGGAACGACCTTCCTCGACAGAGATTCTCGCTTGCGAATGAAACAACGGAGTCAGGTCAGTTCTCCTCGTGAAGGTTGGCGATGAATAGTAGGGCCTTGTCGGCAGGGCCACCAGGTCCGCACGTACTCGTAGCCTGGTGTTCGATCTGGAAGGACAGGTTCATGGCTGTGTTGAGCAGGTCGGGATTCTGACGCAGGCCGCGTGGCGTCATCTGCGGTTTGAGCTTTTGCCACTGCTGCGCCAAGCCGCCGGCTTCAGCGATCGATGGGGCGGCAGGCTTGGGTGCAGGCGGCGCTCCCGCGCCCGCCGCGGATGGACAAGCCTTCAGGCGGTCACCTGCGGCGTTGAACGCGTTAATCGCGATCTGGTTGCGTTCCACATCGGAGATCTGCGGACGAAACGGGTCCATCTTCAGAACCGATTCCGTCGTCGCGAGGAGCGCGCTGCTGGCCGTATCGCCGGACGAAGCTGCAACCGCTTCGCGCAGGTAGCGCTGCGCGGCCGCATACTGCCCCATCTCGAAGGTGGCGATACCGGCACCCGCGTTGGCCCGCGGATTGCCGCGGTCCAGCTTCAGAGCAGCGCGGAAGGCGGAGAGAGCGCGATTATAGTCCTGCACGCGCACAAACAGCTCGCCGAGGCGCGTTTGCTGGCTGGGATCCTCGCCAATGTCGGTCTCGAGCGCGATGAGTTCTGACTCAGCCTGGGTACGGGCGTTGATCTGGAGCAGATAGTTGATCAGTTCGAGCCGGGTCTTGCGGCGCTCGGTTTCCTGGCCACCCGGCCAGATGGCGTAGATTGCGTTGTGATAGAAGCGGAGCGCTCGCTCGGTCTGGTTCTTTTTGGCTGCGATGCGCGCCAGTTCCAGGTTCACCACACCGTTCTCTGGTTGGCGCGCCCAGAGGTTTACCAGATAGGCGTCAGCTTCGTCGGTCCGATTCAAACCCATGAGCGCCTGGGCCAGACTGAGCTGGTAGGCACCATTGTCGCGGTCGTAGAGCAACGCTGTGCGGAATTCGGTAATTGCGATCTGATAGCGCTGCGCGTTCAGGTCGTTGACGCCGCGAGCCGACCACCGTTCGGCAAGAGACGCCTGCTGGGCAGAGTAAAGGCGGGACAAGCCGGTGACCGTCAGAAAAGAGGCGATGGCCAATCCTGTGAGCACAGCCAGAATGACCGGTTCACGCGTTAGATAGGGTGAAAGATCGAGCCGTCTTGGCTCCTTCGCCATGTTTTCTCCTGGGGACTAGGCGTGCAGATGAGCTCACTTCAATGATAAATCGCACGCACTCTCACGGATGCGGCAATCTCGCCATCCTGGTGATGAGATGCGGCTGTTTGGGCGAAGTTATCGGGATGGCGGAGTTAGGGGCGTTAGATAGAAGCAGAACTTCCAGAACTAGCGGTTGATGAAAGGGTTACCAGGCGTCAGGACTCTGCTATGCCCGCTCACCCCGCTGATTTATTGCGGCTGCATGTTATAGAAGAAAAAGGCCCGCAGCTCCAGATACGGTCCGTGGAATTCGCGCGGCAGCGGCTGATAGCTGGAGCCGGTGATGGCTCCCCAGGCCGCGCGATCGAGCGCCGTGTCGCCGGAGCGACCCTCCAGGACCATATCGGTGACCTGGCCGTTGGGCAGGACCTTGAACCGGACGGCCACGACACCGGACTTGAGTATCGGCGGATTCACCTCGTCCGGAATCAGCGGGTCCCAGGTTCTTTCGGTCACATAGTGCCAACGCGCCAGCCACTCGCTGAAGTCGACCCCCTGGGTATCCGACAGGACCTGCACGCCGCCGGTGCCGGCGCCGGGGTGCATCGGCATGATATTCGGTGTCTGGCCGCCATAGGTGTCTCCCGTGCGGTTACGCATCGCGTTCCGCATTGCCTCTTTCAACTGGTCGGCGGGATTCTGCGAGCCCATCGCAAAGTTCGGCCGCGCCGGCACGGCGGATGGGCGTGGCGCCTCCACCTGCGCCTGCTGCGAGGGTGGAATGGGCTGCGTCGGTTGCGGCTTGGGCTCGACCGGCGCCTGCGGCTCCTGCTGTGCGGGCGGCGGCGGTGGTGCGGGCGTGGGGGGCTGCTCTCGCTTCAGGTCTTCAAGAGTCTTCTTGTCGACCTGCGGTTTCTGGCGGAGCGGTTTCGGCGCAGGCTGACGTTGAATCTGGCGCAGGGCATCGGGCGGCAAATCCAGATATGTGAGATCCTTCCGCTGCTTGATGGCGTCGAAGGGATCCACCACGGGCGGAACCTTGAAGACGTATTTCGGGATCCAGGTGATCGCGGAGAGCAGGAGGAAGTGAACCAGAATGGCGATCCAGATTCCCTCGCGCAGCCTGGCCCAGCGGCGCTCATCTTCGAGCTCGCTGATCATCTCCAGAAGTTCGTGGGTATCGTAGTCAACCCAGCGCGAGCCTCGCACCACCATGGGCTCCGGCTCCGACGCCGCGGCAGCGTGCCCGTTCTGGGACGCAGAAGCCTCCTCTACCGCGACCGCACGTCCGTTCGTGTTGGGATCGCTCGCGGTACGGTCTTCCGGCTCTTTCACATCGGCTGGGGCTTCGCGGGGTGCCATTCGCTCCTGAGGAGCCTTTCGGGACGCAGTCGCGCCGGCTCCGCCTGTCCGTTCTTAGTGTTTATTCTCTCATCCCTTTCGATCGCGTGTTGCATCAATCTAGGGCGCGCGACCGGACTCGTACAATCTAATTGAACAGACGGATCAGAAGATCGAAAGGGATTCATTTTGAAGCACTTTTTTCTGCGGATGATGGCTTATTGGAAGCTGGTGCTTCTACCCGCGCTCATCAAAATGGGAATTTGGGGGGCCGGCGCGGTCGCGATCCTCGACTCCTCCTCGATTCCTGTTCCCATGGATGCTTTTCTGGCCGTGGCCATCTGGAACCATAAGGCGCAGTTCTGGCTCTATTGCCTGCTCGCCGCGGCCGGATCGGCGATCGGTGGGCTGGTACCTTATCTTCTGGGCCGGGCGGGCGGCGAGCTCTTCCTGCTAAAGCGGATCGATCGGGTTCGGTTCGAGGAGATTCGCACGCGCTTCGAGCGGCAGGAGTTTCTGGCGGTGATGATTCCCTCGATGCTGCCGCCGCCGGCGCCCTGGAAGGTGTTCATCTTCGCCTCGGGCGTCTTCGAGATGCGGATCGTCGATTTTTTGCTGGCGGTGTTTACCGGCAGAATGATCCGCTGGCTCATCCTTTCCCTGCTGGTAGTCGAGCTGGGGCCCGGCGCGGCCGACCTGGTGGCCCACCATGCGATGGCAACGATTCTCATCGTCGGCGGCGCAGCAATCCTGGGATTTGCCTGGTGGTGGATGAGAAAACGGCGTGCGGGAAAGCTGCTTTAGACCGGATCTTAGCCGATCTCGGCTCAGTCGAGCAGTTTCTGGATGCCGGCGAGGTCGAAGCGGCAGGAACTGCCAGCAAGATCAAATGGCTCGGGTGGCAGCGGCTCGAGAGCGCCACCGCGATAATGAAGATGACGGCCGCTTTTCGGGTCAATCACCAGGATCGTGGGAATGCCCATTTGCTCGTAATCGGCAAGCTTTTCGAGCAGGCGGTTGACTGTGTCTTCCGGGGAGAGGATTTCAAACACGGCCAGTGGCGGATGGGTAATGATCTCTTCGACTGGCAGATTTCGATCCAGGACAGTGACATCCGGTACTCGAAAGCTATGCTTCGCCACCTGGACTCTTAACTCCGCGGCAGCTCTGATCTTCCACTCGATTCGGCGGGTTCTGAAGTATTCAAGGATTGCTGCCTGCCAGTCGGCATGACTCCACTCACCCGTGGGCCTTTCCTCGATCACTCCATTCACGTATTCCGCGTCAGGCTCGTAGGACGTGCTCAGGTAGACCTCAAGAGGAACGTGCGTGGTTTGCACTGTAGCCGCCATCGCTCCTCCTGTTCCGACCTGGGAAGGTTCCTACTTCCCTGCCAAGACCGCCTGCGCGTGCCCCATATTCATGCGCCGCACAAGCGCGGGAAGTCCGAAGGCAGCCGCGAGAAGGAGGCTGGTCGAGGCCAGATCATTCCGATAGAACGGGATCGCTGCGAGGTAGCAGGCCTGGAAACCGGCCCACGTGTGCGGATACATTCCGGCTTTCGCCCACACGGCATAGTTCGAAACCAGGAAAAACGAGGTGGGCCCGAGCAGACTTGCGGTGGCTACGCGCCAGAAGCCCGTCCTGGCGCTGAGCAGAAGCTGGCCGAGGACGATTGCGGCAACGTACCAGATCCATGTGGGAACGTAGGCTTCCCAGTGGAAGGGGTAATGGTAGGCGTACGTGGTGAGGCAGTAGTCAGTTGCCACCAGGATGGCCAGCGGTGTGAGCATCTCCCGCCATGGCCGGCGCGCGCCAAAATACAGCAGCGCCGCCCCGACGGCGGTAAAGTTGAGCCACGCCACATGAGACAGAACCAGAAAACGGCTCAAAACGGCAACCAACAAGAACAGATAAGCGACCATCGTCGATCCTCGCCCGCGTCAATTTTCCCCAGCAACCTATCCTTCCATTCTGCGGTGCGGCTGCGCCGGGGTCAACCGCTATTTCACGCGACCAACATTCTTTCCAATGCAAAGAAAATCATCAGCGCTGCACGCGCCCGTCCAGGACCTCGCCCGCGTCCTCCCGGCCATCGACGATGTAGACCCAGCCGCTCAACGGAGCGGGGCTCGCACCGGCGCGCGTGGCGAGAAACGAATAGCGGAAGCGCAAATCGGAGAACTCGACGGTCGTCCAATGCCGGTTCGGGGGCAGCGAGGGAGGGTCCAAACCAGGGACCGGCTCGGGACCCAGATCGCGTATCACAGCCCATGTGCCCCAATCCAGATAGACCTGTCCCAGCGGGGTTCGCTTGGCGGCTTCGACGGCGGGTGTGTCGGCGGGTTTGTAGATCACGTCGCGCTGCGAATCGGTGACGATCGCATCGGGTGATCCCGCCTTCCAGGTATTCACCTCGGCGGTCTGATAGAAATCCTTCGTCTCGAGGATCGCGTGCCATCGGTATGGATTGACCGGATAGGGCTCGACCTCAACGCGCGTTATTGGCTCGGAAGCTAGCTGGGTATTGCGGAGCATCGCCAGCGCCTGTGCGTGCTCGCCCCAGCGCCAGCACCACAATGCAACCATACCGGCAAGGGCGAAGATGGCCCAGCCCCGTCCTCGAAACGGCTTGCGCCGTGCGCCGATTTCGCGATCAGCCAATCCCAGCAGCCAAGGCACGATCAGCGCGAGCAACAAGAGAGCCCACAGCACCGGCTCAGCAATGAAAACGATACTGCCCTCGTACCATCGCGGATTGAAAGGAAAGAACGGACGGAGGCCATAGTTGTTCGTCCAGTCCAGCAGCAGATGGCTGAGCGCCGCGATAAGCGCGGTGAAGTAAAGCCATCCCCACCGCAGCGGCGCCGAGGCGGGCGCTGCGTTCTTGCGGAATCGATACAACAGCCAGATTGCGCCGACGACGACACCCGCAACAACGGGCGCCGCAATGAAGGTGTGCGTAATGCCGCGATGGTGCTTCAGCCCTTCCACTGGTCCGGCGAATTCCCAGACAATGTCGAGGTCTGCAGCCTCGGCGGCCAGCACGCCGACCAGAGTTGCGTAAGCTGTCTTGCGATTGAATCCGGCGCGCCCGATGCACGCGCCGGTGAGGAAGTGAGTGACGGGCTCCATGGGTGAGCGTTTGTCCTCCTTAGAGGATGCCACACCCGCACCGGGTCTTCGATCAACGCACGCAAAAAGATCAAGGCGAGCAGCCGCTGCGCAGGTTCGCGCACGTGGTCCGCTCGCCAGATTCGCCGCTCTGAATCAGCGGCCGACTTCGCTGAAGATGGTTACCTTGTTCATGTTGTCATCGACGGCTGCCAGGCGCGTGATCACGCCCGCGCGCTGGGTCGCGATGCCGAAGGCGCCGCCGTTGTTCGCGTCGACCGAAAACTGCGCAACAAAGGTGCCGCCTGCGGTGTATTCGACGATCTCACTGGGCTGATTCGGATCGGCGTTGCTGCCGTCACTGTTGGCGACCAACAGATGGCCGTCCGGCGCGAAGGCGAGATCGATTGGACCGTGCAGATGCGTAAGGTCCTGGATGAAGAGCGTCGGGACCGCTTCATCGGCGCCGACTGTAGACGCATGCTCGATCTTGTAGATCGCGTTGTCACTCGACGAAGCGAAATAGAGCGTATCGTTCCAGGGCGAATAGAGCAGTCCGGAAGGCCCCAGTTCCAACGCGGCCGGATCAGGGCGGTGGTTCAGATCGGTGGCAATCACGGTTGCCCTTTCGAGCCGCAGACCGGATGCGTTGTGCTCTAAGAGCAGACGGGCGATTGTGCCGTTCAGTACATTTGAGATGTATGCCTCGACGGTGCGGTCGCCCTCGTTGATAGCCATGCCCCATGGTCCGTCAATTGCAGAATTCGCAATTACATTGAGCAGCTGGCCTGTGTTGCTGACGATCTGCAAGGCACCTGCGGTTGCGGTGTTGGACGTGCCATCGGTCGTTTTTAGATTGCCTACAAGCACCGTGCCGTCATTAAGGACGCCGAGAGCCGCAGACAGACCTGCGTACTGAACCGATCCCTGGAAAAATAAGGATTGATTTCCGTGCGCATCGACGCGCACGATGGTGGTGCCTGTACCCTGCAGATTCAGTGCGTTGTTGAAATTAGAGACCAGCAGATCACCGGGCTGGAGAACAGAGTTCTGCAGCGAATCGCGATCATCGCGATCCTGTGAGGAGAGGGCGGCAAAAGCCGTGCCGTAGGGGTTGACATCGCCATTTACGGGCACAGTGGAGACCGCAGCTGCCGGGGGCGGCAGAAAGGGCTTGTCTGCGGCGCGGCTCGCCAGGGGCAACGCGAGTGTGAGCATGGCTGCAGCGTGGATAAGGAATCGTAAGCCTTGCGACGGAATTGCGTGAGTGGTTGAACGGGAAGCGACGCGGTACATGGAACTACTCCTTTTTTAAAATGGGCCGGCTCCACCAGGAGCGGCCGTCACTTTGGATAGCGACAGAAAAGTGGAAAGTCCCTCACGGGCTGGGCTTTTTTTGAAAGGCGCCGGCGGGCTCCGCAATTTCGAGTGCAGGGCGGGCGCTCTCATACAATCAGGAGGGGAGACGCGCGCTATGAACGATCGAGAGAAGTTGAGGAAGTTTATGCAGATTTTTGCGGTTCTTGCTCTCGCCGTGCCGGCTTTGGCACGCGCACAGAACACCGAGGCAGCCTTCGGTCAGAACAACCCTTTTTATGCGGCCAGCACGCTGCCCTTCCAGGCTCCTCCGTTCGACAAGATCAAGGACAGCGACTACCAGCCTGCGATCGACGCGGGCATGGCGCAGCAGATCCAGGAGATCGATGCAATAGCCAACGATTCCCTGTCCCCGACCTTCGAGAACACGATTGTGGCCATGGAAAAATCCGGCCAGTTGCTGAACCGCGTGATGGAGGTGTTCAACTGCGTAACCGCAGCGAACACAGATGACGATCTGCAGAAGGTGCAGGAGTACGAGGCGCCGCGGCTCTCCGAACATCAGGATGCGATCTATCTCAACACCAAACTGTTCGCGCGGATCAAGGCAATCTACGACGAGCGCGCCTCGCTGCACCTCGATCCGGAATCACTGCGGCTGGTCGAGTACGACTACCAGCAGTTCGTGAAGGCGGGCGCCAACCTTTCGGATGCAGACAAGGACAAGCTGAAAAAGATCAACTCAGAAGATGCAAAGCTCGAGAACGACTTCATGACCAAGCTGCTGGCCGCGGCCAAGGCGGGCGCGTACGCAACCAATGACGCCGCTTCGCTTGCAGGATTGAGCGAGGCACAACTGGCCGCAGCCAAACAGGCGGCAGAGGGGCGCAAGCAACAGGGCTGGCTCGTTCCTTTGCAGAACACGACGCAGCAACCGGATCTGACTTTCCTAACGAATCGGGCTACGCGGCAGGAGTTGTTTGAGCATTCGTGGAACCGGGCGGAACGCGGCGATGCCAACGATACGCGTTCGACGATTGCCCGCCTTGCGCGGCTTCGCGCGCAAAAGGCGGCGCTGCTGGGTTATCCGAATTATGCGGCGTGGAACCTGACCGACCAGATGGCGAAGACACCTGAGGCTGCGCTGCACTTTGTGGACGGGCTGGTACCGGCGGCCACGGCAAAGGCAGCGAGCGAGGCCAAGGATATCCAGGCGCTGATTGATTCACAGCACGGTGGCTTTACGCTCGAGCCATGGGACTGGGAGTTCTACTCCGAGCAGGTACGCAAGGCGAAGTACGATCTGGACGAGTCGCAGGTAAAGCCGTACTTCGAGTTGAACAATGTTCTCGAGAACGGCGTGTTCTACGCGGCGCATCAGCTCTACGGGCTCACGTTCAAGGAGCGGCATGACCTTCCGGTATACCAGCCGGATGTGCGTATATTCGACGTTTACGATGCCGACGGTAAGCCCCTGGCGCTGTTCTATTGCGATTACTTCAAGCGCGATAACAAGAACGGCGGGGCGTGGATGGATGTATTCACGACACAGTCGAAACTGTTGGGCGTGCAGCCGGTGGTGTACAACGTGGCGAATTTCGAGAAGCCCGCGCCTGGGCAACCGGCGCTGCTGAGCTTCGACGACGTAACGACCATGTTCCACGAGTTCGGCCACGCGCTGCACGGCATGTTTGCTGATACCGAGTACCCCAGCCTTTCGGGCACGCAGGTAGCACGCGACTACGTGGAGTTCCCTTCACAGTTCAATGAACATTGGGCCAGCTATCCGGAGGTGTTTGATCACTACGCGCGCCATTACAAGACCAACGAGCCCATGCCTGCGGAGCTGGCGGCCAAGATCAAGAAGGCGCGGACCTTCAACCAGGGCTACATGCTCACCGAGATTCTCGCCGCCGCCGAGCTGGACTTGCAGTGGCACACGCTGCCGGTGACCGCGCCACTCGAGAACCCCGACGTGTTCGAGAAAGACGCGCTCGAGAAGACGCATCTGTGGATCAAGTATGTCCCGCCCCGTTATCGCTCGAGCTACTTCCTGCACATCTGGGCCAACGGCTACCAGGCGGGCTACTACGCGTATCTGTGGACGGAGATGTTGGACGATGATGCTTTCCAGTGGTTCGAGAATCACGGCGGCCTGACGCGCGCCAACGGCGACCGCTTCCGCCAGATGGTGCTTTCGCGCGGCAACACCGAGGACCTGGCGAAGATGTACTCCAACTGGCTCGGCGCGCAGCCAAGCATCGAGCCGATGCTGAAGTTCCGCGGGCTGAAAGATGACGGCGACGCGAAATAGATGACGGGTCGGAGGCATTGCGCGTAACCCGGGGCCTTGCGTATCCTTTCTGGAAACTCAGGGCCCATTCTTTATGCGCAGATCCCGGGAAGTACGCCTCGTCCTTCTTGCCTCTATTGCTCTGTCCATGACCGCGTGCCGCGATGAGCGTCAGGATTGCGTTGACGCGCAGAATCATCTTCTGCCACCGTCCGCATGCCAAACCGGTGGCACGACCGGCGCACATTACATCTATGGTGGCTCCAGCGGTGGACACGTCGGCGATGCCGTGGTTGGCGGCAGCGTCACCCGTGGTGGGTTTGGCTCGTTCGGCGGATTCGGCGATGGAGGCGAATAGATGCGGCGTATGACGATGAATCCGCGCGCCGACTGGCAGAAGCGTGTCGAAAAGTTGGGCCTCACCTATCACACGCTCGACGATGGCTCTCCCTATTGGAATGAGAGTGCGTATTGGCAATTCACCTCCCAGGAGATCGACCGGCTTGAGGCTGCCACGGCGGAGTTGCAGAAGCTGGCGCTTGCAGCCGGAGACGCGATTCTCGATCAGGACCGGCTCGCACAAATGCGCATTCCCAGAGAGGTCGTACCGGCCATCCGCGCCGCGTGGAATAGCGAGCCGCCCGCAATCTATGGCCGCTTCGATCTTGCTTATGACGGGAGCTCCATCAAGCTGCTCGAATACAACGCTGATACGCCGACGGGCCTGCTTGAGGCCGCGGTGGTGCAGTGGTATTGGATGCAGGAGTGTTTCCCCGACCGGGATCAGTTCAATTCAATGCACGAAAAACTCATTGCGAAATGGAAAGACCTGAAGGACTACACCGCTAGTCCCGTCTACTTTGCTTCGGGCGGCAGCACCGAAGACAGCATGACAGTGAGCTATCTGCGCGATACGGCTGAACAGGCCGGGATGCGCACGCAGTACATCCGAATGCACGAGATAGGTTGGGACTCGAAGCACTGCCGGTTTGTGGACCTCAAAAACAAGCCTATCGGAACGCTTTTCAAACTCTATCCCTGGGAGTGGCTGCTCAATGAGCCCTTCGGACCACAGGCGCTCTCGACGCTGCCACCTTCTTCATCCTTGCAGGAATACGGTCCGCGCAAGGATCGCCGCCAGTGGGGCTCGATGCTCTGGATCGAGCCTATTTGGAAGATGATGTGGTCGAACAAAGCCCTATTGGCAATCCTCTGGGAGCTGAACCCTGGCCACGAGCTGCTTCTGCCCGCCTACCTCAGCGGCCCCCGTGAGCTCAGTAGCTATGTGCGCAAACCGCTGCTCGGACGCGAAGGTGGGGGCATTGCCGTGGTACGAGATGGAAAAGTGATTGCAGGCTCACTTGACGGCGACAATGCACAGGGGTATGTCTACCAGGCGCTCGCACCCATGGCGCAATCCGCTGGCAAAACGGCCGTGCTCGGCTCGTGGGTCATCGACGGCGAACCGGCGGGCATGGGCATCCGCGAATCTCCTGACCTGGTCACCAATAACACGAGCTGCTTCGTACCGCATCTCTTCTATTAAACCGCACGCGAATTCCCGGCCCTTTTCTATAATTCCTACCTATGACCGATGCTGCCGCGCACAAGATCGAAAAACTGCGGACTGAGATCCGCCACCACGAGCACCTTTACTACGTTCTCGATGCGCCGGAGATCAGCGACGCGCAGTATGACGCGCTGGTGAACGAGCTCAGGCGGCTGGAAGCAGCGCATCCGGAGCTGATCACGCCGGATTCACCGACGCAACGCGTAGGGGGCAAGCCGGCGGAAGGATTCAAGAAGGTGCCGCACTCGCGGCCGATGCTCTCGCTCGACAACGCGTACAACGCCGACGAGCTTACCGACTGGGACCTGCGTGTGCATGAGCTGGCCGGTAATTTGCCGGTGGAGTATACGGCCGAGCTGAAACTGGACGGGTTGAGCGTGGCGCTACGGTATGAGGCTGCATCGGATGGCGGCGCGCGACTCGCGCTGGGACTTACGCGCGGCGATGGGCAGATCGGCGAAGAGGTCACTTCGAATATCCGGACAATTCGCAGCGTGCCTCTCTCGATCACCTCAGAACGGCTCCAAAAAGCCCGCCTCCCGCAGGGACAGGCATTCGAGGTGCGCGGCGAGTGTGTCATGCCGCAGGCGGCGTTTTTGCGCACTAATGAAGAACGGGAGCGCGAAGGGTTACCGGCGTTCGTCAATCCGCGCAACTCGGCCGCGGGAACGGTGCGCACGCTCGATCCGGGCATCGTGGCCACGCGCGGGTTGGTCTTCTTTGCCTACTTCCTGCTGGTCAATGGAGAATATTTCGCTGCCGGCCAGACGGCGACGCTGGATGCTTTGACTGCGCTCGGTTTTCGCGTGAATCCACATCGCGGCCGCGTGGACTCTGTTGCCGACATGGTGAAGTTCATTGACGACGCGGAGAAGAAGCGGGCCACGCTCGGCTACGAGATTGATGGCGTGGTATTGAAGGTGGATGCGCACAGCACGCAGCAGCGGCTCGGTTACACGGGCCGCGCACCGCGGTGGGCTATCGCGTACAAATTCACCGCCGAGTCGGCCGTCACACAACTCGAAGACATCATGATCACG
>Ga0335073_10005580_pt1 | contig 17653 bp, 15 predicted proteins | sample Lox_Sample_22_FD_207093 | JGI IMG/M metagenome (GOLD analysis project Ga0335073, IMG submission 207093) | Soil microbial communities from Loxahatchee National Wildlife Refuge, Florida, United States - Lox_Sample_2.2 | ecosystem: Environmental > Terrestrial > Soil > Wetlands | place: USA...
AATCCTCCTGATTCGATTTGTGTGATGAGATGGCATGAATCTTGACTTTTGACTCGCCATGTAGCCGACGGGTGGGGCTGAGCGCAACGCAGTTCGATTAAATACTGAGCGCTCCTCACATTGCCGTGATTTGAATCACTGCAACGCGTACTCGTAAACAGCAACACCGTACCACTTTGGCCTGTCCCCGCAAGTGATCTTCGTTTTCCTCGCAGCGCCGCACGCAAGCCATTTTGGCCTCCGCCGGGTGCCCCTTGCTCGGTTTCTGAGCATGGGTCTTGGGGTCGTTGGTGCCGCACACTCACAAACGTTCGTCACCCTGCTTACCCCGAGCTGTGACCAAGGTCTCAACCGGTCCCTACGTCGGCTTTTTGTAGCGGCGAGTTTATCCCGCCGACAGCGGCGTAGAGCCGCTGCTACACCACCCACGGAAAATCCACACTGTTCTACTTCTGCCCAATAAACTCGCCAAAAATTCGCAGCGTCACAATTTCATGCGGCTTCAACGTGATCTGCAGCGACGATCCTCCGATGCGAACCTCCTTAATTTCGTCCTCCATCGCTGTGCACCGCCACGCATGCTGCAGTCTCAGCAGGGGGAATCGCACCGTCGCGGTGCTCTCCGCTCCGGCTGTTTCGAGCAGCCGCAACACCGTGCCATTTCCGTCTTCCGCGGTCTTCCAATTCTCGGCCACCACCCCGGACCCTTGCACTTCCAGAAAACTCGTCGGCGTGGCTTCCAGCGGCCGCGGGGGATTTCCCACTTTGTCCTGATCGATCACTTCATCTGTCTCCAGTGGAGTCATCGCCGCGCGCCCCAGCCTGGCCAGATCCTGTGGCGCCAGGGCCGATCCGCTGGTCATCACGTAGCGAAAAGTCGCCTCACCGCCTTGTTCCGCGCGAAAGTTGGTGTGCCAATAATTGTTGTACACATACGAAAACATCGTGGCGCGCTTCGGCGTGAATTCCTCCGGCCACACTCCACGATTGATGTCGCCCAACGTCATCAATGGCGCATCCACTGGCACAATGGCCACATCCGCTTCGGCGCTGGACGCCTTCACCCAATGGCCCACACTGAACCATTCCACCCCGGCGCCCTTCATCATGTCCTTACTCGGATCCACCCAGCCATTCTGAATCTCGTACTGAAACGACGGCTTCGCTGCGGCCACCGGAAACGCGAAATACACGGCCTCCTTGTCGCGCACGGGATCCTTGGTCACGTGGTTCACAAATTCAATTTTCTTTTCACCGTCGTACAGCAAAATCTCCGTGCGGATCAGCGGCGTGTGTACTCCGTGTGCTTCCACGGTCAGAACTTGTCCAAAGGGCGTTTTTCCTAGGCCCACAATGCGCCCGCCGGAAGCGGCCGTTATCTTCAATTGCGCCAGCGGCAACGATTTCCGCATGTACACAATTTGCGTCGGCGGCTTGCCCCCTCCTTCCACATACGAATACTGGTTGAAGCGGTACGGACTCCCCGCATCCACCAGTTCGCGATTCAGTTGCTTGTCGAAAATGCTCTTCACCGCGCCGCTCGTAGCATCCACTTGCACGCGATAGTACGCGTTCTCCATCACGTCGCTGTAGGCTTCCGCCGGCGGTTTCGCCGCAGCCGCATTCCCGCCCGCTCCGTGTTTCGTTTCCAGCGCGTAGCACTTGAATCCCATTGCCGGAACATCCTTGGCCATAAACCGCACGTGCCGGTAACCCGGTCCTTCGCGGAGCACCTCAAACGGCACAACGGTCTTCCCCGGATACTCCGCAATCACCGCGTCGTTTCCCAAATCCATTTCCACCAACCCACTGCGTGGCCAGCTTAAAGAGTTAAACACCATCAACGACGACGACGGCATGTGGATTTGATTTGCGATCTGGCTCAGCGATGATTTCGCCAGCGTATTCACCCCTTGCTGGCTTTCCGTCACATACGCATCCTTTGTCGCCAATTGTCCCACCGACTCCTGGCTGTCCGGCCAGTACACCGAATCCCACGAGTCCCACGTGTGCTCCGCGTACAGCAAAAGGTTGCTCCAGATGCGGTCCAGCAATTCCCGTGGTGCCCGCAGCGACGGATTCACATAGCGCGACACCGTGGCCATCTCTTCCGCGGTCACCGCGCGCGACTGCATATTCCGGTCGATTGAGGTGTTCTTCGCGTCCGATCCCACGCCATCTTCCCAGTAAGGTCCGCCATCGCCGTTCACCGTCGCCAGTTGCGAACCGTAATTCTTCTCGATGTACCGGAAATAATCCGGGAACGTGCTCAAGATGAATTTCGGATACGCGTAGGTCGCGCTCCACTTCGCCAAAAACTCCGGCTCGCTCAATCGCGCATCGGTATTTTCCAACTGGCTGCCATACATCAGCACCGCATCGGGTTTGTAATCCGGCGCGGCAAACTGTTGCAGAAATGCGGGCAGCCCTTGCCGGCAATTGCCCACTGTCGGCGGCAAGTCGCACACAAACCACAATTGCGAATACTGCCGAGTTTGTGCCATCAGCACTTTCGACCCGTCCGGACCCTCGTGCCAGAAGGGCGACTTTTCGTTCCATTTCCCGATCAACACCATTGGCCCGCGATCGATATTCGTGGCTTCCGCGAAGTACTTGATCCCCGCCGCGTGCAGCACCGACGTGTACGACCAGGTAACGCTCGGTACGTCCGTCATATTCGCGTAGTCGAACGGGATTCCGTCCGTGCGGTGCAATTCATGTGTATACATAAGGGAACGAATCAATTCTTCCAGGCTGGCATAGCCGGTCAGCAGGTTCGCATATTGCGCCGGCACGCCGATCTTCCCCTCGTGCGCGTATTGCAGAAACCGCTTCTTCGTTTCTTCATCCCGCGTCGCAAAATAATTCTGCGCCACCCAGGACCCGTCCAGGCTGAAACGCATACCCGGATTTTGCGGCAAAAACGCCAGCAGCTTATCGATATTACGGCTCTGCAATTCCGCCACTTTCGCCTGGTAGTCCGTGTAGCCGATATCCAGATGCGCATGCGGCACAAAGTAAATCGTCCACTTCCGCTCTGGGCTCACCGTGGTGTTCGAATGATAAGTGTGTCCATTCGCATGAATGGTCACGCTGGCCGCCACCGGCCCGGAAAATTCCGGCACTTCCAATTCCACGCGCTCTTGCCCAAAATCGTTTCCGCTCTGCAGTGGCGCCTCCAGCTTTTGTGTGCCGACGCTCAGCTCGACCTTGCCCCCGTTCAGTTTTTCCGGCGAAGTCACCGTCACGCGCATCACTTCGTAGATTTGCGCCCCGTTTTGCCGGTAAAACACTGTCGGCTTCAGCGCCGCACTCGGTTCCAGCTTGCCTCCCGGTTCATGTGTCAGCCGCAACGCGTCATAAATCAACGAAGCGCGCGTGCCCGGATTGTCCGTATCCTCGGCGGCCGTCAGCACCAGCGTGTTCTCGCCCGCCTTCAAGAAATTCGCCGCCAAATCAATCTCCAGCGTGTCTCCGCCGTAAATTGGCGAATCCACGCGATCATCTCCGGCGTAATAGCTGATCTTGCGATTGAAAAAATAGCGCCCGGTGTGCCCGTTGATCTGCACCAGCAGATCCGGCACCGCGGGATTCACCAGCAGCGCGGCAATCGTCAGCCGGTAGCTGCCCTCGGGCTTATCCAGACTAAATAGGATCGTATACGGCGTGCCAGGTTTTCCCCCGCTTTCACTCGTGGACGTCGTCTGTGAGGCCGGCCACTCTGCCGTTTTGCTTTGCCCTACCCTGAACACCGGATTCAGGCTCCCGCTGTTCAAGTCGAAATCATGGCCAAATTCCCGTGAAGTCTGATCGAATTCGCCAATCTGCCAGATCACCGGGCCATGCGTCTGTTGTGCACTCAGCTTTGCCGGATCCGCCAAAACCACCACAACCAACACCGCAAAAATCAGTCCACACACCCATTTTCCTGATCCCATCATCCTCATCCTGTGCGACGCAATCCATTCTTCCCCATCCCAACGCCCGCCACAAGCATTCTCCTTGGGTTCGCGTTCTTTGGAGTGCGGGAGCCCAGCTCCCGCCGTCTCGCAATTTCAAGCCCTGCCAACCCACGATCAGCCGCAGCCCTGATGCCGCTCTCACAACGCACCCCACAACGCTAACAAGCAGCAACATAAGCCGCCCTCGTAGCGGCACTTTATGCCACTGGCCTTTTCCCGGTAGGGGCGCAGGACTCCTACGCCTCAGTCCGCACGATCACCGATACCCGAGCGCACCACGGCATAAGCAATTACTTTTCGCCGCACCGCAAGCTGTTTACCCTGTACATGTCAGCTCGTCTATGCGCATCATAAATCACCAAATGCGCCCCCGAATCGCGGCACTTCCCATCCTTACCCTTATTCTGTTGCTTTTGCCCTCCCCAGCGAAGCCACAAGTGCAACTACCACTGCACCGCGAAGATTTGTTTGCGCTGAGCGATCCGGGCATTCGCGTTCACGTCCGTGAAGTGCGTGCCAACTCCGAAAATTTCTGCAGCCCTATCCTGCTCGTGCATGGCGCGCGCGTCCCCGGCGTCGCCTCCTTCGACTTGCCCGTTCCTGGCGGTTCGCTGGCGGCCGATCTGGCGCAGCGCGGTTTCTGCCTTTACATCATCGATATTCGCGGTTACGGCGAGTCCACCCGTCCCCCGGAAATGGAACAACCGCCCCAAAACCATCGGCCACTCGTGCGCTCTGTCGAAGCGCTTCACGATATAGACGCCGCGATCGATCTGATCGGCAAGCGCACCAACACTTCACGCGTCGCGCTTTTCGGCTGGGCCACCGGTGGACAATGGGCCGGCTACTACGCCACGCTACACGGCGACAAACTGAGTCATTTGATTTTGCTCAACGCCCTCTACGGTGCCGACGCGCCTGACCCGCTGATGGGCCACGGCTCCGATATGGAAGATCCTTTGCATCCCGGTATGCTCAATCCTTCTATCCGCGCCTACCGCTGCAATACCGCCGAATCGCTTTTGGCCGGCTGGAATCGCAACATCCCGATCAAAGACAAAAATGCTTGGCGTGATCCCGCTGTCGCCGACGCCTACGTGCGGGCCGCCATGGCCAGTGATCCGCAGACCAACTCCCACAATCCCCCGTGTTTCCGTTCACCCAACGGTGCTATGGAAGACAGTTTCTATCTGGCCACCGGCCGCCAATTATGGGACGCCTCGTTCATTTACGTACCCACGCTGGTGCTCGCCTCCGAACGCGATTTTTGGTCCCGCCCCGCCGACCGTGAAAAACTGCAACGCGATCTCGTCCACGCGCCGTCGGTCAAAATCGTCGTTCTTCCCAACGCCACACACTTCGTCCATCTCGACCGCTCCGACCGCGGCCGCCAACAACTCCTCAACGAAATAACGAATTTCCTCAACGCGACCGACTTCCACTAAAACCTCGACGCTCGGTTCACCGCGCCGCGCCTGGCGTCAGGGCACGGCTCCACAGCATGCGCAAAAATGTGACTGCTACCGGGGGCGGAGCTTTAGCTCCGACGAAAATGCCTCGCAATCAATTGGGCTTCAGCCCCTGAGGAACTGCTGTTCAACTTTTTCCGCCGCCTTGCATAACTTCTTTATTTCTTCGCCGAACTAGATTGCGGCGCAGCCGCTACAATCGGCGTGGACATCCACCAGGTATACCCAAACGGGTCAACGATCCCGGCGTTGCGGTCGCCATAAGGCTGGTCAGCCGGCTCGCGCTTCTGCTGGCCTCCCGCGGCGATCGCCCGCTGGAACGCCGCGTCGCAGTTTTCTACGTAGAAGTGCAGGCTCACCGGCGACCCGCCATAATGTTCCGGACTGAATGCGCCAATCTCCGCGTTTTCGTCGGCCATCATCACGCAGGTGTCGCCAATTTGAATCTCGGCGTGGCCGATCGTTCCGTCCGGACGCGTCATCCGCATGCGCTCGGTCGCGCCCAGCGCCTTTTTGTAAAACTCCAGTGCGGCGCCGCAATTCTTAATGATCAGGTAAGCCTGTAAAGTGTTATAGCTGCCATGTTGCGGTTTCGTTTCTGGCATGGTGCCTCCTTCAACGAGCCCATTCTTATACACTGCAACACGTTTTGGATTGTAAAAAACTTACCCCGGCAACCCTACAGCACCGGCACGTGGTTCAGGTGTTCCGTCGCGCGGGCCAGATACAAGCTGGGCGTGAGCCCCGAAAATTCCCGAAAATCATGAATAAAATGGGCCTGATCGTAGTAGCCGCAGTCCACGGCCACTCCCGCCCAATCCACTTCCGGTTCACCATGTACCGTTTCCAGAATGCGCTGGAAGCGTCGCACCCGGCAAAACGCCTTTGGCGTCAGTCCCACCTGTTCGTGGAAGAGTTGAATGAACCGCCTCTGGCTCAGCCCAACTTCACCCAACACCGAAGCTACACTAACGCGATGCGGGAGCTTGCAGAATCGCCCGCGGGCAAATGCCACCGCCGGGTGCAACTCCAACGGCTTGACCAACTCCGTCAGCAGATGCTGCTCGGCCAGCACAAACATCGCGCGAATTGTCGTGGCCCCCAGCAGTCGCTCGCGCAACTCCCGCGCGCTTCGTGGCCACAATGCCTCCAGTTCCACCGTGCGGTTTTCTAGTTCGCACGCCGGCATCCGCAAAAAGGGAAATGCTCCGCCCGCCCGGAACTGAATCCCAAATACGCGATCCTCCTGTACCGTATCGATCACAAACGAACTCGTTCGTGCTCCGGAAATCACCGCCCGCCCATACGAACCGGAACGCCGCTGGTCGTCCTCGTACACTCGGATGGGATCGTCCCGCAGGTTGAAAATGATGCTCGGTTCTCCATTGGGCATCAGCCGCTCTTGCCGGTGCGTCTGGGGCGCGCCCTCCCAATACCACAAGCACTTCACGAAGGCAGAAAGCGGGGCTTTCGGTACGTGTTGGCGTGAAACGCTGGCCACCGGGTGATTCTACGCGATTGCAGCCTGGCCCCCGATGCAAAACTTAAAAGCTTCCTTACCTTCCAATTTGCTGCAAACAAAGCCGATAATCCGCCTTTGTCTCACCCATCACACCCCAACGTAACCGGTGCACTGGTTTCTCCCTTTTTTCCAGCAGACCCTCGCCTGCGGAGGTCCCCATGACAAATCCAAAAGTTGCCGACCTGGCCGGGCCCGGCATCGGCAATTACGACGAGCTCGAAAAAATCCTTCCGAATGACTACAGCAGTTTGCTCACCCGTAGAGAAACGCAAAAAGCCATCTACGCGGTAAAACGTTTCATCGAAGACAATCTTTGCAAAGAGTTGAATCTCATCATGGTCACCGTCCCGCTGATCGTCGACATCGAAAGCGGTGTCAACGACATGCTCGACCGCGACGGTTCCCGCACGCCCATCCAATTCCATATCGCCAACGACCGCGAGAAGCATCCCGTCGATGCCCAGATCGTGCAGGCCGCCACCAAGTGGAAGAGAACCGCTCTCCACAATTTCAGCATGCGCGTTGGCGAAGGCCTGTGCACCGACATGCGCGCCGTCCGCAAGGACTATTTCCTTGACCACGACCACAGCGTCTACGTCGATCAGTGGGATTGGGAGCGTGTCATGTCCCCCAAGGAGCGCAACCTCGATTTCCTGAAAGAAATCGTCAACAAAATCTGGAAAGTCCTCACCGAGGCCGAGCGCTACGCCCTGGAACTTTTCCCCGACCTGCGTTCCAAGAAATATCCCCCACTTCCCGAGAAGCTGACCTTCCTTCACGCGGAAGAACTGCTGCGCATGTACCCGAATCTGCCGCGCAAGCAGCGCGAGACCGCCATCCTTCAGGAATGCCCGGCGCTGTTCATCGCCGGCATCGGCTATCCGCTCGAGGATGGCTATCCGCACGAAATGCGTGCCGCCGATTACGACGATTGGATCACTCCCACCAAGGTGATCGAAGGTAAGCAATGCCATGGCTTGAATGGCGACATCCTGGTCTGGAATCACGTCACCAAGCGCCGCCATGAACTGAGCTCCATGGGCATCCGCGTCAATGCGGAAACCCTCCGCCAGCAACTCGAAATGTCCGCACAGCTCGACTTCCTGAAATTCCCTTATCACCAGGCGATTGTGAAGAACGAGATTCCCCTCAGCATCGGCGGCGGCATCGGGCAGGCCCGCACTCTCATGCTGATTCTGCGCAAGGCGCACCTTGGGGAAGTTACGGTCAGCGTATGGCCGAAAGTCCTAAAGGACATTTGCGCCAAGAAAAACATTCACGTCCTCGAGTAAGTGGCCATTCGAGAGCTGCGTCCCCGGCTTTTGTCCTTGTAGCAGCGGCTTTACGCCGCTGAGCAACACTAAGCTGCAATAACTGAAAGGAGATTTTCCGAAATCAGGCCTCAAAAGAAGAATGAATAGCGAGCGAAACGGGCAGCCGGGAAAGTCATGGGGACGATGATGGCACTGGCTGCCCGTTCTTTTTGGAGTGCGGCGGCTCGCCGCCGCTTTTACGAGGTAAGCCCTACCACAACCTGAACGCCTACGCCTCCGTTACCTCCGCGGATCTCGGCGGTCTCTGTGGTGAACGCTTTCGTTAACCCCAACCGCGCATTCTCTTTCGAAGCCAGAATTGAAAACTCTAGGCTGTAGACTGTAGGCTGGAGGCTGGAAACTGAAGGCTCCCCTCAGTGTCCCAAAAACTTCTCCAGCTTCGTCAACTCCGCTTCCGCCAGATCAAAGTACTTCTGCGCATTCTTCAAATCCTGAGCCTTCAACGCATTGTTGCCCTTGGCCAGATACATCTGCATCCGTTCTTCCGACGACGCAATATCCCCGCGCAGGTTGTATCCGGCGGCCTGCTGCTGTTTCCGCAAAGTCTCTACGCTCTGCATCACGGTATCGGCGCGCACGTTCAAGTTGTCGGCTGCGTCTTCCACCTTCGCAATCTCTTCCGGAGAAGGGCCCGGTGGCGGCGCGGGCGGCGCCGGGGTGACATCGGATGACTGCTGCCCCTCCAGTGTTGGCGGCGGCTTTACCGCGAGTTTCTTGCCTGCTGTGCCCGCCGTTCCCTTGCCCGACATGGTTACCGCGCCAGTCCTTCCGTCCACGTGCATGCTGCCGTCGGGGCTGTCGATCGACACACTGCCGTCCGCACCCACTTTCAGGCTGCCTTGATCGCCCTGCAGCGAAACAATCGGCGCTCCTGGCTTGGTCGACGAATCATTCGTAGTTGGCGTAGCAGAAGTGCCAGAGGTGCCAGAGCCGGCGGAGTTGCTCCCAGAATTGTTCCCACTCGCCGGGAACATCGCTTTGTTGGGGTCCGCGTGGGTGCGGAAGTGTCGCGGAATAGTCATACCCGCCGCAATCACTACGCCGACGCCCAACAACACGCCGATGATCAGCCCAATGCTTCGGCCCGAACTCGGTCGCGCGGGCGGTGGGGGCGGCGTGGCCATCGCGTTCGCTGGCGCTCCCGGTGAGGTCATCGGAAGAGTAACCGGCGGAGGTGTAGCCGGACGCACCGGCGCAGGCGTGCGTGGCGGCGCCGGAGTCGTGGGCACGGGCGGCGTCAACGGTGTGTCGACCAACGTGGTCGCACCCGAAGGTTTCGGCGTCGGCGTCACTGCGGTGGTCCCCGATGCCGGCAGAGCGCTCACCTCCACGCTGCTTAGCGCCGCCCGAAATGCGTCCGCGGTCTGGAACCGGCTCGCCGGGTCCTTCGCAATCGCCATCATGATGATTTCGTTCAATCCGGCGGGAAGGTCCGAGCGCAGCGTAATCGGTTCTGGCGGAGTTTCGTTCAAATGCGCGGTCATCAGCGAATATTGCGAGTCGCCCTTAAACGGCAATTTCCCCGTCAACATTTCGTACAGCGACACGCCAAACGAATAGATGTCCGAGCGCGCATCCGCCCCTTCGCCGCGCACCTGTTCGGGCGGCATATAGTTCAGCGAGCCCAGCGTGGTTCCCGTGGTGGTCAGCGATCCATCCGTCGCCGAGCGCGCGATGCCAAAATCCATCAGCTTGACGATGCCTTGCGGCGTCAGCATCATGTTCGCCGGTTTGATGTCGCGGTGAATGATGTCCTGCTTGTGCGCGTAACTCAGCGCGGAGAGCACCTGGTCGGCGTAGTTCACCGCATCGGCAGTGGAAAGCGGCGCCCGCGCCACGCGGTTCGCCAATGTTTCCCCCTCCACAAATTCCATGATCATCACCAACTGATTCTCGAAGGTCATCGCGGTGCGCAGCGCCGCGATGTTCGGATGGTCCAACGCTGCCAGCAGCCGAATTTCCCGCAGGAAGCGATCCGCCAGGCTCTGGTTGCTGCCCAAATCCGGCAACAGAATCTTCATCGCCTCGATGCGGTCGGAGATGATGTTGCGGACCTTGTAAACCTTGCCCATTCCTCCCATGCCCAGAATCGAGAGGATCTCGTAGTCCCCGATGTGCTGGCCTACATGAAATTCGGCTGTCATACGTCCTCCAGCGGCTTCCGCCACGTCCTGCGAGAATACCTCAAATTGCCGTCCCAAAATACAACCAGCCCGCTCATCTTCTGCGGGCTGGCCCTATACATGGATTCATCTACACCGCTGCCGGTGCTCACCTTTCAAATTAAATTTGTCATCCCGAGCATAGCGAGGAACCTGCTGTTCTTTGCTCTCCGCATCCAGGCGAAGCGCGGAGGAGGATCAATTTTTCGCCACGTCGCCCACTTTCGGCGCTCCCGCCCCGGAAAAGGTTGCGGTCGAAGAATCGTCGTCCACTTCCGTCACCGTCGCATCGCCAATGGTGTCTTCCACGGACTTGATCACTTTGCCGGTCGTTGGATCTTTCACCACGCGCACCTGCCGTGAAATCGTCAGTTTATCCCCGACCTTCACGCCCGCCTTCTTGCCTACGTTCAGGATCAGCGTGTTTCCCGAAACGTCCGCCACCAGCCCGTTCACTTGAATTTTCACCGTCGGCACCTTATTTGCCGCCGCATCCAACTGCGCTCCGGTATCGTCCACGGCCTTGTGCGTGGCTTCGCCGATGATCGTCGCGCCAAAGTTGCTGCTGCCCATGTCCAGGCCGCCGCCTCCGCCTTGCCACCAGTTGCCCCCGCCCCCGCCGATCGACGTGCCGTTGCGTTCCGATTCGCCGCTGCCGGTCACCGCCACCAGGATTTCTCCCGTATTCACGTCCACGATGCGCGCGGAAACGTTCACAATTGCCTTGGATTTGCTGATTCCCAGCTTGCCAAATCCACCCGTCCACGGATTGCTGTGGCCTCCGCCACCCACATTGGTGTGTTTGTCATCTCGTCCGAACTGCGTGATGCTTCCGGTGATGATGGCATCCACGCCGAGCACTTTGCCGATCTTCGCCGCGGTATTCGCGTCAGCCCGGTCACTATTCGAAAAATTCTGTTCCGCCAAGACTTTGTCGATGGCGTTCCGTTCGATCACGGAAAACTGCCCGTCTTGCACCAGCTTCTGCACCAGTAAATCAGAAATGCCTTTCCCGACGTCCTGATCGGAGCCAAACAGTTGGATCACTTCGGTTTTCACGGTGCCGTAATCGAAATTCAGCACGGCCACGCGTTTCTTCGGTCCGGATGGCGCCGGTGCTGGCGCTGTCGCGCTTGTCGAGGGCGTGGCCGTCTGTGCCGACGCGGGTAGGCACATCCACGCGAACGCGAATAGAGACACGGTTATGCGGTTGAACCGGGAGAACAACATAAGGGCTCCTTACCGCAGGCAATTTGGGCGGATGGGACCGAGGACCTTAGGTCGCCTGCGAAATGCCGTTATCTTAATGAATGTTCCCTGAGCGTGGCAACGCCTTTCCTGCCCCGGGTTTCTGCGCAAGATTGTCACATCAAGTTCATCCTCAGGTTACTCGGTTTTGCCGGTGCCACACAGAAATGCGACGGCGTTTGGGTCGTGCTGCATCCAGCTCTTTGGCCCACCGGACACAGCCTTCTCGGGCTCGGGTGCGAGCGAGGATTGCCTGACGTTGAATGAGGCTCGCTCCACGGCGAGGGCGGTTGCGGCGGCTTCCAGCGCAACGTGCCAACCGGAGGCGCAGCGAAGGGCATGCCCAGGAAAATATTAATTTGCCCGTTCCCCGACGTTTTCCCTTGCACTGGACCAAACTCCGTCTTCGCGACGGGACCATCGGCGGCCACCGCACGCATCACCATCAACAACAAAACCAGAAATGAGCAATTCCAGAGCAAGCGCATAGGCGTACCTTTCGTTTTTGTTTGGCGCTGGTGTGGGCGAACACAGCGCAATCGCGCGTTTATAGGGCGTTGTTTATAACTCACCCGGTTCCGACTGGTCTCTAATTTCTGGTTAAGATTGCCATCCTCTTGCAGGCCTGGAATTCGGCAGGTGCGCTTTGGAGCCTCCGCTTGTATTAGACTATTCGCGCACCTGCGCTTCGCCCATGACTCAACCACTGCGCCAACCTCGTTGGCCCGCCTTCGTGGCCATGCTGGCTGCCTCCAGCGTTTACCTCGCGTTGCCAGAACCACTTTCCATTGGCCCCGGTTGGCTTTTGTTCGCCATCATTTTGTTGCTCATGATTCCTATCGTGATTTCCAATCGCCGCGGTGATTACCAGGTCACGCGGGTTCTCACCCTGGCGGCAAATATCATCATCACTCTCGCCATGATCGCCGCTCTCGTTCGCTTGATTCAGGGTATTCCCGAACATCTGGAGACACCCAAGGCGCTGCTGCGCTCCGCAGGCGCCCTGTGGGTCGCCAACATCCTTATTTTCGCTTTGTGGTACTGGAAACTCGATGCTGGCGGGCCCGTGGTCCGCGAACAACCCGGCGGCTTGGCCAACAGCGCATTCCTGTTTCCGCAGATGGCCCGCGAAAATCGCGACGCTTCCTGGACTCCGCACTTCGTTGATTATCTTTTTTTAGCTTTCAACACCAGTACGGCCTTCTCGCCCACAGACACCGCAGTGCTTTCCCGCTGGGCCAAACTCGTCACCATGCTGCAGTCCCTAATTTCTCTGGCAATCATCGCGCTACTCGCCGCCCGCGCGGTCAACATCCTTTAGCGTGCTTCTTTGGAGTGCGGTGGCTTGCCACCGCTTTTGCGCACCACAGTCACGGCTACCGTAATTTGACGCCTGGCGCGGCAGTCATGCACTGTCTGGTCTTTGAACCGTTTTGCGTCTTCAAAACGCGTGCTATCATCCCTTGGCAAGCTCCATCTGCCTGAACTGAACTTGGATTCCAGGAGCTGACCATGCCCCGGTACCTCTACCTCTCCTATTTCTTCGGCGGTGCTTTCTTGGCCAATGCGCTCCCGCACTTCATCAGCGGTATCTGCGGCCGTCCCTTTCCCACGCCGTTCGCTTCGCCACCAGGCAAAGGCCTATCTTCGCCAATCCTGAACGTCATTTGGGGCACGTTCAATTTGCTCGTGGGGTATTTTCTAATCGGTCAGGTCGGAGACTTTCACCTCCGCACCATCCCCGACGCGGTAGCTGCAATCCTGGGCGCTTTCTGCATGGCCCTCATGCTCGCTCGTGCGTTCGGCCGCCTGCAAAACATAAAGTAGCGCGAAATCTCAGCCCCGAAAAATGACCACCGGCGGAAAGCCGGTGGCCATCTGCATTGACCACTTTGAATGACAGCTCGCTATCCCAGCCTCTCTACCATTGGTCTTTCCGGTGGGCGTCAGCGAACACCGTAACACATCCGGGTAGCGTTCCGCAGAGCGCATTGGGATTTTCGATGGGCACAAATATCTGGTTATTGGCGGGGTTGACCGACAAGCCGTGGGCATCAAAGAAGTCGACGACGACATCTGGCTGGTGAGTTTTATGGAATATGATTTAGGCTACTTCGATCTGGAAACGCGAGTGCTTGAACCGCTCGAAAATCCGGCCCAAAAGTATCACCTATGTCTTAGGTACGTTGTGTTACCTATGTGTCCGGGCTGGACCCTTTGTGCGTTCGGATCATCCCTATACAAAACGTTCCGGAGACATGGTTTACACCTCCTGGCTGGATTAATCCAGCCAGGAGGTGTCCATGCCGTGGAAGGAGCGGTCCGTCGTGGAAGAACGCATGCGATTTGTGTTGCGGCTCAAGGATGGGGAGAGCATGGCATCGCTGTGCCGTGAGTTCCAGATTTCCCGGGTTACCGGATACAAAATCTATGAACGGTACAAGGAATGCGGGCTAGAAGGACTGACAGACCGCGCACGAACCCCCTACCGCTATGCCAATAAGCTCCCCGCTCAGATCGAAGCGATGATTGTCACCATGCGGAGAGAGAAACCAACTTGGGGCGCTCGCAAGCTTAGGGAGCGGCTGTTACGCAAGTTGCCCAACGATGTCCGTGTACCCGCCTGCAGCACCATCCACGCCATCATGGACCGTCATGGGCTGGTGACTCGGCAAAGGCGCTCACGCACAAAAGCCCAAGGTACACCCTTATCCGAAGGGCTTGCTCCGAATGCCTTGTGGTGCACCGACTACAAGGGCGAGTTCATGCTCGGGGATAAAAGATATTGCTATCCCCTCACTGTCTCGGACTACGCCAGCCGTTATCTTTTGCTCTGCGAAGCCATGGAGTCCATCAAGGAACAGGGTGCTTTTACCGCCTTTGAGCGCCTGTTCAAGGAACGCGGTCTGCCCCTAGCCATTCGCTCTGACAACGGCGTTCCTTTTGCCTCACCCAATGGTCTCTTCAACCTAAGTAGACTGGCCGTTTGGTGGCTTCGCCTCGGCATTACCATCGAGCGTATCCAGCCAGGCCATCCGCAACAGAACGGCCGCCACGAACGCATGCACCGAACTTTAAAGATGGAAGCTACCCGGCCGGCCGGTTCCAATTTCCTTCAGCAGCAAGCCAAGTTCGATGTCTTCGTTCACGAGTTTAACCACGAGCGCCCCCATGAGGCTCTCGATATGAAGTGCCCCGTCGAAGTCTATAAGCCTTCCACGCGGCCCTATCGGGGCATCGGAGAGCTCTCCTATCCTTTCCACGATCGGACGGTTCTGGTTACCTGCTGCGGAAGGATCTGCATTTTCAAAAAGAAAATAAATCTCAGTACTTCTCTCGCGGGTCAGGCTGTGGGCATCAAGGAGGTCGACGACGGTATCTGGCTGGTCAGCTTTATGGACTATGATCTCGGTTACATCGATCTGGAGGAGAAGACTCTGCAGCCCTTAAACAACCCCTTTGGTCCAAAAGTGTAAACTATGTCTCAGGAACGTTCTGTAAAGGATGTCTCCGGACTGTACAGTTAAGATCTGGCGGAGAGGGAGGGATTCGAACCCTCGTTAGGGGATTTCGCCCCTAAAACGGTTTAGCAAACCGTGTCGGGTTTACGGTACAGCATCTGCACGATTGTTCGAGTTACGGTTGGCGACGGCTGACAGCCGCGCTCTTGATGGCTGTCCCTGTTCTATCGATGACGTGCTTAATTCATCAGGCTGTCTACCTCTGAAGTCACCGAATGCCAGCCCAGCACGCGCCATCGTCGGTGCGGCCTACATTCGGCGTGTTCTGCAGGATGATTTCGTAGAGCGAGAAGGTACCGTGTTACTAGGAGTTTTTTGTGGGCCGGCTGTGTTGGATTGACCCTGCTCCTGAGTGCGCCGTTTGGCGTGGGGCAAGATGGCAATACAGGCAAAGAGAAATACTCAACACGAGCCGTGGAAGTGAGTAAAGCCGATAAAGGAACCGCGACGAAAGAGAGCACTACCGCAAGCGACCAGTTCGAGTACACCACGAGTTGGATAGGAAATACGTTTGGGGGGAACGATCCGAATCCCGCGAACCAGACCCTCTATCACGTCACGTTTCTTGCCGCTTGCGCTCTTCCTCTTGCTCACAGAAATTCAATGCGATGCATCTTTTTCTCCTTTGCGCCGAAAAACGGCGCGTAGATTTCGGAAAAGTTTTTAGTCATTTTTGTGCAACTCTCGGTAGGCTTTTTGGAATGCTGGCTCGCAATCCTGGAGCAGAATATTCGGCGAGGCCAGGAGACGCCTCTCAGCCAGAGTGAGCGCGGCTGCATCAACATCCTCGTCGACCACGCTGTTATCGTTCCAGAAGGGCATGTCCAGAGACGCGAAAGTCCTGGGTTGGAGTCCGTGCTTAAGTGCCTGATCAAAGGCTCCGATAACTGCGCGCGCGGATGCCTCGATGGTTTTTGCGTACTTGCCGGGGGTGGCTAAAACCTCACGCGCTTGGACGTAGGCCTGCGCGTCGAAACTATCAAGCTCGACGCTTTTGCCCTTGGCAAAACATTGCACGCGAAAAATTTCGGAACGTTTCATCTTAATTAGCTCCATCGATGATCTTGCTGGCACTTGCCAAAAGTTCTTCGTCGCTCTTCTTGCCGGGCTGCGACTCGGCCGCATCCGCAACAATGAAAACCTTAGCCAATTCAACAAGCTGACGCTCGGTCGTCTGCACGATCCGCAGAGTCGGATTCAGCGTCGGCGTCCGGTAAAGCTGGCCACGCAGGCAACGCTCCTGCACGGACACAAATCCGGAAGCCTCGAGATCAGCCATGCACGCAGCACGGCGCTCGAGCAAATCAGAGAAAATGCTTTCTAGCTCCGCGCGCTTGGGGAGGGGTTTTCTCGATGCGTACTTACCCTTGCGCTCGGGATGCGATCCTGTCAAGCCCCGCTCTTCGTCGGTGATTCGTCGGTTCATCGGTGTCTCTCCATCTGGCAGATTTTTCAAAGGCTTAGTGAACCATTCAAAAGTCTCGGCTGGGGTTGATTGCGGAACGCTGGCGCTGCTCCGCGACCATCGCCCAAAAGGAAAAGTGACCGCCATACCCCGTTGATACTAAAGGACTTAGTTGCATCTCGAAGTATCGTGACACGATACATTCGCGCTTCGATACTCGACCAACTTGCGCGATGGACGCTGCTCGCGAGTGAGAAGCCACACAGGCGCGTACATAACGGCAATCAGCAGCATCGGCGCCGCAGCGATCCACAACAATGCCGTCCGGATGCGCGAGATCATCGGCTTGCGCCGTTGGTTGCGGGAGTTGGGACAGGTGCCGACTCGCCACAATACGCTTGACGAAGGGCTCTCCGGATTTCGCCGTTGAGGCTGCGCTCGCTCTGCTTCGCGGCCGCGGCAACGCGCTCGAGCAGACGCTCAGGCACCAACAGGCTGATCATTCGTGTTTCTTCCATTGCGACCCTCGATAAGACGGTAAGTTACTAGTTGATTATGTGTACTATGTCGTTACTAGTGAGTAGTTTGGAGGTGGACTTATTCTACCCTAATATTGTACTAGATTTTCTAATAAAAGATCAAGTAAAATCTTAGATTTAGTCTAATTCCGCGTGCCGGCCAGCGGCGATCCGCAAGGGCGAGGTGCGCAAGGGTGACAACTTGCGCAGGGGCAGTTTCACCGTTGCGCATGCTTAAGTCCTTTCATCTCATATACCTTGCTCAAGTGCGCAAGCGCAACACCTTTAATACATGGTCGTAAAATGGACTATCAACATATATAGTCTGCTTCGGACTTATATGTATTCGATCGCCATTTCTCCACCGAGTTGAAAAACGCGGTCACCGTTGCGCACCTGCTCAAACGCATTGAGGCCAAAGGCTTTGCAGCCTGCGCAACGGTGAAAACGCTCTTTGGTGCCGTTGCGCCGTTGCGCGTCATACGAGAGTCCACTCTTGTGGCTCAGGAGTG
>Ga0335073_10005581_pt1 | contig 17652 bp, 14 predicted proteins | sample Lox_Sample_22_FD_207093 | JGI IMG/M metagenome (GOLD analysis project Ga0335073, IMG submission 207093) | Soil microbial communities from Loxahatchee National Wildlife Refuge, Florida, United States - Lox_Sample_2.2 | ecosystem: Environmental > Terrestrial > Soil > Wetlands | place: USA...
TTGGTCAAGACGGCGGGCGACTTCTACCGGCTGACCGAGGAACAGCTCGTGGCGCTCGAGGGCTTCGGCGAGCTCTCGGCGCAGAACCTGCTGAAAGCACTTGAGCAGTCCAAGCAGCGCCCCTTTGCTCGCGTGCTGTTCGCGCTGGGGATCGAGGAGGTGGGCGAGGTCACGGGTCGCAACCTCGCGCAGCGCTTCCGAGACGTTGAGACGCTGCTCGCCGCGAGCCCCGAGCAGATCGCCGAGACCCCAGGTGTGGGCGAGAAGATGGCGGAGCTGATCTCAGGGCAGATCGCCGACGAGCGGATGCGCGCGCTGATCGCCGACCTGAAAGAGCTGGGCCTCCAATTCGCCGAGCAAGGGCCCGCGCCCTCGGAGGGCCCGCTAAACGGCAAGACGCTCGTGCTCACGGGCACGCTGCCCGAGTGGTCGCGCGAGCAGGCGACCGAGCAAATCATGGCCGCGGGCGGACGCGTGACGGGCTCGGTCTCCAAGAAGACCGACTACCTCGTCGCGGGCGAGAGCGCAGGCTCGAAGCTGCAGAAGGCCGAACGGCTGGAGGTGGCGGTGCTGGACGAAGCGGGCCTACGCGGACTGCTTGGTCAGTAGCTGACTACTCGTCTTTGCCCTCGCCCGGGTACGCGGGCTCCATGAACAAGAGCCAGCCGTAGTTGATCCCGAGGAAGAAGAGCAGCGAGACGACCGTGGCCTCGGTCTCCAACGGCTTTAGATGGATGCCGATGTCGGGGGCGAGCGAGGGGTGGATCGCGACCGCGGTGACGATCGCATAGAGCGGCAGCGTGAGCAGGAGTAGCGCTTGGATGCGCAGCTCCCGCGTGGGCTCTTCGTTCACATAGATCAGCGAGAGGATCGTCTCCAGCACGCCGATCCCGCCTGCGATCCCGAACGCCAGGCGCCACAGCACCGGGTGCTCGCCTGAGATCAGCGAGACGAGGCTCATGACGCCGGTGATCGTGAAGTACATCGACACCGTGTAGGCCTGCCTGCGCCGGTATGGCAGCGCGATCCATTCGCGACGGCGCTCGGCTACGACCACCCACCACAGACCGAGCAGCGCGAATGCTGCGAGCGCGAGCGTCTCGTAGAACGTCTGCTCCACGACGGCAAGCCTAACGGCGGGTCGATGTCAAGGTCAGGGCTCGGTGTGGGAGGATGCCCCGATGCACCACACGTCCCTCGGACGCGATGGCCCAGAGCGACTCGCGGCGATCAAGTTGTTCGCCGAGTTGTCGGGCGGACAGCGGCAGATGCTCGCGCGGCTGCTGGATGAACTGACCGCGGATCTCGGCGAGCAGGTCGTCCGCGAGGGTGAGTTTGGCCACGAGTTCCTCGTGATCGAGCAGGGCACGGCGGACGTGTTTCAGAACGGCGAGCGAATCAACACGCTTGGCCCGGGTGACTTCTTCGGCGAGATGGCGATCCTCGAGGACGGCGTTCCCCGCTCGGCGACGGTGATCGCAACGACGCCGCTTCGCGCGATTGCGCTGACGGCACGCTTCATGCGCGAAATGCGCGATCGCTGGCCATCGATCGGCGAGCAGATCGATCACGCGGCGGCCGTGCACCGCGAGAGCGATGCGCGCCGCGCGGCCGGTAGCTAAGCGACTGGGTTCAGCTCGAAGGGTTCTTCCGCGACGAGCGTCGCGATGCTCTTCAGCCCGACCCGCTGGAGCCCGAGCCCTTCGAACTGGGCTTCCAGGAAGACACTGGTTTCTCCGGCTTCGCCCACGTGCCATACGTCTGGTTTCTGCACGCCTTTGCTCTCCTTCAATCTGAGCGTTTCCGTGCTCGTGATCGTGTCGTTCTTGATCGAGACGAGCACCTCGCCTCTCGCTTCGGCTTCGATCACAAGACATTTGAACTGGGTGAAGAACCCTTCGTCCACGGGGCGCAGCTCCAGCGCGGTCTTGCGCCTTGCTTTTTCCAGCCATCCCACTTCAGCCACGAGCTGGTTTGTCGAGATTTCGCCGCTGGCTTTGCCGGGTGTCGAGCAGGGGATCCCGTTGCCGCTGCACCCCGTGAACGTCGCCGCCAGCGAGGCTTCTTTGTTCGTACCCGCGAGAAGTTCGCCCGCGCCGATCCCTCCCTGGCAGGTGACCGCGAGGCCGCTGAAGGTCAGCAGCGTGACCTGGCCGAGTGTCACGGTGAGTCCGGGATTTGGGCCCGGCCCTGGCGCCCATTCCCATTTTCCCTTTTTCGCCACTTCTTCGGGTGGCACCGTTTGCGTGCACCTCGAGTCGAGGTATTTTCCGTGGAAGGTCCCTTCAATGGCCACCTGCTTGATGCAGTGGCCGAATTCGGGCGCTTCGGCCGCGGCGCTGTTCGCCGCGGTTCCGCATCCGACGGTCACCGCGAGCAGGCACAGCGATACGCACGTTCGTCTCATGCGCTCCCCCTAATTCCTAATTCGAGCGGTTCGACGTCAGGCTAATGTGGGATGTCCATCCCGACTGGTGGAAGTGTACGCCCAAACGATTGTGCCCTGGACGTTTGTACAGGTCAGTAGTTCGCGAGCGTGATCGTCATATGGTCCTGGATCACGTGCGCGGTTGTAGTCGAGATCCCGTCGTTGAAGAAGGCAAACGCGAGCAGGTGGCCGTTGAGGGCCTGGCAGTAGCCGACGAGGTTTGAGTATCCCGTGAGCGTGCCGGTCTTGCCCTGGCAGTGCCCCGCGGCGGCGGTGCCGCGCATCCGTTTGGCGAGCGTGCCGGTGCGCCCGGCGACGGCCATGCTGCCGCGCAGGATCGCGCCGACGGGCGTGGGCTGTAGCTCGACGAGCATGTCGGTGACTTCGTAGACCGAGGTGCGGTCGGCTTCGGAGAGGCCCGAGCCATCGACGACGTGCGGGTGGATGCCGAGCAACGAGGCGATCGTTTCGCCGACGACCGTCGCGCCTGCGGCGGTGGTCCCGGCGCCCCCGTAGGCGGCGCCCATGTCCTTGACGAGCGTCTCGGCGAAGAAGTTGTCCGAGGGCGGGAGCGTGAGCGCGAGTAGCTGGGCCACGGTGGGCGAGTTGACCGAGGCCAGGCGCGTGGTTTCGGCTGGGGCCGTGGCGGTTCCAACCGAGCCCCGAATGCTGACGCCGTCGTCCTTCAGCGCGGCCCACAGCTTGCGCGCGGCGTAGCCCGCGGGAGCGTGGGCACCTTTTTCGGACCCGCTCGCGCCGCGGTCAAAGGCCAAGCCGCTGAGCGTGCCCTCGAGGAAGGGGTCGGGACGGTAGTTGCTCGAGGGCTCGCCGCGGCGCGAGTCGAAGTAGGACTCATCGCCGTAGATCGAGCCGCGTACCGCGTGGATGCCGTCGGTGCGTACGAGCTGGTTGACGAGCGTGGAGACGCTTGCGCCGAGGCCGCTGTAGTGGCTTTTGATGAAAGCGCTGTCGCCGAACGTGGGGTCGCCGCCGCCCTTCAGGTAGAGATCTCCTTCCCAGACGCCTTCGGGACCAAGCTGGCCCGAGCCGTAGACGGTCGTAGTCAGGCGGGCGGTGGGTCCGAGTCGTTGAAGTGCGGCGGTGGCGGTGTAGAGCTTCTCGACCGAGGCGGGCGGGCGCATCGTGCTGGGCTTGGCCGAGTAGAGCACCTGTTTGTTGGTGATGTCATAGACGTAGGCGCTCGAGCGCGAGCCCGCGATTTTGAGCTGGCCGGCGAGGTCGCTCTGCAGGGCGGGGAGCGTGCCCTGCGCGGAAGCGGGGCCGGCAGCGAGCGCAAGACCCGCGAGCAGGATGGTAAGCAGCGTGAGCGACGCCGAGGCGAGCGCGCGCATAGGCGCAACGTGCGTACGGCAAAGCGTCCCGAGTAGCGAAATATCGACCATTCGGCTCATGAGTGCCTTAGAATTGAATAGGGATGGGCAAGGTCGTCAAGCTGGAACCAACGGATGAGGCCAAGGTTGCGGCCAAGCAGCGCCGGGCCCAGAAGCGCGCGGCCGCGGCGCGCGGGGTAGGCCAGACGGGATCGATTGACCGTCGTAGGCGCCCGCGACGCCACAAGACGGCTCTGGTCCTTGGGGGCGGTGGGTTCACAGGAGGGGTATACGAGATCGGCGCGCTTCGTGCGCTCGACCTGCTCGCGGTGAACAGCAGCGTGAACCAGTTCGACGTGTACGTCGGCACCTCGGCGGGGGCGTTCATCGCGGCACTGTGCGCGAACGGCGTGACCCCCGAGGAGATGATGCGGGTGGTCACGCGCCAAGGCAAACCCCCTTTTAAAGACGTGGATCTCGGCGACCTGCTGCGCCCGAACCTGCTGGAGTTCGCGCGCAAGGGCGCGGTGCTGCCGTTCCGAGCGCTCTCGCTCGCCCGCCAAGTTGTCTCCCAGCGCGGCTCGATCTCGGTGCTTGACGTGCTGCTGGGCCTCGCGGAGGGGCTTCCCTCGGGTGCATACACGGGCTCGGGGATCGAGCGCTACATGCACGAGGTGCTGAGCGAGCCGGGGCGCACGGACGACTTCCGCGAACTAGCCTGCGAGCTGTACCTGACCGCGACGGACCTCGATACGTGCGAGCGCGTGGTGTTCGGGGTCGAGGGGACGGATCAGGTGCCGATCTCCAAGGCGGTCCGCGCTTCGGGCGCGCTGCCGATGGTCTACGCGCCTGTCGAGATCGGGGATCGCGAGCTGATCGACGGAGGGATGGTCTCGACTACGAACCTCGACATCGCTGTCGAGGCGGGGGCGAAGCTGGTGATCGTGATCAACCCGATCGTCCCGTTCGTGAACGACTTCGCAGAGAGCGTGCGCACGCTACGCGGCAGTCGCCCGCGGCGCGTCTCGGACATGGGCTTCCCGCAGATCGGCTACCAGGCGTTCAAGCTCGTCGCTCACCAGCGACTGCACGAACTGGCGAAGAACTGGGAGAAGCGCTATCCGGGCGTGGACATCGTGCTGATCGAGCCCGAGCCCACGGACGAGCTGATGTTCCAGACCTCGATGATGAACTTCACCTCGCGCGTGGAGATCGCGCGGCACGGCTTTGAGTCGGTGACGAAGCACCTGGCCGAAGAATACGACCGCTACAGCAAGGTGGCGGAGGATCACGAAATCGATATCTCCGCCGCCCGCCTGCGTCGCGTTGTCGAGCACTTCGACGCCGAGGAGGAGCAGGTCAGCGCGTGGCGCAAGATCCTCGAAGGCACGACGAGCACGCTGCTCAGGCAGTCGGGATCAGCAAGCTGATCAAAGACCGGCTGGGCGCAGTTAGAGGATCTTCTCTAGTGCTGCCAGCAACCGCTTGGTAGCGGCCTCGCCGCGGATGGCAATTCGCGCGTGCTGGGGCTCGCCGAGCGCGTCGCCTTCGGCGATCAGGATGCCGGACTGTTCCAGGCGCGCGGCGAGCGGCCCGCCTGCGATTTCGGGGTGCGCGGCCCACAGGAAGTTTGCTTGGCTGTCGGTGACGTCAAAGCGGCGCTCGCGCAGCGCGGCGGCGAGATTGGGGCGCTCCTGACGGATCGTCTGGACGTGACGATCGAGTAGCTCGCGGCAGGTGCGCAGCGCCTCAAGGGCACCGGCCTGGGAGACCTCGGAGACACCGAGGTCGGGCTCGAGCTCGGCGAGCAGCTCTTGCGAGCGAGGGCTGCCGATGGCATAGCCGACGCGCAGGCCGGCGAGGCCCCAGGCCTTTGAGAAGCTGCGGAACACGAGCAGGTTGGAGTGCTTCTCGAGCAGCTGCAGCGAGTCATCGACGGGCTGGGAGTTGACGAACTCGACGAGCGACTCATCGAGTAGCACGGCGACGCCCTCGGGCACCTCGCGCAGCAGCCGGTCGAGCTCGGCGGTGGAGATGAGCTCACCGGTGGGGTCGTTGGGGTTCGCAATCGCGATCACCCGCGTGGCGGGGTCCTTGGCCTCGGCGATCAGCTCGTCGAGTCCTCCGGCGACGGGCACGGCCTGGCCGTGGGCGCGGCGCGCCATGATCGGGTAGAGCGGGTAGGAGGGCCATTTCGTCAGCAGACGCTGGCCCGGCTCGATCAGCGCTCGGGTGGCGGAGCTGAGCAGCTCGGCGGCTCCGTTACCGAGGATCACGCGGGCGTTATCGACGCCAAGGCTCTCGGCGAGCGCGTCGCGCAACTCGGTGCCGCGCACGTGCGGGTAGCGGTGCAGGCCGCGACGGGCGACGAACGTGATGGCGTTGACGATCCGCGGGTTGGGCAGCTCGGGCCAGGTGGTCTGCGAGAGGTCGAGGGTCTCGACGCGGGTGAGCGCTTTGCGGCGACGCTCGGCGGCTTCCTCGCGCAGGCCCTGGTTGACCTCCTCCTCGGACATCCCTTCGAACTGCCGGTAGTAGTCGAGCAGGCCCATGGCCGCGCCTAGATAGTCGAGTCCACGGCGGTCAGGATTTGCCGCCGCCGGGCATGGTCATCGAGCCGGGGCCGTGGATCACGACGAACCAGAAAGTGAAGACGAGCGCGCAGACGATGGCGGTGGCGCCGAACACGCGCCCGAGGGCGCCGGTGCGCTGGTCGTGGCCGGCGGCCCTGCGCACGAGAATCCAGGCGTGGTCGAGACGGCGCAGCAGTGAGAGGGCGCCGAACAGGAGCGCGAACAGGGCGATGAAGGCGACAAGGATGCCGAAGCCGACGCTGCCCGTCAGATAGTCGACCTCGGAACCAATCCACAGACAGGCGATGGGAATAGGTCCCCAGCAGAGCAGCGAGAGAACGACCATCCCGGCGAGCATGGTGTTGGCGAGTGAGCCGTCGACCCGCTGGCGCGCGTCGCTGCCGCGCTCAGGCAGCTTGCGGAAGCGGATGGGTGCGGTGCCGGGCCTGCGCCCGACGAACAGGCCCCCGGTGTCTGATGGGTCGGTGCGCATCAGCTTGTAGTTTCGCAGCTAATGACCGCGCATCCGTGCGCTCGTACCCGACACGCCGTCCAGCTAGCTCGCGTAGAGCGCGTCGAACAGCTCTGCGTATTTCTGGTTCACGATGTTTCGCTTGACCTTGAGCGTGGGCGTGAGCTCGCCGGTGGCCTGCGAGAGGTCGTGGTCGAGGATGGCGAACTTCTTGACCTGCTCGACCTGGGCGTATTTGGCGTTGGCCTGGTCGATTTCGCGCTGGATGAGCTCGCGCACCTCGGCGGCGTCGGCGGCGGTGGCGACGTCGCAGTCGCCGGGCAGCCCAACCTGTGCGGCGAGCTGGGGGAGCTCCTCCTCATCGAGCGTGATGAGTACGACTGGGTAAGGCCGGGCGTCGCCGTGCATGACGGCCTGGGAGATCCAGCGACACTGCTTGAGGTCGTTCTCGATGTTGGCGGGGGTGAGGTTCTTGCCCCCGGCGGTAATGATGATGTCCTTCTTGCGGCCGGTGATCGAGAGGTAGCCGTCCTGGTCGATCGAGCCGAGGTCGCCGGTGTGCAGCCAGCCCTCGACGACTGCGCCGAAGCTGGCGTCGGCGTTGTTGTGGTAGCCGCCAAAGATGTTGGGTCCCTTGACGAGGATCTCCCCGTCCTCGGCGATCTTCAGCTCGACGCCGGGCAGCGCGCGCCCGACGGTGCCGAACTTGTGGTTTTCAACGGTTGAGGTCGTCGCGGCGGTGGCAGTCTCGGTCATGCCGTAGCCCTCGAGCACGGGGACGCCGCAGGCCCAAAAGAATTCGAGGATCTCTTTGGCGATGGGGGCGGCGCCGCTGGTGGCGTGACGCACGCGCCCACCGAAGATGGCGCGGACGTTTTTATATAGCTCCTCGTCGGCGGCTTCGAAGGGCTTGCGCATCTCGTCGGGCACGTCTTGGCCGGCATTGATCATGTCGCGGACCTTGACGCCGAGGGCGATGGCGGCCTTGGCCTGCTCCTGCTCCTCGGGGGACTTGGACTGGATCGCGGCCTGGGCGAGCGTGTAGATCTTCTCGAAGACGCGCGGGACGGAGGGCAGGTAGGTGGGTTTGACCTCCTGCAGCTCGCCGATGATCTGTTTGGTGTCGCCGCCGAAGTAGGCGAGCGTGCCGCCAAGGTCGAAGACGGCGAGCTGGATCAAGAGCGCGAAGGAGTGGGCGAGGGGGAGGTAGAGATAGATGATCTCGTCACCCTGGATCTCACCGGCGTCGCTGACCATGTCGATGATGGCGCGGTAGTTGCCGTGCGTGAGCACGCAGCCCTTAGGCGGGCCGGTGGTGCCGGAGGTGTAGATGAAGGTGAAGGGGTCCTCGGGGCGGACGCCTGAACGGCGGGCGTCGAGCTCCTGGGGGTCGCGGGAGCGGCCGCGCTCGCGGACCTCCTCGAGCGGGATGGCGCCGAGCGCGCGGACGGCGTCGGAGGGGCCCTTGGCGATGCCGGGGTCGGGCGGGTCGATGACGACGATGGTGCGCAGGTTGGGCACGCGGTCGCGGATCGCGGCGATCTTGGCGAGCTGCTCTTCGTCCTCGCAGACGATGGCGCAGGCGTCGGAATCGGAGATGACCCAGAGGCACTCCTCGGGGGAGTTGGTCTGGTAGATGGGGACGACGGTGGCGCCAGCAGAGGTGGCGCCCATGTCGGCGTAGGACCACTCGGGGCGGGTGTTCCCGAGGATGCAGATCCGCTCGCCTGGTTCGATGCCAAGGTCGATAAAACCGAGGCCGATCTCTTGGACGACCTGGGCGAGCTGGGTGTAGCTTACGTCGTGCCAGGCTCCCTCGCGCTTGTAGCGGATGGCGGTGTTCTCACCATGCGCGGCGGCGGCGCACGGGATCAGGTCGGCAATCGTGCGCGACCCCGTTGCCGACCCTGCGGTCGACGCGGTGGCGGTGGCCTCCATCAGGACCTCTCCTCTGGTCGAAACTCTCGGGCACTCATCGCCCAGCGCTTGCTGGCCGACCAGCCCATGTTAGAGCGAGACTACGGACTTTGCGAGGTCGACGGAGATGTTTATGACTTATATGAGGACGATCCCCGAGGCGCGGGCGCGCATGGCGGGGGCAGGCGGCGGCGAGGCCGCTCAGCACCGGGCAGATGCTCGACGAGCAACTGATCGACGCGCTCGTGGCCCGCGCCGGCGGCGGCGAGCTGGTCGAAGGGAACCGCGGCCGAAGGACTGACAGTGAGCGGTGGCGCTGTGCGCGATTAGACCGGGTTGGGCACGTCGAGGAAGACGTGAGGCAGGCGGAAGGCGTCCGCTAGATACTCGCCGAGGGCTTTGATGCCGAAGGTCTCAGTGGCGTAGTGCCCCGCGGCGATCACGTGGACGGAGAGCTCGCGTGCGTTTGCCATGATGCGCTCTGAGGTTTCGCCCGTAAGCAGGGCGTCGGCTCGGCTTGCGGCGGCCTCGAAGACGTAGTCACCGCCGCTGCCGCTGACGATCGCGAGACGTGTGATCTGCTCATCCCCGGCGCCCTGGACCAGCGGAGGTTGGCTTGTAAGCGCGGCGATCCGCTCGATCAACTTGGCCAACGGCAGTCCGCGGCCAGGGAGCGTCGCGAGGAAGCCGATCGTGCGGCCACGGTGCGAGGCAAAGGGCTCCAGCTCGCCGTCTGCGTCGAGGGCCTGGGCGAGCAGGGCGTTGTTGCCCAATCTGGGGTGTGCATCGAGCGGCAAGTGGTAGGCGGCAAGCGCGAGCTGTGCATCGAAGAGGGCTTTCAACCGGTGCTTGAGGGTCGCGTCGATGGTCGTGAAGCCCGAGCCCCAAAACAGGCCGTGGTGGACGAGCAGCAGGCCAGGGCCGTGCGCGGCGGCGCGCTGAAAAAGCTCCGCGCTTGCGGAGACTCCGGTGTAGATGCGCTCGACCTGTTCGAGCCCGGGGACTTGAAGGCCGTTGGGGCCGTAGTCCTCGAATGCGTTGACTTCCAGCAGCGCGTCGGCGGCAGCAAGGATCGCAGCGGTGGCTGCAGACATGGCGCGACGATAACGGGAGGGAAGGCTCTGCGCTGTGGGCCGATCAGGGGAGATAGCTCCCGTCGATGACTTCTTTGGGCTTGTTAACGCGCAGCGGCCCTGAGCCGCCGCGCACGCACACGAAGCCGCCGGTCCCCCATTTACACGTCCACCCGCCGGAGAAGGTCCAGCTTTTTTCGGCAAATGAGGCGCCGCGCCCGATGTGATGTTCGACGCCGTGGCCTGCTCGCAGATTGCCGACGGCCGCCCGCGCTTGCGCGCAAGACAGCCCTCCGAGGGCGATCGTGACGTGGACTGGCTGGCCGTGCCCGCCTTCACGCGCGCTTCCGCACGCGCGCTCCGCGACTGCCGGCGTCGCGGTAATCAGTCCGGCACAGACGATGAATGCGGTTAGGGCGAATCGGTACATCGTTTACTCCTCTCCAGTCGGTCAGGCGAACAGACTCGTTTCACTCGCGCCTCCAACCAGCGCGATTTCGGTAACGGTTATGCGAAAGCCCGGCCCTGTTGGAGCGAGCGTGCATTCCACTCCGCTCGCAATCACTTTGCAAAGGTAGCGCCCGATGGTGCTCTGTTCCCCGACGGCGAGCGTGGGGGCCGGGGTGCCGTCGTTTCCGCCATAGCAATGAGTGTCCGCCGAGGGGTCCTCGTTTCTGCAAGCCACGACCTGCCCGCTGGGTCTAAGGATCGCTTCCTGCTTTAGAACCAAGCTGCTGCCCGAGGCCGGTTCGGCGAAGCAGCCGACTTCACCAGCGCCCTGTCCCTCGCATTCGAAGTCGCCCGTCGGCAACACCACCTTAAAGCGCTGGGGATTCACGGGGGTCGGCGCAGACCCTGAGGCTGCCACAAAGCTACCTCCGGCACGCACGAGCACAGTCCGGCCTGTGCGCAGGTCAAGCACGCTGACGACTCCGCGGGCGACTTTCACGACAGTCCCCCTGCAGGTGTCTTCGGTCAGCCAGCGCGTTCCTCGGACGGTCGCGGAGGCGTATCGGCCGCGGGTCCTGAAGTTGCCGTGCGCGTCGCCCCACAGCCGACGCGTGGCGGTGGCCTGGTGGCCGCGGACGGCGGCGCTCGCCCCGCAGCCGGCGCCGGCGAGCGTGAGCACGGTGATGCCTACACGACGTCCGCCGCGCAGGCGCGAGGCTCCTCTGGTTTGGGTAATTCGGAAGATGCCGCCGTAAAATTGCCCGGTCTCGGTGTGTCCGGCTGCGTCCCTGGCGGATCTCAGCGCCACCGTTCCATTGGTGGTGTCCAGTGTCGTGCCAAGCGGCACGCTCGCGCTGCCGCTCAGCGGCGTAAAGCTCGTGCTTCCAGGGGCCCTTAGAAGCACCGTGCCGGAGATTGCCTGCACAACGGCGGTGTGACCGAAGCTGGGAGCAGGAACAGTGGGGGCCGGAGTAGAGGCGGAACTGACAGCGGTCACGCTTGTGTTGGTGAGGAGAAATCCTTTGCCGGTCGAGCGCACCGTGCACCTGACCGCGTGCGCAAGCACGTCGCAGCGAAATCGCCCGACGTACAGCTGCGAGCCCGGCACCTCTCCCGGGCCGCCCAGCCCGCTCGGTACGGGTGCGGTCTGCGTGAGGCTGAACTGTCCATCGTCGGTCAGCTTCACGTGTTTGGACTGGTTCCAGCAATACACCCAGGCGCCGGAGGAGCTGCCTTCGTCGACCAATTGGCACGCGTATATGACCGAGCTCGGCAGCAAGACCGCCCCGCTGCGCTCGTGTCGAATCGCTGGCTCGCCTGGGTGAAAAGTCGCGGCGCGGGCAGCTGCGGTGCGACTACTCGGGGCGGGCGGGGCGGTGACGGCGGGCAGGGCGGTGACATCGCTCGTTCGCGCAGCAATCTGGCGCACCTCGAACGACGCTCCCTTCTTGTTGCACCCGCCGATCACCCCGTTCCCGAGATCCCGCTGCTCCACGGAGCTCAACGTCGAGCAGGTCCAGCCACCGGCGAATGTGACCTGACTGCAGATGCGCGTCGGGCACCTACCGGCTTTCAGCGCGCGGATGTACGAGCGCTGGGTGCGAATTGCTTCCGAGCACGAGACGTGGCCGCGCGGCAAGACGCGCCAAGACCATTCGCCCGACCCGACGACGTTGGGTGATCTCTGAATGGGACAGGCCGAGGCCGTCCTCCCTTGCGGCGAGCCCGTGGTGCTAAGAGAATCGACCCGAGCGGCTATCCGCGGGGTTGCACAGGGAACACCTCGCGCGTCGCGGCCGGCGCGTTGGGCTGAGTTCGCGCCGCAGAGTGTGGCAGCAAGCGCCGTTGGCTCGCCCGCAAGTGCCGTTGGCGAGCTCGCGAACGCGCCCGGCGCGTTCGCGGCGAGCGCAGCAACTGCGAGTCCGAGGACCGGCGCGGTCCGCCGAGCGATCTTTACGGTGACCCGAATCGAGAATCGAGAGCGTCTCATCTGGTGTCCTCCTAGAGCTTCGGCGCCGAGTAGTGAGCTTTGCGTTTTGGCACACACGTGTGGTAGACGCGCGTGCCCGTGACCTTTCGCCCCGTGCTCGCGGTCGCGGTGATCGTCAAGACGAACCTGCCCTTGGGCAGGCCGACGAGGCTGACGTAGGATCTGATGTGCGAGCGCCCGATGGTCTGCGTGCGCCGGCCATTGATCGCGATGACCGCGCCGATCCAGTTCACGTGCGGGTACGAGCGCACGTGAACGACGAAGTGTCGGCGGCTTACGCACTGCCGTACAGAGGGGAGGCTGAAAACGGCCGCGGGAGAGATCGTCGCCGATCCGTGGGGGCTCAGAGGCTTCGAGGAATGCGCAGCGCCGACGCCGCCCAGCCCGGCCCCCGAAGAGGACGCTCCGTTGCTTGTGCTGCCGATGAGCGAGCCGTTCGTAGCGCCAGTAGTCGGTGTTTCTCCCTGCGCCGGCGCACCCGGCGCGTTGGAGACCGGGTCGCTTACCCGCACGGGCGTCAGGCTTTGACCGCCACTCCCGACGCCGAGCTGGCCGCTCGAGTTCGATCCCCAGCACCAGATCGAGCCGTCGGCGAGCAGCGCGCAAGATGCCGCGCCGCCCGAGTCGACCGCAATCGCGTTGCTAAGGCCGCTAACCGTCACCGCGTAAGACGCTTCCGATTTACCGTTGCCGAGGGGGCCGTCGCCCCAGCACTCGACCAAGCCCGACGACACGGCGCAGCTCACGAAGTCACCGGCACCCACACTGCTCGCGCCGGTGAGGCCGCTTACGAGGCGAGGTGTCGCGCTGATGACCGTGGGACTCCCCGTGTCGCCGAGCTCGCCGAAGGAGTCGAAGCCCCAGCATTCACCTCCGCCGCCGGACAGGATCGCGCATGCGAAGTCGAGTCCTGCGCTGAGGGCGACAGCGCCTTTCACACCGACGACGCTCACAGGCGTGACGCTGGAGGCGTTTTCGTCGTTGCCGAGTTGGCCATCCGCGCCTCGTCCCCAGCATCTCGCTTCACCCCCCGACACAAGCGCACAGGTGAATTCGCCGCCGGCGCTGAGAGCCAGCGCGTCGGTCAGGCCAGTGACAGGGACAGGTGTCGGCACGCGCATCGTAGAGCTGAATGCGTTCGTGGCGTTGCCTAGCTCGCCCTGGTAATTGGAGCCCCAGCACTCCACGGAGCCCCCTGAGATCAACGCGCACGTGTGGTATTCACCAGCCGCGACGGCGACCGCTCCGCTCACACCGCCGACCCGGACGGGGGTGGAGCTGTCTTTCGTGGTGCCGTCACCAAGCTGGCCCCAGCTGTTCCATCCCCAGCACTCGACCGAGCCATCTTGCAGCACCGCGCAAGCGTGAGCGTAGCCGGCGCTGACAGAGATTGCGCTCCCGATGCCGCTTACGAGAACGGGCTTGGAGCTACCCGTATTGGTGCCGTTGCCAAGCTCGCCGAGCCCGCCGTAGCCCCAGCACTCGACCGAGCCACCCTGAAGCACCGCGCAGGCAAAGTCGCGCCCAACGCTGATCCCCACTGCGGGGGTCGCGTTAGCGCTCGCGGGAGCGATGCCGAGCAGCAGCGTCGCGAGGGTAACGAGCAATAGCCCCACCCTCGTCGGTCCTCTTTCACGCTTCCTACCGAGTCTCACGGCTCTCCCCCCTTTTCTCTCTTGCATCGGATAAACACATCTTCCGCAATCGCCATTCCCCCTGCAAGCAACCAAGGGGTAGTCGGGCGTTACCAAGCCGTGGGTGAAGTGAGCGGCGCCGAAGTCCCCGGGAGGTAACACAGCTCGACACCTTGGGCTGCTGGTCGCGGCGCCCTGTGGCGCGGATGCTGTTGCCAACACACACACCAGCAAGGGGGCAGAGCAATGGGCACGACACCGAACCAAACACAACGGGATCACGATTTGCACACGCAAGCTGCCGGCCCGTCCGGCACGGGCGCGGCGGCGCCGTCCGGCACGCGCTGGCCGCTTCGGGTCGGGGCGGCGCTCGCGCTCAGCGTGGCGATTATCGCCGGGCTGTTCGTAGCGATAAGCGACGGCTTCGGCTCGACGAGGACGACGACGATCACCGATGCTTCCGCTCGCGGCGAAGCGGCGCAGGGTCAGGGCGGGGCCGTCTCGGTCGCCGTGACCGCACCGACGAGCGATAGCGTGATCGCCGCGGACAAGGTGACCGTGCGGGGCACGGTAAGCCCAGCGAACGCGGTTGTCCAGGTTCAGGGCCACACAGCCGCCGTCGGCAACGGCGTGTTCACGGGCACCGCGAGTCTGCACGGCGGGAAGACGACTATCGACGTGATCGCCAGCGCCCCGGGTCGCGCTCCTGGCTCGACGAGGATCGTCGTTGCCCGCCAGCCCAACGCCCATGCAACGAGGAGCAGTAACCCGGTCGCGGTGATCGTGAGCCCGCAGGCTGTCCCGAACAGCGGCGGCACGGGCCAGTCCAGCTGCGGCGATGCTCTGTCCGTCGGTCCCAACACCTCGTGCGCGTTTGCTGAAAATGTGCGTGCGGCCTACGCGAGCTCAGGACCGGGTGATGTGAGCGCCTACAGCCCCGTCACCAACGAGACGTACGTGATGAACTGCTCGGATGGCTCTTACGTAGTGTGCACCGGCGCGGACGACGCCTCGGTCTACTTCCCGAGCGGCTCGGCGGGTGCGGCCTATCAGCAGCCGCGCAGCTACGGTCAGAGCGCGCCGTACACGGCAGGCGCGCTTCCGGGGGAGTCCTGCGGCGAGGGCCTTGCGGTTGGCGCACACACGAGCTGCTCCTTTGCCGAGAACGTTCGCTCGGCCTACGAGGAGAGCGGTCCGGGAGATGTGATCGCGTACAGCCCCGTCACGAACAGGACATACACGATGAGCTGCGCAGACAGCTCGCCGGTGGTGTGCACAGGCGGCAAGAACGCCACCGTCTACATCGGTTGATAAGCGGTCGGCTCATGACCCCCGGTCAATCGCCTGCAACGACGTCCGCCCCGGCGCTGCCCTCGCCGGGCGCGGACGTGGCGCAGCCAATGCGCATCTGCAATCCTGGGCTTTGCCCGATCCGCCGAATCGGCACGGCGGGGCGGCTTTCCAGGCGAGGACCGATGGCGCTTCGGCTCAATAAAGACAGCGACCCGCTTGCCCCTCACTCACGCTCGCCCAGCGACCTGAAGGAGCTGCTCGCGGCCGAACGTGCCGGCAAGCCGTTCCTTGTCTTCAGAGATCCCGACGGGAAGCTCGGCGTGTTCATGCCCGGCCATGGCGGAAGCTCGCGAACAATCGGACGTCGGCCCGAGATGGATCTGTCGATCGCCTGGGACGGCGAGGTGTCCGGTTTGCACGCGGAGCTCCACGACCTCAGCGGTGAGTGGACGATCGTCGACGACGGGCTCTCCACGAACGGGACGTTCGTTAATGATCAGCGAGTCGGCGGGCGCCAGCGTCTACGCGACGAAGACCGGATCCGCATGGGGCGCACGGTCCTTGTTTACAAGGCAGGTGGAGCGACCCCTGTGCAGGAGACCATCGCTGCTGGCGAAGGACCGGCTCTTGCGCAGCTCACCGACACCCAGCGCGGTGTCCTGATCGCCCTATGCCGTCCCTACGGCGACGGGTCGGCGTTCCCCACGCCAGCCTCTAACCAGAAGATCGCCGAAGAGGTCTTCCTGAGCGTCGACGCGGTGAAGATGCACCTGCGCCGTTTGTTCGCGACCTTCGAGCTCACGGAGGTGCCGCAAAACGAGAAGCGAGCCAGGCTTGCTGAATGCGTGCTGCAGTTCGGCCTGATCTCGGAGCGAGATCTGCGCTGAGCAAACGATCGGTCCGAGCACGGCTCAGGCGCGCGCGACGTTCATTCTGAGATTGCCGTCGGGGGTGAGCTCTCGCTGCGCTCGCGCGTCGGCGACTCCGTAGCTGTGGCCTGCACCTCGTGGACTCCGAGCGATCGCGCGCACGCGCTCGCGAGATCGGCAGCGGTGCGGAAGCGCGCGGTGGGGTCCTTTCCCATCCCGCGCGCTATCACCTCATCGATCGCCTTGGGCAAGCCCGGCCGCCGAGTGCTTGCGGCAGGAGGGAGGGCGTTCACGTGGGCCCATAGCTTTGCGGCGTCGTTGTCACGCGGGAAAGGGATATTTCCGGTCAAGCAGTGAAACAGCACGCACGCGAGCGCGTAGATGTCGGCGCTCGCGCCGAGCACCTCGCCGCGGATTTGCTCGGGGGCGAGATAGTCGAGGGTCCCGACCCACTGGCCGGCTTGAGTCATGCCGTCCTCGGCGCTCACCTGCTTAGCGACGCCGAAGTCGGTGAGATATAGGTGCTCAGGCTCGTCGAGCGTCAGCAGCACGTTCGCGGGCTTTACGTCGCGATGCACGAGACCGTGCGCGTGCGCGGCATCGAGCGCGCCTGCGAGCTGCGTGATGAGGCGCGCCGTCCTTGCAGGGGCGAGCGGCCCGTCTCGCGCGAGGGTCTCGGCGAGATCCGTACCTTCGACCAGGCGCATCGCGATGAACAGGAGTCCATCGTCATCGCCGGCCTCATAAACGGGAATCACGTTGGGGTGCTCGATCGAGGCCGCAAGTTGCGACTCGCGTTCGAAGCGCCCGCGAAACACGGGCTCGTCGGCTCGCTCGGTGGCGATCAGCTTGATCGCGACGGGCCGGTTGAGCGCGAGCTGGGTGGCGCGGTAGACGACGCCCATCCCTCCGCGCGCGATCGCTGATTCGATTCGGTAGCCGGCGATGATCGCGGTTGGCTCGAGCGGGCGAGGGCCTGCGGGAGCTCCCAAGATCTCGTCCACGACCGCAGTCGCGTCGGCGGCAAAAAGCGCCCTCAAACGCTGTCGCTCGCGGCTGTCGGCCCACATTCCGACGAGCACTGTTCCGCCTGTGGATAGCAGCAGCGATGCCGCCGGATCGCTGTAGTCGAGCACGGTGCCTGCGTCGAACACAAGTTGTGAGGCGAGTGACCACAGAGCCAGCAGGCCGGCCCCGGTAAGCGCGACGCCGAGCGTGCCGAGGCGCAGTCCCCCCGCCCACACGAGCAGCGCGAGGAGCACGATCAGTAGGACAGTCGCTGCGCTGGAGCAATAGCGCAGCGGGATCCCGGCAAGCACGGTCGCAGTCTCGTTCGCGACGACTTCGGGGCCGGCCATCGGCGCGGAGGACATCGGCGTCTGATGTAGATCCTGAAGCGACGGCGCCGAGGAGCCAACCACCACGATCTTGCCTGCGAACAAGCTCGGCGAGAACTGGCGGGCGTAGACGCGCGAGTAAGAGATCGAGGAAAAGGTCCCCGGGCCCCCGGCATAGTCGATCGGCACGCGTGCGCGTGGGCCGCCGAACAGCGAGGCCGGGACCGCGCGATGCGTCGCGACTTCTGCCGCAACGACGCCAAATGAGCGCAAGCCTTCGACGGA
>Ga0335073_10005582_pt1 | contig 17650 bp, 20 predicted proteins | sample Lox_Sample_22_FD_207093 | JGI IMG/M metagenome (GOLD analysis project Ga0335073, IMG submission 207093) | Soil microbial communities from Loxahatchee National Wildlife Refuge, Florida, United States - Lox_Sample_2.2 | ecosystem: Environmental > Terrestrial > Soil > Wetlands | place: USA...
ACCCCGGTCGCGTCCGGCAGCGCGATCGTGTGGTCGCCGCCGAGGATCACCGGGATCGCACCGCCGGCACTGGCCTGGAGCACGGCATCCTCAAGCCGCTGGAGCGACAGCCCCGTGTCTCCCGACGGCATCTCCACGTCGCCGGCGTCGGCGACCCGGAGCTCCGCCAGCGGGTCGACGCGAAGCGCGAGGTGCGGCCGGGAGCCGTCGTGCGGCAGGTAGTCGGTGAACCGGATCGCCTGAGGGCCGAACCTGGCACCGGGCCGGTGCGACGTCCCCCCGTCGAACGGGGCGCCGATGATCATGATGTCGGTGCCCGCCCATCCGGCCGGGTCGGCCAGATCCGCCCGTGGCACGCCAAGGAACGTGGCATCGGGCCCGTACATGTTGCCTAGCCGTGCCATGGGTCCTCCCGGAGATTGCAGCGACCACAATGCTGGCACAGCAGGTCGAACCTCGCTCGCCCAGGAGGGCGCCGGGGGATGGGCGGCCAGCCCGCGCCCGGCCTACCCCGGCGGTGGCAGATACGGGCAGGCCGGAAATTTCCGGTTAGATCATTGCTGCACGGGTAATGCACGACCATTCCCGGCCCCGAGGTGGCCGGGAACAAGCGCGTGGCACCGGGGCGGCAAACGCGGAATGTCCGGCGCCGATCTTAGGTTGCACCGGCCAAGGTGGAAGCGCAGCGGGTGCGGACCATTCCTGCCGGGCACCGCGTGCCGGCGGACGGTTTCCTGCGGCATCGGGGGCTCATCGCCTTTGCGGCTGGCGGTGCCCTCGTCGAGGCGTGCCTGCTGACCGCGCTGGCCCCGGCGGCCCGCCCGCTCGCACCGCAGGTCACCGCGCTCCCGCCGCTCGCCGTCTTCCACGATCTGCGCTGGCTGTTCGGCAACAACTGGTCGTGGTACGGCTTTGCGCTCGCCTACGCCGGCCTGGTGCTGGCGCGCGCCGCGATCAGCGCGGCGCTGATCCGCCTGGCCTGGCCGCGCGACCTCCCCGTGCTCACCTGGGGCGGCACGTTCGCCCGCTGCGTCGTCTACACCGTTGTGGCGAGCGTGCTGCTGTCGCCGGTGGTCACCCTGCTGTTCGGGGTTTCGCTGCTGCCGTTCTCCTGGCCCTACCTCGCCGCGATCCCGGTCATGCTGCTGATCATGATCCCGCTGGCGCACAGCGGCATGCTCGGCTCCTGGTGGCGGACCCTGCCGCCGCTGCGCGCCGTGGGCTGGCTGCTGGCCAGCTTCATCGTGCTCTCGGCGGCCGCCGCGGCGATCGGCAGCCTGGCCACGCCCGCTGCCCTGGCGGTTTGCGTGCTGGTTGGCCTGGTCAACGCCCGCGCCTGGTACGGGGTGGCCTGCGCCGTAAGCAGGGAGGCGCTGCCAGCCGATGACCCGCGGGCCCGGCGGCGCCACCTGCACTGGCCCGTGCTCCCGGCCCCGGTGTCGCCGCTGGCCGCTGCCGTGGCGCTGGCGTTGCTCGTTGGCGCGACGCGGCTGATTTTCGTGCTCGCCGGGACCACCCCGCTGGCCGGCGGCCCCGCCTCCGTGCCGACGAAAGCGGCGATCATGGCTGCCGGTTCCGCGCCGGCGGACAGCGATGGCTCGGGCAGGCTCACCTCGGCGGTGCTCGTGATCCCAGGATTCGGGTCATCGTGCTGTTATCCGTCCGAAAGCCGCAACCTGATCGGGCCGTCCGCGCTGGTCCGGCCGTTCTCTTACGCCGGGCTCGGCTCCGGTGGCAGGCCGCTTCCGTACGGGCTGGACGCCACGGACCTGCCGCTGTCCGTGCTGGGCGACCGGATAGCCCAGCAGGTGTGGCAGCTGCACCGGGAGACGGGACGGCCGGTGGACATCGTGGCCGAGAGCGAGGGCACGCTCGGCGTGTACGCGATGCTGGCCGAGCACCCGGATGTCCCGGTCCGGTCGGTCGTGCTGCTCAGCCCGATCGTGGACCCGGGCCAGGCCGGCGAGGCCGACCAGGCCGCGGCGCCGGGCGGCAATGGCGACCCGGTGTCCGGCGACGCGCTCACTCAGCTTGTCAAGGTGGCCGGCGCGCTGTCGCCGTTCGGCTCGTCCGGGGCTCAGCACCTGATCAGCTCCGTTCGCAGAGACGGCGCCGCCTATGCCGCCGCCGCGGTCAAGAACGGGCAGAAGATCCGCTGGCTCGCGGTCGTGCCGCTGGCCGACGCCGTCACCTTGCCCGTGTGCGACCTGCCTGGCAACGTCATCGTGGTGTCGGCCTTGCACGGCAGCCTGCTCGGCGACTACGCGGTGGACCGGATGGCGCACCGCTTCCTCGCCCACCAGGACGTGGCAGGCGCGCAGCAGATGCGGGATACCGCCCAGGTGATCGCCGCCGCCGCATCAGCCTGGCGGATGCCGGTGCTCGGATCGCCGGGCACAACCTGCACCAAGTAGTCCGCGCGGGCTGGCCGTGGCATCCTGCGGTGGACGATGCCGAGCACCCCGGAGCGTACCCGCATGGAGATCCGCAGCCGCCACGGCGAGCATGACCGGAGGATAAGGCTGCCCGGAACCGTGAACCTTCGCGACGTTGGCGGCTACCCAGTGGTTGGCGGCCCGGGAGCGGTGGGCGGGGGAAGATCTGTGGGCGGGGGAAGATCGGCCGGCGGGGGAGGAGGTGCGGGCGGGGGAACCGTGCGCTGGGGGACGCTGCTGCGGTCGGACGCGCTGCACCGCCTGGATGGCTCGGGCCGTGCCGCCCTGTCCGCTCTCGGCCTGCGGACCATTGTCGACCTGCGCACCGACGCCGAGGTGCGGGCCGCTCCCAGCGCGCTGGACGACGCGGGGGTGGCAACGTTCCATGTTCCGCTGTTCGACGCCTCGGCCATCGGCCGCCTGCCGCCCGAGCTCGCCGCGGTCTACCGGTACATGATCGACGACTGCGGCGCCCAGATTGCCGCGGCCATCGGCCGGCTGTGCGGGGACGGCGCGCTTCCCGGGCTGGTCCACTGCACCGCGGGCAAGGACCGCACCGGGCTGGTCACCGCGCTCGTGCTCGAGGTCATCGGCGTGCCCGATGAGATCATCGCCGCCGACTACGCGCTGAGCGAGGCCTATCTCGATTTCGGTACGGTCAGGGCGATCAGCCGGATCCGTGCCATCAGCGGCCTCGGGCGCTGGCTCGACCTCGGGGCGCTCGGCGCCTCGCCACAGGTCATACACGACGCTCTTGCCCGGGTCCGTGCCCGTTCCGGCACTGTGTCCGAGTACCTGATCGGCAACGGCCTGACCGCCGGCGACCTCAGCAACCTGCGGACAGCGCTGGTGAAGTGTTAACCGTCCGCGCTGATGACCGGTTCGTGGCGGACCGGGAAGCTGACCGAGCTGGCTATGAAGCACTTTGCGTGGGCCTCGGCGTGCAGGGCCGTGGCGGCCTCGATCATGCCGGCGGACGAGACCGTCACCCGCGGCCGCAGCACCACCTCGGTGAAGCGGCCGCCGCCGTCCGCGTCCTCGGCCATGCGACCGTGTGCCTCGTCGGCGTACGACGTGACGGTGATCCCCGCGTCGGCGCACAGGTGCAGGAACCACAGCATGTGGCACTGGGACAGCGCGGCGGTGAGCTCGAGTTCCGGGTTCCAGCGGCCGGGGTCACCCCGGAACGCCGGGTCGGAGCTCGCGGCGATGGGCGCGGGCCCGTTCGCGCGGACCTCATGAGCCCGGTCGTAGTCGCGGTACCCGCTCGTGCCGGTGCCGCGATTGCCGGTCCAGGTCACCGAGACGTCGTACGTGTGCATCCGGGCCATCGCTGACACTCCTTCACTGCCGGCGCTCGGGCGCGCCGGTCCCAGCGGCTGGCCGGGAAGCTACGCGTAGTTGCTGATCTCGATCAGGTTGCCGTCGGGATCGCGGATGTACACGCTCTGGATCGTGCCGGTCGCGCCGGTCCGCGTCACCGGCCCCTCCTCGATCGCGACCGCCTCGGCGGCGAGGTGATCGCAGACATCGGCGAGCGGGTCGGCGCTGATCAGGCAGACGTCGGCGCTGCCCGGCGTGGGCCGTGCTGCCTTCGGCTCGAACTCCCTGCCCGCCTGGTGCAGATTGATCTTGGAATTGCCGAACGCCAGCGCGCGGCGGCCGTCGCCGAACGTCACCGGCTGCATGCCGAGCACCCGCTGGTAGAACTCGACGGTCCGGCCGACGTCAGCCACGGTCAGCACCAGGTGATCCACGCGGTCGATCCGCACAGCTCATGACCCTAACAGCCGGGGCGACGGCCGAGGCTGCCCGAAATGGGGTCGGCCCGGGCTCGTGCCGGCCACTACGCTGCGGTGCGTGGCACTGGGATCAGGGCTCGCTGCGCTGGGCGGCTATCCGTTTGAGGTGCGTCACAGCGAAGGGGCGCTGGTGCGCGCGCGTGCCGCTGCCGATATCGCCGCGAGCGCCTACGGCTACTTCAGCCGCCTGTTCTCAGGAGTCGAGCCCGACATCGCCGTCATCGTGGCCGGCCAGGCGGACTGGGAGAGCAGGCAGCCGTACGGGCTGCCCTTCTTTAACGATGACGACGGCCAGATCCGCCCCGGCATCGTGGTGATGCCCGCGGGAAGCGGAGATTTCTGGGTCGGGATAGGGCAGGACATCCGCGACGCGTCGCCGCGCGGTTATGCGCGATTGCTCGCGGCGTACCCTGACGGCGCGGGTGGCCTGGATCTGCAGCCATTCTTTGACCTTGTCACGATCCATGAGCTCGGCCACGCCTTCGAGGTGCTTGGCGATCTCAGGCTGCCGGCCTTCTGGCTGGGTGAGATCTTCGCCAACCTGGCGCTCCACGCGTTCGTCGCAACGAGGCAGCCGGAAAGCCTGAATACGCTCGAGGTGCTCCCCGCGGTGGGCGCGCAGAGCCGGCGCCTGGCCGCCCGGATGCGCGCCGAGGGCTACAGCACGCTGGAGGAACTCGAAGCCCACTACACGGGCGGCGATCAGCCGATGAGCGCTCTGAACTACGTCTGGTACCAGCACCGGTGGCTGCGACTCGCGGCAAAGATGTTCGGCGCTGACGGCGAAGATGGGCTGGTCCGTTTCTGGAATTACTTTCATGCCACCGATCGCCTCAGTTCCGGCGAGGTCACGGCGGCGTCCCTGGCCCCTGTACTGAGGACCGAGGTGAGCGAGACCCTCGGCCGGGCGATCCAGACCTGGCGGTAAGGCAGGCCCCCGACTTCCCCTGGAGACGGAGCAATAGATGTCAGGAAGGGTCGAAGGCAAGGTTGCCTTCATCACCGGAGCAGCGCGGGGTCAGGGGCGCAGCCTGCATGGACGCCGGGGTTGCGCCGCCAGGGGACGCCGCCACCGTTCCTCTCCAAGCTCGTCGGACTCGCGCCGCCGGCAGGGGAGACGACAGGCCCGCAGGCAAAGTAGCCCCGCGCGGCTCGCGCCGCCGCCGCGGTGACGTGGAGCTGGACTGCACCGGGCCGGCCCGACTGCGCGGGGCCGTATGTTGTCCTGTTAGCGCGCAGGCAACGAGTGATGCGGGGCGCGTCGTGGACGGAGGGTCCCGGTGGGTCTGATGATTGGTGTCCTTCTTCCGCCGCGTCTGCCAGCGGGACAACTGGTCGGCTATGCGCAGAAAGCCGAGCGGCTCGGATTCGCCGAGGTGTGGGTGGCGGAGGACTGCTTCCTGCACGGCGCTTTCGCGCAGGCGGCAACGATTCTGGCGTCGACCACGTCACTGCGTGTGGGCCTGGGCATTGTCCCGGCCGCAGCCCGTAATGTGGCGTTCGCCGCCATGGAGGTCGCTACCCTGGCGGGGCTCCACCCGGGCCGGCTGGCCGTTGGCGTGGGGCATGGCATGCCGAGCTGGCTCGATCAGGTCGGAGCCTGGCCGTCGAGCCCGCTCACACTGCTGGAGGAGTACATCCAGACTCTCCGGTCGCTGCTCGGTGGACGGTGCGTGGACTTCAGCGGCCGCTACATACGGCTGAATGATGTGCAGCTCGCTCATCCGCCGTCCGTGGTGCCGCCCGTCTTCGCGGGCGTGCGTGGGCCTCGGTCGCTCCGGCTGTCCGGCACCGTTGCGCAGGGAACGATTCTCGCCGAGCCGGTAACGCCGGAATACCTCTCGATGGTCGTTGACCAGACGGCTTCGGCGGATCACGAGATCGTCGCGTACAACATCGCGTCCGTCGACGATGATCCGGGAGTCGCCAGGGCTCAGGTGCGAGATGCCCTGGCGGTGGTCGGGGAACCAGACTGGCAGCCACACGTGGCCGTGCTCGATTTCGCCCCGGAACTTGCCGAGCTTCGCCGGCAGGCCGGATCAGCGGCGGCCCTGGCGGCCGCCCTGCCGGACAGCTGGATTGACCGCCTCGCCATCGTGGGCAACCCCGCACGAGCCCGGGAACAGCTGACCGTCTTGCATCACGGGGGCGCTAGCCGCGCGGTGCTTATCCCGGCCTACCCCGACCCCAGCGCCGGCCTGAGCTCGCTCGCCAGGCTGCTCCAGTGAGACGGGTGCGCCGTGCGCAGGTGAACTATCAGGTTCTCAGGTTCTGGGAAACGACGACGCCGCGCTGATCGACGGTCACTGCCCTGCGCTCGACATGCTGGTTGCCTGCCTCCGGGGAATCCTGGAACAGGTCGATGAGACCGATCTGCGCGCCGTTGCTGCGCATCAACCGCAGCGCATCGTGGGCTGCCTGCATGATCTGGTCATCGTGATCGTCTTTCGCGCTCCAGGTGGCGGGCATGGGGTTGTATCCCTCAACCGTGATCACGGCCGTCCAGATGCGATCGGGCTTGTCGCGCTTCACTTTGACTCCAAGATCCGCCGGGCAAATCAGGGACAGCGCCGGCAGCTGATTATGGCCTGGCCCCCGGCGGTGAGAAAGAGCTCGTGGGCGCCGCTGAGGCCTCGAGTACTCCGGGCAGGTGCGGCGGCCTAAGAATTACGTAACACTTAGACTCTGGGCATGAGCCGCGGACACGGAGCCCTGCAGCGCCAGATCCTCGAACTCCTCGGGAAGCACCCCGACGGCGCACCACCGCTCATGGCCAGCCGCGTGCCCGGCGAATGGACCGCCCGGGAGCTGTACCACGCGATCTACTGGCACAGCGGCTCCGGCGCAGGTGAAAACCGCCGCTACAGCCTCATGGCCTCGATCCGCCGTGCCCTCGAATCACTGCGCGCCGAAGGACTCATCACCCGCGCACCCAGCAAGGCCCCCTACCGGGGCCGGGGACGCGTCCCGTGGGTGTGGTCACTCGCCCCCGCGAGCAGCAGGGCGGCGACGGCCGTCGCCAGGCAGGCCCTCATCGCGAGCGAGGCGAAACGGTCCCAGATCAAGTCCAGGATCAATGGCGGCAGACGCCTCTGGTAACCGCGGGCAGCCTCCTAAACAGGCGCTCTGAAGTCGCGGACAACGCGCCCGTCCTGCACGATCGTCCGCGGGCTGCCGGGTGACCACAGCACCGATGGGTCGTCGCCGATGCTGCCGTCCAGGATGAGCAGGTCGGCGACGGCGCCCTCGGCAACCCGGCCGAGGTCGGGCCGGCCGATCAGCTCAGCGTTGACCGAGGTCGCCGAAGCCAGCGCGGTCCAGATCCCGTCCACCTCGGCCTGCAGGCGCAGGCCGTGGAGCTGCTCGTCTTCCAGCGGGCCCATGAGGTCGGTGCCGAAGCCAACGCGCACCCCGGCGGCGCGGGCAAGCTCGACAGCCTGCTGCCCGGACTGCAGGACCTCGCGGTTTTTCTGCCGGGACACAGCCGGCATGCCGATCTGCTCCCCGCGGCGCTCCATCGCGTCATAGGTGGCCAGGGTTGGCACGAGAAACGCCCCGGCCGAAGCCATCGCCGCCGCCGTCTGCGCATCGAGCAGGTTGCCGTGCTCGATGCTGCGCACGCCGTTGTCGATCGAATGCCGTATCGCCTCGGGTGAGTAGGCGTGCGCGGCCACGTAGCTGCCGCGCCGGGTCGCCTCATCGGTTACCGCGCGGATCTCCTCGGCGGAGTACTGCGGGATCCGGATCGGGTCGGCCAGCGACATGACACCGCCCGACGTCATGATCTTGATCGCGTGCGCGCCGCGGCGGAACCGCTCGCGGACTGCCCTGCGCAGCGGGTCGACTCCGTCGACAACCTCGCAGCCGTGCGCATAGCACGGGCAGGTCTCGCTGTCGGGACCGCGTGCGTCGCCGTGACCGCCGGTCTGGCTCAGCGCCGCGCCGGTCCACAGGTAACGGGGCGAGGGAATGAGGTCCTCGGCGATGGCCCGGGCCAGTCCCGCGTCCCCGCCCGCCGGGTCACGCACCGTGGTGAACCCGCGGGCCAGCGCCCGGCCCAGCCGCCGGGCGGCGGCCAGCGCGACGTAGCTGAGCGGCTGCGACTCCGTTGCCATCATGTCCAGGCTGATGCCGTAAGCGTGGCAGTGCGCGTCGATCAGGCCGGGGAGCACGGTGCCGCCGCGCGCGTCGATGACCTGGTCGGCCGGCTGGGGCGGCCCGCCGACCGACACGATGCGGCCGTCGGCGACGTGCACCGGCCCGTCGGCCAGGCCGTCAGACACGCCGTCGAACACGGCAGCATTGATGATCGACACGGTACCCATGGCCGCAGGCTAGCCGGTTCCGGCGCGACGCCCGCGGCGGGCCCCGGCGGAGTCGCCAGCGGTCAGCCCCCGCCCGCCCGGAGGCATCGTGAGCGACACTGTCGCCATGACCGACCACTACGCCGACGGAACCTACCGGTGGTGGCATTTGTCCCGGCCGTCGCCGGAACTGCTCGCGGCGCTCGGCGATGGCTGGCTGCGGCCAGGCGGGCGAGCGCTTGACGTCGGCTGCGGTCTGGGGATCGAGGGGGGCCATCTCGCCGCAGCTGGCTGGCAGGTGACCGGCGTCGACCTGTCACAGGTGGCTCTGGCCCGGGCGGCTGCTGGAGGTAACGGCGCAGTGTTCATGCGCGCGGACGTTCGCCAGCTTCCGTTTCACCAGGACTGCTTCGACGCGGCGCTCGACCGCGGCTGCTTCCACTACCTGGACCCGCGAGACCGGCTGCGGTACGCCGATGAACTTCGCCGCGTCCTGCGGCCCGGTGGCAGGCTGCTGCTGCGCGCCAGCCTCCGCGCGGCTGGCGCGCGTAACGACATCGATGAAGAGGTCATCGGTCACACGTTCGCGGCATGGAACATCGAGCACATGCAGCGGGCCGCGGTGCCGAGCGACACCCGCTCGCTCGAGGTCATCTCCGCCCGCCTGTCGACGGCACGTGCGCGGCTATCGCGTTCCGGCTAGAGGCTGAGTGTGTAGCGCACCTCGTCGGTGTCCCGAAGCTGATCCGTGACGCGGAATCCCTGGCGCTGGAGCAGCCGCCGGGAAGCGGTGTTCTGGGCACCGGTCACGGCGGTAATCTGGCGGATCCCCTGCACCGTGCCTATGCGCCTGACCAGGGCGCCCACGGCGGCGGTGCCGATTCCCTTGCCTCGCGAGGACGGAGCGAGGCTGTAGCCGATCTCGACGCTCCCCTCGCTGTCCGGCGGGCCATGGGTCCCCAGATCGCCGACGATCTGCCCGTCAGCTCGGCGGGCGACGAGCCACACGGTCGGCAGGACGGCGGCCGCACCGGACTCGATGTCGCGGATGGCGAAGCCCATGGCCTGGGTAATCCGGTCGTGCAGGGCTCCTCGCTCAAAGGTGCGCGTGATCGGCTCGCCGTCGATCACGGCCTGAGCGATGCCCCGGGTGACTGGCCGCAGCGTCACACTTCCGGCCTCAATGGTCCAGCGGCGCTGCCAGTCGGCAGAGTCTGGAACCGCCGGCTGTGTCATGTGGCTTCCTCCCACGACATTCATTTCTGTCTCACGCTGGTAAAGCAGAACTGGACGCAGCAGAAGAAGAACTCGCCGTCCGCGCTGAGCTGATTCTGCTCGTCCGCCCACGCGTGCGCTTCATCCTCGCCTATCCCGTCGCGCCCGGCGACGAATCCCTCGATCAGCGAGATGAGCGACCCGCCGAAGCCCTCGGGGCGGGCGTCGGCCGACACAAAAGTATGACCGGCGACGGACACGTCGGCGAAGCCAGCCGACCGCAGCCGGGACGCCATCGTCCGCGGCAGCGACGGGTGGGTCAGGTGCGCATCCCAGGTCCGCAGCACCCGATCCATGCGAGCCGGATCCCGGGAATGCCAGGACACGGTGGACCAGTCGATGTCCCAGACCACGAGCCGGCCGCCCGGGCGCAGCGCGCGGTGCATCCCGGCGAGCGCGGCCGCCACGTCCGCCACGTACTCGAGGACCTGCACGCACAGCGCGGCGTCGAAGCCGGCGCCGCCCACCGGCAGCGAGGTGACGTTCGCGGCGAGGAACCCGGCGTTGGCGCGGCCGGCGCAGCGGCGCTCGGCCAGCGCGAGCATCGCCGGGCTGCCGTCGATGCCGACGACGCGGCCACCCGCCCCCACCTCCTCGAGCAGCTCGGCGACGTAAAACCCCGGCCCGCAGCCGACGTCGACGACGCGCTCCCCGGGCGCCGCGCCAAGCGCGGCGCGGGCAAGCTGGCGCCGGCGCACCATGTCGCGGGTCTGGTACATCGCGTCGAGCCGGCTCGCGAGGCCCTCGTCGAACACCATCTGGCTCATGCGGCCTGAGCGTAACCGGCTGTCCCAGTGGTCGGCGCACGTCCCCCGTGGCCCTGGGGCTAGCCTGGCGTAGGCCGACACGGCGCCGGGCAGACAACCAGGGCGTACGGCAAACGACCGGAGGGCAGCATGCCAGCATCAGAGGGAACGGCCGAATGGAAGGGCGACCTGCGGACGGGCAGCGGCACGTTCACCGCGGGGGACTCGATCAGCGGCGGCTACACCTTCAAGTCCCGCTTCGAGGACGGCCCGGGGTCCAATCCCGAGCAACTCATCGCCGCCGCGCACGCGGCCTGCTTCTCCATGGCGCTGTCGAACATGCTCGCCGAGGCCGGGCACCCGGCTGATTCGGTGCGCACCGACGCGACGGTCACGCTGCGGCCGGTTGACGGGGCGCCCACGATCACCCAGATTGACCTGGTCACCGAGGGCCGGGTGCCGGGGATCGACGAGGCGGCGTTCATCGAGCACGCCAAGGCGGCCAAGGCGGGATGCCCGGTGAGCAGGGCGCTGGCCAGCGTGCCCGAGATCACGCTCGAGGCTTCCCTGGTCTCCTGACCGGCGGGCCTCCCGATGGGCCCGGGGGTCACCGCTCCCCGGGCCTGGTCCCGGTCACCACGGTGGCGCTCAGCTCGTCGCAGCGCTCGACGTCGGCGGCGAGCCCGGACCCGGCCATGATCTCGGCGGCCCGCGGCGCCTGCCGCTCGCTGGTCTCGGTCAGCAGGTGACCGCCCGGTGCCAGCCACTCCGGCGCCGCCTCGGCCACGCGCCGCAGCACGTCAAGCCCGTCCGCGCCGCCGTCCAGCGCCACCCGCGGCTCGTGCAGCCGGGCCTCGGCGGGCAGCAGCCCGATCTGCCCGGTCGGTATGTACGGCACGTTGGCCGCGAGCAACGTGACCCGGCCGCGCAGCACAGCCGGCAGCGGAGCGTAGAGATCGCCCGCATGCACGCGGCCGCCGGCCGCTTCGAGGTTGCGGCGTGCGCAGGCCACCGCGGCCGGGTCGACGTCGCTGGCGTGCACCTCCGCCGGGTGCAGCGCCGCGGCCAGCGCCGCCGCCACGGCGCCGGTGCCGCAGCACAGGTCCACGACGACGAGCGCCCCGGCCGGTGCGCCCGCTCCGCTGGCCAGCGCGACCGCGCGGTCGACCAGGAACTCGGTGCGGCGGCGGGGCACGAACACACCGGGCGCCACCGCTATCCGCAGGCCGCAGAACTCGGCCCAGCCGATCACCTGCTCCAGAGGCAGCCCGGCGACGCGCCGGTCCACCATGGCCGCGAGGCCGGCGGGCGTGCTGGCCGCGGCGATGAGCAGCCGGGCCTCGTCCTCCGCGAACACGCAGCCCGCCGCGCGCAGCCTGGCGACCAGCTCGGACCGGTCCTGGGGCGACGGGGCAGCTGGCATATGGCCGCCAACGCTACCTGAGCGCTCCCGATGCCCTGGGCGCCATGCCCTGCCTGCGAACGGCACGCCGCGAACGTTGACGCCTGCGCACCGGGCCGGCCGCCAGCCATCCGGGCGCGAACCCTTGACATAGCAGTAGTGTGCATAACTAAAGTATTAAGTAACTAGATGAATCCGAGGCCGCCGTGATCGAGTTTCACCTGGACGCCCACTCCGGCGTCGCTCCCTATCTGCAGCTGATCCATCAGGTGCGCCAGTACCTGCGGGTTGGCCTGCTGAGCGAGGGCGACCAGCTGCCGACCGTGAAGGACGTGGTCGGGCGGCTGGCGATCAATCCCAACACCGTGCTCAAGGCCTACCGGGAACTCGAGTACGAGGGCCTGGTCCTGGCCAGGCCAGGGATCGGCACGTTCGTGACCCGCACGCTGGGCGACGGCTCGCTGGCCACCCTCGCGCCGCTGCGCCGCGAGCTGCAGCGCTGGCTCGGCAAGGCCCGCCGCGCCGGGCTTGACGACGAGAGCATCGAGGCCCTCATGCTGACCACCTTTCGGTCCGCCACCGAGGGGGAGGAGGGCATAGCGTGACCGCCGTCCTCACAGCGCAGGGGCTCGGCAAGCGCTACCGCCGGCGGTGGGCGCTGTCCGACTGCACCCTGGACATCCCGGCGGGCCGGGTGGTCGGGCTGGTCGGCCCCAACGGCGCGGGCAAGACGACGCTGCTGCACATAGCCGTGGGCCTGCTGCCGCCCACCACGGGCACGATCGAGGTGCTCGGCGACCGGCCGGCTGCCAGCCCGGCGCAGCTCGCCCGCGTCGGGTTCGTGGCCCAGGACACGCCCACCTACAGCGGGCTGACCGTCGCCGATCACCTGCGCCTGGGTGCCCACCTCAACCCCGGCTGGGATGCTGCGACGGCCCGTGACCGGATCGAGCGCCTCGGCCTGGACGAGCGCCAGCGGGCAGGCAAGCTGTCCGGCGGCCAGCGCGCCCAGCTCGCGCTGACCCTCGCGCTCGCCAAGAGGCCCGAGCTGCTGATCCTGGACGAGCCGGTCGCCAGCCTGGACCCGCTGGCGCGGCGCGAGTTCCTGCAGGGCCTGCTGGAGGCCGTGGTCGACCAGGGGCTCAGCGTCGTGCTGTCCTCGCACCTGGTCGCCGACCTGGAACGCACCTGCGACTACCTGATCGTGCTGATCGGCTCCCGGGTGCAGATCGCCGGCGAGGTCGAGCACCTGCTGGCTGGCGGTCAAGCTGGGCCTGGCCGGGCTGGCCAGCATGGCCGTTGCCGGGCTGCTGAGCCTGATGGTGACGTGGTGGTCCAGCCCGCTGGACCGGCTCGGCGCGGGCCGCCTCGACCCTTCGGTCTTCGGCGAGCGCGGCATCGTCCCGGTCGGCTACGCCGCGTTCGCGTTCGCGCTGGGGGTCACGGCCGGCCTGCTGATCCGCCACACCGTGCCCGCGATGGCGGCCACGGTCGCGGTCTTCGCCGCGGTCGAGACCGCGGTCACGCTCCGGCTCCTCTTCTACCTGATACCCCCGGTTCGCGTCTCGTCGCTGCTCAACATGGCCTGGGTGACGGAAACGGGCACGGGCGGCCCGGGCGGCCACGGCTCCCTGTTCGTCGGCATCCAGCCGAATCGGCCCGGCGCCTGGATCGGCTCGAGCGAGGTCACCACCGCCGCGGGCAGCACGTCGCTCGGGCGTCCGCCGTCCGCCTGCGGCCCGAACTCCACCTACAGCGCGTGCACGGCCGCGATCAGCCGGATGCACCTGCGGCAGGTGATCGTTTACCAGCCCGGCAGCCGGTTCTGGGCGCTGCAGTGGTACGAGACCGCGATCTACCTCGCGCTGGCCCTCGCCCTCGCCGGATTCTGCGTCTGGTGGGTCCGGCGCCGGGTCTCATGAGAGCCCGGAACGCGACGCCACCGGCCCGGTCGGCTCCCGTTCCGGCCCATGGCCTTCGGGGTCATAGTCGTAGAGCCAGCCGGTGGCTCGCTCGTAGAAGCGGCCGAACATGGCCGGCATGATCAGGTTGCGGAGCGCGGCCACGACCGGCCCGGCGGTCTTCGCGTCGCGGTTGGACGCCGCCATCTTGGCCATCTTGCCGGCCCGGTCACGGCGCGCGGTGCCGAAACGGGCCAGCGCGTCGGCGACCGTGCCGGGGCCGCGCAGCTGGCGGGCGAGCTCCACCGCGTCCTCGATCGCCATGGAGGCGCCCTGGCCGGCCCCGGCCGGGTGGGCGGCGTCGCCGATCAGCACGATGTCGCGGCCGTGCCACCGGCGCACCGGCGGCAGCACGTGGTGCAGCGTGGCCGCGTGCACGCTGCGCGCGCCGCGCAGGATCGCGACGGCGTGGCGCTCGCGCCGGAACACCGCGGCCAGCTCGCCGGGGCCGACGGCGGTCAGATCCTCCGGCGGCACCTTCGCGGACACCTGGGCCGACCACCAGGTGGTGCCGTCCGGTGCGGGCAGGTAGATGAAGGCTCCCTGCCGCCCGAAGATCATGTTCCAGGTTCCGGGCCCGGCCGCGCCCGGCGCGTCGGTCCCGTCCAGCCCGTCCGACACGCCGGAGACGCTGTACAGGCCTGCGTAGGCCGGCTCCGGCGCTGCCTCGTCCACGATGCGCCGGGCCGACGACCAGATCCCGTCGGCCCCCACGACCAGGTCGGCCCCGTCATCGCGGGCCGCGCGCAGGTCAGCGCCGGCCATCGGGTGCCCGGTGACGACACTCGCGCCCGCGCGGGTGGCGGCGTCCCGCAGCACCGTGACCAGGCCGGCGCGCATCAGCGTCACGCTGTGCAGGCAGTCGCCGGGCCGCCGCCCGCGGGCGACGTCGCCGAGCATCTTGCCGTTGCCCGCCCACATCCGCTGCCGGGCCACGGCGAACCCGGCCGCCTGCACCTGCGCCAGGCAGCCGAGCGCGGCCAGGCCGCGCAGCCCGTTGACGGCCAGGCTCAGGAATGAGCCGACCGCGCCCGCCGGATCCTCGTGCGCCTCGTACACCGTCACCTCTGCGCCGGCCCGCGCCAGCGCGATCGCGCTCGCCGCCCCGGCCACACCGCCGCCCGCTATCACGACCCGCATCGCTGCCTCCCGTTCCGGCTCGATGGCCAGATCTGAATCAAGATTCACTGAATCTAGATTCGGCGAATTTTCGTTCAGTATGCTGGGAGCCGCAGCGGGCGTCAAGCGGGGAGGAGCACACGTGGGTGTGCGCAAGGAAAGGGCGGCCGGAACCGCGGCAGCGCTGAAGGACGCGGCGCGCGGCCAGTTCCTCGAGCGCGGCTACCTGAACACGAAGATCACCGACATCACCGCGGCCGCCGGACGCGCCACCGGCTCGTTCTACGACCACTTCGCGAGCAAGGAGGACCTGCTCCAGGCCCTGCTCGCGGACATGCGCGAGCAGGCGAGCGCCGACCTCGCGCAGCAGGACCATCCCGGGGCCGATCACGACCTCACCGACCGCGGGCAACTGCGGGCGCACCTGGCGGTCGCGTGGCGGGTGATGCGCGCCAACCTGCCGGTCGTGGCCGCCCTGCACGAGTCGGCTCTCGCCGAGGGCCTCGGCTCCGGCCGGGCGTGGGCACGGCTCGTCGAGGACACCGGCATGCTGCGCGAGCACCTGGACTACCTGCGCGACCGCGGCCACGCCCTGCCGGGCGACCCCACGCTGGTGGCGGCGGCCATGGGCGGGATGCTCGCCACGCTGGGCTACGCCATGCCGCCGTCCGGCGATTCGGTCACGTCCGGCTACCCCGACGACGAGGTCATCGACACGGTCACCGCCCTCCTGCTGACCGGCCTGCGCGGCCAGCACGAGGACGAGGCGGAACCCAAGGTGGCAGGATCTGACCGTGGCCTTTGACGAACTGGACCGCCGGATCGTCGCCGCGCTCACCGGCGACGGCCGCGCCACGTACGCCGAGGTCGGCGCCCAGGTGGGGCTGTCGGCGCCAGCCGTCAAGCGACGGGTGGACCGGCTGCGCGCGTCCGGCGCCATCACGGGATTCTCCGCCAGGGTCGACCCGTCCGCGCTCGGCTGGACCACCGAGGCGTACGTGGAGCTGTTCTGCCGCGGCCGGACGTCGCCGTCCGAGATCGCCGCGGCGGTCGGCAAGCACCCAGAGGTCATCGCGGCGTGCACGGTGACCGGCGAGGCGGACGCCCTGCTGCACATCCGCGCCGCCGACATGCGCCATTTCGAGCAGGTGGTTGAGCGGATCGGCGCGGAGCCGCTGGTCGTGCGCACCCGGAGCGTGATCGTGCTCTCACAGCTGGTGCACAGACCGGACGCGCTGCCGTCCGGCACCGGCTAGCGCGGGGGAGGTCCGCTACCGCCCGGTTTCGCGCAGATCTGCGCTGACCGGCCCATTCCCCAGTCCGTTATCGGCTAGGGTCGTGGCCATGTCAGAGCGTGACACCGACTTCCCCGCCGCCGCCGAGGACTCCGCGTACCCGGATAACTCCGGCAGCACCGCCGAGTTCCGCGCGTTCGCCAGCCGGGGCGGCGAGGTGCAGTCGCCGTGGAACATGCGTGCCCCGGGGCGTAAGGTCGTCCTGCTCGCCGGGATCATCATCGTCGTCGCGATCGTGCTGGTGATCATCGCCGTCGCGGTGTTAAACGCCTAGCCAACTCTCGGCCAACGCTTTCCATGCCCGGCCAGTTGAGGCTGGCCGGGCGGCACCCCGCCATCCTCGCGTGCTTTCATGACGGGCATGACCACCACGGGCACGACCGGCGCGGAGGACCAGGAAGAAAGCCACAGACTCACCGCGTTCGAGGGGCTGGCCGCGCTGTCGCTGGACGCGCTGTCGTCCGTGGCGTACGGCCCCCAGGCCATTGTGCTCGTGCTCGCCGCGGCCGGTGCCGCCGCCCTTGATTACACGCTGCCGGTCACGATCGCGATCACGATCCTGCTGGCGGTCCTCGTCTTCTCCTACCGCCAGGTGATCGAGGCCTTTCCCGGCGGGGGCGGCGCGTACGCGGTCGCCAGCCGCCACCTGGGCCGGCAGGCCAGCCTGATCGCCGCGGCCTCGCTGATCGTCGACTACATCCTCAACGCGGCCGTCGGGGTGTCGGCCGGGGTGGCGGCGCTCTGGTCGGCGTTCCCGGACCTGTACGGGGCCAGGGTCTGGCTGTGCCTCGGCGTGCTCGCCCTGATCACCGGCGTCAACCTGTGGGGCGTGGCCGAGTCGGCGCGGGTGTTCATCGTTCCCACGGTCGCGTTCATCGTGTCGATGGCGATCGTGATCCTCGGCGGGCTCTTCCGGTCCAGGCCCGACGTGCTGTTCGCGGGCGAGCATCTGCAGCAGGTCACGGAGGCGGTCGGGCTGCTGCTGCTGCTGAAGGCGTTCGCCTCCGGCTGCTCGGCGCTGACGGGGGTTGAGGCGATCGCCAACGCCGTGCCGGAGTTCCGGCAGCCCAGGGCGAAGCGCGCGCAGCACACCGAGATGTGGCTGGGCATCCTGCTCGGCGCCATGCTGATCGGCATCTCGGTGCTGATCCGCAAGTTCCACCTCACCCCGGACGCCCAGGAGACCACGCTGGCGCAGCTGACCGCCGCCGCCGTGGGGCGCAACGTCATCTTCTACGCGATCCAGCTGATCACCACGGTGCTGCTGGCGCTGGCCGCGAACACCTCGTTCGGCGGGCTCCCGGTCCTGGC
>Ga0335073_10005583_pt1 | contig 17650 bp, 19 predicted proteins | sample Lox_Sample_22_FD_207093 | JGI IMG/M metagenome (GOLD analysis project Ga0335073, IMG submission 207093) | Soil microbial communities from Loxahatchee National Wildlife Refuge, Florida, United States - Lox_Sample_2.2 | ecosystem: Environmental > Terrestrial > Soil > Wetlands | place: USA...
CGAGCAGCGGCGCGAACTTGGCGCCGTGGCCCGAGCAGGCCGAGGCGATGACGAACGGGCCCTGCCTGTCGAGGATGAAGTCCCTGTTCTCGGTTGACGTGTAGAGGCAAGTCACCTCGTTGACCGGGGTGCTCGCGAGGCCGGGCAGCCGCCGGATGACGAACCCGGTCGCGGCGTCCCGCGCGGCGGGGCCGACCTCGAAGTCGCGAGTGGTGGCCGTGGTGGGCTTGTCCCGGTCGTCGCTGCCCAGCTTGATCGCGCCGGGCAGCTCGCCGTCCCGGCCGCCGGGCAGGGCGTAGAAGTTGTCCGCCTCGTGCTGGCAGATGACAATCGGCCACGGCTGCGCGGCCGATTGCCGCGGCGCGAAGTGGAAGACCTGCTGCTGGGTCACCCGCAGCGGCGGCAACGGCACTAGCTCGCTGATCAGCCCGGGCAGCCAGGCGCCGGCCGCGACCGCCACGACCGGGGCGGCGAACGTGCCGCTGTCGGTGTGCGCGACCGCGCCGTCGCCGCCTGGCGCTGTTTCGAGGCGCGTCACCGGCGTGCCGAAACTGACGTCGGCGCCGCCCGCGGCGGCCAGCCGGAGCATCGCGGCCATCGCGTGGTCGGGGTCGAGCACGCCGGCTTCCGCGTGGTACATGACCTGGCCGGCGCCGGTGAAGTCGACGTACGGCCAGCGCTCGGCGGCGGCCTCGGGTTCCAGCAGCTCGGCGGGCACGCCGACCTCGGTGAGCACCTCGTGCAGCTGCTTCGGGTTCCGGCGGGCGCCGAAGTCCAGCCCGCCGGTCTGCTGCAGCAGCGGCTCCCCCGCGTCGGCTTCGAGCTGCCGCCACAGGTGGCCCGCCCGCCCGGTCAGCCGCGCGTACAGCGGGTCCGGGTAGGCCCGGCGGAAGATCCTGGCGCTGCCGTGCGAGCTGCCGTTGCGGTGTCCCGGCTGGAACGCCTCGAGCACCACGACGTCCATCCCCCGCTCGGCCGCCGCCCAGGCGGCGGCCGAGCCCGCGAGGCCGGCGCCGACGACGATGAGATCGGCACGCGTGGCGGCCATAAGGCACCCTCCGGGCTAAGCGGACCATGTCGATTGCGCAATCTGACTTACGGTGGCTGTTATAGCAGCTAGATCGCTTGTGATCTTGCTGGCAGTCATCGTAAAGTCATGGAGTGGCAGACGTGGCGCTAGCTCTGAACCGTACCGGTGTGGTCTTCAAGAAGTGCGACCGCGCTAACCACAAGCCCGACTCTAACAAGGCATGCGCGGTCGATACCTGCCAGCACACGTGCAGCAATGTGGAACGGTGCCCGCACGCGTGGACGCTGCGCTACTGGGCTGATGGCAGGCAGCGGGAACGCAGCTTCAAGGATGAGGTCCGCCACGGGCGCACGGTCTATGGCAGCGGCCGGAAGCTTGCGCAAGACGCGCAGCTCAAGCTGACGGTGGACAAGCGCGCGGGCGACCGGACGTTCGCGGACTACTCCAAGGCGGGGAAGGCGAACTTCGGGGATGCCGCTGAGGCGTTCATCCGTCGGTTGCCGGTTAGCGACCGGTCGAAGGAAAGCTACCTGAGCACCTACGGCAAGCACGTCAAGCCGGCATTCGGCGGGTGCACACTGGCGCAGGTCGCTCGTGACCGCGACGCGGTGCTGGACCTGCTGACGGAAACAATGGCGGACTTGAGTATTTCGCCACGCCGCCAGGCCCGCATGATCATCGAGGGGACTCTCGATGAAGCGGTTAAGGCGGGCAAGATCCGCGAGCACCGTATAGCCGGGATCGAGCTGGCCGACAATGGCACCAAGCACGATCGCACCGACTTCGTGTTCCCCGCGCATGCGCAGGTCAAGTTCGTCGCAGACGGCGATAAAGGTACGCGCGGCGCGGGCATCTGCGTGTGGCTGATGCGCGGCTGCGGGCTGCGGATCGAGGAGGCGCTAGCGGTAGCGAAAGCTGACTTCCGGGAGAACGGGACGATCCTGCGGGTGTACCAGCAGGCCACGCGCGACGGCACGGACGCGGGACCGCTCAAGAAGCGCAAGCGTGGCGAGTTCCGCGACATTCCCGTACCCACGTGGCTATGGGACATGGCTAAAGACCTTCCGGACGGCCCGCTCATGCCCGGGAACGGTGACCGGAAGTACCAGCAGTACGGAGCCGTCTATGAGCGGTTCATGAACGCGGCCGGGAAAGCGGGCATCCCGAAGGGGTTCGTGCCGCACTCACTTCGCCATGCGTTCGCCTCGGCGATGCTGAGCAAGGGCGTGCCGATCACCGACGTGGCGCACTGGCTAGGGCACCGTGACGTGCGGGTGACGTTCCGGATTTACGGTCATCTGGTGCCGTCAGCGGCAGCACGCGCGATCACGGTACTCGATGAAGAGTACGCGGAGTGGAGCAAGTCGGAGTAGATCGAACGTTTCGTTCGGTAGCTTCGACCTTGACACACGGGTTACCGAACTGCTGTACAGGAAAAGCGTCGCGCCTGGAACCTCTGTTGTGAGAGACTGCGGGGCGAGGTTCCGTTCTGCCCCTTCTGGAGAAAGTGCTTTTACTGATGGGCCTAAAGCATCAATCGGTATCTGACCCGAGCCTTGGTGAGAACCATGCGGCGGGGACGCCCATACTACGTATTGAGCAGGCAGAGCATGCGCGGTTTGGGACAATCGCTTACGAGCTTCGTCGCCTTTGGACTTTGCATTACATTATGGCCCGGAGTGGATATATTGAGCTTCGTCGGCATCACGAACAAGTGCTGCGTCTGCCGATAGGAACTAGTAACAGTCGGCTGCTGGCTGCCAAAGACCGGCCTGATCTTACTCTTATGATTTACTCGGCCGGAACGCAGATGATCCTCAACGTGGTGTTGACGATGCAGCACCTTTGCCACGAAATTGAGAGAGGAATGGATTGTCAGTTGCAGGAGAGCGGGACAAGCGGGCGAATTAAGGAGGCATTTAAGCTGGCCGGACTAGACGCCATTCTAGCGGAACCTGGTTATTCGGCGTTCCAGGAGATACTTGAACGGCGTGATGCTATTGAGCATCCAAAAAGGGGGAACGTATCTAGCTCTCATCCGCGAGACTGGGACTGTGTTCCCTTGAGCTGGTTGCTTACGGATCGCGCGCCCAAAGCATTCGAATCGTGGCACGAATGGTTTCTCCGTGCCGTAGACCAATGGCGGCTGCATCCGGTAAACGCGCCAAAGCTTCTGACTCTGACGGTGGAAAGAGGGAAAAAGTCCACGCGGCAAGCTAAGAAACCTCCTGCGTGACGGCCAGTTCGCACGAGACCAATTGCGATGCGGAATAAGCCAAAGACCCTCGCCCGCGAGATACGGGCGAGGGTCTTTGATTGTGCGTCAGGCGGCTTGCTGGTCTATCCATGCGTAGAGGTCGCGTTCTTTCCATCGAAGGTGTCTTCCTATGCGGTAGGCGGGGAGTTCCCATTCGCGCCATTTGTCGCGCACGGTGCGTTCGGGGATGCCGAGTATCGCGGCAACGTCGCGGGATGAGAGCAGGCGGTTCGAGCCGCCGAGCGTTCCCTTCGGGGCCCGGGAGCCCGGGGCCGCCGGCCGTGCCGCGCGGTGGTTGTCTCGTGCGTCTTGTCCCTTCGTCCCTTCGTCCCTCGTGCCGTCCTTGCGTGCAGACGCGCGCGGGGACGGGGACGAGGGGACGAGGGGACGATCGCTGGCTGTCATCGGGCGCTCCACCGGCCCCGGCTGACTTGGTAGGCCCGGCCGGCATCGACTAGGACGCGCAGGTACCGGTAAAGCGGGGTCCGCGACATCCCGGTGATGGTCATCAGCTCGCTTATTTCCCACCCCTCGTCGGGCGCGGTAGACAGCGCGTCCCATAGCGTTTCCTCGGGAGGCTGGGCGGAATTTCCGGGATGCTGGTATTGCGGCCGGCTTCCCGGTGCCGGCTGCGGCCCGGCGAGCATCGCATTCCGTGATATCTCGTCAAGCCCGCGCGGTATCAGCGAGTGCCGCGCCGAGGTCGCGGCGACCATTTCGTCGGTTACGAGGTAGGCGCGGGCACGGCGGGGAATGTCATGCTCGGGGGCGGAGATGAGGAATTTTCCCGGCGCGTTCAGCTTGTGCGCATTCCATCCCGCCTTGAGCATTCCCTGCCCGAGTATCAGGTCTGCGTCTCTCGGCTCGCGGACGCGGAAGCATATTCGCAGGTCCATTTGCGAGCGGACCGCGCCCTGTCCCATGACTTTCTGGGTCGGCCGCTGGGTCGCGGCTATGAGCGTCACGGCGAGCGCGCGGCCGAGCCGCGCTATCTCGTCGGTGTAGTGCATCGCTTCGGGGGCTTCCTCGGACAGTTCCGCGTATTCGTCGATGATGATGACGAGGGCCGGCATTTCCGGTGACGGTTCCCAGGTGCGGCGGCCGGCAGACGCCAGGTATGCCGCGCGCCCTTTGAGGATTGCCACCGCGTCGCGGAGCAGCGCCGTTGCCTGCTCCGGGGTCACGGCCAGCCGGTCGATGCATTCGGTCCACGGGCCGAGTTCCATTCCCCTTTTCAGGTCGATGGCCCAGATGACCACGTCCGCGCACGCGGTCAGATTGCCAATGAGCACGTTCAGGCCGCCGCTCTTGCCGGACCCGGTCGACCCGCCGAATACCGCGTGCCGGCGCAGGAACAGCACCCGGCACGGCGTCGCGTCCTCGAACGGGCCGAGTTCGGCCGGCTCGGTAATCGAGTGAATCGACGGCCCGGGCCACGGGATCGCGTCGGCGTGCGGGTCGCTGTCCAGTACCCGCAGTTCGAACCGGTTCGCCCGGTCATCGGGAGTGGGGTAGACGCGGACCGCGCCCCGGAACGTACCAAGGCCGGACTCGATCGCCGGAATCCGCGCGATGACATCGGTGATGGTCTGGCCGCGGGCCAGCCGGAATCGTGCCCGCCACCCCCACACGTCCACGGTGGCGGACATGACCGCCGACCCGGCCAGCCCGACCGCGCGGGCGATGTCCGGCCAGGCAGCGAGCGTCCGTTCCACGCGGACCCGGGCCCGTCGCCGCCGGTGCGCCCACCACGGCACCGCCAGCAAGGCTGCGCCGATGGCCAGGGCGAGCGGGAGCGGTCGGGTGAGCGGGCCGAGCGCGGCGGCTAGCGCCAGCCAGGTCCCGCCGGCCAGCAGCACCGCGCTGGCGTAGGCGCGTTCGGCGAGCGGTGCCAGGCCGGCCCGGGCGCCGAGCGCCACGACTGCGCACGCGGCGGCCAGCGAGCCGGCCAGGATCGGCACCGCCGCGCCGGGGTGCGCGGCGTGCAGCCACGCGCCGGCGGCGGCTAGCGGCCCGGCGACTGCGGCCGGGGCCAGCTCGGAGCGGTAGCGCCACGCCAGCCGGGCGATGACCATGACGGCCAGGTCGGGGAACGGGTCACCGGAGTTGATGACCATCATTGGCTGCATGCCCGCGCGGCGCGCTTGGCGGGCGTGCCGGCGCATCTGCCGGTAGCCGCTCATGATGCCCTCCGGTGGTCTTGGGGGCGATTCTGGGTGGCGTCCAGCTCGTCGCGCAGGTAGTACAGGGGGTCGGGTTCCCCGTCCGCCTGGGCGCCGATTGTGGCGCGCATCGCGGCGAGCAGGTTCGCCCGTTCGAGCCGTACCGCCTCGAGTTCCGCCCGGGCCTGCCGCAGTTCTGCCAGCACGGCCGGCACGTCGGCGAGCGCCGAATCCAGGAACCGGAACACGCCGGCCAGCGTCGGGGCGGCGGAGGCGAACCCGGCGATGATGCCACGTGCGATGTCGTTGCGGACAGTAATCTGCTGGGAGGGGTTCATCGGGTGCCCACCTGCCTTTCGGCGGCGGCGCGGGTGAGCCGTCCGGCGGCCAGCCGGGCGAAGTCCGGCGAGATGTCGATGCCGGTGAACCGGCGATCGAGCTGGAGGGCGGCGAGCCCGGTGGTGCCGCTGCCGGCGAACGGGTCAAGTACCATGCCGCCGGGCCTGCACCCGGCGGCGATGCACCGCAGCGGCAGGTCGATCGGGTAGGCGGCGAAGTGCGGCCCGCGGTAGGGGCGGGTGGGGACCGTCCACACGTCGCCGGGGTTGCGCCCGTTGGGGTGGGTGCGACCGTGGCGGCTCGTGCCGTAGCGGCGCGCCGTGACGACCTCGGGTGTATCCGGCCGGTACTTCGGTGGCCGGGCCGGGCTTCCGGGGTACCCCGGCGGGCGGGTGCGCCGCGCGGCTGCGGCGTGCGGCAGGCGGATGGGGTCCAGGTCGAACCAGTAGCGGGGCTGCTTGACGAGCAGGAACAGCAGCTCGTGTCTGCACGACAGCCGGTCGCGCACCGATTCGGGCATCGCATTGGGCTTGTGCCAGATCACCGCGTTCCGCACAATCCATCCGTCGTCCTGCAGCGCGAACGCGACTCGCCACGGCAGGCCGAGCAGGTTCTTCGTACCTAGCCCGGACGCCCGGTGGGTGGTCAGGTGCTCGCCGAGGTAGGCGTGCATCCCGGTCGCGCCGCCGCCGCTGGCGGAGTAGCAGTCGCCGAGGTTGAGCCAGCATGTCCCGTCATCGGCGAGCACCCGGCGCGCCTCGCGGAACACGTCCCGCATGGTTTCGACATATGCGGCGGGGCTGTTTTCGTGGCCGTACTGCCCGGCCACGCCGTAGTCCCGCTTGCCCCAGTAGGGCGGGCTGGTGACGATGCAGTTGGCCGACTGGCAGGGCATCGCGGCGAGTACCGCGCCGGCGTCGCCGATGTAGATGGTCCACGGCTGGCTTTCCGCCCGCGGGGTGGGGTTGCTGGTGTCAGTCATCGGGCATCACCCCTTTCCGCCGGCCTGCAGCCACTGGATGATCCCGGACAAGAAGCTGCGGATCTGCGGCGCGGCGCTGGTCGCGGCGAGCAGGAAGCCGAGAAGCGCGCAGAGGATCGCGTGCCAGGCCCGCAGTCCCATGTGCCGGTAGGCGAGGTAGGCGACGATTGCGACGAGGGCGATGAGCGGAATCGAGACGGTCATTGGGCATCACCTCTTCCGGCCGCGCATGCGGCGTGTCGGGGACTTGCAGGAACGCCACGACTTGCGCCGTATCCAGCGCGAGCGGGCAGCGCATTTCTGGCACCGGGGGTCGGTGCAGTGGCGGGCGATCTGCTCGGCGGCGATAAGGTCGCTTATCCGGGTCACTGCTCGTCTCCCTCCTCGCTATCGGAAGGGAAGCGGACACCGACGAGAATCCGCCGCGCGAACGCGTCGGAATGGGAGCCGGGCGAGTTGGCCAGGTGGCTGCGGTCGCCCCGCCGGATGCCGGTGATGAGCACCGCGAGAACCGCGATCACGGCGACGGCAAGGAATCCGGTGATGGCCAGGATCAGGATCAGGGCTGGCATCCGGCTCACTTCCCGCTCGTGTCGTTGTCGCGGGGAATGGCGACTGCGCGGTACTGGACCGGGCCGAAGTTCCGCGTGACCACGTAGTGGCCGCACACGTTCTCGGGCGTTTCGCCGATTTGCGCGGCGATCAGGTCGATTTCCGCGCGCCGCTCGGCGTCGGTGCCATCGGGCGGGAAGATGAACACGTCCGAATAGCTGGGGGCCGGGACTTCCGGGCTGGCTTCCAGGTAATCCGCCAGGCTGCGGAGTCCGCTGATAAGCGCTTCCCGTTCGGTGGAATTGGCGTAGGTCATAGGACATCACCTCTTTCGGAGTTCATGGGGTCGCTTTCCATGTCTCCGATTCCACCGGCTGCCAGCCCGATTTCCCATGCATCGGCGGTGCAATCACAATGCAAATCGGCGATACCGCGATGCAACCGCCATGCAAATCCAGTGCAGGTCAGTGCAACGGCGATGCAAAACCGCCAAGGGGAATGCCCGGAAATGCGGGCATGACGAGATCTAGAAGATCTCGCCATGGAAGCAGGCGTGCTATCGGATTAGGAGGGTGATGGGGTGTCCTCTGGTGCTGACTGGTATGCGTCGAAGAAGTCGGCGACGGCAGGGGTTCCCCGGTAGGGGCTGAGCTGCCGGGCGATGTAGCGGAGGCGGGTATCGGTGCGGGCTGAGCTGGTACGCGCGGCCAGCGCAGCCATGCGCGTGGCGATACCGGCGGCGTGGTCGATCTCGTTGAGCTGGACGTAGTCTTCTGCCAGCCAGCTCAGGTACAGCGAGTTCTCCCTGACGAGGGCCTGGTCATAGCGCGCTATGGCACCAGTGAGCAGTGACACGGCGCGGCCCGGATTGCGCAGTTCCGTGTAACAGCGCCCGGCCATTACGTCGATTTCTTCGCGATTCAGCCAGTAAACCCAGTCAGGGTCATTATCATTGGCGCCAGCGGTGAAGCTTTCCTCGACCGTTCCGAGAGCGCGCTCGCATTCCCGCAAATCACCTGAGCGGGCAGCCGACCATGCCACTCTTTCAGCAAGTAGCGCCCGTGTGATCGCGGTCGCGCCATGCCGGCCGCCCTGATATGCGGTGCGCGCGAGAATGACCGCCTCATTTGGGTTTCCGTTATTGGCGACCTGGTAGCTGAATGTCGAGATTATGTTGGCGGCCAGGGGTGCGTTGCCCGCAGCCCGCGCGGCCCGTAGGCCGCCGCGGACGTACCGGGCGGCCTCATCCAGCAAGCCCCCGTCTGCGGCAACCCAGGCACCGAGTTGCGCCAGCTCGCCGATCGCGGTCAGCACGCGGCGCGCCTGGTGGTCCGTGAGCGCGCCCTCAGACAGCATGCGTACTGTTGCCGATAGCTCGTTGCGCACAAGGTCGCGGCTGGCTGGCCCGGTTATGAAGTCGTCGGCTCGGCGCAGCTGCACGACCCGCTGCTCTACCGCGCTGACTAGCGCATCGCTGATCTTCCGTCCCGCGTCTAGCTCGATCACCTGCGGCGGCTCGCAGATGAGCCAGATGTGCGCTAGCCGCTCGATGTCCTCAACCGCCGACCGCTCCAGCGCACCATCAAAGCTCGCTGAAAGAGAGCGGGCATCGTCGCGGTCCCAGACCCGGCTGGTCATGTCATCGAAGGACACATCAACTATGTCCCCCAGCTGACCGTCAGGCACGCTATTTGCCTCGCGCATCAAGAGCGCGAACTGAGCTTTAGCCCTCTCAGGCGCGCGCTCTAGCGCGGCATCAAGGATTTCCTGCATTGCAGGCTGCGGGACGATGTCCGGTCGCTTGCGCCAGTAAGCGACAGTGCGCACCGCGACACCGAGGGATTCAGCAAATGACTCGTTGGTCATGCGCAGCGCCTGCCGGAGTGCGTCCGCATGCGCGCCCGTCCACGACATGATTACCTGCATCCGCGCCTGCCGGTGCGGTGGCTCGCGCGGGCGTCCAGAGCGTCATGACGCGCGTGGACGCGGTCAACCGTTGCCCGCGCGGCGGCGGGGGTCACTGCCATTGGCGTGCTGCCGTTTCCCTTGGTCGCTCGCCTGTGCTGCCAGTTGCCCCCAACTTCTCACACTATGAAATGCTACGTTTCCGGCGCGTGATTGGTTCACCGCCAAAGTCAATTCGGGCGCGCGTAGCGCACGGAACGGTAAGTGCGTCGGCTGCGGCGCAGCGAACGTGCCCCGCCCGTGAACCGTGACTACCTTCCCCCGCTCGCGCAGCAGCTCCATGGCCCGGCGGACGGACACCCGGGCGACGCCATACTGGGCCGACAGTTCCATCTCGCTTGGCAGCCTGGTATCTGGCGCGAGCCTGCCGGCGTCGATGTCCCGTTCGATGTCCGCTGCCACCTGCACGGGTACAGGCGTGGCCGAGTCGTGGTTGATGCGGCCGGATCGATCATCCAGGGACATGATGATCATGCTAGACACCCTATGACCTGCGAGGACGCTTGACTACGTCCTATGACTTCTCAAGATGTCCTAGGACGTACTATAATCGACAGCGACCCGGCAAGGTCGCTCGGTCGCTCGCGTTAAGCGTGCATCGTTTCCCGCGACCTTGCCGCGGCTGCCCCGGTCACCGTGCAAGTGATGCGTCGCGCGGGGGCCGGGGCTGTCAGACGCATCGGGACGCATCGGGACGCATCACGGAAGACGCATCGTCATGAAAACTGCTCTGCCGCCGTGGCAGCTGACCACGGCGGAACTGGCCCGCGAGATCACCGCGCTGGAGGCACAGCCGGACGGGGGCCCGCCCGATGCTGGCAGCCGGCTCGCCGCGCTGCACGAGGAACGGGACGGGGGGACGCGGCTTGCCGCCCGCCTCGCGCAGACAGCAGGGCTCCAGTTCCCGGATGATGAGCCATGGTAGCGCCCGGGCCGGACTGGCCGGTCCCGTTCCTGGGCACCCAGGCACCGAACGTGGCCCGGATCTATGACTACCTGCTCGGCGGGAAAGACAACTTCGAGGCCGACCGGGCGGCAGCCGACACGCTCATCAGGCTCATTCCCGACGGGCTGACCGCGTGCCGGGAGAACCGCCGGTTCGTGCGCCGCGCAGTCCGCTACCTGGCCGGGCGGGGCATCCGCCAGTTCATCGACATAGGACCTGGTCTTCCCACCCAGGGCAACGTGCACGAGGTCGCGCTGGAAGCCGCGCCGGACGCGCGGGTGGTCTACGCCGACTATGACCCCGTTGTGGTGGCACACGCACGGGCGCTGCTCGCCAAGCCCAACCCTGGCGTCGCCGCGATCAGCGGCGACCTGCGCCACCCTGGCGAAATCCTCCGCGCCCCCGAACTGGGCGCGCTGATTAGCCTTGACCAGCCATTCGCAGTACTCGCGACCGCAGTGCTCCATTTCATCGGCGACGAGGAAGACCCCTACGCCATCACCCGTACGCTGACAGACGCTATGCCGCCCGACAGCTATCTCGTGATCTCGCACGTCACCCCTGACGACGTGAAACCTGATGTCGGCCGTAAGGCACGGGCCGTCTACGCGAACGCCACCGCGCAGGCACATCCCAGGACACGCGACGCCATCACGAGGTTTTTCGATGGGCTGGAACTGGCCGGGCCGGGCGTGGTCAGCGTCAGCGCATGGCGACCCGAACCGTTGACGGCGCAACCCGACGGCCGGACGCTGATGTACGCCGGCATCGCCCGCAAACCCTTACCAGCCTCAAGACCATCTAGCAGTAGCCCGCGATAGACCCGACGCCGTTAGCCCCGGGACCGGGCGCAGGGCTAAGCCCGGCTACCGCTTGACAACAATAGGAGCGTCAGGGCGACTGGCAGACACATCGCCTGCAGCTGCTATTTTCCGCTGCTTGTATCCGGGTCGGCTGGAAGGTCTTTCCGTAGGAAGACGCCATGGTCCCGGTAGCCGAGTTGGGCGCGGTAGAAGTGAAGAGCCCTGTCATTCGCGGCTGCGGCGTCCAGCATGAGCCGCTGTACACCTTGGGCATGGGCAGCCCGTTCAACCGCTTGCATCAAGAGGGTGCCCACTCCCTGGCCGCGGTACATCTCCAGTACAGCCACGTCGACTGATGCCGTGCGGAGCGGTGCGACCATGCTCGCCGGGCTCGGCGCAGCGAGTTCGGTCAAGCTGGCCATTCCGATGATGTGGCCGCCGAGTTCGGCTACCAGCAGGTCGGGGCGCGTCCCGGCAGGTCCGGACCGGTAGTGCGCCGTCACGGCGTCCAGCGTTGGCACGCGGTAGAAGGAGGGATCGAGGCGGGCATGATGTGCGGCGGATGACACATATACGGAGGCCAGGCCCTCTGCATCGGCTGGGATGACTGCCTGTCTGATCGTCGGGATCGCCACCGGCACTTTGTCTCCTGATGTACTGGCGCGAACGCGCCACTCTTCTCCGGGGGGTTCATCCTCTCGCCGTCGGCCACCTTCCGGGTAGGGGCCAAGCCCCGCTAGGACCTGTCCTGGCCGATGACGCGAGGATGGTGGATGCTCTTGCACTTCCCGGTCCATCCTTGAGCCTGAGGCCCCGCCAGAGGCGTTGCACTTCAGCCACCGGTGTTCGCCTGTTGTGGCTGTCGGCAGCTATCGTGCAGCCATGGCTAGCGCTGAGTTGACAGTTTGCAACGGTCCGGCCGGTGCTCCCGGAGTAGCTGAAGTCGAGTCGCTGTATTTTGCTGCGTTCAACGCGGAGCCGCTTTGTGAGTCCAGGGCGACGTCCGCGCAGTTCTCGCGGCTTTACGGATTCTTGGTGTCCAGGGCCGATCTGGTCAGCGTGTTCACGCGGGCACCCCACAGCGGAGAACTTGTCGGACTCGCGTATGGGCATCCGTGGCGATGGGCGGAGCAGACCGACGATTGGGCAGCTCAGCTCCGGGACCGGCTAGGCGATGCCGCCAGCGGCCTGGAAGGCCGGTTCGCCGTTTACCTGCTGGCGGTGCACCCGGACTACCGGGGACACGGGCTTGGCCGCCAGCTGCTCCGCAGCCTGCTGGGGGCAGCAGGTAACGAGCGTGCCTGGCTGATTACCCGAGACGAGCCGACTGCCGCGATGGCGCTGTATACGGCCGACGGCTGGCGACCGGTGGGACATGGCCCGGATACGCCGAACAAAAGGCCCGGCCTGGTCTTGACCGCTGGCTGATCGCGGTGCGATCCCCGCGCCCCAGGCGCCGCTTTGATCTAAGCACGGCGTAATTCGGCCAATGCGCGTGCCGCCGAGCCTGCATGCCTCGGCGGCATAATGACCTGTTATGACGGATGGTAGTGACCGCTGGCACCGATGGTTGCTCGATGTGCGGTTCGGCGGGGATGCCGCCGCCCGGCAGCAAGATCTCACCGAGGTCTTGTATCCAGTCCGTGACACGGTGCTGGACAAAGCCAGGCTGCGCCCCGGCGACACGCTGCTGGACGTGGGTGCGGGTGACGGTCTCGTCGCCTTCGGCGCCCTGGACCGGCTCGGCCCGTCCGGCCAGGTGATCTTCTCCGACATCTCCCGGGACCTGCTGGATCACTGCCAGGCGGCTGCCGCAGCGGAAGGACTGCTGGACCGGTGCCGGTTCGTCCTGGCCTCCGCTGACCGCCTGTCCGGTATCGCAGACGCCTCGGTCGACGTCGTCACCACCAGGTCCGTGCTGATCTACGTCAAGGACAAGGCCGCCGCGCTGCAGGAGTTCTACCGGGTCCTTCGCCCAGGCGGGCGGGTCAGCTTGTTCGAGCCGATCAACGTTCTGATGGATGACCGGGACCGGTACGCCGGCTATGACATCACCCCCGTGAAGCCGGCGGCGGCCAAGCTTCGGGCGTTCTCCGAGTCCATTCAGCCGCCGGGTACCGATCCAATGGTCGACTTCGACGACCGTGACCTGGTGCGTCATGCCGAGCGGGCCGGATTCCCGGTGGTCGATCTCGAATTGCGGGTCAGCGTAACAAACACAAGGCAGCCGGTCCCCTGGGAACGGTTCCTGCGGATGTCCGGTAACCCGCTCGTACCGCCACTGCGCGAAGTACTGGACCAGGTGCTTAGCCCGCAGGAGATCACTGAGTTCACTGTGCATCTCCGACCACTGGTGGAGGCCGGTGCCGGGCAGGAGCGGCTGGCATTGGCGTACCTGACCGCCGTCAAGCAGTAGTCAGACAGGTTCGCCGTTCAGCCTCTGGCCTGTGTGCCGCCAAGGCAAGTTCAGCCGCCTTGACATCAATTAGAGCGTCAGGGATCTTGGCGAATGCGAAAAGCAGTGGTGGACGGGTCTGGCAGCCGGCGAGAATCCCTAGCCGTGGACGGACTCCGGGTGACTGCGCGGTTGGAACTTAAGCCGATCGGCCCCGCGGATGCTGATCTGCTGGCGAGCCTCCATCGGGACCCGGGCATCGCCCGCTGGTATGCCGGTGTCTGGAGCAAGGACCAGGCAGACGAGTTCGCCACGGCGACGGGGCGGGCATGGCAGGCCGTCGGGGTCGGCAAATGGCTCGCCTACCGGCGCGAGGATGCAAAGCTGATCGGCCGCGGAGGTTGCTCCCTGGCGACGATAGAAGGCCGAAGCCAGATCGAGGTCGGATGGGCGATCCTGGAAGAACACTGGGGCCACGGCTACGCAACAGAGATCGGTCAGGCGGCCCTGGCCTTCGCCTTCGACACCATTCACGCTGACCATGTCGTCGCCTACACCGAGGTTCACAATCTCCGGTCTCGCGCCGTCATGGAGCGCATCGGCATGACTTACTCACACGACTTCCGCCGTCCGGGGCTCATCGAAGGCTCGGAAGACATCCATGATGATGCCGTCTTCGCGCTCTACCAGACGGTAGCGCCTGGCCTTCAACCCCAGTGATCGAGGGGCGCGTTCTACTTGCGCAATGGCTCCATACATGGCTTGACAGAAATAAGAGCATCAGGGATTTTGGCAGACGGCATTCTGGTAGACGGCTGTCCGGCTCCGCTTTATGTGCGACACCGTGGCTTCACTTGATGCGCAACACTCGCCCGAGGGGTCCCGGGGGTACGTTTCGGCCATGACGGTGTTCGCATTGTGGAGCGCGCCGCGGGCACGATCGACGGCCTTCTTCCGCTCGATGGCTGAGCGCGGCGATATGACCGTACTCCACGAACCGTTCTCCAACCTGAGGGATTACGGCGAGACTGAGGCCGGGAGGCGGACGTTCCATTCGCCCGCGTCGATCCTTGCCTGGCTGCGTGAGGAAACGCAGGACATCAGGGTGTTCGTGAAGGACACGGGCGACCACCAGCACCGGGATGTCCTCGCCGACCGGCGCTTTCTCTCCCAGGCCCGGCACGCGTTCCTTATCCGCCCTCCGGAGGAGATCGCCGCGTCCTACTACGCGCTGTTCCCTGACATGAGCATCAACGCGATCGGGCTGGAGAAGCTGTGCGAGCTGCAGGCCGCCGTCCGCGACGCCGGGGGGAACGCTGCGGTCGTCATCGACTCCGATGACCTCGTGGCACGTCCCGAGGCGACGATGGCGGCGTACTGCGCGGCGGTCGGCCTGCCCTACAAGCCGCGGGCGCTTACCTGGGCGCGCGGTGAACGGTCGGAGTGGCGCCGGTCGGCGCGCTGGCATGCGGACGTCAGTGCCAGCTCCGGCTTCGAGCGGCACGAGCGTGCCTACCCACACACTGTCGAGAACTGTCCCAGGCTGGCCTGGTTCGCCGCTTACCACCGGCCGTTCTACGAGCAGCTTTACGCCCAGCGGCTAGACGTTACGCCATGGGAGCAGATCAGCGGCTCCTAGCCGGTCAGCACTGGGCGACGCCGCGGGTTACCAAGTAAATTACATTGATGTTACTCCGGTGACCAGCAGTCCGCCGATCTTTGAACGTGTCCGCATGGCACGCCGAACCGCGCGGCCAGGGGCGTACGCTCATGTATGGCGGCTTGGCGCGAAAGACCGGCTGAGTCATCGAAAAGTCAGGGTTGCTAGCAGCTGGAACCGCCGATACTGGACAAAACACGTCGCTGCCACCTCACGTGATTTCGTTCGAATCGATGATTCTCAACTCGTACTTAGTTCACTGCCAGGTGCTTCATGGACGCTCTTGATTCAAGCTTGACAGATTGCGCAATCGACACTAGTAGCAGTACCCGACGTCACAAACCGAGAGAAGGCGCGTCGAATCGAAGTCCCTAGGCTTAAGGCTGGCATTGGCGGGGGGATGGCGTAGCGTTTGGTCATGGCGGGACCGCGTCGGGTGTTCTTGAGTCATACCTCCGAGTTGAGACGGTTCCCAGCGGGCCGGTCCTTTGTGGCTGCGGCGGAGGCGGCAGTGAGCCGGGCCGGTGATGTGGTCATTGACATGGCCTACTTCCCAGCGAGAGATGACAAGCCAGCCAGTTACTGCCAGGAGCGGGTACGTGATTGTGACGTGTGGGTTGGCCTGGTCGGATTGCGGTATGGCTCGCCAGTGCGCGACCGGCACGAGGTGTCCTACACCGAGTTGGAGTTCGAGACGGCGACCGAAGTGGGGCTGCCGCGGCTGGTGTTCATGCTTGATGATCAAGCTGCGTTGCCGATCCCTCCGGTGATGCTGCTCGACGCCGACCCTCACCTCCAGGCCCGGCAGCGGGCGTTCCGGGACCGACTGCGGGACGCGGGCATCATGGTGGCCACCGTGGCAAGTCCGGACCAACTGGAGCTACAGCTCACGCACGCCCTGCAGGCAAGCCTGCCGCCGTCCGCCGACAGGCATAGCGGGGAGTTGCTGACGCCTGCCCAGGTGGCGGCGCCGCCCGGGACGCACAACCTGCCCCGGCGGCCAGCGCGGGTGTTCGTCGGCCGCGACGTGGCGCTGCGCCGCCTGCGCGGCGCGCTGGCCGGCGGGGTGAGCGCCGTGGTGACGCAGGCGGTCCATGGCCTGGGCGGCATAGGCAAATCGGAACTCGCCTTGCACCACGCGCACGCCTGCCGGGCAGACTACCCGTTGATCTGGTGGGTCACCGCCGAAGACCAGCCGCAGATCCAGGCCGCCCTGGCCGCCCTGGCGGCCAGGCTCTGCCTGCCTATCGCCCAGGAGGGCACTACGGCTGAGGCAGCCGGGTGGGCGGTGGCCTGGCTGCAAGCCCATCCGGGGTGGCTGCTGATCTTTGACAACGTCAGCGACCCCGCCGATGTGGAGCCACTGCTCGGGCAGCTGACCAGCGGGCACATCTTGATCACGACCCGCCGCGACACCGGCTGGGACCAGATAGCCGACCCGATCCGCCTTGACGTGCTAGACCCCGGCCCGGCAGCCGACCTGCTCACTACCCGCACCGGCCACGACGGCCCCGCTGACCAGGACACCGCCGCGCTGATCGCCGCCGAACTGGGCAACCTGCCGCTGGCCCTAGACCAGGCTGCCGCCTACATCACCCAGACCTGCATCACCCCGGCCGCCTACCTGGATAGGCTGCGGCAGCATCCCGCCGCCATGTATGCAGCCGGAACCGGGCAGACGCAGCGGACGATCGCCCGGGTATGGGACATCACCATCGACGCGATTCGCCAGCGCCATCCCCCGGCCCTGGAACTGCTCCGCATCCTTGCCTGCTATGCCCCCGACGGAATACCCCGCCTCATCCTCGGCGGCAGCGACGGTACTGGCCAACTGGCCGTCGATGAGGCACTGGGTGTGCTCGCCTCACACAGCATGATCACCTTGGCCCCCGAGACGGTCAGCATGCACCGCCTTGTCCAGGCCGCCGTACTGGCTTGGCAGCCCGATCACAACCCAAGCTCTGCTTTCGGCGGGGAAAGCCCGCGTACGACGGCACTGCAGTGGCTCGATGACGCGCTTCCCGCAAGTCCGCATAGCGGCATGGCTGGGTGGCCATTGCTGAGGGCACTGTTCCCGCACGCTGAGCATCTCAGCGCACGATTCCCGCCAGATGATCAGCCGGGGCTCCTCGGCCGGGTCCAGCACCAACTCGCGATATTCCAGGGTTCGCAAGGCCAGTATGAGAAAGCCCTGGCGCTGAGCAAATCAGCATTGGCCATCGTGGAAAGGGTCTTCGGCCCAGACCATCCCACTGCGGCCACCGCCCTAAACAACCTAGCCCTGATCTACGACGATCTGGGGCTGCCTGACCGGGCGCTGCCGTTGCAGCAGCGAGCGCTGCAGATCACCGAGGCCGCACTGGGCCCCGACCACCCCAGCACGGCTACCGCGCTGAACAACCTGACCGCTACCTACCTCGATCTGGGGCAGGCTGACCAGGCGCTGCCGCTGCAGCAGCGGGCGCTGCAGATCACCGAGGCGGCACTGGGCCCCGACCACCCCACCACGGCCATCGCGCTAGACAACCTGGCCGCTACCTACGCCGATCTGGGGCAGGC
>Ga0335073_10005584_pt1 | contig 17650 bp, 10 predicted proteins | sample Lox_Sample_22_FD_207093 | JGI IMG/M metagenome (GOLD analysis project Ga0335073, IMG submission 207093) | Soil microbial communities from Loxahatchee National Wildlife Refuge, Florida, United States - Lox_Sample_2.2 | ecosystem: Environmental > Terrestrial > Soil > Wetlands | place: USA...
TCATCCGGTCCCCGGACCGGTGGTCCTCGTCCCGGCGGTCCCGGCGGCGGCCCGGGCGGCCGCAAGTTCTTCCGGCGCAAGAAGGTCTGCAAGTTCTGCACGGAGAAGATCGATGCGATTCCTTACCGCGATGTGCGCCTGCTGCAGGGCTTCGTGGCCGAGCGCGGCAAGATTGTGCCCCGCCGCCTGACCGGCGTCTGCACCACGCATCAGCGCCGTCTGACCCGCGCCATCAAGCAGGCTCGCAACATCGCCCTGCTGCCGTTTGCGGCGAGGTTCTAAAGGCAGGGATTAGGGATTAGGGAACAGGGATTAGGCGGCCAATTAAGGGCACGTGGCTAACCCTGATGTAATCGGCGCCAAGAGAAAGCAGGCTTCGAGGCTTAGCTGTGTTGTGCGCCGCAAGGAGATTCGCATGGAAGTCATTCTGAAAGAAGACGTCAATAACCTCGGCCATCGCGGCGACGTGGTGAAGGTGGCCGACGGCTATGGCCGCAATTTTCTGCTGCCGAAAAAGCTGGCCATGGAAGCCACTGCCGCCAACAAGGCCGTCATCGAGCAGATGAAGGCATCGGCGGTGCGGCGCTCGGCGAAGGAGAAGTCCGAAGCTGAAGCGCTGGTGGGGCAGCTCAACAATGTGTCACTGGTGTTCGTGCGCAAGGTGGGCGAGCACGATCAGCTTTTCGGATCGGTGACATCGGCCGATATTGCTCACGAACTCGAGGCCAAAGGCTTCAACATCGATCGCCGCAAGGTGCATCTCGAAGAGCCGCTCAAACAGCTCGGCGAGTTCCACATCCCGGTGAAACTGCACCGCGAAGTGACGGCGCATGTCGCGGTCACAGTGAAGGGCGACGAGAAGTCGGCGGAGTAAAGGCAGGGCTCAGGGCTCAGGGCTCAGGGCTCAGGGCTCAGGAAAAACTAGCACATGTTGTAGATAAGACAATCCCACTCAAGCCATCCCGGTGCTTGAGTGGGTATCCGTTCCGGCCACCCGCAGCGGTTCAGCTACCACAGCCGATCGTCCGATACTGCTTCCACACGGCAGGGTCGTCCGTTATATAAACGATTGGCTCCATATTTTTCTGTTCGATAATCTCAGTCACCCCGCTGACAGTGACTGCTTCGTAGGATGGATAACCGGCTGCAGATCCTTGTAGAGAGTTTTTGAGCTGGAACGGTTCTCTACAACTTACCTTACCGTCTGCCTTTTCAAGCAATCGGCCCTTCGTGTCTTGCAGTGCAAATTTCGCACTACCGCCCCATGGCTTACTGTAGTAGCTCATCGTAACCGAAACTTCGGCGCGTGTAAGTCCGGGTGGGAGCGTGATCCATTTTGGCAGCCTCGACTCATTCGCCAACTTGAACGTTGATTCAGGAAAGTACTCACATCCGATGATCGTAGGACATAAGGTTGTTAGTAGTATCCCCAACACCAAATGCCTACTGATGCGCTGACTCAGCGTAATCATTTCCCGGCGCTCTCAATCCGTAAACTACTCATCGGTTCCGATACATCGGGATCACTGTAGCATCGTTCGGCATGGTATTCATTCCTTCGCACATGAGAGTCGAACCCGCCACGGCTGCACAGCCCCGTGTTTCCTCCTAAAGCTACTTCAGGGTCTGCAGGCTGGGCTCCAACCAGGAGAAGAGAAAGTTGCTGATCTCGGGGAACTGCGATGCGATCAGGCCGATGATGGGCACGCCGAGCACCGAGATGAGCTTCTGGTAGAAACCGATGTCGAGCTTCCCTGGTTCGGTGGATGTGGTGCGGCTGAGGATGGCGTCGCGGTGCATCTGGGAAAAGACGATAAACACCGTAATCACAAGGCCGCCGAAGATGGTGAGCAGCATGATCATGATGGAATGGTGCGGGCCGACGGGATAGCCGTTGAGCGCCAGCAGCAGAAAGAAGTAGCCGAAGGTGAAGGCCAGGATGTGGCTGCGGATGTCCATGAGCACATGCTGGATGGCATAGATGTAGACGAGGCCGACGAACTCCTCGGCATTGGCTTCCAGTGAGTCGGCGATGGCGGAGCACTTGAGTACCTCAGCCATTTTGTCCGTGGCCACATCGAGGCTGGTGGCCAGGCCGTCCCTGTGGCGGCGGACATCGGAGAGAATCTTTTCGATCACAATGGTTGCGCAGTTGCAGAGCGCCCATTGAAATTTGCGGAAGCCTTCCACGCGCCCGGCGGTACTGTTTGCGGCGACTGCGGTCATCATCGTTTCGAAGCTTATGTGCGCGCATTGAATGGCCGCTTTGACCTCGGGTGGGCAGTAGGGGTCGCTCTCCATGTGCTGCATGGATTCATGTGCGCGCAACAGAGGCTTGTAGCGCACTGCGGGAGACAGGTCGAAGCCGAACCACAGATGCTGCCAGGAGAATCCGGAGACACGGCTGAAGCAGGTGCGAAGCACGGTGCGCTCAAGCGGGATAAGCAGGCCCTTCTGCAGAAAAATCCACATGAGCACTACCCACCCCATTTCGAGGACAAGGAAGAGCACGATCCCGAAACTGAAGAGAGTGAGGCAGACGGAGATGCTATGGGTTTCAAACGTTGCAAAGCCGTGCGGGAACAGCAAATAGAGAAGCATCAGAACGGCGAAGATGAAGAGTCCTACCGGCCGCAGCGATTTCTTTTCATGCAGCATGCGCCAGGGTGAATAGCAGCACTTGAGAATGTCTCGAACCGCAGTGCATTTAATGGATGACAGGATGGCTGGCGATCTGCTGTTGCGGTGATATGGAACGCGCGGCTGGAGGCGCGGGGAAAAAATGAAAAGCGCGCGGATGTGGCGGGACACCAGGCAGATGACGGCGACGAAGAGAAAGATGAAGGGCAGCACCGGACAGACTCCGCTGTAGAGGTGCTGACTGCGAAAGAGAAAGAAGATGCGGGCGGCGAAGTCCTGCGGCTCAGCCCAGTGAAAGAGCACCTGAGCAAACAGCGTGAGGGTCACCATCGTCCAGGCGAAAATTCTGCGGCGCTGCGTTGACAGCGTCTTCGAGATGAGCCACGCCGCAAAGAGCACGAGCACGACTTCGAGCAGCAGCAACCCGCCGTTCACGGGCTCGCGGAAGAATTTCGACGGCGGGAGATCGAGAATCAGCAGGCGCGCGATCCACGAGTAGCTGAGGATGATGACCAGGACGATCCAGGCGCGGCGGTGGCTGTTGCTTCCCGGAATGTTGAAGACATATTCCGGCCAGCGGTCGAGACGGGCAAAGACACACAGGATGATGCCGAAAGCAACAAACAGCGCGAGCAGACAAGCGACCGAAAGCCGGCCAACCGAGAGGTCGTGTACGACGGGGCGGAAATTGGGCAGATTGAAAATCGATTCGAATGTCCACTGGTTGAACATCCCGGGCGGAATCGATCCGTCGGCCTTGACCTCGTGGGTATCTCCCGCGGAAATATCGGGGAGGGAGGACTTCCACGACGGCGGCTGTTTGATCTCCGGGTTGTGCAGCGAGTAGTGATCAAGCAGGGCGACCGGCCAGAAATCTCCCCGGCCAATGGCGCTGAGCCAGAGAGGCGGATGATTTCCTCCGCGGAAGGGATCGGTGTATTCGGGCAGCCACAGATAGTTGGGGTGGCCGAAGCGCTGCGGGACAATCCCGTGATTTGTCACTTTCAAGGGGGACATTTCGAGCAGGCGGATGGCGTTGTAGAGGCCCGAGGCTTCGTGGGACGGGAAAACGCGCACGGGCAGATAAGTTCCGTAGGGGCTGCGATGCCCGGTTTGGTTGGGATCGGCTTTCTCGGCAGGCACGTGGAGGAAACGGCCGCTCCACATAAGGTTGTCGGGTATGAGGGAGTAGGTGTTGGCCATCAGCATCCCGCGGAAGTTGGTGACGTCGGGCGGACGCAGGAAGAGGATGTCGGCGTTCAGCAGGACCACGCGGACATCGGGCAGGTTGCGGCTTAGAAAGCGGGCGACGAAGATGACGTCGAGCACGTCGGTGCCGTTGATCACGGCTACGCGGACGCCCTGGCTCTTCATGGCGCGGGTGATGGTGAAAAGGACCGACTCCTCGGAAATGGGATTCTGGGTATCGGAGAAGGACGGGACGCTGTCCTCTTCCTTGTGGCGGTCTTCGAGGCTCAACGTCAGGTCGGACTGATTTGCATTCCCGGTGCTCTGCTGCGCGGATGAGCGGCTGAAGACGGAGTTCTTCTCGTAGGCGTTGCGCAGCTGTGAAATCTCGCGCGGATAGTGGAAGAGCAGGGAGCGGGACGAGTCTTTGTTCCAGACCCAGAGCGGGGTGGAGGAGATATTTCCAAAGGCGGTTTCATCTTCAGAGACGAAGGCAATCTGATCGGAGCTGATATGCTCCGTCGATCCGAAATACTGAAGCAGCATGTCGCGCACGACATCGGAACCTTCGCTCATGGAGAGGAAATGGCTGGCCCCAAGCGCGGGGAAGCTTCCTGAGCCTTTAATGCTGACGGCGTTTGCGGCGACGAAACCGCTGATGATCTGGGTGTTCTTAAAACAGGTGGCGAAGTCTCCGCCCGGACAGGATTGCTGCAGCAGCGCATCGAGCGAGGGAAGAGTGGAGGAAAAGGTGGGGCCGAGGATGCGCAGGGTGTTGGGCGGCAGGTCCTTATCGCGCTGCTCGACCTGATGCAATCCATAGAGGGCGTTGCTGAACTGGTCGCTATGGAGAATGCCGCTGGTGGGTGATTCGCCCACCAGGAAGACGACGAGAAATTTTCCCCGGATGCGGCTGTCACCGAAACGGTTCCTGCGAAAGAGGAGAACGCCGGGAGCGCATTCCCGTTTCGCATCGAAAATGTGGTTGTTGGTGCGGTCGACGGGGTCTTGCGAAGCGGCGTATGGCGCCGGGTCCCAGGGAAGCCACTGACTCACGTAGACCCAGCCGGGAACATTCTCCGAAGTGCTGTCCTGCAACGCCTGCTGCAGGACATCGGTGTACCGGTCAAAGAGCAGAGCCAGATGTGTGTGCACCGGGTCGGGGACGAGGGCGATCATGGCCTCGGCGGGAGGTGTTTCCGCCTGGGCTGCGGAGCTTCCGGTCGAGTTTTCCGGGTAGTCGAGGTTGAACTCGGCGAGCCGCTCGTGCATTTCGGTTTTGGCGAGAGCGCAGACCTGGTCGGGATCGTAGAGTTGCTTGCCGCCTCCGAGATTGGGCAGCTTGCCGCTGGCGGGTTGCGTGGCGGCGGGCAGTTGCTTCACGGCGGCCGGTTCCGCGCTGCCGCCTTCGGGCTGCGACGGGGGCGACAGCCGCGGGGAGGCAAGAACGGCGAGCAAGACCAGAGCAAATCCCGGCATGAGATAGTTCCGCATCATGGAACTCTCCTAAAGACCAGGGCCACGGGGGTAGGCCACAGATAGTAGTGAGAAATATGGGCGTGCAGTATCTATTTCTGTTTCTGTGAAGCAGACTGCGGCGCAGACCTGATCGGCTCTTGCCCCGGCATCGTGACGGCCGGAAAAGCACGCACCGATGCTAAGGCATTTTCGAAAATTCTGCGCCACTTTTTTACGTGCCATTCATGGTTCGCGGTTGGCCACGTAGACTTTGGGCGGCGGTTTCGCGTCAAACGGTATCCAAGCTTGCTGTCGCCCAAGAGCCATTCGCAATCAAGCAGTTACGACCTTTGAGGGATGGCTGCGAGGGCGCAGATTATGGGACGCTTGGGATATCTGAAGTCGCTTGCACAGCGTTCTTAACATCACTGCCCTGCGCTGTAAGAAGCCTTGTTCTGCCTGCTCGAAGATGCGCGTTTGCATAGTAGCCGAACATGCCTCATCAAAATTCGGCGGAGAGGCCGTGTTGCCTCTCCACTACTTCGCGGGACTGCGTGCGCGCGGTGTCGAGGCATGGCTGGTGGTTCACACACGGACGCGCGAAGAGCTGGAGGCGGCGCTTCCAGATGAGTCCGGACGACTGCGCTTCATTCCCGATGCGTGGTTTCACAGGCTGCTGTTTCGGCTGAGCGGGTTTCTTCCCCGGCGTATCGGCGAGGCGAGCGTTGGCTTGCTGAGCCAGCTGACGACGCAGTATCTCGCTCGCAAGATCGTGCTCGAATTGATTGCGCAGAAGGGTGTTGATCTTGTGCATCAGCCTATTCCGGTGTCGCCGCGTTTTCCCTCGCTGATGAGCGGGCTGGGCGTGCCGGTGGTGATCGGGCCGATGAATGGCGGCATGGAGTATCCGGCGGCTTTTCGAAGTGCGGAGTCAGGCTTCAGCCGCGTGGCGATCGGTTTTGGACGCAGGCTCTCCGATCTCTTCAACTCATTCTTGCCGGGCAAGAAACGTGCGGATGTGCTGCTGGTGGCCAATGAGCGCACGCGGCTGGCGCTTCCTGCCGGCGTGCAAGGACAGGTGATCGAGCTGGTCGAGAATGGTGTTCATCTGAAGACCTGGGCTTTGGCGAAGACGACTGACAGGAAAGCGTCAGAAACGACGGGAACGGCCAAGTCACAATTTGTATTTCTGGGTAGGCTGGTCGACTGGAAGGCGCTCGATATCGTGATCGAGGCGCTCAGGCATGTACCGGATGCCGAACTTGTCGTAATCGGCGATGGACCAATGCGCGAACCGTGGCGACTGGCGGCGGAGAGACTGGGCGTCGCGGACAGAGTGACGTTTACCGGGTTTCTCCCCCAGGCGGAATGCGCGCCGCATCTGCATGCATCGCTGGCGCTGGTGCTGCCGAGTATCTACGAGTGCGGAGGCGCTGTGGTGCTGGAAGCGATGGCCAGTGCCGTTCCGGTGATCGCGACGAAGTGGGGCGGACCGGCGGATTATCTGGACAGCTCGTGCGGTTTTCTCATTGAGCCTTTGAGCCGCGAGGCGCTTGTTCAGGGCTTTGCGGCGGCGATGAATAAACTGGTAGCCGACCTGGAATTGCGCGATCGCATGGGGGCGAGCGGACGCGCGCGCGTGGAACAGCAATTCAACTGGGATAAGAAGATTGACCGGATTCTCGAAATTTACGGCGGCTTGTTGCCGGTGGCGAAATGATTCATGACGCTTTGCTGACTGCGACGGAGAATGCATTGAACCCACAAGATCGTCTCAAGTGGCTGCGAAGCGATCGCTGGCTCTGGTTTCTGGCGATTGCGGGAACGCTGTTGCGGCTGGCCCTGATCTTTGGAACGCGCCACCATGAGCGTTTTTATGACGAGCAGGACTATGACAGTATCGGCCTCGCCGTCGCTCAGGGCCTGGGCTTCAAGTACGGAACCTTTTACACGGCGTATCGCGCGCCGGGCCAACTTGTCTTTGCCGGCATGATCTACGCGATCTTCGGCCATCATCCGATCATCGTGGAGATAGCCGAGGCGCTGATGCTGGCGCTACTGCCCTTTGTCTGCGCGCGGGTGGGACGGGGACTCGGACTGAGTCCGCTGCTGGCCAACCTGGGAGCAACGCTGGCGGCGTTTCATCCAGCGCTGGTGTATGCGAGCACGACACTCTATCCAACGGCGCTGACGACCGTCGCACTTACCGCGGGCGTGTGGCTCTGCTGGCTGGCGATCGAACGCGATCGCATGGGACTGGCGATATGGGCAGGGATCGCGCTTGGCATAGCGGGGTCGGCAACGACCACCTTCGCGCCGGTCGCTTTTCTGGCGGCGATAGTGGTCGCCTGGAAGCGGCGCTTCAAGATTGCGGCGCTGGTGCTGATTGTAGGCATGGCTCCGGCGCTGGCATGGATGATCCGCAACCAGATTGTGCTGCATGACTTCGCAATAGCGACCAATGGCGGTTACAATCTGCAGCTTGGCGCGAACGACCAGGCCACTCCGCGATCGGGGAACTGGGTGGAGCTGACTCCCGACTGGACGAAGGGCGAGGTCTATCTGGATCACGAAGAGGCGAAAGAGGCGAAGGCGTGGATTCACGCGCATCCCGGGCGCTATGCGGAACTGGTAGCGCTGCGGGCGATCGCGGTCTTCGACTCAGAGGGCAAGCCAAGGACAGAGGGGCTGCACTCAAGCCGGCTGGCGCAGCTTGCCGCCTGGTCTCTGCTGCCCATTATGATCTTTGGGGTCATCGGACTGGTCGTTTACCGGAGGCATATGCTCACGTGGCTGACGGTAGCCGCGCTGGGGCTGGTGATCCTGAGCTCGGCAGCAACTATCGCCAAGCCGCGTTTCCGGTTTCCGTGCGATCCGCTGCTTTGCGTTTTCGCCATAGGCGGGGTAGCGCGCATCTCAGGACTAAAGCCGTACACTGAATGAGCCGGGCGGGCGTAAGTGCCGCTGCGGTCATCTATGAGACTATTGCCCCTTGCCGCGCTCGTTGCGGCGCTGTCGTTGCATGCACAGACCTACACGCTGGGTCCGGATTCGCAGCCGAAAGCCGGAGTGCCTCATGGCACGGTGACGAAGTACATTCTGCCACCGGGAAAGTTCTATCCGGGAACTCCGCACGATTATTCGGTGTATGTGCCCGCGCAATACGATGCCGCCAAGCCGACTCCGTTCATGATTTTTCTCGACGGCAGCGGCTTTCTAAAGAGCAATGTCGATGCACCGGTGGTGTTCGACAACCTGATCGCCACGCACGAGCTACCGCCGATGATCGGAATCTTCATTGACCCGGGTGTGCTGCCGGCGATGTCAGCGAATGTTCAGAACCGGTATGAGCGGGTGTTTGAATATGATTCGCTGAGCGACCGCTACGCGCGCTTCCTGGTCGAGGAACTGATACCGGCGGTGAGCGCCAAGTACAATCTGTCCAAAAATCCGGACGACAGGGCGCTGGCGGGCGTGAGCACGGGCGCTGTCGGCGCGTTCATGGCGGCGTGGAACCGGCCCGATCAGTTTCATCGCGTGCTTAGTTTCATCGGCACGTATGTGGCGATGAAGGGGGCTGACTCGCTGCCGGCCATCGTGCGCAAGACGGAACCGAAGCCGCTGAGGATTTTCATGCAGGATGGAACGGCGGACCACGTTGTTCCCGGAGAGCCGTATGGCACGTTCTACGCGGGAAGCTGGCCGATCAACAACCAGGTGATGTTCGAAGCGCTGGAGTATGCCGGTTACGACGTGAAGCTGGTGATGGGCACCGAGGGCCACAACATGAAGCAGGGAGCGGCAATACTGCCGGACGCGCTTCGCTGGCTGTGGCGTGACTATCCGAAACCGGTTTTGGCACGGCTGCCAGGGGCGATGAATCAGCCAGAATGGGATCCGCGCGCCAAGGTGTACTCTACGATCTCTCCCGATGAACCATGGAAGAGGGTGGGCGGCAGCTACGACCAGATTGGCGGGCTGGCCAGCGACCGAGACGGGAATGTGTTTTTCTCGGTTCCGGCAGAGAACCGCATCTACAAGTCCGACAACTTCGGGACGGTCATCGTCTTCAAAGGACAGAGCAACGGCGCGACCGCGATCCGCTTTGGCGCCGATGGGCGGTTGTATGCCTTCCAGAGCCTGACCCGGCGCATCGTCGCTTATGGTCCGGGCAGCGATGAACGAACGCTAGCGGAAGACGTGGACGCGGAAGACATCGCGGTTACATTAAGGTCGACCGTCTATTTCACGGACTCGGTCCACCGGACGATTGGAATGATCGACTCGGGCGGGCGAGTGCGCACGGTTTACCAGGGCGGAGAGATTGCGATGCCGTCCGGTCTGGCTCTGTCTCCGGACCAGGCGATGCTGATTGTCGCCGATGAGTTCGGCAGGTTCAGCTGGTCGTTTCAAATTGCGGCGGACGGTTCGCTGATCAACGGAGAGCCGTTCTTTCGGCTGGAGATGCCGGAGTCGGGCTGGACGAGCGGCGTTCACGGTGTGACTGTGGATACGATCGGGCAGGTGTACTTCGCGACGCCGCTGGGAGTGCAGGTGTGTGAGGCGAACGGACGGATGGCGGAGATTCTCAATCCGCCGGTGCCGGGCGCTGTCTCCGCGGTGCTTTTCGGAGGCAAGGACTGGACGATGCTCTACCTCGCAGAGGGCGGAGGCGTCTATCGGCGTCCGGCAAAGGTTACCGGCAATTTTGTAGAAACTCCGGTGAAGCCGCCGCAGCCGCCGCTGTGACTTCAGGCGACCTGGTTCATGAGGGTCCCGATGCCGTCGATGCTGATGTGGATTTCGTCGCCGATGCGTAACGCGAACGAATCCGGCGGAACGATGCCAGTGCCGGTGAGCAAGAAACATCCGTAAGGAAAGCTCTGGTCGCGGAAGAGATATTCGACGAGGACGGCGGGGTCGCGCTTCATTTCGGTCAGCGCCGTTGACGCTGAGTACTCGACGACGCCGGCGCGCAGGATTTCCAGGCGGATCTCGGTGGTGACGGGCATGGGATGCGGCTGAATGAGAATGCCGGGACCAAGCGCACAACTGCGGTCGTAGACCTTTGCCTGCGGAAGGTAGAGCGGGTTGGTGCCCTCGATGTCGCGCGAGCTCATGTCGTTTCCGATGGTGTAGCCGATGATGCGGCCGAGGGGATTGACCAGCAGCGCCAACTCGGGCTCGGGGACGGACCATTTGGCATCGCGGCGAATCCGGACTTCGCTGTCGGGCCCGGCGACTTTGTGGGCGACGGCCTTGAAGAAGAGCTCGGGACGGTCGGCGGAGTAGACACGGTCGTAGAAGTCTCCGCCGCCGGCGTCTTTCGACTCCTCGATGCGCGCGGCGCGGCTGCGATAGTAGGTGACTCCGGCGGCCCAGACTTCCTGATTCTCAATGGGCGCTTCGAACGCCGGAGCTTCGGGCAGCTCGGTCGGCTCTCTGCTGGAGATGATGGAGGAAAGGTGCAGATAGAGGTCGTCTAGCGCAATGAGGGCATCGAGCGAAGTTTCCTCGACGGAGTAATAGTTCTCATTCTCCTCGACCAGTAAGCCGTGTTGGGTGCGGTAAAGAATCATTGCGTCTCTTTCGATGACAGGAGTGGTGCGTTTGTCACAGGGCTTTCGTGGCTGGCGGCACGGCCCTTTTCAAGCTGCGTGGTGATGGCGTCCACATCGTAGACACATCCGCCCCAGACGCCTCCGCTGGCCTGAACGAGAGCCGCCCAGAGGCGGGTGTCGGCGGGAAGAGCCGGGTGGGGGCGGAGATCAGGACGCGGGGGACGAGCGGCGAGGACCTCCGCGGCTTCATTCGGTTTGAGGACATTGCCGAGGATTCCGGCAAAATCGACGGCGCCGGTCAGATGGAAGCGGTCGATGGTGATGACGATCATGTCGCCATCCTGGACTTTGCCGATGGGCCCTCCGGCAAGAGCTTCGGGAGAGATGTGGCCGATGCAGGCTCCGGTGGAGACGCCGCTAAACCGCGCGTCGGTAAGAATGGCGATCTCTTTGCCGTACGGTAGAGCCTTGACTGCGGAGGTGATCTGGTAGATCTCCTCCATGCCCGCGCCTGCGGGTCCGCAACAGATGAGGACGATGACGTCGCCAGATTCGATGCGGCCTTCCTTGATGGCGCGGATGGCGTCTTCTTCGCTGACGAAGACGCGGGCAGGGCCGGCGTGCCGGTACTTGCCGTCGTCGCCGACAACGCTGGGGTCGATGGACGTGCTTTTGACGACGGAGCCCTCGGGGGTGAGATTGCCGAGTGGAAAGCAAGTAGTGGACATCATGCCGCGCTGACGGGCGTGGATGGGCGGGATGATGACGTCGTCGGGATCGACCCCGTCCTGATCGCGCAGGCTCTTGCGTAGCTGGTGGCGACGTTGGCTCTGCTCCCACCAGTCAAGGTTGGCGTCGAGCGTTTCGCCGGTAATGGTCTTCACGCTGGTGTCGAGCAGGCCAGCCTCGCGAAGGTGCAGCATGACCTCGGGCGTTCCACCGGCGAGGAAGACCTGCACGGTGGCGAAGTTCTGCGGGCCGTTGGGCAGCGCGTCAACGATGCGCAGGACCTGGCGGTTTATGCGGGTCCAGTCGGCGACGGTGGGCCTGGGAAGACCCGCGGCGTGAGCGATCGCTGGGAGATGGATCAGAAGATTGGTGGATCCGCCGATGGCTGCGTGTACGACCATGGCGTTCTGTATTGAGGCCGGAGTGAGTATGTCCGAGGTGCCGAGGCCGAGCTGGCGAAGGCGCAGCAGGGCGCGTGCGGAACGGCGTGCGGCGTCGAGCCAGATGGGGTGTCCCGATGGGGCAAGAGCGGAGTGCGGCAGGGCAAGGCCGAGGGCTTCGGCGACAACCTGCGAGGTTGCGGCGGTGCCCATGAACTGACAGCCTCCGCCGGGTGTGGCGCAGGCGCGGCAGCCGACTTCGGCGGCGTATTCGAGGGTGATCTGGTTTTGGGCAAAGCGTGCACCGATGGTCTGAACCCTGCCGGCATCTTCTCCGGACTCGGGCAGCAGAGTGACACCGCCGGGGACCAAAACGGTGGGATATTCGCCAGCGGAGGAGAGCGCCATCATCATGGCGGGCAGGCCCTTGTCGCAGGTGGCGATGCCGAGCACGCCGGAACGCGTGGGCAGCGAGCGCGTGAGGCGGCGGAGGACGACGGCAGCGTCGTTGCGGAAGGGCAGCGAATCCATCATGCCCAGCGTGCCCTGGGTGCGGCCGTCGCAGGGGTCGGTGCAGGCTCCGGCGAAGGGGACGGCGTTCAGCTCCTTGAGCTCGCGGGCGGCTTCGGCGACGAGCAGGCCGACCTCCCAGTGGCCGGTGTGAAAGCCCAGAGCGATAGGCTTGCCATCTTCGGCGCGCAGGCCGCCATGGGTGCTGAGGATAAGAACTTCGGGACCGGTGAGATGCGCGGGATCCCAGCCCATGCCGGCGTTCTGGCTCAATCCGAACAGATTGCCTGAGGGCTGGGTGAGGAGCATCTCGGGCGTGAGGGGAATGAAGCCGGATGGTCCCGGCGCGTGCGTCGGCACCGGGCCGATGTCGAGGCCGGCGGTCTCAAGTACAGATGGGAGTGAGATGTCGTGAATGGGAGAGCCCCTGCGAAAAGTATAGCCAACTTCGCGGGTGGAGGCTTGGGACGAGCGGGCTGCCCGATGGGGCAGCCGCAGCTTTGTTGGGCTATTCGATGTGATAGATGCGGAAGGTCTTGCCCGCCGTGGCGATGGGCTGGTGCTGCAGCAGCCATCCGAACTGGTCGGGCTGGGTGCGAATGGGCTTCTCGTTGATGGCGACCCAGCCGGTGACTCGCTGGCCTGGCTCGAGCTTCTTCCAGCCGGGGAAATCGTACGAGTTCAGATCGGCGGCGCCGTTGTAGGCGATGGCGACATCGGTTGCGTGAAGGGCGTGGAGTTTGTCCTGCAGCCGGTAGAGATCCTGTCCCCAGTCGTAGTCGCTGTCGATTGAGATGTAGGCGCCCTGCGAAGCAACCGGCTCAATGAAATAGGTGATGAAGTCGGGCGCGACCCGCAGGCAGGAGACGAGCTGCCAGCCGAGGAGAAGAGCGACGGCGGTGGTAGCGATTTTGTGGGAGCGATAGAAGCTCCTATATAAGGTAAGGCCGGTGAGAGCTGCCAGCATGGCGAAGAACGGGTAGACGACAAGCACGTGGCGCACACCGAGGTTGATGTGCGACATAGTGGCGACGAGGATGGGGAAGACGATTCCGGCGAGTGGAACGAGCGCGAAGCCGTCACCGAGTTTGAGCAGGCGGCGAATAGCGAAGATGAATCCGGGAACAACAAGCAGCGTAAAGGGGATCGGGGTCTTCAGCAGGAGCATGAGCAGGAAGAAGTACCAGCGACCGCCGTAGTAGACCTGTCCGAAGAGATAGCCCGGAGGCGGATCCTGCTTCATGCGCTGGGCGATGCGCAAGCCCTGGAAGTATTGATAGGCAGGGAAGTGATTGGCGATGGCGGCCACCGGGCCGCTAGCGGGACCCAGCCTGGCGACCGCGTGCTCGATGGTGTGCTGCGACTTGATGTTGTCGGTCGCCAGCGAGCCAACGGAGAAGTGATATCCGGCCCAGACGGTAAAGATGGCGGCGAGAGCAAATGCCGCCAAGGCGGGGATACGCGGGAGGCGCTTCTTCTTCCAGAGCATATAGACGAGGAAGGCGAAGCCGCAGAGTGCGAGATAAGGAAACGCAGAGAGCTTGGCGATGCAGGCGAGTCCGAAGCCAAGGCCGGCAAGGGCACAGCGCAGAGGGGTGGGGTCTTCAAATGCGAGCCATATCATGTCGATCGCAAACAGGAACATCGCGACGAAGGACATGTCGGTGGTGGCCAGGGACGCATGCGCGAGCACTGGCGGACAGGTGGAGAACAGGAAGACAGCGACGGCGGCAGGCCATGGTCCGAGCCAACGGCGGGTGATGCGCCAGGTGAGGAAAGCCGCGATCAGGAAGTAAGGAAGGATGCCGAGGCGAGCTGCGGTGAGAACTTTGTGCAGGTTTGCGTTGCCTTGTGCGTCGAGGATCAGGTTGCCTTCGTCCCAGGGATTGCGGTTGCCGAAGGAGCGGATGCCGAGGAGATAAGGGCCGACGGCGGTGGAAACGCGGGGCAACGGAGGATCGATGGGGTCGAGGGTGTAGACGCCGCGCGACAGCCACTCCATGCCGGTGCCGATGTGTGCCGACTCGTCCCAGGTCTGGCTCAGCCTGGCGTAGCTCCAGAAGATGAGGAGCGTCGCGACCAGGACAGACGCGAGGGCGAGAATCGCGGGCAGGCGCGAATTCAGCGCACGGGACGGAGTGTCCTTGGCGGAGAGACGGGTTGTGGGAGGCGGCATTGTGACGACATGCATGGGTTTTGAATCCTTGGTGAAGTTGGCCGGCGACTACTTTGCGGGTTCCTTGTATTCGATCAGCGTGCGCCGGTTGCCACGCCTCTGATCGAGTGAGTATGTGATTTGTCCAACGCAGATGGGGATTTGCTGGAGATGAGAATGGACGCCGTATAGCAGCAGCCCGGGGAGATGCCGCGACTTCCAGCGCGACTTCCACGCCGAGCGGGCGGACATGACCAGCAGCAGGGCGAGCCAGATCAGGAACGGTATTACGGTAAAAGCCAGCAGGCTCACGATCAGCGCGACCGCGAAGCTGCCCATCCAGAAGCTGCCGCGAACGAGATTGCGCTTGCGTTCGGCGTCCCAGAACTTGTCGTCGCTGGTGCGAAAGCGGGCGGAGATTTCTGCAAAGGCGTGGCCGGCACGCGCGGCGTGTTTCCAGTACTGGCCGAAGCGCGTGATCTGCAGATCGTGGCCGGTCATCGGATGATCAATGTGGAGGATGCGGTAGCCGCGGGCGCGCATGCGGCGGCAGAGCTCCGGCTCTTCGCCGGCGATCAGATCGGCGTCGTAGCCACCTGCTTCTTCGAGTGCGCGGCGGCGCATGAGAACGTCTCCACCGCAGAACTCGGCAATGCCCGGAGCGTAAACCCAATCGAGATCGAGGATGCGGTTGTAGATGGAGGCTTCGGGATGAATCTCGCGGCGATGTCCCCAGACGGCAACGATAGATGGATCCTCAAGCATGGGCACGAGCGCTGCGCCGGCAAAACCGGGATGCAGGATGGTGTCGCCGTCGAGGAAGAGAATGAATTCGCCTCTGGCGGCACGCCATCCGGCGTTGCGCCCGAGCGCGGCGGTGGTTCGCTGCGCGTTGAGGACTATCACGCGCGCGCCATGGCTTGCGGCGAGCTCGGGGCTGCCGTCTTTCGAGGCGGAATCGACATAGATCAGTTCGGTGCGACTGGTGTCGAAGCCGGGCGTGCGCCGGATCGATTCGAGACAGCGTGCAAGACGCTGGCCTTCGTTGCGCCCGATGACGACAACGGAGATGGAAAGCATGGCCGTTGGGTTGTTCACGCTGGCGCTCACGCGCGTACCTCGAGCAGCTCGTCGTGCGCGGAGATTTCCGGAGCAGCCTGCTTGTCTTTGCGGGGCAGGATGCGGGCCGGGATGCCGACGGCGATGTGGTTCGCGGGCACGTCGGTGAGGACAACCGCATTGGCTCCGATGGCGACATCGTCGCCGATGTGAATGGGGCCGAGGATCTTGGCGCCCGCGCCCACGTCAACGCGATTGCCGAGGACCGGCGCTCCGCGTACTCCGGTGTGGCGCAGTCCGACGGTGACGCCATTGCGGATCACACAGTCGTCGCCGAAGACGGCGTCTCCGCTGATCACGATGCCGCCGAAATGATCGATGCGAAAGCGGCGGCCGAGGGTAGCTTCGCAGGGCAGTTCGATGCCGGTGAGGATCTCCGAGACGGGCTTGAGCAGTTTGTAGAGAAACGAGAATGGCAGCCGCATCCAGCGCCGGCGGATGGTGTAGCGCCAGCGTCCAAAGCGGTAGGCGACCATGACCCACATGCCCTGACGGGACCACTGGCGGTCATAGGTGCGCCAATCCTCGCGGAGATTCTGAAACACAACCTGCTCCTAAACAATGGAAGGCGAATGGCACACTTCGTGGGAGGTGCATTCGCTCATTCGACACTTCGTGGGGGCCCGGGGTACAACGCCGATCTGGGGAAATAAGTCAGGCGCCGACTGCACCGCGTTTTGCCTTCTCCACAATGCCGTACTTCTGCAGTTTGTATAGGAAGGCTTTGTAATCAATCTTCAACTGCGCCGCAGCCTGGCGCCGGTTCCAGCGGGTTGCCCCGAGGGCGTCGAGCAGCAGCTTGGTCTCTGCCTGGCGCGAGCTCTGCTCCAGGTGATCCATGGTCAGCACGTTGCCGTTTCCGTTCCCATTCGAGTGATGGGTTTCCTGAAGCTTCTCGGCCTGGGGCGCCGAGGTCGAGCTCAACTGCAGGATCTCGCGCGCAAGCACGTCAGCGTCCTGATACACGAGGTAGCGACGCATTACGTTTTCCACTTCACGCACGTTGCCTGGCCAGCTGTAACCGAGCATTGCATCCTGCAGTTCCCGGGTGATGACTGGAGCCGTCATTCCAGCCGGCAGATGCCTGCGAAGCAGGGTTTCGGCCAACGGGATGATTTCCTGCGTGCGTTCGCGCAGAGGCGGAATCACGATGTTGATGACATTGAGGCGGTAGTAGAGATCTTCGCGGAAGGTGCCTTCTTCGATGCCGCGGCGCAGATCGCGGTGGGTTGCGGCCATCACGCGGACGTCGACCTTGACGATGCGGCGGCTGCCGAGCGGCTGCACTTCACCATCCTGCAAGACCTGGAGAAGCTTGGCCTGGAGGCGGATATCCATGTCGCCGATTTCGTCGAGAAGGATGGTTCCGCCCTGGGCGAGCTCAAACTTGCCCGGCTTGTCGATGGTGGCTCCGGTGAATGCGCCTTTTTCGTAGCCGAATAATTCGCTCTCGATCAGTTCGGATGGCAAGGCAGCGCAGTTCAACTTGAGGAATGGCTTGTTGGCGCGCGAAGAGTAGGCGCACAGGCGGCGCGCCATCACTTCTTTTCCGACGCCGGTCTCTCCGTGCAGCAAGACAGGGACATCGGCCATGCCTACACGCGAGAGGAATGTCTCCGAATACTGGTGCACGGCCGGCGTGGACTGCTCGTTCAGCGCACCGCGCGAATCGATTTCGCAGGGAGTCGCTGTGCTCCGTGTCGACTCGATGACATCGTGAATCGCGAAATAGGAATTCTCGTGTTCGAGGGGCGTCTTCAGAATATGAAGGCCACGAATCGATGTGCGGAATTCACTGTGCAGATCGTAGAGCTCATTTACCGCCAGGATCAGCGGAAGATGCGGCCGCGAGGAACAGATCTCAAGGACGGCGTCGAGATCCTGCTGGCGGCGCATACCGACATTGGAGA
>Ga0335073_10005585_pt1 | contig 17650 bp, 19 predicted proteins | sample Lox_Sample_22_FD_207093 | JGI IMG/M metagenome (GOLD analysis project Ga0335073, IMG submission 207093) | Soil microbial communities from Loxahatchee National Wildlife Refuge, Florida, United States - Lox_Sample_2.2 | ecosystem: Environmental > Terrestrial > Soil > Wetlands | place: USA...
CGACGCGCCGGAAGGCCGGCAAGGCGATCCCGATACACTGAAGAAATGGGCGGTTCGGGCCTCATTCTGGGCATTGAGTCCTCGTGCGACGAGACGGCGGCGGCGGTGGTCGAGCGCGGTGCGCGCACCCTTTCGTCCGTCGTGGCCTCGCAGATTGCGACCCACGCCAAATACGGCGGTGTTGTGCCGGAACTTGCCAGCCGCGAGCATTTGCGTGCGATCGTCCCGGTCGTGCGCGCAGCACTGGCCGAGGCAGGCGTCACCCTCGCCGATCTCGACGCGATTGCCGTGACCAATGGTCCGGGACTGGCAGGCGCGCTTCTCGTCGGAATTACCTACGCCAAGGCGCTGGCCTTCGCGCAGGATTTGCCCCTGATCGCAGTGAATCACCTCGAAGGGCACATCCACGCGGTTCTGCTCAACCAGCGCATGAAACTGGATGAGCCGGATGGACACAGTCCGTCGGACGAACAGCGCTCTTTAGCCCTGGTCGTATCCGGTGGGCACACGCACCTCTATCTCGCCCAGCCATCGCAGAACACGTGGCGCTACAGCCTGGTCGGGCGCACGCTGGACGATGCGGCTGGCGAAGCCTACGACAAAGTCGCCAAGCTGCTGGGCCTTGGCTATCCCGGCGGACCGTGGATCGACGGCCTGGCACGCTTCGGCGACCCGAAAGCCGTGCCCTTCTCATTTGCCCAGGTCAAGAGGAAGGCCCATTTGCACGGCGCCGCGCCACGAACCAAAGCTGCAAGGAGCGCCCCTATCGCCGAGCTCAATCCGCATTTTCTGTTTTCGTTTTCCGGAATCAAGACCGCCGTGCTGCGTTACGTCGAGTTGCACAACCTGAAGCCGGAAGCAGAAGCGCGGCGTGAGGCTCTCTTCACTGGTCCCGATGCGCCCGCCCGGCCGACGGTCAAAGATGCGCTTTCCATGTGCGATCCGACCACGCTGGATTTAATCGCGAGCTTCCAGCATGCGGTGGTGGGCGACCTGCTGAAGAAGACCTTCGCGGCTGCAGAAGAACTGGACTCTGCGCGCATCCTCGTGACCGGGGGCGTCGCCGCGAACGGAGAGTTGCGCGAGCGTTTCAGCGCAGAGGCTCTACGGCGAGCCATCGAGGTGTCGTTCCCCACACTCGCGCTCTCGACGGACAACGCGGCGATGATCGCGGCTGCGGCGTGGCCTCGTTACCTTGCCAATCAGTTCGCGCCAGGCGATCTTTCGGCCGAACCGTCCTTGGCCCTGGGGCGGTGAGGGCGGCGACGCGAGCAAACCAATTTGAGCGCAGATATTCCCACCACGGTTCGCGCTGGAGTAAGACCCAGAGGAATGCCTAGCTCGTCGCCTTAGCTGGCTTGCGGAAACTTAGCAGATAAAGCTTGCCCCCTGCGATTTCGCGTGCGCGAATGTCCTGCATTTCCTCCGGAATAAGGTGGATAGGGCAGCGGACGTCTTCGGTACGAAGCGCAGAATTTGCCCCGGTTGAGGGATTCTTCTGATCGTTCTTGCGTGCCGCCTTTTCAGTTTCGTCGGCGATCACGATCTTGGTGCCGGGCTTGGCGACCCAGATCATTTCGCGGATTGCCCGAGCGGGATCGGAGAAGAAGTTGATGCCGCCCACGTGATAAACACAATCGAAGACTTCGGCGCGAAAGGGCAGGTGAGCCGCTTCGCCGTGGAACAGATGGGCCTTGCGGCGGGCTCGTCTAACGTTTTTGCGGCATTTGTGCAGCATGCCCCAGGAGAGGTCGAGCCCGAAGAAGTCGATTTCGCGAGGAAGATAGCGCAAACTGGCGCCAGTGCCAACACCGACTTCGAGTACGCGCATGCCAGGCGCAATTTCTAGTTCAGAAACAATTTCGCGACGGAAATCGGGCTTGCGAAAGGCGATCCGATAAAGCGATTCAGCGAGATCATAGCCAGGGGCGATACGATCGTACAGAGCCTGGTTCTTCAGATTTGGGCCAGTTAACGTGCTGACGAATAAAGGAATTCCGTCGCGGATGGGATAAACACGGCCTGTCGCGGTATTGCGGAGAGTACTCCCTTCCAGCTCGAAGTCGTAGCGTGTATCCGGATCACAGAGCAAAGACAGGACTTCGCTTTCCATAACCTCCTTTCGAGTGGAAGAAGATGATAGGGGAGTATCTCCTCATCTATACACCAAAGCGAGCTATCCGTTGCACGGATTGCCCATAATCCTTCAATATTTTGCGCTGCTACAATCGGGAATGGTATTGCGCGAAAGTGTTGTACGAACCTACGCACGAGTAATGACTAAGGAATGACTCTCCGCCTTTTCAATACCCTCTCGGGACAATTGGATGAGCTTTCGCCTTTGGACGGTAAGGCGTTGCGCATGTATGCGTGTGGGCCGACCGTGTACGACTACGGCCACATTGGTAACTTTCGCACCTTTCTTCAGATTGACGTACTGCGCCGCTTCCTCAGGCTGAGGGGGATGTCGTTGCGTCATGTGATGAATGTCACAGATGTTGACGACAAGATCATCCGCAACGCCGCCCAACGAGCAATGGCAATTGGAGACTACACGGCTCCTTTCATCCGCGCGTTTTTCGAGGACCTGGATTCTCTGCGTGTGGAGAAGCCTGAGGTGATCGCGCGCGCCACAGAGCATATTCCCCGCATGGTCGAGCTGGTGGAGAAACTTGCCGCGTCGGGCGCCGCATACAAGGCCGAGGATGGCAGCTGGTACTTTCGGCTGTCGGCGTTCCCTGAATACGGGAAACTGAGCAAGAAAGATCTGAGCGGAATTGAAGATGGGGCTCGCGTCGATGTCGACGAATACGAAAAGGACTCAGCGCGTGACTTCGCCTTGTGGAAGGCGGCCAAGCCCGGGGAGACTTCATGGGACACTGCAATTGGTCGTGGGCGTCCCGGCTGGCATATCGAGTGCTCGGCCATGGCCATGGAGTTTCTGGGCGAGAGCTTCGACCTGCATGCCGGCGGTGAAGACCTGATGTTCCCTCATCACGAGAATGAAATTGCGCAGAGCGAGAGCGTGACCCACAAGCCCTTCGCGCGCCATTGGATGCACGTGCGCTTCCTGCTCGTCGACGGGCGCAAGATGTCGAAGAGCGAAGGCAATTTCTATACGCTTCGCGATCTGCTGCTGAAAGGATACAAGGCTTCGGCGATCCGGCTGGCACTGATCTCTGTGCCTTACCGCCATCAGCTGAACTTCACGTTCGACAGCCTGACCGAAGCGACCAATGCAATCGAGCGGCTGCGGACATTTCATCAGCGCCTCAAATCGACCGCAATTTCGCCGGTGAAGAAGGCAGAGACAGGCGGTTGCACCCCGTTGCGGGAGGCCGCGGAGAAAGCCTCGGCTGATTACCTGGCCGCGCTGGCGAACGACCTGAACACCGCGGAGGCGCGCGCGCCGATCTTCGAGCTGATCCGGGCGGCGAACACGGCGATTGATCGGGGAGAGCTCTGTGCCGGGGATCGCGAAGCCATCCTGGATGCGCTGGCATCGTTCGATGCCGTGTTCGATGTCCTCGAAGATCGCGACGCCGAACCCACACGCCGCGCCCTCGCATGGGCTGAAGAGACCGGGCGCATGGCGGATGTTGCCCCGGAGCTGCAGGCGAGCGCATCGATCAGCGATGACGAGATCAACGCCCTCGTCGCCGAACGGGATCTCGCCAAGAAGCGGCGTGACTTTGCCCGAGCCGATGCAATCCGCAAGCAGCTTGCGGAGAAGGGCATCCTCATCGAAGACTCGAAGGAAGGCGCGCGCTGGAAGCGGAAATGAGCCCGGGCAGCTAGGAAGGCCCGACCCAACGCATTGCGACCAACGGATAAATCAAGATGGAAGCCAACGAAGCACAAGAACTGCAAGAACACGCGGAGCACGGTTCGCACGAAGGCATGAGACCCGTTGCTTTCACCATGAGCGTGCTGGCCGTGCTGGTGGCGGTGACCACGGTGCTGGGCCACCGTGAGCACACTGCGGCTGTGCTCAACCAGAACAAGGCAACCGACAAGTGGAACGAATATCAGGCGCACAAAATTCGTTCCAACGACACCGCGCTGGCCGTAGATCTGCTTAGTGTAGTGACAATCGCGGATAAGGCTGCAGCTCAGAAGATTCAGAAGGACTATAGCGCGCACCAAGCCAAGTGGAGCGACGACTTGAACAAGCTCAAAGAAGAGGCCGACACGCTCGAAATCTCGGTCGAGCGCGCCGAAGCCCGTGCCAATCGCTTCGATCTGGGTGAAGCGCTGCTGGAGATCGGTCTGGTCATCACTTCGGTCACTTTGCTCACCCGAAGTCGAGCCTATTGGTATTTCGGAATGGCGTTTTCGGTCGCTGGCATCCTCTCGGTTCTCTCCACCTATTTCCTCCATCAGTGACCATAGTTACAGGCAACGGAATACAGCTTCTTCTCCTCCTCAACGCATGTTACGAAAGCCGCATATCAAGATGACACCTTTGCCGCAAGTTACCTCAAAACAAAGGAATTCTCTTGCTTCGGCGAGAGCGGAAGGCTAAGTTAGTCTCATCTATTGGGGAACAACTTTCACTCCTAACCAATGGCCTTGAAGCTGAGGTCTGCGCGAAAGCCCGCCACAACGAAGGTGGGCTTTTGTGCGTTATGGCTGCATACAGCGTTTGAGTGGAGCGGTCTCGCTCACTCATGAGTCGAGTGGCTGCATGATAGACTTGCGGCGAAATGAAAGCCTCTTCGATTGCTTGGGCTCTGTGTCTGTGCGGAGCCACGACCCTGATCGGGCAGACCCCGGTGAGTCCGCCGGAAGCCCACACGAGTGATCTGGGTTTTACCTACTCCGTGCCCAGTGATTGGGAGGTCGTTAACTCAAATCCAACCCTGCCGGAAGTCAAGGAACAGGCGCAGCAGCAGGCTTCTACCGACGAAGAGAAGAAAGGCGTAGCCTGCGTTCAGATCGCGTTGACGGCGAGACATGGCAGTCCAGCTTCCGTTCTGGTGGTCGTGCAACTGCCCTTTGCATGTTTCGGTCAATCGATGAGCACCAAGGATTTGCCTGGCTTTGCGCAGGGCGCAACCGAAGGGATAAAGCAGAGTTTCGACGTCGGCGATCCGGTCTTCGGCGACTACACACTGGGCAGCCACGATATGTGGATCGAGCGGGCCAAAGGGGCACCGAAGGGGCATCCAGAGGCGCCCTACACGGTAGAGATCACCTGTACGCTGCTCAAGAAGGGCGCCGTTTGCTGGATGGCCATCGCCGCCAGCGACGATGCACTGAAAGTGTTTGAAGAGGGTCAAGTCGTCCTTGAGGGCGAGGCTCCGACTGCGCTTGTTCCTGCCATAGCATTCGACAAAAAGCCTTTGTCGTGACCGCGCAGCCGATCGTTCTAAGCCCGTGTTATTCTTACAAACAGCGGGAAATCTATGCACAATCGGGCTGCATGCGCGATGCCGTTGATTCCGGCTCGAAAGAGCTGGTCCGGCTTGCGTGCGCGCTGCATCTGCCCGCGCCGGCATTTGCGCGTTCTGCCCACCCGTACACGACCTAGCCTCTTCGGCGGCGATTAGTACCGGACCGCCGAAGATCCTCGCCTGCCTACCAGACCTTTGGGTCTGCGAATGGAACGACCCTCGAGAGATGAGGGTCGGCGGCTGCGCTCCATCTGCTTGCTGGGCGCCATGCCGCGCAAACGATCTGCCGAGGAGATAACGATGACCAAGCAAGATTTGCACGCTCAGTTTGGACCGAAACTGCTCTGTCCGCTGCCCGGCCCCAAAGCAAAGGCCGCGGTTGAGGCCGATAAGCGCTGGATCTCACCCAGCTACACCCGTTCCTATCCACTGGTTGCCAAGAGCGGACGGGGCATTCGCGTCAAGGACGTCGACGGGAACGAGTTCCTCGATTTTGCTGCCGGAATTGCGGTAACCTCCACCGGCCATTGCCATCCCCAAGTCGTTGCAGCAATCCAGAAACAGGCAGCAGAGCTGATTCACATCTCCGGTACCGACTTCTACAACGAGCCGCTGACCGATCTGGCCGAGAAACTCTCGGCTATTGCGCCGATGCCTGGTCCCCACAAGTTCTTCTACGGCAACTCGGGTGCGGAGGCCATCGAATGCGCGATGAAGATCGCTCGCTACCACACCGGCCGGCAGAACATCATCGCGTTTCTCGGAGCGTTTCATGGGCGCACCATGGGCGCGCTGTCGCTCACCGCATCGAAGCCGCAGCAGAAGCGCCGCTTTGCTCCACTGGTGCCTGGCGTGACCCACGTACGCTTTCCCTACGCCTATCGCGGTTGCACCGGCGGGTCGCAGGAGCAGGATGCCTTCAGCCTGGGCTGCGCGCGCTATATCGAAGAGAAACTCTTCAAGACGATTCTGCCGCCTGAAGAGGTGGCCGCAATCTTCGTTGAGCCGATCCAGGGTGAAGGCGGCTACGTGGTGGCGCCGACGAATTTCCTGCGCGAACTACGCGCGATCTGCGATCGGCACGGCATCCTGCTGGTCGTCGATGAGGTGCAGAGTGGAGCGGGCCGGACCGGCAAGTGGTGGGCGATTGAGCACTCCGGGGTGGAGCCCGACATGGTCTGTATGGCCAAGGGCATCGCTTCCGGTATGCCTCTCGGCATCTGCATGACCAGGGCCGACGTCATGGACTGGGTGCCCGGCTCGCATGCCTCGACCTTCGGCGGCAATCCGGTCTCCATCGCGGCATCGCTCGCGACGATCGACATCCTCGAACACGGTGCAATCGAGAATGCGGCGAGGGTCGGCGGCCAGATGCTGCAGCGTCTCGATGGATGGAAGCATTCTCATCCCTCAGTCGGCGACGTCCGCGGCCGAGGCCTCATGATCGGTATCGAGCTGGTGAAGGACAAGGCGACGCGCGAACCCGCCGCCGCTCTCCGCAATCGAGTGGAGGAACTGGCTTTTGAGCGCGGGCTCATGGTTCTGGGCTGCGGCGAGTGCTCGATCCGCCTGTGCCCCCCGCTCGTCGTCACTTCCGAAGAGGCGGGCGTCGCGCTCGACATCCTGGACGAAGCGCTGGCAATGGCCGAGAAGGAGCATGGACTGGTTCCCGAACCTGCTGCTGTCGGACGCGGGGCCTAAGTGCTGTGATCCAGCTTCTTGGAGCAGAGCCTTTCCCGGGCGGACAATAGTCTGCTATGGAAAAGGTCGCGCAGTTGCGAATCAACCTGTTGGAGTGCGCGCTGGGCCGGCTCGATCGCATGGCACGGCATCGCCGCTCAGGACCAGACCTTCCAGCTCACCTTGCGACCGGCCTCGCTGGCGAAGACGCAGCCTTCTTCTACCTGCGGCGCAAAGGCTACTCGGTCGTTGCACGGCGCTGGTCCTCTGGCGACATTCCGGGCGACGTCGACTTAATTGCGTGGCAGGGTGCGCTTCTGTGTCTCATTGAAGTGAAGACTCGCACCGCCCATGACATGACGCCGGCCGAATCAGCCGTCGATTCCCACAAGCGTGCTGTTCTACGGCGCCTGGCGCGCCGCTACGTGCGCCAGCTGCCGCAAGCCGAGATGCCGCAAGTGCGGTTCGATGTGATCAGCGTTTATCTGCTTCCCGGAGAGACGCCGGAGTTTATGCACTTCGAAGCTGCGTTTGGGTGGACCGACTGCGATCGCCGGGATTAATCTCAACGGGCGGAGGTGCGCATGGATAGCGTCGTGACCTTCCTGGTGACTACGAATCCCGAAGCGGCGGTGAAGTTTTATCGCGATATCCTCGGCTGGACATTCCTGCGCGACGATGGCTTCGCACTCGTCTTCGACATGAAAGGCGTGATGCTGCGCATCGGCCAGGTCAAAGAGTTCGTGCCTGCCCAAAACACTGTTCTGGGATGGGAGTCGAAGGACATGGCCGCGGCCGTCGATGCACTGGTTGCGAAGGGGGTCCGGTTCGAGATCTATCCAAGCATGGGGCAAGACATGCGCGGTATCTGTACGTTCCCCAATGGCGACAGGGTGACCTGGTTCAAGGATCCCGACGGCAATGTGCTGTCCCTGTCGCAACATGTGCGAAACGGAAGCACCCCAATCTCCTGATCTCAGCCTTTGGCGTCTTCGTGCTCTTCGTGCCAGGCCATCTGGATGGCCTCGAGCCTCGACTCGTTCGACTTGGCCGGATCATCGGCGAAGCCGGGAAGTTCGGTAACAAACCGGTGCAAATCGGTAAAGCGTACCGTGAGTGGATCGAGGTCGGGGAACTTCTCCTGCAGCTGAATGCCAATCTCTTCGGCGTCGGTCCACTGAATCTCGCGGGGCATTGGGCTCCTCACTTGGGGTCAAGCATCGTAATCAATTCCTGATTGTCATCCAGAAGATAGAACGCAAGGAACGTCATGTGCGTCACGTCCGAAGCGTTGCCGAAGTCGGCGATGACTTTGTCCGCCGGCTCATAAAAAGCAGATCCCACGGGCAGAAGCTCGGCCGGCTCGCCCTCGATCTGGTAGAACGCCGTGCCGCTCGCGATGTAGCCGACCACCGGGCACGGGTGCAGATGCCGTCCCGCCTTCTGCCCGGGCCCCAGCGTGATCTTGCGGATATCAACGTTGGTGATGTGGCGGCTGCCGAGAGCGGCGTTCAGCAACTGGATTCGTTCTACGGTCGACACGCTCATCGAATGCCTGACATTACTTCTGCTCGGCGAGAGCCAGGGGTTTGCCCTCGGAGACGTAGTTGCGGTTCCATTTGGGAATCTCGACGACGTAGGTCCCGGGCTTCGAAATGACCGCCTGGCATCCCAGTCGCGAATTGAGCTGCTGGTCGGCCGCCATGTCGAGCCGGTCGAGCTCGTCGTCTTCCGCTTCGCTGATTCCGGTCGCGCCGTCCTTTACCCAGATGTGGCACGTCGTGCATGCGCAGGAGCCGCCGCATGCGTGATCGAGAAAGATGCCGAAGTTCTCGGCGACGTCGAGAAACGACATCGGCTTGCCGTGATGGTCATAGGGCAGGGTGCCGAATTCAAACTCGACCGTCTTGCCTTCAGGTTCGAAGGTGACGCGCACTAGCTTTGCGGTATCAATATTTGTCGTCTTTGCTTCGCTCATAAAGTCGTTCCTCTGTGCTCGCTGGCAATCTTGGTCAACGGCATTCGCGATTAGGTCCACATCGTCAACCGATCTTCGTCGGAGTCTCGTGCTTTGAATTCTGCCGGAGCCATCGGATGAGGGGCGCTGATTGAGTCGTCTTCCAGCTCTTCTCCAGCCGCTGCCATCGTTTTGCCGCGAATCGCCGAGGTCACCGCCGCATCCATCATCAACTCGGCGAGATGTTGCGTGCTGCGATCGAGCGCCAATGTCGCCTCGCGTAGTGCGCTCAAATCATCACCCAGTTTCACGGACGCCAGGCGATTCCGCGCGGTATCAATCGCCGCTTGCTCCTCGACGGTCAGCTGTTCCCACGCCGGGTTGGTGCGCGCCTGCGCGACCTTAGCCAGAATGTTTTCGGCCTCATTACGCGCCTCAATCAGCAGCCGCTTCGCAAAATCCTCTTCGGCGTGATCGAACGAGTCCAGGATCATGGTTTCGACCTGCTCGTCGGTCAAGCCATAGGTCGGCTTCACCTCGATCTGTGCCTGCTTGCCGCTGCGCTGTTCTCTTGCAGAAACCTGCAGAATGCCGTCGGCGTCGATTAGGAATTTGACTTCGATACGCGGCAAACCAGCTGTCATTGGCGGAATGCCTTTTAGGTCGAAACGGGCCAACGACCGGCAGTCCGACGCCAACTCGCGCTCTCCCTGCAGCACGTGGATTGCAACATTCGTCTGCCCATCGACGCCTGTCGTAAAGTGCTCTGTCGCCGACGCCGGGATCGTCGAGTTGCGCTGAATGATGCGTGCGACTACGCCGCCGAGCGCCTCGATGCCCAGCGACAACGGCGTCACGTCCAGCAGCAGCATCTCCTCGGTGGTCTTCGACGCTCCGGCCAAGATGTCGGCCTGCACGGCCGCGCCCAGCGCGACCACCTCGTCGGGATTTAGATCGGTGTGCGGTTTCTTCCCCCGGGCTGAGAGCTTGAACAAGTCGTCGACCAGCGCACTAACCGCCGGAATCCTCGTTGACCCACCCACCAGCACAACTTCGTCGATCTGCTCGGGAGTGACGCCCGCATCGGTGAGTGCCTGCTTGCAGGGACCGACAGTCCGATTCAGCACCGGTTCAATGAGCTGCTCGAAGACCTCGCGCGGAATCTCTCTCTGATAGCGGTCGCCGTTCGGCAATTCGATGTCGAACTGGGTCGAAAGCTCTGCCGACAGCCTGATCTTCGCGTCAATCGCTGCCTTGCGCAGTCCCTGTACTGCGCTGGGCTCCTTGCGCAGGTCGACGCCATGCTCGGCGTGGATCTCGTCGAGCGCAATCGACAGCAGCAGATTGTCGATGTCGTCTCCGCCCAGGTGCGTATCCCCATTGGTCGACTGTACCTCGAAGATACCGTCGCGCAGCTTCAGAATCGAAATGTCAAACGTTCCGCCGCCGAGATCGTACACGGCGATCGTTCCTTCCTTGGCACGATCAAGCCCATACGCGAGTGCGGCGGCCGTCGGCTCATTCACCAGACGCAACACTTCTAGTCCGGCCATGCGTCCGGCATCTTTCGTTGCCTGTCGCTGAGCATCGTTGAAGTAGGCGGGGACGGTGATCACCGACTGGGTTACGGGTTCGCCGAAGAACCGCTCTGCATTCCGCTTGAGCTGGCGTAGGATGTAGGCCGAGATCTCCGGTGGCGTAAATCGCATTTCGCCGAGCTGGATGCGCGGCACTTCGCCTTCTTCGACGTCGTCGGCAAGGCGGAACGGGAAGAACTTCAGTTCCTTTTGAACTTCGCTCAGCCCTCGGCCCATCAGCCTTTTTACGGAGTAGATCACACGCTCGGGTGTTTCAATCAGCACACGCCGCGCGCTGTTGCCGACCGTGACCGTAGGGCGTCCCCCATCCGCCGAAATCGGATCAAGTGCCACAACTGAAGGGACGAGATTCGAGCCGTCCACGCCGGGAATGACCACGGGCTTGTCGCCCTGCATATAGGCGACCAGTGAGTTGGTGGTGCCGAGATCGATGCCAACGACGCGTCCTTCTGCCATGACTCCTCAGTCTCCCGCTGTCGACGCGTTGGCCCACGCGGGAGGATTCAATACGTATTGGGCAATGCCCCTGCCGAACGACCAATCGGAGAAGGTGTTTTCTGCCAGTACTGTCATGACATCATCGCTCGATAGTCCGATCGCTTGCAGTTGGTCGGCGATAGCTCGAAAGAGCGCCTGCTTTTGTTCCACAGTTCGGCCGCGGCTAAGAAGGATCTGTATGAGCACGCAGCGTTCGCTCCGGTTCATACCCATGTAATGGGGATCGATGAACATTGCCTGTTCGCTATGCGCATTCACGACGATGAAGCGGTCGCCCTCAGGAATCTTGATTGACGCACGCATTGCCTCATAGACAGCCAAAGCGATGGCTTCGCGCTGGGATGCCGAAGTCGATTGGTTTAGGTCAATTCTCACCAACGGCATTGCTCAGGCTCCCAGGGTATCCGTGACTTCACGGACTAGATTATTCAGATAGCGGCGGCGATCGAGCAGGGCCACCATTGCTTTCTGCGCATCTGCTCGCGCGGATTCATTGCCGTCGTCCCACGCAACCCATTGCGCACGAAGGCTACTGTCCACGTCGTCGAGCAAGCCGTCGAACTTCTTTTTCGCTGCTGTCAGGTCACCTGTGAGGGCCGGATCGTCCTCGCCCATCTTCTGGTTGGCGCGCATCTCTTCCAATTGCATATTCAGGTCGAAGACCTCTTCCAGAAGATCTGCCGGAACGCGCGACGGATCGGCCCGGCCCTTGCCGCTGTGTTCTTCGCCAATCTCGGCGCCATGCAGCTTCAGCAGATATTCGGTACGGCGGATTGGATCGCGCAGTGTGCGATAGGCATCGTTCAACAGAGCCGTGTCCGCCAGGCTCCATTCCTTCTCATTGGCACTCGCGCGCGCAAAGCGATCGGGATGCAACTTGCGACTGAGCTTGTGGAACTCGTGCTCCAGCATGCCGAGATCGAGGTCGAGGCGCGGCACAAGCCCAAAAACAGAGAAATAGTTGCCGCTCGACGGCGGCTGGATCTTGCTGCAATGGGGGCAAAAGAGTGTGGACTCGTTACGAGCCACAGAGCAGGACCAACAGGCAACAGGAATAGCGGACTCGACGACTTTCAGCATGAGCAGTCTCCGGCGAACGGCCCTACGACGAGAAGGACGAACCGCAGCCGCAGGAGCGCGTGGAGTTCGGATTAATGAAGTTGAATCCCTGGCGCATCAGCGTCTCTTCGTAGTCGAGCGTCATTCCATGCAGATAAAGGAACGATTTGGGATCGACGAAGACCCTCACGCCGTCGAACTCATAGATGCGATCGCGCTCGCGCGGGTGCGTATCGAACTTGATCGCATACGAAAGCCCAGAACAGCCACCGCCGGTCACGCCCAGACGCAAACCGCCTTCTGTCGGTGAGATGCCTTCCTTGGCCATCGCCGAGCGAATGCGCGCGATCGCCTTCGGCGTCACGCCGAGGCCCTGGCCTGACGGAGCCTGCGGTGCGGCCGGCTGTGACTCGGCCGCGCTCATGCCCTCGCCAGGCTTCGCTCCAATTGTCACTACGTTCGACATATTCTTTGCCTGTCTGCCGAATGGCTGGCCATACAACCAGCCCGAGCAGTCTTACTTACCTTACCGCGCGCTCACTGCCGCAGCTGGTGCGGCTTCTGCAACGCCGTTCTTCTTTTTCCAGTCACCAATCGCGGCGCGAATCGCGTCCTCGGCCAGCACCGAGCAGTGAATCTTCACCGGCGGCAGCGAAAGCTCCTTCACGATATCCGTGTTCTTGATCGCCAGAGCATCTTCCACAGTGCGTCCCTTGATCCACTCCGTCGCAAGCGACGAACTGGCAATCGCCGAGCCGCAGCCGAAGGTCTTGAACTTCGCCTCTTCGATCACCTGAGTCTCAGGATTTACGCGGATCTGCAGGCGCATCACATCGCCGCATTCCGGCGCGCCCACCAGGCCCGTGCCGACTTCCTGTGCGCTCTTGTCCAGGGTCCCCACATTGCGGGGGTTGTTGTAGTGGTCAACCACCTTGTCGCTGTATGCCATCTCTGTCCTTCTCCTCCCGCGGGGGAAGCCGCGTCTGTTTTCAGCTCTTAGCTTCTAGCCGCTAGCTTCTAGCTCTTCCTAACCTGTTCAAATCGCGTCCTCCGATTGGATGCGCGAGCTAGAGGCTAGGAGCTAAAAGCTAACGGCTGCCACTTAATGCGCCTGCCACTCGATCTTGGTCAGGTCGATGCCTTCTTTCACCATCTCGTACAGCGGCGAAAGCTCACGTAGCTTCTTCACGATGTCGATGACCTTCGCAGCCACATAATCCACTTCAGCCTGCGTATTGAAGCGGCCCAGGCCGAAGCGAATCGACGAGTGCGCGACATCATCGCCCAGTCCCAGGGCCTTCAGTACGTAGCTCGGTTCCAGCGTCGCCGAGGTGCAGGCCGATCCGCTCGAAACGGCAACATCGTTGATGCCCATCAGCAGCGACTCGCCTTCGACATAGACGAAACTCATGTTCAGATTTCCTGGCAACCGGTGTTCCCACGACCCGTTCACATGGATGTAGTCGAGCTCCGACTCGAGCTTTGCCTTCAGCCGGTCGCGCAGGCCGCGCAGATACGCTGCCTCGTTGTCCATTTCAGCAAACGCGATCTCGCAGGCCTTGCCGAGTCCGACAATACCCGGCACATTCAAGGTGCCGGACCGCATGCCCCGCTCGTGCCCTCCGCCATCGATCTGTGCGGCGATCTGCACGCGTGGATTACGCCGGCGCACATAGAGAGCGCCCACGCCCTTCGGTCCATAAACCTTGTGCCCGGAAATCGATGCCACATCCACGTTGTCGGCAATCACATTGAACGGAGCCTTGCCCAGGATCTGCACCGCATCGGTGTGGAAGAGCACACCTTTCTCGTGGCAGATCTTGCCAATCTCGCGAATGGGTTGCAGAACGCCAATCTCGTTGTTGGCGGCCATGATCGTCACGAGGATCGTCTTGTCGTCGATGGCGCGCTTCAAATCCTCAAGATCGATCAGCCCATCGGCCTTCACCGGCAGATAAGTCACCCGATAGCCGTATTTCTCAAGGCGCTTACACGTATCGAGGACCGCCTTGTGCTCCGTCACCTGGGTGATGATGTGATTGCCGCGCTCCCGATACATCTCCGCGATGCCCTTGATGGCGAGGTTGTCACTCTCGGTGGCGCCCGAGGTAAAGATGATCTCCTTCGCCGTCGCGCCGATCAACTTGGCGATCTGCTCGCGCGCGGTCTCAACTGCCTGCTCCGCCTCCCAGCCAAAGGAGTGATTGCGGCTGGCTGCGTTGCCGAACTTCGATGTGAAGTAGGGCATCATCGCCTCCAGCACCCGCGGATCGAGCGGGCTGGTGGCGTGATTGTCCATGTAGATCGGAAGCGTAACTCCTGCCGGCACTTCAATCTGACTGACTACGGTGCTCATCGTGTTTCCATCCTTCAATTCTTTCCGCGGCGCAACCGCCGGGCGGTGGGGACGTTCTGCTAAAGCGTTAACGAGACCAGCGCACTCACCTGATGTGCGTGGCCGGTCGTGTGCTCGTGCTCGGCGAGGTCCTGAATACTGATGCTCTTCAGCACGCCGGCAATGGTTTCGTTCACTCGCGCCAGTGGCTCTTTGATCGTGCAACTCGGCGTCAGGTCGCAGGCTTTTGCACCTTTGGTGCACGAGGTAATAAAAAACGGCCCGTCGATGGCCAGGATCACTTCATAGGCGGAGATCGACCGCGCGTCCTTCGAGAGCGCGTACCCGCCGTTCATTCCAGCGTGCGACTTCAGCAGTCCGGCCTTGGTCAGCTGCTGGAGGATTTTTGCTAACAACTGCGCTGGGATTCCGTAGGCATCGGCTATGTCCTTGGCGCTGAGAGCGACAAAGTCGGGCTGAACGGCATTTGCAGCCTTCGCCTTTCGCGCAACCGCATCGGCCTGCTCGGCGAGGAACTTCAACGCCATCAATCCGTAGTCGGCCTTCTTGGTCAGCTTGAGCATTGAATATCCGACCTCTTAGGTCCGTATTTAGTATACGACCTGATCAGTCCGCGATTCAAGGCCTCCAGGGGGCAAATCCCGAGAGATGAAGATTCAAATTCGCAGCTCATTTTGGCGCTTGAATTTAGAAGAAAGGCCGCTACAATCGGCGGAAAGAGTATCCCAATTCATCCAAAATCCGATCGCGATGGCAACCGCCTGCAAACATCCCAGGGTACGTATCGTTTCCCGGCACGAGGACTCGGAGTTCGTCGAGTGCTTGGAATGTGGAGAAGTCTTTGATTCTGAAGAATTTCATGACATGATGATCGAAGAAAATGCCGATAAGGTAGAGGAAGACCCCGACAAAGAGTAACTTGGCATTTCCAAGCCATCCCGCAACTGGGAGCCATCCGCCGTCTGTCGGTCCGGGGCAATCGCAGGTGTGTGCGCGGAGATCAACCCCGGGTGTTGAGCTAGTGGAATGAACTAGTTGCAGATGTCGAGGTGCGGCTTTAAGCGCGCCTTGTTGGATGGCAAATCCATTCACTCAGGGTATCCGGCTCCGATCAACTCATTCAACACCTCGAACGACGGATTCGACTTCTAACCTTTTTTTGTTTTTTGCTCGCGCGGCCGAAGCCGCCCGTTCCGTGCATGCTACAGGCCTCGTTGAATGGCCAGCCCAGCCAGGAGTTGATCAAGGCCTCGAATCGCTGAGTTCGCGCGTGGCGCATGGTTGTCGAAACCAGGGCGAGCAGCTACTTCGATGGATGCGCAGCGGGCTTGTGGGCGGCAAGCCATGCGTAGTGCAGTCCCGAAACGACAGTGAAGATTATCGTGGCCCAAAGCGCGAAACTGCGCAGAGCCAGGACCCACGGGGCGTGCGTCCACTGATGCAGAATCACAACGGCCACCGCAAGCACCTGGGCGAGGGTGTTGATCTTGCCGAAGATGCTCGGCTGGAAGTCGCGCCGCCCCGCTACCGCGTACAGAATGGCCGACACCAGCAGGATGCACACGTCCCGGCCGAAGACCAGAACCGTGACCCTTACGGGCATCAGCCCTTCGTGGAGCAGTACCAGGAAGAGAGTGCTGAGCAGCAACTTGTCGGCAACCGGATCGAGGTACTCGCCCAGCACGGTTCGCTGCTTGAGCACGCGCGCGAGAAAGCCATCCAGCGCATCCGAGAGTCCCGCAACGACGAAAAGAATGAAGCCCAGTTTGAACCGGTTTTCAAGGATTGCCGAAACCAGGAAGGGAGCGAGGCAGATCCGCAGAAGCGTAAGCAGATTGGGTGCCGCGCGTAGAGGATTCACTCGCGGGTTGGCGTCGGCGATCATCTTAACTTGAAAACCCAGGAGCAAGTCAGCGCCATGCCTTGCTCGTTTCGACACCGATGGTACAGCACAACGATGAGAACCGCGAGGCCGAACTTGTGGTCCTCCGTCACTACGGGTTGCGCCACCTTGCGCCTGGGCCGAATCGAATGAAGCAGATTTCCTCGCGTGAGGCGATGCCGCGAGCGCACCTGTGCGAGTGGTATGACCACTCGCCATTCTTGCCGTATGATGTTTTGGCGCGCCGCAGCGAGCGGTCACGGAGTCAAAGTGTTTCGAAAGAAGTCTCAACCTCACGCTTGTGCATTCGCCTTCATCGCCTTTATCGCGCCCTCGACCGTCTTGTACGCATTGGACCACTGCGATCCACGCACCTTTGGCGCAAAAGGAGATGGGACGACCAAGGACACGGCAGCTCTACAGGCCGCGATTGACGCGTGCAGCCGTGAAGGCGGAGGCATCGTTCACCTCAGTGCCGGAACCTATCTGACTGCGCCCATCGAACTCACGTCCGGTATTACGTTACAGCTAGACAAAGGCGCAACCGTGCTCGGATCGCGGGATCATCGCGACTATCCACCTCACGACGAGTTTCGGCTTCCCGATCTCCAGCCTCTGATCAGCGCAACGAATGCGACGGACGTTGCTATCGAAGGCGAGGGCACAATCGACGGCAATGGCCAGAGCTGGTGGGACGAGGCGCGCAGCATCAAAGATCACGGTGTTCTCGGGAGCAGCCATCCGCGTCCCAAGCTCATCGTATTCGATCATTGCGGGCATGTTCGCGTCGAAGGCATTACGGTCCAGAACTCGCCCATGTGGCAGATCGTGCCGTACTATTCCGACGATGTCGTGATTCGCAACGTTCGCATCCTCGCGCCCCCGCATGCCCCTAATACCGACGCCATCGATCCTTTCTCCTCATCCAACGTGGTCATCGATCACGTTTTTTCCGATACCGGCGATGACAACGTTGCCATCAAATCCGGTCCGATCAACTCGCCCGGCCCCGATGCGCCCAGCCGCGACATCACCATTACGGATTGCACGTTCCTGCATGGGCACGGGCTCTCGATCGGTAGCGAACTCGCCGGTGGCGCGCGGAATATCCGCGCGGAGCGAATTCATTTCGACGGAACCGACAACGGCATTCGTATCAAATCCAATCGCGATCGAGGCAATGATGTCAGCCATCTCGTGTTTCGTGACATCGAGATGAAAGAT
>Ga0335073_10005586_pt1 | contig 17649 bp, 13 predicted proteins | sample Lox_Sample_22_FD_207093 | JGI IMG/M metagenome (GOLD analysis project Ga0335073, IMG submission 207093) | Soil microbial communities from Loxahatchee National Wildlife Refuge, Florida, United States - Lox_Sample_2.2 | ecosystem: Environmental > Terrestrial > Soil > Wetlands | place: USA...
ACTTCGGGGACGTCGGAGAGCTTCTCTGCAAAGATGTCGAGCACTTTTTGGAATTTCGGGGCGATCACCGCTCTGTGCCGGTCCATCAATTCCAGAATGCCGGCTTCACTTCTCAGAAAGCGGACGTGACGCAGCTGATTGATTTTGTCCGGCCCGATGGTGCGCGGAACAAATCTGGCGAGAAGCCACTTCATGTTATCTCTTGAGCCCGCGAATAGTGCCAATCCTGCCCCGGCCACAGTGATCTTGGAGGTGGAGGCGAACACCAGGGGACGGTTTGCGTGTCCGTAACGAGCAGATAGATCCAATATGTTTGCGATCTCAATGCGCTGATTCGTCAGGTGGTGCACACAGTAGGCGTTGTCCCAGTAAAGGCGGAAATCCGGCGCGGCAGTTTTCATCGCCGCCAGCCGCTCGATCACCACATCGGAATAAACTGCGCCGGTGGGATTGCTGTACTTGGGAACGCACCACATCGCTTTGATGGATGCATCCTGCGCCACCAGGCTCTCCACTACATCCATGTCGGGACCATCGTCGTTGAGCGGCACCGTAATCATGCGGATGCCGTAGTCCCGGCAGATGGTAAAGTGCCGGTCGTAGCCGGGGACGGGACAGAGGAACGCAATCTCTCCCTGCCGTGACCAGGGCTGGGCGCTATCGCACGCTCCTTTGAGCAGTGCGTAGGCCACGGCGTCGTGCATCAGGGCGAGGCTGGAATTGTTAGCGACGATCACCTGATCCGGCGGAGCACCCAGCATCCCGGCGAACAGCCGGCGCGCTTCGGCGAGCCCCTGAAGTCCGCCATAGTTGCGGCAATCGGTTCCATCCTCAGCCATGTAGTCCGCGGAAAGCGGAAGCGACAACAACCCGGCGCTCAAATCGAGCTGGGCCGGCGATGGTTTGCCTCGCGTGAGATCAAGCTTGAGGCCCTTTGCCTTGAATGCATCGTAGCCTTGCTGGATTTGCACTGAGCTGATGTCCCGCGGGCTAACCTGTATATGGGTCATTTCTGAAATAGCCATCCTCTATCAAAGTAGTTCAACCATTATCTCCGATTCTCAATCACGAAGTGGCCGGTGTTCTCACCTGCCCGGAAGCGCAGCCCGCAAGGGTGAGAGCTTCGCCGGCCCACACGGGAGCATCGGGAGCTTACATGTTGATTACGCCGCGGCCAGGTAGACATAGCGCAGAATGAATAGAATTGTCAGAATCCAGATGAGCGCGTTTATCTCACGGATCTTCCCCGCCGCAACTTTCACCACGGTGAAAGAAATCAAACCCAAGCTGAGGCCAGTCGCGATGCTGAAGGTAAGCGGCGTCGCCAGCATTGTAATAAATGCCGGGACAGCTTCGCTGAAGTCCTTCCAGGCGACTTGCGCAATGGATTGCGTCATCAGTACGCCCACGAGAATCAGCGCCGGGGCGGTCGCATAGAGCGGGATCGCGGTGGCCAGGGGCGAGCAGAACGTTCCCAGCAGGAACAGAGCAGCGACCGCAATATTGCTCAGACCCGTCCGTGCACCGGCAGCCACACCAGCGGCGCTCTCGATGTAACTCGTCACCGTGGACGTCCCCGTCAGAGAGCCGAAAACGGTTCCCACGGCGTCCGCAACCAGAATCCGGCCCACCCGGGGAATTTTGCCGTCCTTCACGAAGCCGCCTTGCTCGCAGACTCCCACCAGAGTGCCGACGTTGTCGAACAGATCCACAAACAGAAACGCAAACAGGATCTCGAGCAGCCCCAGCTTGCTGGCCCCGCGAAAATCAAGTTGCAGGAAGGTCGAAGAAGGGTGTGGCATCGAGAAGATCGCCGCCGGCCAGTTCGTGATCCCGCGAAGAATCCCCAGCAAAGCTGTACCGAAAATACCGGCCAGAATTGCTCCATGAAGCCTTCGTGACATCAGGATCAGCGTCAGAACCAGGCCAAAGCAGGCCGTTTGTACTTCTTTGTCGGCAAAGCTGCCAAGGCCGACGAAGGTGGCCGGATTAGCCACCACCAGCTTGGCATTCCGCATTCCCACAAAAGCGATGAACATGCCAATACCCGCTGCGGTTGAATGCTTCAGACAGTCGGGTATGCCATTGACGATCTGTTCCCGAACCCGCGTCACCGTGAGAACCAGGAAAAGTACTCCGGAGAAAAAGACCACGGCGAGGGCCGAACGCCAGGGCACATGCATGGCCATGCAAACCGAATAGGTGAAGTATGCGTTCAGCGACATCCCCGGCGCGAGCGCGATGGGATAGTTGGCATACAGCCCCATCACCAATGTGGCCGCAGCGGCGGAAACACAGGTGGCAAACAGGACGCCCTCAGGCGGTATTCCGGCCAGCGCAAGAATCTGAGGATTCACCACGATGATGTAGGCCATGGTGACGAAGGTAGTAAGGCCACCCAGCATCTCCTGCTTCACAGTGGTGCCGTTCTCGGCGAGCTTGAAGTAGCGGGCGATCAATCATCCTCCGGTAAAGTTGGAAATGCTGAATTTCGAAAGCGATCAGTACAGGATTTTGTCGGGTCTGTCTTCCCAGGCACGAAAGGCGGCTAAAGCCGAGTCGCGCATCATCTGAATCATCGGGATTTTACGCTGCAAGGGCGGATGTGCAAGCTCGCGATAAATCAGAGAATCGTCAAATCCAACTTTGGAAGCATCCGCAGCAGCCCCGGCAAAATAAACGCAAGAAAGATGAGCCCAGTAGATGGCGCCCAGGCACATGGGGCAGGGCTCGCAAGAGGTATACATCTCGCAGCCGGCAAGGCCAAAGTGGCCCAGGTTCTTGCAAGCTCCGCGAATCGCCAGCACTTCGGCGTGTGCGGTAGGATCATTCGTCGCCGTCACCCGGTTCACGCCCTCCGCCACGATCGCGCCGTCTTTTACCACGACTGCGCCAAAGGGCCCGCCACGACCCGAGGTAACGTTCTCCGTCGAGAGTTGGATGGCCCGTGCCATGAAAGGATTGTCCATAGGGTTAGCTCTATACTATCCGTGCTCGTCAAGGGCCGGTCCCTCTAGACCTCCGTGTCCGTCGTGGTTTAAGGTTTCTCCCACCGTCGAAGAGGCAGACTTTTGAATTTGCAAGCCTTCATCGCTCGCCAGGTAACCACTCCGGAAGGCATCCGCGAAGCAGCAATTCTGGTGGACGGCGAGAGCATTCAGGCGATTGTTTCCCCCGATCAGGCGCCGCGTGGCTGCGAGATTCATGATTTTGGCGGCGCCGCCATTCTTCCCGGACTCGTCGACTCTCACGTTCACATCAACGATCCCGGCCGCAGCGAATGGGAAGGTTTTGAAACTGCAACTCGAGCGGCGGCAGCGGGAGGTTACACGCTGATTGTAGATATGCCGCTGAATTGCCTTCCCGGCACCACGAGCGTCGCCGCGCTCGAAGCCAAGCGCGCAGCCGCACGTGGCAACTGCCATGTCGACTGGATGGCGTGGGGAGGGGTAGTTCACGATAATCAGTCGGAAATCGAGACTCTCGCAGCTGCTGGAGTGCCTGGCTTCAAATGCTTCCTGATTCATCCCGGAATCGATGGCTTCACCATGGTCACGGAGAGGCAACTGTGCGCCGCTCTGCCTCATGTTGCGCGCACCGGTTTGCCGCTTCTGGTTCATGCCGAGCTTGCCGGTCCAATTCAGCGGGCTACAGAGGCTCTGGTGGGCGCCGACTGGAGACGTTACTCAACCTACCTTCAATCGCGGCCAGACGAAGCGGAACTGGCTGCCATCCGTCTCCTGCTGTCTTTGTGCCGCGAATTTGGTTTTCATTTGCATATCGTTCATCTGTCGACTAGCCAGGCGCTCGCAGAACTAAGCGCGGCCCGCGCCGCAGGGCTTCCGGTGAGCGTGGAGACCTGTCCCCACTATTTACATCTGGCCGCCGAAAGTATCGCGGATCGCGCTACGCTGAAGAAGTGCGCTCCGCCGATTCGAAGCCAGGAGAATCGCGAGCGATTGTGGCAAGGACTGCGCGACGGCATCATCGATATGGTGGTCACGGATCATTCCCCGTGTCCTCCAGCGATGAAACGAATCGCGGAGGGGGACTTCCGCACAGCCTGGGGCGGCATTGCCAGCCTGTCTGTAGCCCTGCCGCTGATGTGGACGGAAGCGAGCCGACGCAGCTTCACTTTGCTCGATCTGGCACGCTGGATGGCAGCAGAACCAGCCCGGTTGGCCGGTTGCGGCACGCGCAAAGGCCGAATTGCCCCCGGTCACGACGCCGATCTCGTAGTGTTCGATCCCGACGGCGATTTTCGTGTGGCCGAGGATAAGCTACATTACCGGCATCCGGTCTCTGCGTACATGGGAGAATCGCTGCGCGGCGTGGTGATTGCGACCTATCTGCGAGGGGCTCTGGTCTTTGCCGACGGCAAGTTTCCGGGCGAACTGCGCGGACGGGAACATTACCTGAATGTGCAGCGTTAAAAATCGGGCTCGCAGGCCTCGCGTCGTAAGGCTTCTGATCTTGCTTGCCTGACGACGCACTCCGGGCATTATGATTTGCTCTGGCATACACTGTCCCATCCACGAAGGCGGGTATCGTGTCGAAATGAGAAGTGAGAGCATCGTCGGTAAATCGGTTCCCCGCAAGGAAGGGCGCGACAAGGTAACGGGCAGGTCGCAGTACGTCGACGATATGGTCCTGCCCGGTATGCTCTTCGGGGCAACCGTCCGCAGCCGGATTCCCCGCGGTCGGATTAGAAAAATCGCCTTTGATCCCGCAATCGACTGGAATGAATTCGTGATCGTATCTGCGAAAGATATCCCAGGGAAAAATTGCATCTCATTAATCGGCGACGACCAGCCCTGCCTTGCCAGCGACTTTGTCAATCATCCCGAGGAACCGATCCTTTTGCTAGCGCACCCTGATCGGCATGCGCTCCCCAAGGCGATCGAGTCTATCTCTATCGAATGCGATTCTCAGCCGACGGTCTTCACCATTGAAGACAGCGAGCGCCAGTCTCCGGTTGTGTGGGGCGAGGACAACATCTTCAAAAGCTATTTGATCGAAAAAGGCGACGTCGATGCCGTGTGGGATCAGGCCGACTACGTCGTAGAAGGAGAATACACAACCGGCGCACAGGAGCAGCTTTATATCGAGAACAATGGAATGATCGCGCAGTTCGACCCCACTCTCGGCGTCACGGTCTGGGGATCCTTGCAATGTCCGTACTACATTCATAAGGCACTCATGGCGCTGTGCAGCTTGCCAGCGGAGAGAGTCCGGGTGGTACAGATGGAGACGGGCGGCGCTTTCGGCGGCAAAGAAGAATATCCCTCGATGATCGCTGCCCACGCGGCGCTGCTGGCAATCAAATCTGGCAAGCCGGTAAAGATTACTTACGACCGCATGGAAGACATGGCCGCGACCACCAAGCGGCATCCTTCGCGCACCCGCCACCGGACGGCGGTGAGCCGGGATGGCAAGCTTCTGGGCGGCGAGATCGATTTCACGATTGATGGCGGAGCGTACTTGACGTTGTCGCCGGTGGTGCTCTCGCGCGGGGCTATTCACGCCGGGGGGCCATACTACTGGCCGAGCATTCGTATCCGCGCCAAAGCAGTCGCCACGAATGCACCGCCTCATGGAGCGTTTCGTGGTTTCGGTGCGCCGCAGAGCCTGTTTGCCATGGAAAGGCACATGGACCGTATTGCGCAGGTGGTAGGAATTTCTCCCGCCGAAATTCGCCGGCGAAATTTTCTGCAGCCCGGACAGACCACCACTACCGAACAACTGGTGCGCGAACCGATCGATCTGGGAAAGTTACTGGATCGCGCGCTGCAAGAGTCAGATTACGACTCCAGGAAACAGCGATCCGCTGCTGAGAACCGAGGCGGCACCATCCGAACGGGCGTAGGTATGGCCGCGTTCTTGCACGGAGCAGGGTTCACCGGGTCGGGCGAGCGATATTTGAGCTCGGTAGTCGGGGTCGAAGGCTGCGCCGACGGCAGCGTGCGCGTACTGGTTTCGAGCACCGAGTTCGGCCAAGGCACGAAAACAGTTCTCAGCCAGATTGCTGCCGAAACTCTGGGCCTCCCTTACGAGAGCGTGAGCATGGCCCAACCGGACACACTGGAAGTCCCTAATAGCGGTCCCACGGTGGCATCGCGTACTGTCATGGTGGTCGGGAAGCTCGTTCACTCGGCTGCCTTGGGCATTCGGCAGACCCTCGTTTCGTCCGGCCTGCTCCGCGAGGAGTATTCCTCTGCCGAGTTTCTCGCCGCCTGCAGGCAATATGTCGCGGAGCATGGCCAATTTTGCAGCTGGTCGCGTTACGAGGCACCCAGCGATATCTTCTGGGACGATGAAAAATATCGAGGAGAAGCCTACGCCGCCTTTGCCTGGGCAGTGTACGTGGCTGCGGTGACGATCGACTTGAATACCTACGGCGTAACGCTCGATGACTTCGTCGCGGTTCAGGAAGTTGGCAGAGTCTTGCATCCAGTTCTGGCGAGAGGTCAAATCATTGGTGGCATCGCTCAGGCCATCGGATTCAGCCTTTATGAAAAAGTGGTTTGGCTGAATGGACGCATGCAAAACGCCCAGATGACGAATTACATCATGCCAACGTCGAGCGATCTGCCTCCCATCCGCGTCTTCTTCGAGGAATTGGGCAACCTTCACGGAGCCTACGGCGCGAAAGGCATCGGCGAGCTTCCGATGGATGGCCCGGCTCCGGCGATCCTCAACGCCATGACCGACGCGCTTGGCGTTGATTTTGATTCTATCCCGCTGCTGCCGGAAGACGTCATGGATCGGTTGGCCGCTTCTTCGCAGGAGGGCGGCGTTGCCTCCACAGGCGAGAACCGATGAGCAAATCACACGGCAGGAAGATGGACATTTCATTTGTCGTCAACGGCGAATCGAAGACGGTGATCGCGTATCCTATGGAACGCCTGCTCGACGTGTTGCGCTTCAATCTGGGATTGACCGGCGCGAAAGAAGGTTGCGGGGAAGGCGAATGCGGCTCGTGCTCCGTATTGATGAATGGCGCACTCGTGAATAGCTGCCTGGTGCCGGTTCTCCAGGTGGCCGGCTCAAGTGTGGTGACGATCGAGGGCCTCGCTGGCGGCGATGGTCTGCACGCTTTGCAGGAGGCATTTCTGGAATGTGGCGGCGCCCAATGCGGTATCTGCACGCCCGGGATGATTCTCGCAGCTTATCATTTATTGAACGAGAAACCCGGAGCCACGGACGAAGAGATCCGCGAAGGCTTGTCCGGCAATCTTTGCCGCTGCACCGGATACAGTCAGATTGTGGAAGCGGTGGCGCAAGCTGCGCGCCGCAGGATGACGACATGAGATCGAGTCCTGCTGATTACGAAATGGTCGCGCCCGGCAACTTGCACGCCGTGCTTTCACTCCTGGCGAAGGAGCCAAACGTTTGGCTGCCGATTGCCGGCGGCACCGATCTGATGGTGCAATATGCTGCGGGGAAGCTTCCAGCATGCAAGCTGGTCAGCATCTGGAATCTCGCTGAACTGCGCCGCATCGAGGTCAGGACGGACGAGATCTGCATCGGCGCGGGATGCACTTACACCGACCTGCTCAAGCACGAAACGGCAACAAGAGAGTTCCCTCTTCTGAGCGCGGCGGCGCGCTGGACGGGCGGGATTGCCAATCAGAATCGCGGCACTCTCGGCGGCAATATCGTTAACGCATCCCCGGCCGCGGACTCATTGCCCGCCCTGCTGGTGTATGACGCGGAGTTGATTGCGATCTCAGTGCGAGGCCAGCGTCGGGTGCCTTATGCCCAATTTCACAGTGGCTACAAGAAGATGCTGTTGGAGCCTGACGAGTTGATTCAAAGCGTCTGCCTGCCGCGGCGATTCGATGGATACGTCGGCTATACCCGCAAGGTCGGAGCGCGAAAAGCGCAGGCCATCTCCAAGGTGTGCGTGGCTGGGCTGGGCCGGGTTTTGAACGGCGTGGTAGATGATATCCGCATTGCCATGGGAAGCGTGGCGCCGGTTCCGCTTCGCCTAACCGAGACCGAAGAAACTGTGAGAGGCAAGACAATCAATTCCGATCTCATTCTTGCGGCTAGACGCTCTGCTGCAGCTGAGATTCGTCCGATTGACGACATTCGATCCACCGCGCGCTATCGCGCCACGGTTGCGGCCAACCTTGTCGCCGAGTTCTTGACTCGGCTGACTTCCGTGCAAGGCGGCGCGCGCGGAGAGAAAAATGTCCTGGCACGATGGAATGCCCTTCCCACCGAGGAAGCTATGGCTGCAATCCTGCCATGCTGCGGATCTTTGACATGGGCACGGGGCGTGGTTGCTGGAAGGCCATTCGCTGAGGAGGCATCGCTGCTGACCGTTGCGAACGAAACCTGGCGCAGTCTGACGCAGGCCGACTGGATGGAAGCGTTCCGGAGTCACCCGAGAATTGGTGAGTCTCCCGTGTCACGGACTCCGCAAGCCACGGCCTGGTCGGCGCAGGAGCAAAAAAATGTTGCGGACGCCGACGCGGCTGTGAAAATCGCACTGGCGGAGGCGAATCGAGAATACGAGCGGCGCTTCGGTCACATTTTCATCGTCTGCGCCACCGGCAAGTCTGCGTCCGAAATTCTGGAAATTCTCCACCGCCGGCTGGATAATGACGCCGAAACCGAACTGCACGAAGCTGCCGAGCAGCAGCGGCAGATCACGGAGTTGCGGCTGAAAAAATGGCTTCAATCATGAAACGAGTTTCGACCCACGTTCTGGACATGGTCCGTGGCAAGCCGGCTCAGAACGTCCCGGTTCGCCTGGAGAAGAAGGATGATGCTTCTGGTGTTTGGCAGTTACTGACCGCGGCGCAGACCGATAAGGACGGCCGATGCCCGCAGCTGCTGCGCGGAGACGACGACTTGTCTGCGGGAACCTATCGTCTGATTTTTGACACGGGAAGTTACTACACCTCGCAGAACATCGCAGCTCTCTTCCCGGCGGTGCACGTTACATTCGAGGCACGAGACAGTGACTCGCAATTCCACATTCCGCTGCTGCTGAGCCCCAACGGCTACACCACGTACCGCGGAAGCTAACATGGAGCTGAACCAGTGACTTCGTTAATCCGCGAATGGCTCAATCTCCTCGTGCGCTGGTTCCACGTCTTTGCGGCGATCATGTGGGTGGGTCAGACCTACTATTTCACCTGGCTGGATCGGCAATTCAAACGCATGGAGAAAATCGCCGAAGCTGGGCATGGGCCGTCGCTCTGGATGGTCCACAGTGGCGGCTTTTACACCGTCAACAAACAGACAACACTCGGAGTCAGGCCGGAGCAAATTCGCTGGTTCCGCTGGGAAGCCCTGATGACCTGGCTGAGCGGCATGGGACTGCTCTTGCTTGTCTATTACATGAGCAGCGGGCTCATCGATCCCGATGTCGCGGCCATCTCTCAGGGGCGCGGCATTGCCATCGGACTTGCGGTACTGGCAGGAGGATGGATCGTCTATGATCTGTCGCTGCAATCACCTCTGGGCAATTCAGAGGCCGTGTTCGCGGTATTCTCTTTGCTGATGATCACGGCGCTGGCGTGGGGATTGATGCACATGTTCAGCGGACGTGCGGCGTACATTCATCTCGGGGCAGTGTTCGGCACGATTATGACGGCAAACGTCTGGTTCCGAATTCTTCCCTCCCAGCGCAAAATGATCGCCGCGGCCGCCTCCGGGGCAAAGTTTGAGCCACTTCTCGGCGCGCAAGCGAAATTACGCTCCAAGCACAATACGTTCCTGGCCGTGCCCGTCGTCTTTATTATGATCAGCAATCATTTTCCGGTGGCGACTTATGGCAACCGGTATGGCTGGGAAGTTTTGGTCGTTTTGGTGGCGGTCGGTTGGGTAGCAGCAAAGGTGATACGGGAAGCATGATGCGCATTCACGATCGGGCGAGACTCTAGTGCAAACGATCGAGACCACAGGTCGCGCAGGCTCAGTCATCGCCCGCTGCCGAAAGCTGGCGTCGTTTTCTGAGGATCCGGAGAGCACGCGACGCACGTTTCTGTCTCCGCCGATGCACGAGTGCCATCGGGAAATCGCCGGATGGATGGAACCCCTGGGCGCGCGAAGCCGAGTTGATGCCGCCGGAAATTTCCACGGCTTTTATCCGGCCACACAACCAGACGCGCCTCGTCTTCTGATCGGGTCACACCTGGATACGGTGCCCAATGCCGGTGCTTATGATGGCATTCTGGGAGTTGTTCTGGCCGTCGCGCTGCTTGAGGAATTGCGAGGAAAAAAGCTCCCCTTCGCCATCGAAGTGCTGGGCTTTTCCGAAGAGGAGGGAGTACGCTTCGGCACTCCGTTCATCGGCAGCCGGGCGCTGGTAGGCCGGTTGGATCAGGAACTCTTGAGTGTTCAGGACTCACGGCGCGTCTCCGTACGAAGGGCGATCGAAGAGTTTGGGCTAAATCCGAATGAGGTGCCGCAAGCTGAGTTGAAGAACGATACGCTAGGCTATCTCGAGTTTCATATCGAGCAGGGGCCAGTTTTGGAGAGCCTGAAGCTGCCATTGGCCGCCGTCGACGCAATCGCCGGGCAAAGCCGATTGGAGCTCATTTTCTTGGGCAAAGGCAATCATGCAGGCACGACGCCCATGCAACTGAGGCATGACGCCGTCGCGGGGGCAGCGGAGTGGATCAGCCTCGTAGAAAAACTGGCGCAGGAAACTTCCGGCTTGGTCGCAACCGTAGGAAAGATCGAGGCGAAGCCCGGCACCACTAACGTGATCGCCTTCGAAGCCCGATTGACACTCGACGTTCGCCACAGCTCCGATAAGATTCGAAGCTGTGCCGTCGCCGATCTTATCCATCAAGCGCGAGACATCGCTGCGCGCCGCGGATTATCGGTGCGAGAGACTTCCCTGCTGGACCAGCCCGCCGTTGCCATGGACCCTTTTCTGACAGCAGAAATAGAGCAGGCTATCCGCAAGACGGGGTGCAAGCCGCATCGCATGACCAGCGGAGCGGGCCACGATGCAATGGTCCTAGCGGAAAGAGTTCCGGCCGCCATGATCTTTCTACGGACTCCCGGAGGAGTCAGCCACGATCCCGCGGAAACAATCGTGGCTGAAGATGTCGAGAAGGCCATTCAATGCGGCTTGCATCTTTTCGATCAGCTCGCCCTGTCACAGGAATTCCAGCAAAGGACAAGCCGTGCATAATCTTGGCCACACACGAAGCTCCCAAAAAACGAACCATCTGCTGCTAACCCCCGACACGTTTGTGCGCGCACCTCTGCCGGGAATGAAGGCTTGTGCGGGCATCGTGCACGCCAGCCCTGCATCAGGCGCCAGATTTACGCAATACACAGCCGAGTTTGAATCTGGCGGCGAATTGGGCGGCACCTCCGCGCAGCGCTTTCTGTTTGTTATGGAGGGCAGCGTGAAGGTGGAGACCGGCCGAAAATCGAACCAACTTCGGGCAGGAGGCTATGCTTTTTTCCCGGAAGGATTGCAGCATCGGGTCATTGCGGCAAAGGCAAGCCGTGCCGCCGTCGTCGAGAAACCGTACCAATCTCTGGATCAAGTCGAGCCGCCAAGACTAATCATTTCCACCGAAGACGCAGTCTCGCCGCATCCACTCGACGATGATCCCGGCCTGCAGGTCAAGTGTCTGCTGCCCGATGACCCCAGTTTCGACTTCGCGGTGAACACCATGGTCTACCAGCCGGGCGCCGCGTTGAGCATGGTCGAAATGCATGTGATGGAACATGGACTCGTCATGCTCGAAGGCGGGGGAATTTATCGCCTGGGCGATTCGTGGTATCCGGTCACCGCGGGAGACTTCATCTGGATGGCGCCCTGGTGCCCGCAGTGGTTCGGAGCGATTGGCAGAGTGCCGGCAAAATATCTCATCTATAAGGACTGGAACCGGCATCCACTGGCTGGCTGGCAAACATGAGTTTCACCATCGACCGCGATCGCTTGCTTTCTCAGATCGAGGAACTAGCTTTGTTTTCTGACGCAGAAGCCCCGGCAGTGACGCGTATTGTTTTCACCCCGACGGATCTGGAGGCTCGTACCTGGCTGAAAGCGCATTGTGAGGAAGCTGGATTACGAGTGCGCCACGATGCCATCGGAAATACGTTCGCTCGCTGGGAGGGTTCCGATCCGTCGGCGCCGGCGGTGGGCACGGGATCGCATATCGACGCCATTCCAAACGCGGGGAGATACGATGGCGTGGTGGGAGTTCTCGGCGGTCTGGAGGCGATCCGGGGATTGCAGAATAGCGGCTTTCGCCCACGGCACCCTATCGAGTTGCTGGTTTTTACGGCGGAAGAACCCACGCGCTTCGGCATCGGTTGCCTCGGAAGCAGGCTGCTGGCTGGCACTCTCTCCGCGGGAGCAGCAAAGAAACTAACGGACAGCGAAGACGCGACCGTCGACGAGGTGCGGCGCAAGGCCGGCTTCGCAGGAGAACTTGAACAGGTAAAGTTGCCGGACGGCTACTACAAGGCGTTTGTGGAATTGCACATCGAGCAAGGCCCGCTGCTCGAGCGCCAGTGCGTGCCATTTGGCATTGTCACCAAAATTGCCGCCCCAGCGAGTCTGAGCGTGACCATCGAGGGTTCGGGCGGGCATGCCGGTGGTGTCTTAATGCCCGATCGCGCGGATGCGCTCTGCGCGGCCGCCGAGTTGATTCTGGCCATTGAGAACGCCGCCCGCAGCAGCGGTGCGATTGACACCGTGGCAACCGTCGGCATCTGCGAGGTTTTCCCCGGGGCGGTAAACAGCATTCCCAGCCGCGTGCGCCTGAGCGTGGACATCCGGGATACCGATCTGCAGCGACGGAATGCCGTCATGCAAACAGTCGACACCACCAGTCGTGCGCTTTCGGAGAAACGTGGAGTCTCGGTTCACGGCCGGTTGCTCAACGCGGACGATCCGGCCAACTGTGCTCCGGCCATCATCGAAGCGCTGTCGCAATCGTGCCGCAAGCACCAATTGAATTTTCTTCCTATGGTCAGCCGTGCCTACCATGACTCGCTTTTCATGGCGCGCATCGCTCCGGTGGCCATGTTGTTCATTCCTTGCCGTAACGGATATAGTCATCGGCCCGACGAGTATGCGGCTCCGGAAGATATTGTGCGCGGAACGCTTATTCTCGCCGAGACCCTCGCAGCTCTATCCGAATAAACCGTCCGGCGGTTTCAGAGAGATGCCTTGTCGGTCTGCCGAATCCGGGCATAACCCGGTTTGATCGCGGAATAGATGAAATCGCAGCGGGCCTTGTAGGGCAGAAAGGCACTTTTCATGGCGTTGATGGTGATCTTCTCAAAGTCTTCCAGAGTCAGGTTGAAAGCATCCGCGGCAGCGGCAAACTCCTGGCTCATGGAAGTCTGGCTCATCAGGCGGTTGTCCGTGTTCAGGGTGACGCGAAATTTCTCCTGATAGAAAATCCGGAAGGGGTGCTCTGCCACGCTGGGAGTAGCGCCGGTATGCACGTTGCTCAGCAGGCAAAGTTCCAGGGGAATGCGCTTGTCGAGAACATACTGGGCCAGATCGCCCAACTTCACCGCTTTACCGTCCACCACGGTAATATCGTCGATCAGACGCGTACCGTGTCCAATGCGGTGCGCGCCGCAATACTGGATCGCCTGCCAGATCGACTCTTTTCCGTAACCTTCCCCGGCGTGAATCGTAATGTTGAAGTTCTCGCGCTGGATGTAATGAAACGCATCCACGTGTTTCTTGGGTGGGTAGCCTCCCTCTTCACCTGCCAGGTCGAAGCCGACCACGCCACGCGCGCGAAAATCGACGGCCAGCTCCGCCATCTCCAGCGAAGTATTCATGTTGCGCATCGCGCAAATAATCAATCCCGAGGCAATTCCAAAATCTTTTCTCCCTCGCTCTAAGCCTTTCAACACAGCAGCCACCACTTGCTGATGGGTCAGGCCCTTTTGCGTGTGAAAAATCGGCGCAAAGCGGGTCTCGAAATAAACCACGCCATCGCGGCTGAGATCCTCGGCTTGCTCGTAGGCCACACGCTGCAAGGCTTCTTCGGTCTGCATGACTGCTATGGTATGAGTGAAGCCCTCCAGATACTTCGCCAGGCTTCCCTGATTGGCGCCTCGAAAAAACCATTGCGCAAGCGCCTGCACATCTTCGGTGGGAAGCCCAGTGTACCTCGCATCCCTGGCCAACTCTATGAGGGTTTGCGGACGCGGCACGCCATCCAAGTGTTCGTGCAGGAGAACTTTGGGGAGGCTTCGCAAAATTTCCTGGTCCAATTTCATCGGAATACGGTTCTCCGTTGCGGTATTTTAAGAGTACACCAACGCCCGCGCTCCATTCTCTTCCGGAATGGGTGTTGTACAATCCCACTCCAACCTGAATCGAAGCAATCTTTCTGAGGAAGGATTTGCGCTGCATGGAGCGAACCGCACCAAACTCTGTCTCAAGCGCGGACTACGGTTTGCGGCGCGAGATTCTCTCTCCCATGGAGACTCTGGCTCAGTCGGTCTCCACGATGGCTCCTACAACCACGCCGGCGGCTACCATTCCTCTGGTTTGCGCTCTCGCCGGAAACGGTACCTGGCTCGCTTACGTGCTGGCGACCTCGGCCGTACTGCTGGTTGCCTTGTGCATCGCCCGCTACGCTCGCCATTCCGCCTCGCCCGGCTCGCTTTACAACTACGTATCGATCACGCTGCCGCCGTGGCTTAGCGCAACCGTGGCCTGGAGCCTCTTGCTGGCTTACGTTGCCACTGGATCGAGTGTCATTGGCGGCTTCTATCATTACGCAAACCTGTTGTTGCTCGATGCTACCGGGCACGTCTTTTCCGCGGTTCTGCTGGCTGCTCTCGTCACCGTGGTTTCCATATGGATCGCCTATCGTGACGTGAAGATTTCGGCGCGGCTGATGCTCTGGATTGAAGCGGCGTCGGTGACCGTCATCGTCGTCGTGGTGACGCTCGTGCTGGTGCGCCATGGCTGGCATTGGGACTGGGAACAACTGCATCTTCGCGGAATGACGGGAAGCGGCCTGCGCTTGGGGTTGGTGCTGGCCCTATTCAGTTTCGTAGGTTTCGAGAGCGCGACCACGCTGGGTTCGGAAGCGCGCAACCCGTTGAAGACGATTCCTCGCGCCGTCATCCAAAGCGCGATTCTGGCCGGCGCCTTCTTCACGGTCTGTGCGTATGCCGAGGTGTTGGGCTTTCATACCGTGGGACAGGACTTGGGCGCCAGCCCGGCTCCCATGCATATACTCGCCCAGGTCGGCGGTATCCCGATTCTGGGGTTGCTCATCGATATCGGGGCGCTGGTGAGCCTGTTCGCCGGGACTCTGGCATGCATAACGGCAGCCGCGCGGGTGCTGCTGCTCATGGCTCACAATGGACTCGCCCACGGGTCTCTGCGCAACACCCACGCCCGCAATCAAACTCCCAGCCGGGCGGTGGTCATTACCGGCGTTGCCGCGCTGCTTCCCGTGGCAATCCTTGCCGCTCGCGGCGCCAGCGGCCTGGATGTTTACGGCTGGCTGGGCTCGCTGGCCACCTACGGCTTCATTGTGGCCTATGCATTGGTTTGTATCGCCCTGCCTCGCTACTTGCGCGATCACGGAGTTTTTCGCGGCGGAGCCCAGATTGTCCCCTGGCTGGGCGGCGCGGCGATGCTGCTGGCGCTCGTCGGCAATTTCTACCCTGTTCCTGAAGGACCCTACGGCAAGCTGCCCTACATCTATGCGGGCTACCTGGCGGCAGGATTGCTATGGTTCGTGCTCCGCCAGCGTACCAAGGATGCGGCTTTGGCGGAGAACTAAGGCCGCGCGATAAAATTATCTAATCGCTGCCAAAGAAATTTTCACTGAACTGGACGCTTTCCTTTCTCCCGCGAAGCGCGTAAATTCGGTCAGTCATTTCAGCGGTTATTCGATCGAGCCACTGTTCCGCAGATAGCCCGTGATCGAACTGATCTTGGAGGTCTGCATAGGACCTTCGCGAGGTTGACTGATGCTTCGGAGAATCGGACTCGTCGTCCTGCTCGCAGTTTCGTTCCTGTGGATTTCAACTTCGCTGGCACCACGCGCCCGGGCCCAGCAGACGCTCGGTGGCATTACGGGCACCGTTACGGACAAGACCGGCAGCGTTTTGCCCGACGCGCTGGTGACGGTTGTGGCTGACGAGACAAAGCTCACGCGTGCGCAGAAAACCAACTCTAATGGCAGTTACGATGTCGTGGATCTGCCCATCGGCACTTACACGGTGACCTTCACCCATGAAGGCTTCCAGACACAGAAGGTGCCTTCGATTACGGTGCAGGCGGATCGCACTGCGACGCTCAATGTGTCGATGCCCGTCGGCGAGGTCGGAACCGTGGTCGAGGTAGAAGCGGAACCGCTGCTGAATGCGGTCGACACCACCAACGGGTACATCCTGGATGAGAAACAGATTCAGTCGTTGCCCTTGCCAACGGGCAGTTTTACCGGGCTGGCGATTCTTTCTCCCGGCGTCAGTGCCGAGCTGCCAGGCGGCACCGGCGCCAACAGCGGCTTAGGCAACCAGCCGATCTGGGCGAATGGTCAGCGCGACACCAGCAACAGCTTCCTGCTTAACGGTGTCGATGCCAGCAATCTGTTTAACGGCAAAAGCACCAGCCAGGTAGCCTCCTCCCGCATCGTCAACAATACTGGTGTGGCGGGAGTCGCCAGTACCAACGCAGCCCCTGTCCAGAGCACCGCCTCTGTCTATTTGGCGATAGGTCAGGCTTTGCCGACTCCGGCTCCCGAATCGGTGCAGGAGCTTCGGGTGAACACGTCCATGTATGACGCCCAACAGGGCTCAACCAGTGGTGCGCATATTGACATGAGCACGTCGTCAGGGACGAATGCGATTCACGGCCAAGCTTATCTGCATCACGGAACCGACTGGCTGAACGCCGCGCCGTACTTCAACAAACAGGATCCCAATATCCCCGCCAACGAGAAAGTCCCGCAGTTGCATCGTGAGGTTCTGGGAGGAAGCGTAGGCGGACCGCTCATTAAAGACAGGTTGTTCGGCTTTATCAGCTACCAGCACCTGCATGATTCCGATCAGGACATCGGCATCTCGCGGCTGATGGTGCCGATCGATTTCAACCCATCGTATCTCCAGGCTAATTGTGGCACCAGCAACCGCCAAAGCCCGCTATTCGCTTCCTGCCTGACCGCACTTGCCAACAATGATTTCGGAGCAGGTATGACGGCCAGCCAGGTAAGCCCGGTCGCGCTTGCTCTCTTTCGATACCAGCTGCCTAATGGGCAATATCTGATTCCCTGGAGCGACGGCGTGATTCCGACGCCGAGTTTCACGGAAGACGCCGTCGTCCCGGGCACTGCCCTGTTCACCGCGGATCAGGCAGTAGCGAATCTCGATTGGAACAAGAGTCCCAGGGATACGCTGTCGGCCAAGTACTACTATCAGCACGATCCCACCCTCGCTCCCTACGCCTTCTCCAACGTGGCCGGCTTTAATCAACACCTCGATGCCGGCAGCCAGGTGGCATCGCTCACTAATACGCAAACCCTCAAACCCAATCTGAGTGTGGTGGAAGTTGTCGGCATTCTTCGCGAAAAGGTTTATAGCACGATCGCTCAGCCTTTTACGCCTCAACAACTGGGCATTAACACTTTCGGCTCGAGCTATTTTCCCGGCATCAGCATCGTCAATATT
>Ga0335073_10005587_pt1 | contig 17646 bp, 13 predicted proteins | sample Lox_Sample_22_FD_207093 | JGI IMG/M metagenome (GOLD analysis project Ga0335073, IMG submission 207093) | Soil microbial communities from Loxahatchee National Wildlife Refuge, Florida, United States - Lox_Sample_2.2 | ecosystem: Environmental > Terrestrial > Soil > Wetlands | place: USA...
TCGAGAAAGGGATCGAGCGTTCCCACCGAGAAGAGCGCCGGGGGCATGCTCGAGAGCTGTGCATAAAGCGCGGACATGTCCGGATTGCGCCGCTGCGATACATCGGGCGCGTAGGCGTTGGAGCACTGCTCGATGTCGGCGGTCCCGATCAGGAAGCGCTGCGCGCCGATCCACTTCTGCGATGGCGTCATCGAGGTGTCGTAGTTGCCGTAGCTCAGGTTCGCCGCATGAAAGCCGGTGAAGCCGTGCTTGTCTCGCAGACGCACGAGCACCGGGACTGCGAGCGTTGCCCCGGCCGACTCGCCGCCGATCGCGAGCGCTGCCGCGCCGAACTCTGCCTTGACGTTCCTCGCGAGCCAGAGCGCCGCGGCCTCGCAGTCGTCCCAGGCGGCCGGGTAGGGGTGTGCGGGCGCCAGGCGGTACTCGACGCTCACTGCCGCAAGCCCGGTCGCATCGGCAATGCGCTCGAGCATCGCATCGTCCTGATCGGCGCTCCCGAACACCAGGCCGCCCCCGTGAAGGTGCAAGTAGGCGCCTCTGGGCGCGCCGCTTGACGGAGGAACGATCCGCACCTCGACCTCTCGGCCGCCGGCGGCCGGGACTTTGCGCACGCGAGCACGGCCGGACTTGGGCGCGGGCGGGAATGGGCTCGGCGCGGAGTCGTCGCGGCCGCGCGCGGACGGGCCGGGGATCTGCGCCATCCGCTCGAGGAAGGCCTCGTTGAAGGCATGCACCTCGGGCGAGATGGCCTCGGGGCGGAACAGAGCGGGATCGAGCGCATTTTGCGTCATATGGTGGCGGGTGCTCCGGCCCAGCTCTTCATCTCATTGAGACATTGGCTCGCGAACAGCCGGATGGAGCGCATGCACTCCTCGTGCGGCATGCCACCGGTGTATAGATGCGGGAACATGCCCTGCGGCTGCCGGCGGCGCCGCACATCCTCAAGCTGCTCGAGGATCTCGCGCGGACTACCGGCAATCGAGCTCTTGTGCGCATTGTCGATCGCCGCCTGTGCCTGCTCGGGCGTCATGCGCAGCGCGCTGTAGCTTTCGTAGCCCTTGATGGTTCCGTGATGCTCGGAGGTCATCTCGTAGTTCTTCACCGCCGCGGCGAAGGTTTTCGCGGTGTAAATGCGCGCAAGCTCGCGGGCGCGATCGCCACTCTCATCGACGAACACGAGATTCGAGACGAACGGGGCGACCGGCTCCTCACCGGGATGCGCCTCTTGCCAGGCCTTGAGCCACGCATCGGAAGCCTCATCACCGACCACCCGTCCGAGAGTTGACGACGACTGAGCGTGCCCTGCGACCATCGGCTGGCCGAGGTACAGGCGACCCAGGCCCAGCTGGGCGGCCGAGACCATCGAGGCGGGTGAGCCGGCCGCGCAGAAGGCGCGGCCCTTGAGGGAGCGAAGCGGCCGCGGACGAATCTCGCGCCGCGGCTGCTTGAAGAGCTCCCCACCCTCGATCACCCCGGTCTCCATCGCACGCATGATGAGCGTCACGCTCTGGTCAAAGCGCTCGCGCGCCTGGCTCTGATCGACGCGCATGCCCTCGTATTCCATGCGCGAGAGCCCTCGGCCGAAGCCGATCAGCGCACGTCCGCCCGAGACATGATCGAGCAGCACGATCTCCTCGCACAGTCGCACCGGATCGTGCCAGGGCACCACGATGACCTGGGTTCCCAGGCGCACGCGTGGATGGCGCCCCGCGAGGTGCGCGAGGTACATGAGCGGATTCGGACTGACCGAGTAGTCGCTGAAGTGGTGCTCGGTGATCCAGATCGACTCGAAGCCGAGCTCCGCGGCCAGCTCGAGCTGAGTCAGCTCCTCGCGGATGAACTGGCGATCATCGATCCTCGAATGATTCGCGAAGCCGCTCGCAATGCCTACGTGCATGGATATGGCCCTGGGTGGCTCGACATCGTTCCTCACGGGCCGCGGGAGTGCACGCGGGCCGTGGAGGAGCGATTATCCTCCCAATCCAGCGCGTTTACCGAGCATTCGTCGTCGAGCTCGAGCGAGTGCGCAGGGCATCGGCGGCAGATTGCGGGCGGGGGGCCTGCAGCCGTAAAGTCACCCTTCCAATCGACGTAACCTCCACGGGCAATGCTCCGATGGCAGCAGGTTTGAGCAGCGCGCGGCTCGCGCATCTGACGCAAGTGATCGGCGGTGACGTCGAGGCCGGCCGCTATCACGGCGCAGTCATTCTGATTGCGCGCCAGGGGCGGGTCGCGCTCCACGAGGCGGTTGGTCGTGTGTCCCGGGACCCGACCCCCATCCGCAAGGATCATGTGTTCAGCATCTTCTCCGTCACCAAGGCGTTCACCAACGCGCTCGTGTTTCGATGCATTGAACGGGGCGATTTCGCGCTCACGACACGCATCTCGCAGCTCATCCCGGAATTCGCCGGCGGCGTGCGCGAGGCCATCACGGTGAAGGATCTGCTCACCCACTGCTCGGGGCTGCCCTCGGTCTTCGTGCCCGCTCCGGGGATGTACATCGACCGCCTCGGAGAGGTCGTCGCGGCAATATGCGCTCATGTGCATGCCGAGGGCCCGCCGGGCGGGGCAGTCTCGTACGCGCCAATGGCGGCGCACGCGCTGCTCGGAGAGGCGGTACGCCGGTGTGATGCACGCGGTCGCAGCTTCCGCGCGATCGCGCAGGAGGAGATCTTCGGTCCGCTCGGCATGCTCGATACAGCCATCGGGGTACGCGCAGACTTGCGCGCCCGGCACATCGTGCCGGACTTCCTCCCCACCGGACCTCCCATGCAGCATCTGGGGCACAGCAACCTGGGAGAGAACGGCGCCTTCGTGGAGGAGGAGGCCGAGATGCCGTGGGTCGGGGCGGTTGCGACGGTTGCCGATCTGTTCCGGTTTGCGGAGATGCTTCGCCGCGGCGGCGAGCTCGACTCGGTCCGCTTGCTGTCGCCCGCGATCCTCGATCTGGCCACGCGCAACTGGACCGGTGAGAAGCCGAACGAGCTCTACGTACAGCTGGTCTCGCGCAAGGGCTGGCGCCCCTATCCCGCGTACATCGGCCTCGGATTCTTTCTCCGGGGCGAGGCCATCTGCCCGCACCAGTTCGGAACGCTGGCCTCGCCGCGAACGTTTGGCAATACCGGCTATGGCAGCGCGATCTTCTGGGTCGACCCGGCGCGGGAGATGACTTTCGTGTGTCTCACCGCCGGTGTCATGGATGAGGCAGACAACATCGAGCGCTTCCAGCGCCTCTCCGACATCGCGCTCTCGGCCGCCGACTGAGCTGGCGCTGTCTTACTTCCCGTCCACGCTCAGCGCCAAGAGGACGTTGCCGCCGCGCCCGAGGAACTGGCCGTAGCCCGAGTTCACATAGACAACGCCGTCGGCCACGACGGGACCCCCTGCATCGAGAGAGCCACCCGCGGCAGATTCGGCGTTGACGGCCGGTACGTGCGAAGCGGTGTCGAAGTCCCACACGATTCTGCCCGTGTGAGCGTCGTAGCCGCGCAGATGACCGTCCTGCGATCCGGAGAAGACGATGCCGTCGATGGCGGTGATGGCTTGAGACTGTGCGGACCGACAATCGTCCGAGCCCCAGGAGCAGCTCGCGTGCGGGGCAGGCGTCCACCACAGGCGCTTGCCGTTGGCTGCGTCGATCGCGCCGAGGCCTGCTCGCGCCCGTTCCGAAGGATGGCTCGGCATCGAATCGGAGATCGGAACAAAGACCGTGCTCCCGATGGCGGCCATGCCCCACTCGATGCCGCCGAACACCCCGCCACCTCCGACTTGCGTCTTCCAGAGCACCGCACCGCTCGCCGCTGGGTCGAGGCCATAGACGGCGCCGGATTTCTGCCCCGCGACCAGCACCTCGTGCCCGGATGGCAGCTTCACCAGAATGGTCGAGGCGGCAAAGTCGGCATCATCCCCGGACGGCTTGGGGCAGGGTCCGCCGAAGCTGCACCCGGCGGCCCAGTGGTCGTGGCTGAGGAGCTGCCGCGCCCAGCGCATCCTGCCCGTGGTCAGGGAGAGAGCCAGCACCGCATCGGTCGTCGAGGCATCGATGTCGGTGTAGTCGTTACCCGTTCCGATATATAACAGCCCGCGGACCGCATCTATGGTTGGCGCATTCCACACCGAAGCGCCCGCTGGACCGAACAGACCCGTGGGATCGCCCTGCCGTCGATAGGGTCTCGGAGCTTGAGCGATCGTGCGCCGCTTCCACAGCACGCGCCCGCTGATGGCATCGAGTGCCACCACGCTGCCTCGAAAGGTGCAGCACGCATAGGCTTGCTGGGCGGCGGCCCCTTCCTCGAATGAGGAGACCGGGACGAGCAGCCGCTCCCCGACCAGAACGGGCGTGCCGGTCACGCGAGCCATGGGATGCGCATCCACACGGGCCCGCCACAGCTCCACGCCCGTGTCGGCGTCCACCGCGTGCACGACCGCGGCGATGTCACCGAAGTACGCAATCGCACCGTGCACACCGTGCCCGGGACCCACCGAGATCGCGGTGCGCACAGGGATGCCGACTTCCCGGCTCCAGACCGTGCAGCCGGTGCGGGCATCAAGCGCGTAGACCTGGCCCGTCGTGCTCGCTGCGAACAGCCGCTCACCAACCACGGTGGGTTGCCCCCAGGTGGTCGTGCCGGGATAGGCGAACGCCCATTTGAGCTTCAAACGCGAAACCTCGCCGGCGGAAAGTCCGGAATCCGGCTGAAAGCGGCTGTTGACGAGATCTCGTCCCCAGCCGTTCCATACGGATCCTGACAGGCTGACGGCAGGGATGGCCGTGCGGCACGGATCGGGATGCAATGGCGCCGCCCGTGCAGCAGTCCCGGCGGTGAGGAAGCCGGCAATCGCGTTGACCTGCTCCGGCGAAAGTCCGGCCGCCTGCGGCCGCATGGGGCCCCACTCGAGCGCCATCACGATGTTGGTCGCAGCGCGAAAAGACAGAGCCTCGCGCGAGGGAACGTGGCCTTGCGCGTGATCGTGGCACTGAGCACAGCGCTCGCGATAGAGCGCCGCTCCATCCGGAGCCGGCGCGCTCTCGCTGCGCACGGGACGCAGCCCGAGACTCGCGGTGGCGACCGCCGTCACGGCGATCATCGAGAGCGCCCCGGCGGCGCTGCTGCGCACGCTCAAGCCGCTCCACGCAGGATGCGCTCGGTCTCGGCGCGCGTGGATGCAGGACCCGTATTGCGAGCGACGAGCCCGGCGACCGGTGAGACTTTGCTGAAGGGCTCGGGATCCCCGGCCCGCAATTGCAAGCCGAAGAGCGTGTGCATGCCGCTGTGACGGCCGAGGCCCCCGTAGAGATCGAAGCCTCGATCGAGCCAGTCGCGCAGGGGATCGTCCTCGGTGAGCGGCGGAGTGGTGGCCACGGAGGCCGTCCACAGAAAGACGGCAAGCGCCCGGTAGTCCGCGTAGTTGGGCTTGCTGCCGCCGAGCCAAGGGCTGCTCTTGAGGAGCTGGCGCAAGGGCTCGAGCGTCGGCGGCACGAGGGGCAGTCGATCTTCGCGACCGGCCTGGACCTCCTCGAGCTTGTGCCCACCGAGCATGGTCTCCCGGGTGCGGGTGACGTAGTCGTGATCCTGGGGGAGCGACAGATCGCGGTAATCTTTGATGTAGCACCGGAACCATGGACTGATTGCGGTGCTCCACAGCCATCCCTCGACGAAGCGCGTGAGCACCCTCATGCCTTCGCCTTCGAGCAGCCGGGGTCGCTCGGGATACTTCTCATCGAGATACTCGGCGATCAGCCAGCTGTCGAGCACCCAGTGGCCGTCGTCGACGATCACCGGAAGCCGCTCGGAGCGTCCGCCGGTGCGCTCCATGATGCCGGTGAAGCCGCCCGGGACGATCTCGATGTCGAATCCCTTGTGCTTCACGGCGTACTTGGTGGCCCAGACGAAAGGGCTGATCGTGCACCCGGATGCGAGCTGCAGATCATAGAGTGTGATGGTGTTGTTCTTCGCCATGGAGCGTCTCCGGTTCGGGCAGGCGGCACGCGCCCCGCGCTGCATCGGGGGCGACTGTGGGTGTATAAGGAACCCTGTCACGAAATGCAAGCGCTCGGCGGTGGGACCCGCAGCCCCGCTCGAGTGAGGGATCACGGCGAAACTGCTATATTGGATCGCCGCCGAGTTCATCCAAAATCGCAATCGCGCCCGGAGAATCGTCGTGAGCAGCCAAGTCAAGACGAAGGGATTCCCGCTGCCGAGCTCGCTCAAGGTCGTCCCAGGCACCGAGCGGGCGCAGGCCGCCTATCCGTACTTCATCCAGTTCACGCCCGCGGATGACGAGCGGTTCTGGTTCTACAACTCGATGCATTTTCCAGAGCCCATGTCGGCCTTCGACATGGTCACGGCCGAGGCGGCCTACTGCGCGCTCGGGTCGGCCAACACCCGCGTGCATTGCCTTCCGACGACTCTCGGCATCGATCACCGCATCATCAATGGACGCGTGTACATCGGCGGCAACGCCGTCACCGACCCCGCTGAGATCGCCCGCCGCACGCAGGAGTTCCAGAAGCGCGCCTTCTACTATTACGAGCACTGGGAGCGCCTGTACGCGCAGTGGCGTCAGAAGATGCTGGCGCTCATTCGCGAGGCACAGGCGCTGCCGAAGCTCGAGCTACCCGAGTTCGAGCCTCTCGAGCACGTGCACGCCGGCCGCGGGATCGCCTCGAATCACTATCTCCTCGACGTTTATCACAAGACGCTCGAGGGGTACTTCCGCATGTGGCATCACCATTTCGAGTTCCTGCTGCTCGGGTATGGCGCCTATCTCACCTTCTTTGCGTTCTGCAAGAAAGCCTTTCCGGAGATCAGCGACCAGACCGTAGCCCGCATGGTCGCCGGGATCGAGGCGGAGATCTTTCGTCCGGACGAGGAAGTTCGGCGCCTCGCGCGGTGCGCGGTCGAGCTCGGGGTGGATGCGATGTTTCGCGACGACCTCCCTGCCGCAGCGGTGATCGCGTCCTTGGAGAAAGCCGGCACTCCCGGGCGCGAATGGTTGAAGGAGCTCGAGATCTCACGCGACCCGTGGTTCAACGTGAACGTGGGCGACGGCTTCTATCACTATCACCGCTCCTGGAACGATGACCTCTCGATGCCCTTCGCCGCCTTGCCCGGCTACATCAGCCGCGTGAAGGCGGGAGAGTCGCTCGAGCGGGAATACGAGAAGCTCCAGAGCGAGCGTCAGCAGCTCATCGCGGACTACCGCGATCTGCTGGGCTCGGATGAGGAGCGCGCCGCGTACGATCAGATGATCACGCTTGCGCACCGGGTGTTCCCCTACGTCGAGGGACACAAGTTCTACTGCGAGCACTGGTACACGAATCTGTTCTTCAACAAGATTCGCGAATTCGGGACGCTGCTCGCAGCGCACGAGTTCTTCCCCAAGGCCGAGGATGTTTTTCAGCTGAACCACTACGAGCTCGAATCGGCCATCATCGACCTGATGTCATCGTGGTCCAACGGCTCCCCTGCGCGAGGGCCGCAGCACTGGCCGCAGATCGTCGCCGAGCGGCGTGCGGCGATCGCCGAATGGGCCAAGCAGCCCACGCCTCCGGCGCTGGGGCCGGTGCCCGATGTGATCGACGATCCGGCGATCGTGATGCTCTGGGGCATCACGCGTGAGAATCTCGACACCTGGCTGGCCGCCGGAACCGGGGCTTCGAGCAACGAGATCCGGGGATTTGCCGCCTCGAATGGTGTCGTCGAGGGGCCTGCGCGCGTGATCAAATCCGTCGAGGAGATCTCGCGCTTGCAAAAAGGTGACATTCTCGTCTGTCAGATCACCAATCCGACGTGGGCACCGCTCTTCCAGAAGATCTCTGCGGCGGTCTCCGATATCGGCGGCTCGATGAGCCACATGGCGATCGTGGCCCGCGAGTTCGGCCTGCCGGCCGTCGTTGGAACGGGCACGGCGACCACCCGGATCAAGGATGGGCAGCGCATTCGCGTCGACGGCGGCCGCGGCGTGGTCACCCTCCTGCAATAGAGATCGCAGGTGCCGCTCACCGCGAAGGACGTAGCCGAGATCACGCGGCTTCTGGAGGAATCGAGCTTCGACGAGTTGTACCTCGAGCTCGATGGGATGAAGCTCTCCCTGCGGCGCGGCTCCGCTGCACCCGACACCGCAGTCGCGCACGCTCCTGCGCAACCATCTGCGTCGCCCGCGCCGGCGGCCCCCTCGCCGGTCACGCAGCGGCCGCACGCGGTTGCGATCGGCGATCCCGATGTCGCGGACGTGCCTGCTCCTCTGCTCGGCACGTTCTACCGTGCGCCCAAACCGGGTGCCGCACCGTTCGTCGAGGTGGATTCGGTGGTCGAGGAGGACACGATCATTGGCATCATCGAGGTGATGAAGCTGATGAACACCGTGCGCGCCGGTGCCAAAGGCCGGGTGACCGAGATCCTGGCGCGCGATGGCGTGCTGGTCGAATACGGCGAGACGCTTCTCAGGATCAGCAAGACGGGCTGAGCGTGACACCCCTGCGACGCATTCTCATCGCGAACCGCGGGGAGATCGCGATGCGGATCATCAGGACCTGCAGAGCGCTGGGCATCGAGACCGTCCTTGCGGTATCCGAAGCCGACCGCGAGTCGATGCCGGCGCGAGCTGCTGACCGAGCCGTGTGCATCGGCCCCGCGCGCGCGCTCGACAGCTATCTCAGAACCGAGACGATCGTTCACGCGGCCCTCGGCACGCAATCACAAGCGATCCACCCGGGGTATGGCTTTCTTTCGGAGCGTTCGGCACTTGCGCGCCTGTGCGAGGAGCAGGGCGTGATCTTCATCGGGCCCACGGCGGCGCAGATCGAGGCGGTCGGAGACAAGCTGCGTGCGCGCGCCGAGGCCCAAAGGGCAGGGGTGCCCGTTGTCCCTGGAGGAGCCGTGACGTCGCCCACCGAGGCCGACTCGCTGGCACGCCAGATCGGTGTGCCGCTGCTGGTCAAGGCCGTCGGCGGGGGAGGCGGGCGCGGCATGAAGCGAGTGGACCGGCTCGAGGATCTGCCGCACGCGCTGGAGCTTGCCTCCGCCGAGGCGGGCGCCGCCTTCGGCGATGCGCGCGTTTATCTCGAGCACTTCGTCACGCGCGGGCGGCATATCGAGGTGCAGGTGCTCGGCGATGGGACCGGGCACGTGATCCACCTCGGGGAGCGGGACTGCTCGGTCCAGCGCCGCTATCAGAAGCTCATCGAGGAGACTCCGGCACCCGGGCTCACGCAGAGCTTGCGCGAGCGGATCCAGCAAGCGGGCGCGCGTTTCGCGCACTGCCTTGCCTATCGTGGTGCGGGAACCGTGGAGTTCCTGGTGGATGTGGGGCGGGACGCATTCTTCTTCCTCGAGATGAACGCTCGGATTCAGGTGGAGCACCCGGTGACCGAGGCTGTGACGGGCGTGGACCTCATCGCCGAGCAGCTCGCGATCGCCACCGGGCAGGGGCTGCGCCTGAGCCAGGCCGACGTGCACCCGCGCGGCTGCGCGATCGAGTGCCGAGTCAATGCGGAGGATCCCGCGAGGGACTTCCAGCCAAGTCCGGGCCGAGTGAGCGAGGTTGCCTGGCCGAGCGGAGCCGGCATCCGAGTGGATACGTACATCGGCAGCGGCTCGGTCGTTCCGCCGTTCTACGACTCGCTCATGGCGAAGATCATCGCGCACGCACCCGATCGCGCTTCTGCTCTGCAGCGTTTGCGCGCGGGGATCGGCTCCACCCGCGTTGCGGGCGTTGCGAGCAACTTGCCCTTTCACGCTCGGGTCCTCGATGATGCGGAGTTCCAGGCGGGTGGTGTGGACACAGGCTTCGTGGCGCGCTTGCTCGAGCGTGGTCGTGGCGCCTTGGACCCGCCGCGCGATCCTTGATCTCTCCGACCTCGTTTTCAAGGTGGAGCACTCGATATGGCCGATGTTCAGATTGTGGAAACCTCGCTGCGCGATGGCAATCAATGCCTGTGGGCCGCGCTCGGCATCGATACTGCCAGGACGCTGACGATCGCCCCGGTCATGGACCGCGTGGGTTACAAGGCGATCGACTTCACCACCTCCACCCACATGGGTGTGGCGGTGCGGTACAAACAGGAGGATCCGTGGGAGCGCATTCGACTGATGGCAGCCGCAACGCCCCGCACACCCCTGCAGTTCATGTCCACGGGCTTTCGCTTCATCTCGTGGGAGACGGCAAGTCCAGAGTTCATGGCCCTGGCGTTCCGGACGCTCGCGCGCAACGGTATCCGGCGCTTCTGCCTGGCGGATCCCATGAACGATGCCGACTCGAATGTCGCCTGCGCCCGAATGGTGAAGCAGGGCGGCGGCGAGTTCGTCATTGCAGCGCTGGTGTTCACCCTCAGCCCGATCCACGACGATGCGCATTATGCCGAGCGTGCGCGCAAGCTCGCCGCATCGCCCGACATCGACGCGCTGTACATCAAGGACCCGGGCGGACTGCTCTCGCCGCAGCGTGCCGCGAAGCTCATTCCGGCAATCAGGGCGCAGATCGGCAGCAAGCCTCTGGAGCTGCATTCTCACTGCACCATCGGACTTGCCGAGCATACCTACATGGACGCGCCGGCATACGGGGTCAGCGCGCTTCAATGCGCATCCGGCGCGGCCGCCGATGGAAACTCGAATCCCTCGGCCGAGCGCATCATTGCGAACCTGCGCGCGCTCGGGCACACGGTGAGCCTCGATGGCGATGCCATGCAGGAGGTGGCCGACTACTTCACTCATCTGGCCCAGGCGGAAGACCTGCCGGTAGGCACGCCACAGGGCTTTGATGCCGCCTACCTTCATCATCAGCTGCCCGGTGGCACGATCGGCACGATGCGGCGCCACCTCGCCGAGGCGCGGCTATCGCAGCTCGAGGGGGCGGTGATCGAGGAGCTGGGTCGTGTGCGCGAGGAGCTCGGTTGGCCGATCGTGATGACACCCTTCGCGCAGATGGTCATCACCCAGGCCGTGATGAACGTGACGGGACGCGGGCGCTACACCGTCATCCCGGATGAGGTCATCCGCTACGCGATCGGGCGATTCGGCAAGCCCAACGTGCCGATCGCACCGGAGGTGATGAATCGTATCGAGGCACTGCCTCGAACGCGTGAGCTCCGCGCCGAAGCGCCCATGGCGCCGGTCGCGCAGCTGCGCGAGCGGTTGGGCCCGAAGCTCTCGGACGAGGAACTGCTCCTCAGAGCGACGATGCCCCCAGGACAGGTGGATGCGATGCTGAGGGCCGGACCGGCTGCCCGGCACTACGACCCCGCTGCAAAGCCGCTCATCAGCCTCGTGCGAGCTCTCACCGCGCGCAAGGACCTCACGGAGGTTTGCATCGAGAAGCCCGGGTTTCAACTGAAGCTGCGTCGTGCCGCCCCGAGCGTTGCCCGCACGCCGGCCGTATAGGGAGGCACGATGAAGCATTTTGCTGAGCGGGTGGCGTTCATCACCGGAGGGGCGAGCGGGATCGGCTACGGAATGGCCCATAATTTCCTGCGCGAAGGAATGAGAGTCGCGGTTGTCGACTGGAATACCGAGCACATCGAGGAGGCGCACGGCAAGCTCGCAGCGCTCGGGGCGGTGCACTTCATCCGCGCCGACGTGGGTAATCGTGACGAGCTCAGAGAGGCTGCACGCGAGGCGATCCGCGTGTTCGGAAAGATCCACGTACTGTGCAATAACGCCGGGGTGAGCGGTGGCGGGAACGTCGAGGACCCGGACTTCGAGGCCTGGGATCGCGCGCTGCGCGTGAATCTGGGCGGAGTCGTCAACGGCGTGAAGATCATCGCTCCGCTCATCGTGAGCCACGGAGAGGGTGGCCACGTCGTGAACACCTCCTCGATGGCAGGCATCGTGCCGCTGCCGCTTCCGGGTCTTGGCGCGTACATGACGGCGAAGTTCGCCGTGCGCGGCCTCAGCGAGTCACTGCGCCTATCGCTCGCGCCGCACGGCATCGGGGTCTCGTGCCTGTTTCCGGGCGGCACTCGCTCGCGCATCACCGACTCCAGTGCACGCGACGCGGCCCAGCGAGCGCGAATGCAGCAGACCATCGCAAGCTGGATGGATCCCATCGAGCTCGGTGCGATGGTGGTCGAGGGCATCCGCCGCAACGCGCCCTACATCCTCACGCACACGGAGTTTCGCGACGAGGTGCGGGAGTTGTACGAGGCACTCGATGCGGCCTTCCCCAAGGAGCAGGAGGTTCCGCCGGGGCGAAAGTCGTTCGAGGACAATCGGCGCGGGATGGCCGCCAAGCTGGGGGCCCTGCCGGCGAAGGATTGAGTCACCGAGCGCGCTTTCACAGGGAGCGCGTACCCCTTCTGAGAGCCTGCGGAAGCAGACTGGGGTTCCGCGGCAGAGCGATCGCAAAGGTGGCTACGCCCAAGACCAGATCCCGCGCGCGCCGCGCAAAGGATGCGGCGATCGCAACGGCGGGAGGTATCCCGAAGACGCTTGCGCCCAGGAGATAGCTCGCTTCCTGCACACCGGCCGCCGCAGGCACCGCGAATGCGAAGGTCCGCAGCCCCGCCACCGTGCTGTCGATCACGAGCGCTTGCGCAACGCTCGGATGTGCCCCCAGTAGATGAAACGCGATCCAGGCCTCCAATGCACCCAGGAACCAGCAGCACACATGAAGCGCGAAGCTTCCCCGGAGTCGTACGCCACTCGAGATCGACTGAACGAGCCCCGGTCGAAGCGCGTCTCCCATCACGGTGAGGGCAGGCCAGCGGCGGCTGATCGCATGCGCCATCCAGAGGAGCGACGGGCCGATCCTGCCGCGCGCCACGAGCGGAACCGCAACGGCGACCGCCGTGAGTATGAGTGCAACGAGCAGCGGCCGCGCCAGGGTGGACCGCGGCGCGAGGGCGAGCAGAAGCGCAAGGCCGGCGGCGACGTAGGGCAGCTTTGCGGCAAGCTCCAGCACCAGATCGATGCTCATCGAGACCGCACCGCGCACCACGACGGTTCGGCCTGCCCCGAGAGCACGCACCCCGAGCACGAATCCCCCGAGCTGGGAGAAGGGGAGCACCTCCGCGGCCGCATCCCGCACGAAGCGTCCCCAGATGAACCTGCCGGGCGCGGCCGGGGCTTCCCTGCCGCACACGAGCCACCATGCAAGTCCCATGGCGATGCCGACCGGCACATGCACGAGCGTGATCGCGAGAAGGCCCGTCACGTGCAACCTCTCCAGCGCGTGCGCGACGGTGTCGGCACCGGCATAGACTGTCGCGGCAGCCGCGGCCGCAGCGCCCAGCAGGAATGCTAGGGCCGTGCCGCGCCGCACGTCAGGAGGGGACGCCGTTCCCGGCTGCGCCGTGTTCGGGCTCGACCTCGACGCCGAAAGTGCTCGTGTAGCGCGCAAAGCGATCGCGAATGGAGCGCGCATCGAGCCCGAACTGCGCAAGGTCGTAGCGCCCGCCGGGACGGCTGCCGTTTCCGGCGGCGCCCAGCCACCGGCGCATGCGCTCCTCGGCGTCGTGCGTCAGCTCGAGGCCACAGTGCTTGTAGACCGCCCGTACTGCCTCGAGAGGACCGGAGATGATCTGCCGATAATGCAGATTCAAGATGGCATCCGAGCCGGAGGCCAGGTCGCACATCCGCTGCGCACCCTCCATCCAGGACGCGCACACGTGACGCCCGATCTCCAGGCGATCGACGCTGCGCGCGAACGGGCGCCGGAGCACATCGGTGAGCTTTGCGACCGAGCCGAGGACGCGTACCGGGTCACGATGCACGAACACCAGGCGCGCATCGGGGTAGACCCTGCGTACGTCGTCGAGTGCGAAGAGATGATCGGGTGACTTCAGAACCCATCGCCGTCCGGGAAGCTGCGCATCCAGATGCTGCAGGAAGCGCCGATGAAAGCGGTACGCCTCGAGAAACCCATTGCGCTGCAGCCAGCTCTTGTACGAGGGTACCCGGTAGGTGCTTTCAAACCGCAGACTCTGGAAAACGTGTGCCGTGATGTCCGTGCACTCCTCCGGGGCATCCGCCGCCACCGGATGCAGCGTCGCGAGCTCCGGCGCAATCATGCCGAGGAGCGAGAGTTGCAAGCTCACCCAGCCCTTGCGCAGCGCGGCGCCCACGCAGCTCGTTCGCCCAACGCACGGGTACATCAGCTCGAAGAGTCGCGGCGCGGCAATGCGCGGGTCCTGCAGGATCAGCCGGTGCAGAAAGGTGGTTCCGCTGCGAGGCATTCCGGTGATGAATACCGGTGCCCGAATGTCACGCGCGAGCACGGCGGGGTCTGCGTCTTCGAGCGCATCGAAGCGCAACAGGTTCTTGAGGCATCTCATGATGTCGATGCGCAGCGCTCGAATGCCGAACGTGCTCAGGTCGGCCTCTTCGAGGCAGGCTTCGATCAGGTGCTCCAGGGAGCGCACGAACGAGCGGTCGGAGAAGCTTCTTCGCCGGGCTCGCTTGAGCGCCGACTCGAGCAAATCCTCGGCGCGCAGCGCGCCATGGCTGCCGCCGAACACGAGCTCACTGGGGTCGCTGCGGTATTCCCGAGACATCGGTGCCATCCTTCATCCGGCGGAATGCGCTCGCAAGCGGCAATCCGTTAATGCAGCGTTGCAAGAATGAAGGGCGATTTTCTCAGGCTATTTTTTACATTAAAAATCGCTTATAAGATTATAATAAACAAAATTAAATATCTTCTACTCCTGATGCTGGCCCCTGCGTGCCGTGTGTGCGGCTCGGCTCCAGCACCAGCAAGGTTAGGATAACGAGCAATGAACGATGAGACGAACAGCCCGTCTGCGAGGAGCCTCAGCGCAGCACCGCCACGGGCTGCCGGGTGCGCGAACTGCGGTGCGCTCCTGACCAGCCACTTCTGTCCTGACTGTGGACAGCGTGCGCAGCACTCACCGTACTCGGTGTGGCACTTCGTGCGTGAGGCGACCGAGGATCTGACCCACGCGGACTCCCGAGTGTGGCGGACACTCACGGCCTTGGTTCTTCGGCCGGGCTATCTCACGCGGGAGTTCTTCGAGGGAAGGCGCGCGCGCTACCTGCCGCCGGTGCGGCTATATCTGGTGCTCAGCGTGCTTTTCTTCCTGACACACGGCGCGAGCGGCTTGGGTCAGCATGCGCATGCGGCGACCGGCTCGCGACTCGCTCCGGGGCATGCGCAAACGCAGGAGGCACCGCAGGGGATTCACCCCAACTGCACCTGGATGCGATATGCGGGGCCCGGCAGCGGATGGCTCGACCCGTGGGTCATCGACAGCTGCTACAAGGTCGCTGCCGACCATGGCCGAGGGTTGGAGGAACAGTTTGCTCACAATCTGCCGCGGGCCCTGTTCCTGTTTCTTCCTCTGCTGGCGCTCTTCATGAAGCTCATGTACTGGCGGCCGCGCCGCTACTATCTCGAGCACCTGCTGTTTTTCGTGCACGACCATGCAGCCGTGTTCTTGCTCCTCACGCTCTCGTGGGTCATTCAAACGATCACCCCCTGGCACGCACTGCATGCGCTCGTGGGTCTGATCGTCGGGGTGTATGTTCCGGTGTATTTCTATCGTTCGATGCGCTGCGTCTACGGGCAAGGCCATTGGCTCACGAGCCTGAAGTTCTTCATGCTCGGATGGGCATACCTGCTGAGCGGCTGCCTCATGGTCGTGCTCGTCGTGATCTACAGCTACTTGACCCTTTGACGCTCTGCCGCTTCGGTGCGGCATGACATTTGCTTCTACGTCGGCAACCCGACATAGACGCGGGGGCGATAGCGTGGATCCGATCCGGGACGCAAAGCTCGATAACAGTTGGACACTTGCGGTGCCCCTGACCGGGAGCGGCGCCCCCTGGGCGGCCGCCGGCCTCATCTCGGCAGGCGTGATCGGGGCCAATTTTTGGGTTCAAGCGGTGAGCGGCGGCCATGCGGCGTTTCTGCCGTTCTATCCGGCGTTGATGGGTGTGGGGTTCCTGTCCGGGACAGTCCCCGGGGTCTTCGCCCTGCTGGCCTTCGCGCTGGCGGCGGATTGGTTCTGGCTCCCACCGAGCAGCACTTTTGTAATCTCAGACCCCGGCGACCGTGCCGCGTTGCTGGTGTTTCTCCTGCTCGGCGGCGTGGCCCTGCTCATGGCACTTTTTGCGCGTCAGACGGTGATCGCGCTGCGGCGCACCCGCTCTCGATTCGGCCTTGCGCTCGCCGCCGGGCAGATGGCCACCTGGGATTGGAACGTCCAGAGCGGCAAGATCACCTTCTCCGAGGGCGCCCGAGCGCTCCTGGGCACGCTGTGGTCGCAGAGCGGCAGCGTGTGGCCCATCACCCATCCCGAGGATATCGAGCGCGTTCGCGCAAGCGTCGAGCGGGGGCTCGCCGCGCAGCACGAATACGTCTTCACCAGCCGAATGGTGCGGCCGGACACCCGCGAGACCCGCTGGATCGAGACTTACGGGCGGGTGCAGCGGTCGATGGACGGACAGCCCCTGAGCGTGACCGGCGTGAGCGTCGATGTGACCGACAAGGAGAACGCATTGCGGGAGAGCCGCCGGACCGAGGAGGCGCTGCGCCGCAGCGAGGAGGAACTGCGGCTCGAGAGCCGGCGCAAGGACGAGTTTCTTGCAATCCTCGCGCATGAGCTGCGAAATCCGCTCGCCCCGGCGCGCTTCGCGATGCAGCTCCTCGAGAAGTCACCCGCCGACTCCCCCCAGGCCGCGAACGCTCGTCGGATGATCGAGCGGCAGCTCGCCCACATGGCAAGGCTGCTCGATGACCTTCTGGATGTCTCGCGGATCAGCCGCAAGGCAGTGGACATTCGTCACGACAGCCTCGACCTGCGCTCCGTCATCGAGACTGCCGTGGACACCGCGCGGCCACTCGCCGCGGCCGTGGATGTCGAACTGCAGCTGCGCCAGCCCGAGTCCGCGTTGCCGGTGCGCGGTGATGCGGCGCGGCTCAACCAGGTGCTCGCCAATCTGCTCAACAACGCCGTGAAGTACACCGACCCTCAGGGGCACATCCGCGTGCACTCGGTACGCTCGAACGGACACATCACCATTCGGGTCGAGGACGACGGCATCGGCATCGCACCCGAGCTGCTGCCGAGAATCTTCGAGCTATTCGCCCAGGGGCGCTCGAGCCCGCGAGGCTCGAGCGGACTGGGCATCGGCCTGACGGTCGCCCGGGAGATCGTCGCACTGCACGGTGGACGCCTGGATGCTGCGAGTGCGGGAGTGGGACTCGGCAGCCAGTTCACGATCGAGTTGCCCTGCACCCACGAGCCGCCCGCTCTGCTCGAGCCGCTCGCCGAGCCGGAGAAGATCGCTGTCCTCGGGGCGGCAGGCACTCGCGTGCTGGTGGTCGATGACAATGTCGATGCTGCCGATTCGCTCGCGCAAGTGCTGAGCACCGCGGGCTACCAGACCAAGGTGGCCTACGAGGGAGCATCCGCGCTCGCCCTCGCAGAGCTGCTCCGGCCGACCGTCATCTTTCTCGATATCGGCCTGCCCAACCTTTCGGGCCACGAGATTGCCCGGCGGGTGCGCAGCGAGCCCTGGGGACTCAACCTCCGGTTGGTGGCGATCACCGGCTGGGGTCACGAGAACGATCGCAAGCGCTCCCGCGAGGCGGGCTTCGATGAGCATCTCACCAAGCCGGTGGACCCGCGGGAGCTGCTGCAGCTCATGGCCCGGTGGAGCCAGCGGGAAAGCGCGTGAATCGTCCTGT
>Ga0335073_10005588_pt1 | contig 17645 bp, 15 predicted proteins | sample Lox_Sample_22_FD_207093 | JGI IMG/M metagenome (GOLD analysis project Ga0335073, IMG submission 207093) | Soil microbial communities from Loxahatchee National Wildlife Refuge, Florida, United States - Lox_Sample_2.2 | ecosystem: Environmental > Terrestrial > Soil > Wetlands | place: USA...
TGGGTGCAGCGGGTCCCGGGCCTCGGCGATGAGCTTGGGGTCGCCGCGTCCCTCGTCCGTCATCGCCCGTTCGACGTAGGCGTGCAGCTCCTCGAGCGCGTAGGCGTCGCACGCCTTGCGCAGCGCGTCCTGCGGGCGGTCCGCACGCCGCAGCTGCTGCTCTACACGCTGGAGCCGGTGATGCTGCTGCTCATTTTCCGGGGCGGCGGCCAGGTGAGCCAGGTGAGCACGGCGCGCCGCCGGGCGGCCGGCACCTTTGCCCGGGCCGCGTGACCGGCGCGCCGTCAGCCGGGAAGCAGCGGCGGCGGGGAGCCGACGGTGACCGGCGGCGGATCGCCGGCCAGGCGCTCGACCTCGACAAGCGCGTGCTGGCCGGCGCAGCCCTGGGACAGCCGCGAGCTGGGGATGTCGGCGGTCAGCACGTTCGGGTTGCCGTGCGCGCACAGCGGGGGTGCGTCCGGGTTCCCGGCGTCGGGCACCGGGTCGAACCAGGCGCCGGTGGGCAGGCGGACCACGCCGGGGCGGATCGCGGCGGTCGGCGCCGCCCCGGCCAGGCAGGCGCCGCGGTCGTTGAACACCCGGACCACGTCCCCGGCGGCGATCCCGCGGGCGGCGGCGTCCTCGGGATGCAGGTGGAGCGCCTCGCGTCCGGCCACCTTCGCCCGCTGGCTGGTCGCGCCCACGTCGAGCTGGCTGTGCAGCCGGGTCGACGGCTGGTTGGCGATCAGGTGCAGCGGGAACCGGCGGGCCTTCTGGCTGCCCAGCCACTCATCCGGCTCCAGCCAGACCGGGTGCCCGGGGCACTCGGGATAGCCGAACCCGGCCACGGTCGCCGACGTGATCTCGATCCGTCCGCTCGGCGTGCGCAGCGGAGAGCGGGCCGGGTCGGCCCGGAATGCCTCGAACAGGGTGAAGTGCGAGCGCCCCCCGGGCAGCCGTAGCTCGCCCGCCGCCCAGAACTCGTCGAACTCCGGGACCCGGTGGCCGTCGCCGAGCATCGCTTCGCGCCATCCGCCGTACATGTGCTCCAGCCACTGCCGCGCCGTCCGGCCCTCGGTGAACTCCTCGTTCAGGCCGAGTCGCAACGCCACCGCCGCGAGCACCTCGTGGTCGTCGCGGGACTCGCCGACCGGGGCGACGGCGCGGTGCATAGCGATCAGGTGCGAGTCGCGCCGCCCGCTGCCGATGTCCTCGCGCTCCAGGCTCGTGGTGACCGGGAACACGATGTCGGCATGCCGGGCGGTGGCCGTCCAGTGCGGCTCGTGCACGACGATCGTGTCCGGACGCCCGAATGCCGCGCGCAGCCGGCCCAGGTCCTGATGGTGGTGGAACGGGTTGCCGCCCGCCCAGTACAGCAGCCGGATGTCGGGATAGGCGTACCGCGCACCGTTGTAGTCGTACTCGCCGCCCGGGTTCAGCAGCATGTCCGCGATCCGGGCGACCGGGATGAACGTGCGCACCGGATTGCGGCCCTGGCGGAACGTGGGCAGCCTGACCCGCGGGCCGGGCGAGCCGACGTCGCCCATGGACCCGTAGCCGTGGCCGAAGCCGCCGCCGGGCAGCCCGATCTGGCCGAGCATCGCGGCCAGCGTCAGCGCGGCCCAGACCGGCTGCTCGCCGTGCTGCGCCCGCTGCAGCGACCAGGTGACGGTGACCAGCGTGCGCGCGGCCGCCATCCGCCGCGCGAGCCGCCGGATCTCCTCGGGCTCGATCCCGCACACCGGCCCGGCCCAGGCCGCGTCCTTAGGCACGCCGTCGGTCTCGCCCAGCAGGTACCGCTCGAAGGTGTCGTACCCGGTGCAGTACCGGTCGAGGAACCCCTTGTCGTGCAGGCCCTCGGCCACCAGCGTGTGCGCCAGCGCGAGCATCATCGCGACGTCGGTGCCCGGGACCACCGGGTACCATCGCGCGTCGAGGTACCCGGGCAGGTCCGACCGCAGCGGGCTGACCAGCACGATCTTTGTGCCTCGCGCGGCGAGGCCGGCGAGGTGGCCCGGGACGCCGTGCGTGGTCACCCCGCCCGGGGTGACGAAGACGTTCTTCTCCGGTATGCCGCCGAACGCCACGATCAGCTCGGTGTTCGCCACGATCGTCGGCCACGACGACGCGCCCTGCAGCACCTGGCTCGCGTCGCCGACCAGATGCGGCAGCAGCACCTGCGAGGTGCCGTAGCTGTAGGTGTTGCGCGAGGACGTATAGCCGCCGAACAGCCCGAGGAACCGGTGCAGCTGGCTCTGCGCGTGGTGGAACCTTCCCGCGCTCGCCCAGCCGTAGGACCCGCCGAAGATCGCCTCGTTGCCGTGCTGCGCGCGCACCCGGGTCAGTTCCCCGGCGAGCAGGTCGGCCGCGGTGTCCCAGTCGACCTCGACGAACGGGTCGCGGCCGCGCCGGTCGCTTGGCCCTGGCCCGTCACGCAGCCAGCCCCGGCGTATCGCGGGCCTGGCCACCCGGGTCTGATGGCGCAGGCCGCCCGGCACGTTGCCGATCAGCGGGGATGGCGCCGGGTCGTCCGGGTGCGCGGTGACCGTGACCTGCCCGTCCGGCCCCGCCCGCACGCCGAACGCCCCCCAGTGCGAGGTCGTGGGGCGGATGGCGGATTCGCTCACGCCTGCCGAGCCCAGGCGACCGGGAACAGCGGATGGTTCATCGGCGCCCCGGCCGCAAGCTGCTCGGAGAGGCCGTCGAAAAGCGGTGAGGTGCGCCAGGCGCGCGGCGCGTGCCGGGCGTCATCCGCGAGATAGCGCAGGGACAAGATCCGCCGCCGCCCCGGGTGCGGGAACCCCGGAGCTCCGTGCACGGTCAGGAAGTCGAAGAAGATGGCATCCCCCGGCCGCAGGCTGAACCGCCGGATGTCGAATGCGCCGCGGTCGGCCTCGATGTCGGGCAGCTCGGCCAGGCTTCCCTGGGGAAACCAGCGCGCCTCCCGGCGCAGGAAGGTGCGCGGCATGAGCCACGGGCCGCGATGCGAGCCGGCCACCAGCTCGAGGCACCCGTCCTGCGGCACCGGATCCACCGGGATCCAGGCACTGACCCCGTGACCGTCCACGTTGTAGTACGGCTGGTCTTGATGCCACGGGGTGCGCTGCCTGGTCCCGCCCTCCTTCACCAGAACGTGATCGTGGTAGAAGCGGACCCGCGAGGTGCCCGTCAGCGCGGCGGCGAGGGCGGGAACCCGCGAATGCAGGGCCAGCTGCCTGATCCCGGGCACCTCCTGCCAGCGGCAGAAGTCCTCGGTGAACGCGCCCGGATCATCGGGGCTGCTGGCCACCTGCGCGAGCGGCCCGGGGCTGGCGAGCACCGCATCGATGGCGGCCGCGGCGACCGCGACCTGCGCCGGGTCCAGGGCCGAGCGAACACACACGACGCCGTCGCGGGCGAAAGCCGCGGCCAGCCCTTCGTCGGGCATCGCCACCATGACCGCACCCTAGCGCCACGCAAGGGGTCGCGCCGGCGTGGCGCCCGACACCGGGCATCCGGGCGCCACGTTGGCGTCGCTGTTCAGGCGATGCGGCCCGCGTAGCGACGGCGGAAGCCGTCGGCGGTGTTGGTGGTGATCACCACGTCGCGGTGGGCGGCCCGTCCGGTCATCCTTGCCGCGCGAGTGGGATGTTTGCCCAACTTGGCGGTTTTGCTGCGGGCGCGCCGTCCGGCTGCCAATACTCGGCGCTGTGCTTGGCGAGGAATTCCCCGCTGTGCTCGCGACCGCGCAGCGCGGCAGCGAGGCTGCGTTCACCCGCCTGTGGCTGGATGCCAACCCCGCCCTGGTGCGTTACCTGCGGGTGATCGCGCCGGGGGCAGCCGACGACGTGGCGGCGGATACCTGGGTGAACGTGGTACGCGGCCTGCGCCGCTTCCGCGGGGACGAGGCAGCGTGGCGGGCGTGGCTGTTCACGACGGCCCGCCGCCGTGCCATCGACGCGTCCCGGCGCCAGTCGCGCCGCCGGGAAGAACCGCTGCATGAGGTGCCGGCCGAAGCGCTGCCGGTCACCGCCGACGCCGCCGACGAGGCCATGGAGCGGCTGGCGACCCGCTCGGCGCTCGCGCTGCTGGCCAGGCTGCCGAGATTGCAGGCAGAGGTGATCTTGCTGCGGGTGGTGGCCGGGCTGGACACCGACGCGGTGGCCCGGTTGCTCGGACGCAACCCGGGCGCGGTGCGGGTGGCCAGCCACCGGGGCTTGCGCAGGCTGGCCGAGATCCTCGCCGAGGCGGGTGTAACGCTGTGACCGGCGGCGGCGTTTCGGGAAGTGACATGCCGAGCCTGCCGTGGACAGCGCGCAGGGACGTCTCTCCCGTCGAGGACACGTCCCTGGATGCGTTGCTGGCCGGGAACGGGCGGCCGGCCGATGCCGGCGCGGATCTGCGGCCGGTGGCCGACGTCCTGGCGGCGCTGGCCGCCCGCCCAGCGGGCGACGAGCTGACCGGCCTGGCCGCCGCCCAGGCCGAGTTCCGCCGCCACGTCGTCCCGCCGGCCCGGGTGAGACACGCACGCAGGCGCCGTGGCCGGCTGGCGTCCCGCCTCGGCGCCAAGGTCGGTGCCGCCTTTGGCGTTGCGGTAATGGGCTTGGCAGGCGCGGCGGCTGCCGCCTACGCAGGCGTGCTGCCCGCATCCTGGCAGCAGTTCGCTCATCGCACGGTCGGGGCGCCGGCGCATGTAGCAGCCCATGACACGGGCGCGGCCGGCTCGGCGGCGCGTCGGCCGTGTGCCGCATATCAGCATGCCCTGGCGCATGGCACCGCCAGCCAGCAGGCGGCGGCCCTGCGGAACCTGGCGCAGGTGGCCGGAGGCGCGGCAAAGGTCACCGGCTGGTGCGCGCGCGCGTCGCACTCCCGCCATCCGGCACAGCAGGCGTATCCCAGCGCACCGCTCGCCAGGCGCGGGTCCCCGCACCACATCAGGCCACCGCATCACGCGGTAGCGCCCGCCGTGCGGCCGTCCGGGTCGCCGTCGCCGTGGCCGTCCGCGTGGCCGACCGCGCCCCCGTCCGGGCACGGCGGCGTGCCGCCGTCCCCGCTCCCGCACCCGACGCCCACTATCAGCCCCTCCGGACCGGGCTGATCGCCGCCCGGACGAGGGGGCGAGTAACGCCTGGAGCAGGCGCGGCGTTTCGTAGATGCAGGGCTTTCCATCAGGGTTCCGGCCTGGCCCCCGCAGGCCGACCCGCCTGGGTCCCGGCCTGGCCCCCGCAGGCCGGGACCCCTTCAAGCTTGTGCCGGGGCGCAGGATCACCGTGGGCGGGAAGCATGGAATCCGTAGTCACCGAGATCATGCGGGTGATCGACTCCCGGGCTGACGACCCGCGCCTGCAGTGGTCACCCGACCGCATGACCGTTCGCGTCCTGTACAGCAAGCTGGTTCTCGCACGCAACGCAACCAGAGACGTCCAGGGGCACCGGGCCCGGTTCGCCGACGCGTGGCTGGCCGCGATGGCCGAACACGGCTGGCGGCCAGCCGGATCACCCGGCGAATTCACCCGCTCCGCCCACCACGCGAACTGACCGCGCGGGCCCGGTGGCCCGCCGCCCCGCAGGCCCGGCCGCGGGATCAGGCGGGCGGGCGTCCGGCAAGGATCTGCTCACGCAGGATGTCGGCATGCCCGGCGTGGCGGGCGAGTTCCTCGATCATGTGCACGTACACCCAGCGCAGGGTCAGCGGCCCGCGGCGGTTGTGCAGCACCAGGTCGTCCAGGCCACACCCGGCAGCGGCGGACCTGGACTCGGCGCAGGCGGCGTGGAAATCTTCGCTGACCGAGGCGATGCGGTCGGTTGCGGCCAGCCGGAAGCTGTCGTCGATGTCCTCTGGGATGCCCAGTTCGCCGCGGCTGCGGCCGAGCAGCGAAGCCTGGAACCAGACGCGCTCTACGCAGGCCGCGTGTTTGACCAGCCCCAAAGGGGTGGTCAGGGACGGCACCAGGCGCCTGCGGGCCTGCTCCTCGGTCAGACCGGTGAGCGCCCCCGCCAGTTCCGAGCGGTTGTCGTCGAGGAAGGCTTCCAGTTGCTCCCGCTCGGCACCGGTCAACGTCTGTTCGCTTCGGCTTGGAATGGGGGTCATCGCACGATCGTAGGGCGATGGGGAGGATGGGTTAGCCAACTCAGGGGTGCACGCGGCCAGCGACATGCGGCACCAGCCCGGCGGTCCGCCACGCGCCCGGTGGCGGCCCGTTACGTATCGGTGTCGGCGAACTCGGCCCGGACGCCGAGCAGCCGGACCGGCCGCCGGTCGGTGAACCTGTCCAGCGCCAGCAGCGCGGCCTCGGCGATCACGGCCGGGTCACTGCTCGGCGAGCCGAGGGTGATCCCCCGGGTGCTGGTGAAGAACGGCGCGTGCCTGACCTTCACCACGACCCGAACCGCCGGCCGCCCCTCGGCCTCGACATCCCGGGTGACCTGGGCGGCCAGCCGCAGCACCTCATCGCGCACCTGCCCCCAGTCCTCGAGGTTCTGCTGGAAGGTGGTCTCCCGGCTGCGCGAGCGCGGCACGTAGGGCTCGGCCGAGACCTCGGCCGAGCCCAGGCCGTTGGCGGTCTGCACCAGCCACGGCCCAATCGTCGGCCCGAACCTGGCCGCGACCGCCGCGAGGTCGGCCGCGGCCAGGTCGGCCACCGTGCGGATGCCCATCTCGGCCAGCTTGTGCTCGGTCTTGGCGCCGACGCCCAGCAGCGCGCCGGTTGGCCGGCCGCCGAGCAGGCTGAACCAGCTCTGGCCGGTCAGCCGGAACACCCCGGCCGGCTTGCCGAAGTTCGTCGCGAGCTTGGCCTGGATCCGGTTCTCGCCGATCCCGACCGAGCTGTCGAGGTCCGTCGAGGCCTTGATGTGCTCCTGGATCCGCCGGGCCACCGCTTCCGGGTCGTCGGTCTCGGCGGCCACGAAGGCCTCGTCCCAGCCCAGGACCTCGGTGACGTACCCGAGCTCGCGCAGCGCGCTCATGACCCGCTCCGACGCCTCCTCATAGGCCTCCCGGTCGGCGGGCAGGAAGACAGCGCCGGGGCAGCGCCGGGCCGCGGTCCGCATCGGCAGGCCGGAGTGCACGCCGTGCCGGCGCGCCTCGTACGACGCGGTGGCCACCACCCCTCGCTTGGCCGGGTCGCCGTCCCCGCCCACGATCACGGGCAGCCCGCGCAGCTCGGGCCGGCGCAGCACCTCGACGGCCGCGATGAACTGGTCCAGGTCGACGTGCAGCACCCAGCTAGTCATGGCGAGCGAGTGATGGCGGGCGAGTCACGGCGGGCACGTCACGGTCAGGCCGGATCGAGCGCGCTCGCGGCGTACCGGTCGACCTCGGCCAGCAGCTGGTCGCGCGCGGCGGGCGGCAGCCAGGCGATCTCGAACGCGTTGCGCTGCAGCTGCAGCAGCTCGGCCGGCCTCAGCCCGGCCGCGTCCTGCGCCGCGAGCAGGTTGTCGGTCACGTAGCCGCCGAAATACGCCGGGTCGTCGGAGTTCACCGTGACCCGCAGGCCCAGGTCGAGCATCCGCCTGAGCTGGCTCCCCTTCAGGTCGCCGGTCACCCAGCGGTTGGAGATCGGGCACACGGTCAGGCCCATCCCCCGCCTTCGGAGCTCGGCGGTCAGCTCCTCGCTCTCCAGGATGTTCACGCCGTGGTCGATCCGGTCCACCCCGATCAGGTACAGGCACTCGCGGATGTGCTCGGCCGAGTTCTCCTGGTCCACGTCGCAGTGCATGGTGATCTGATACCCCTCGGCCCGGGCCCGCTTGAACACCTCGGCGAACTCCCGCGGCGGGTGGCCCTTCTCGTCGGAGTCCAGGCCGATGCCGACGATCCAGTCCCGGTACGGCAGCGACTGCAGCAGGGTCGCCATCGCGTAGGAGGCCGGCTGGTCGCGCAGCATGCACATGATCAGCTGCGACCGCAGGCCGAGCTCGCGCCGCGCCGCGAGCACCGCCCGGCGCAGGCCGCCGATCACGGTGTCGAACGCGACCCCCCGGCCGGTGTGCGCCTGCGGGTCGAAGAAGATCTCGGCGTAGCGCACCCCCTCGCCGTGCGCCCGCTCCAGGTAGGCCCAGGCCAGATCGTAGAAGTCGGCTGCGGTCCGCAGCACCTCCATCCCCTCGTAGTACGCCGCGAGGAACGAGGTCAGGTCGTCGAACGCGTAGGACGCGCGCAGCTCGGCCGCGCTCGCGGCGGGCAGCGATATCCCGTTTCGCTCGGCCAGGGTGAACTTGAGCTCGGGCTCGAGCGTGCCCTCGATGTGCAGGTGCAGCTCGGCCTTGGGCATGGCGCGGATGAACTCGGTGATCTCACGCATGGCACCATGCGTATCCGCTTTCTTACCTTCCGGTCAATCTTACCTGATAGCCAGTCAGGCTTCGATTCTTATTTCGAGAATTTCACGCTCCGGCACGATGCCAACTGGCGAGTTATGGTGAAGGAGTGGACAGCGGGCTCGTGGGCAGCGGGTATGCGGACCATCTGACAGATGCGGACCTGGACCTGCTGGTCTCGGTGTCGCAGGAGACCGACCGGGCCGCCAGCCTGGCCGCCGGAGGGGCCTGGCTGCGCAGCCACCCCAACGCGCTCCCCGGGCTGATCGGCGACCCGCGCATGTTCCAGGCGGTCTTCGCCACCGGGGAGCAGGCGCCGTCCGGGGCGGTGCGGGCCACGCTGGCCTCCCCGTTCCTGATCTTCGCGGTGGCGGTGCACCGGGCCGCCGCCGAGCTCGAGTCCATGGACCACGTGCCCGAGCGCTCCGGGCAGCGCCAGCGCGTGCCCCTGTTCGACGCGCCCGAACTGCGCGACTTCCTCGGGTCGCCGGCCCGGCGGCTGTTCCTGGCCGAGTTGCTCGGGTCGTTCACGCGGAACGCCGGCGCGCCGTACCGGATGGCGCCCGGCCGCCTGCAGTCGCCACGCCCGGCCCGGGGGGCACGGGGCTCGCGGCGGTTCAGCGAGCTCGACCTGGGCCGGATGGCCGGGCTGCTCGACGCGGTCCCCGAGAACGAGCGGGCCGGGGTGTACCGCAGGCTCGGCGACGTCGCACTGTTCCTGACCGGGGTGTTCCCCGACTACGCCGTGGCTCACGGCCTCGGCCCGGTCAGCGCCGCCCGGCTGCTGCGCGCGGTCCGGGCCCCCGCGGGCCAGCAGGACCAGCTGGCCGCGGCCCCGGCCATTGACCTGTTCGAGTACCTGGGCTCGCGGTGGTACCGTGCCGCCTGGGGACTGGCGCCTGCCCGTACCGCCCGGCTCGCGGTCGTGGCTGAGGTGGCGGACAGGTTCAGGCAGGCCCGGCGGGTGCTCAACCACATCGCCGACCGCTGCCTGTTCCCGCAGGGGAATCCCTGGTTCGCACCGCCCGCTCCGTGAGCTGACGACGAAATGGGGTCCACGATGGCGCACGGCGCCCGACTCGGCACGGCGATCATGTTCGTGCAGGACCTGGCACGGTCGGTGAGCTTCTACCGCGAGGTCCTCGCGCTTGAAGTCGCGGACCGCAGCCCGACCGCGGCGCTGCTCGAGGGAGACGGGTCGCAGCTGATCCTGAGGTCCATGGGCAGCGGCGCGGTGCACGCGCTCGGCGGCGTCGGCGTCCAGTACGTCATCTGGACCGCGGCCGACGAGGCCGACCTGGACCGCTGCGAGCGCGCGCTGAAGGACCTGTCGGCCTACCGCGACTCGCGCGTCAGCGGCCAGGTCAGGCTCATCGAGGGCCGTGACCCCGACGACATCGTGGTGATGGTCCTGTATCCCGGCCCGGATCGGGTGCCGATGCATGAACTTCCGGTGCGGATCTACGGCTGGTGAGACCGGGCCCGTAGGCTTGACGGGTGCTCGGTCTCCCTGATGGCGTGCGCGGGTGCCTGTTCGACCTTGACGGGGTTCTCACCCAGACCGCGAAGGTCCACGACGCCGCGTGGAAAGAGATGTTCGACGCCTACCTGCGCGAGCGGGCGCAGCGCACCGGCGAACCGTTCGTGGCGTTTGATCCGGTCAAGGACTACGACGAGTACGTCGACGGGAAGCCCCGCGCCGACGGCGTCAGGTCGTTCCTTGAGTCCCGCGGTATCACGCTGCCCGACGGCCGGGACGACGACCCGCCCTCGGCGCAGACCGTGCACGGCCTCGGCAACCGCAAGAACGAGATCCTGCTGCGGCGTATCCGGCAGGACGGGGTGGAGGCCTACCCGGGCTCGGTCGCGTTCGTCCGTGCGGTTAAGGACGCCGGGCTGCCCCGGGCCGTGGTCTCGTCCAGCGCCAACTGCCGCGCCGTGCTGATCGCGGCGGGCATCGAGGACCTGTTCGACGCACGGATCGACGGCGTGGTCGCGGAGCGGGAGCACCTGCGCGGCAAGCCGGCCCCGGACACGTTCCTGGCCGGGGCTCGCGCGCTCGGCCTGAAGCCAACCGCGGCCGCGGTGTTCGAGGACGCGCTGGCCGGCGTGGCGGCCGGCCGGGCCGGCGGGTTCGGGTTCGTGGTAGGGGTCGACCGGGTCGGGCAGGCCGCCGCGCTGAAGCAGCACGGCGCCGACGTCGTGGTGACCGACCTCTCCGAGCTGATGGAGCGCCGGTGATACTCCAGGAAGCGTTCTCCGTCGAGCCGTGGACGCTGCGGGAGATCCACCTCGACCTGGGCCTTCTGGCCCAGACCGAGTCGGTGTTCGCGCTGTCGAACGGCCACATCGGATGGCGCGGCAACCTCGACGAGGGCGAGCCGCACGGCCTGCCCGGCACCTACCTGAACGGCGTCTACGAGGTGCGGCCGCTGCCGTACGCCGAGATCGCCTACGGCCTGCCGGAGTCCGGGCAGGAGGTCATCAACGTCACCAACGGCAAGCTGGTCCGGCTGTTCGTCGACGACGAGCCGTTCGATGTCCGCTATGGCCATCTGGGCTCGCACGAGCGGGTGCTCGACTTCCGCGCCGGGACGCTGAGCCGCGCGGCCGAGTGGACGTCGCCGGCCGGCCGGGCGGTCCGCGTGTCCTCGGTCCGGCTTGTGTCGTTCACCCAGCGCGCGATCGGGGCGATCCGCTACGAGGTCGAGCCGCTGGAGAGCCCGGCCAGGATCGCCGTCCAGTCCGAACTGCTGGCCAACGAGCAGCTGCCGCAGTCCGGCCAGGACCCGCGGGTGGCCGCCGCGCTGGAAAACCCGCTGGTGGCGGAGTACCAGAACGCCGACGGGATGACCATCGGGCTGGTGCACTCCACCAGGCGCAGCAACCTGCGCATCGGCGCGGCGATGACTCACGTTATTGACGGTCCGCCCGATGTCCTGACCGAGGGGCGCGGGTTCGGCGACGGCGGCGTGGTCACCGCCGCGGTCGTCCTGCAGCCGGGGCAGAAGCTGACCGTGACCAAGTTCGTCGCCTACGGATGGTCGGGCGAGCGGTCCCTGCCGGGGGTCCGGGACCAGGTGTGGGCGGCGCTCACCGCGGCCAGGCAGACCGGCTGGGACGGGCTGCTGAAGGAGCAGCGCGATTACCTCGGCGACTTCTGGGACCGCGCCGACGTGGAACTGGACGGGGACACCGAGGTGCAGCAGGCGGTGCGCTTCGCGCTGTTCCACGTGCTGCAGGCCGGGGCCAGGGCGGAAAACCGGGCGATCCCGGCCAAGGGGCTGACCGGCCCCGGGTACGACGGGCACGCGTTCTGGGACACCGAGTGCTTCGTGCTGCCGGTCCTGATGCTCACCACGCCCCACTCGGCCGCCAACGCGCTGCGGTGGCGGCACCGCACGCTGCCGCTGGCGATCGAGCGCGCCGCCCAGCTCGGCCTGCACGGGGCGGCGTTCCCCTGGCGGACGATCGCCGGGCAGGAATGCTCGGGCTACTGGCCGGCCGGGACGGCGGCGTTCCACGTCAACGCCGACATCGCGGACGCGGCCGCCTGCTACGTCGGGGTCACCGGCGACGAGGAGTTCGACCGCGGGCCCGGCCTGGACATGCTCGTCCATACCGCCCGGCTGTGGCGCTCGCTCGGACACCACGACCCGCAGGGCCGGTTCCACATCGACGGGGTCACCGGCCCGGACGAGTACAGCGCGATCGCCGACAACAACATCTACACGAACCTGATGGCCCAGCGGAACCTGCTCGAGGCCGCGGAAGCCGCGAAGCGTTACCCGGACCGGGCCAAGGAGCTGGGCGTCGACCTCGAGGAGTCGGCCAGCTGGCGGGACGCCGCCGAGTCCATGCACATCCCCTACGACGAGGCGATGGGCGTGCACCCGCAGGCCGAGGGGTTCACCCGGCACCAGGTCTGGGACTTCGCCAACACCGCCCCGGACCAGTACCCGCTGCTGCTGAACTTCCCCTACTACGACCTGTATCGCAAGCAGGTCGTGAAGCAGGCCGACCTGGTCCTGGCCCTGTACATGCGCGGCGACGCGTTCACCGACGAGCAGAAGGCGCGGGACTTCGACTACTACGAGGCGCTCACCGTCCGTGACTCCTCGCTGTCCGCCTGCACCCAGGCCGTGATGGCCGCCGAGGTCGGGCACCTGGACCTGGCCCACGATTACCTGGGCGAGGCCGCGCTGATGGACCTGCGCGACCTGGAGCACAACACCCGCGACGGGGTCCACATCGCCTCGCTGGCCGGTACCTGGATAGCGCTGGTTAGCGGTTTCGGGGGCCTGCGCTACCGGGACGGCATGCTCTGCTTCGCGCCGCGACTCCCCGAGGGCCTTACCAGGCTCGGGTTCAACCTGGTGTTCCGCGGGCAGCGCGTGCACGCCGAGATAACGCGCTCGACGGCCACGTACTCGCTGGCGGACGGCGATCCGATGCAGATCACGCACGAGGGCGAGAAGCTGACGCTGGCGGCCGACAAGCCGGTGCACCGGCCGATGGCGGTGATACCCGCCCGCCCCCGGCCCAGCCAGCCGCCCGGCCGGGAACCGCTGCGCCGCAGGCCGAGCACGGACGGGACCTGACCGAGCCGGACGATTCGGACGGCCGTTACCTGGGTAGTCGGGCGGTTTCGCTAGCTCACCTGCGTCATTTTGTCCTGGCCACGCTGCGCGTGCATCGCGGCCGGGATACCCTCGGCGCAACCAAAGCGGCACACGGGGCAACCGAACTCACGCAGGGCGCCATACTAGTAGCGGAGAGAAATGATTATTGCGATCACGCTGGTAGCGGCGATGCTGCTGGGAGTCGGCTTCGTGCTGCAGCAGGCTGCCGCCGCCCGGGCCCCGCAGGATCACTTCCTGCGCCTGAAGCTGCTCGGCGACCTGGTGCGCCGCCGCCGGTGGCTGCTGGGCTTCGGCGTGATGGTCGCCGGGCAGTTGCTCTCGGCCTGGTGCGTCGGCCACCTGGCCCTGACCCTGTACGAGCCGCTGCTGGCCACCAGCCTGATCTTCGCCCTGGCCCTCGCCGTACCCCTGTCGCGGCAGCGGCTGCGCGCCTCTGAGCTGGTCGGCGCCGTCATCCTGAGCCTCGGGGTGGCGGCGCTGTCGCTGACACGGCAGCCGGGGACACCGGCGGTCTCGTTCGGCTCGTTCGCCGACTGGCCGGCCGCCGCGGGGGTCGCGGTGGTCGCCTACTGCTTCATCCACGCAGGTCACCGGCGCTCCGGCCACACGCGCGCCACGCTCACCGGGATCGGGGCGGGCCTGGTCTTCGGCATCTCCGACGCGCTGACCCGCCGCACGGTCCAGATCCTGGACGCGCACTCGATCATGGGCCTGCTGACCAGCTGGCCCGCGTACTGCCTGCTGGGCGCCGCCCTCATCGCCAACTGGCTGATGCAGAACTCGTTCAGCGCCGCGCCGCTGCACGCCTCGCTGCCGGGGGTCACCGCGGCCGAGCCGCTCGCGGGGATCCTGCTCGGCGTGGTGGTCTTCGGCGACAAGATCGAGATCTCTCCGGGGTTGCTCGCCGTCCAGGCGGCCGGCATCGCGGCGCTGGTGCTCGGCGTGATCCTGGTCGCCCGCGGCCCGGTGCTCAGCCAGCTGCGCCCCGGGACGTCCAGACCCGGCCGCGGCGAGGCGGGCGGCCGGCCGGAGCCCGGCGACGGGCTTCCCGCCACCCCGCCGCCGCCCCCGCCCGGCGACGCGCCGCCGACGCCGACCGCGGCACCGGCCGTGCAGCCCAGGCCGACCCGCCGGCCGGCCACCAGCGGCCCGCACTCGCTGCCGACCAGGTAGGCCCGCTCCGCGCCCGTTCGCGACCGCCCGCCGCCCGGGCCTGGCACCGCCTGAAACGCGCGCCCTCCCGCCTTGACAGCCCGCGCCCGTTGGCTTCCGCCTGCCCGAAACGCGCGCCACCCTCCCGGGTTGACACCCCGCACCCTGCAGCTTCCGCCTGGCCGAAACCGGCGCATCGGGCGAATGCATTGGCCGGTGCCGGGTAGAGCGGCTCTCCATGAACCCGAACCAGAATGAGCTTCGTGAGCTGGGACAACAACTTCGCGTCGACTCGGTCCGGGCGGCCGCGGCGGCGGGGTCCGGCCATCCGACATCCTCGATGTCGGCGGCCGACCTCATGGCCGTCCTGCTCGCCCGTCATCTGCGTTACGACTTCAGCGACCCGGGCAACCCGGGCAACGACCACCTGATCTTCTCCAAGGGCCATGCGTCGCCACTGCTTTACTCCATGTACAAGGCCGCGGGCGCGATCGACGATCGCGAGCTGCTCAGCTTCCGCCGACTCGGCAGCAGGCTGGAGGGCCACCCGACGCCCCGGCTGCCCTGGGTGGACGTGGCCACCGGCTCGCTGGGGCTGGGTCTGCCCACCGGGGTCGGCCTTGCCCTGTCCGGCCAGCGGGTGGAGCATGCCCCCTACCGCGTGTGGGTGCTGTGCGGCGACAGCGAGCTCGCCGAGGGATCGATGTGGGAGGCGTTCGAGCACGCCGGCAACGAGCACCTGGACAATCTCACGGCGATCATCGACGTCAACCGGCTCGGCCAGCGCGGCGAAACCAGGCATGGCTGGGACACCGGCGCCTACGCCCGGCGGATAGGCGCGTTCGGCTGGCATACGGTCGAGATCGACGGTCATGACGTGGCGGCAGTGGACCGCGCCTACGTCGACGCGCTGACCACGCGGGACCGGCCCACCGCGATCATCGCGCGGACGATGAAGGGCCGGGGCGTCGCCGCCGTGCAGGACGCCGAGGGCGCGCACGGCAAGCCGGTGCCCGATCCCGACGAGGCCGTCGCCGAGCTCGGCGGCGTCCGCGACATCGCGGTGACCGTGCGCCAGCCGGCGGACGCCGCACCCCGTGACCGGGACCGGCCGCTGACGAACGGGAGCCAGCCGAGCCTTCCGCGTTACGACCGCGCAGAGATGGTCCCGACGCGCACGGCCTTCGGCGAGGCCCTCGCGGCGGTAGGCGGCGCGCGCGAGGACGTGGTGGTGCTCGACGGCGAGGTGAGCGACTCCACCAGGACGGACGCGTTCGCCAGGGAGCATCCGCAGCGGTTCTTCGAGTGCTACATCGCCGAGCAGCAGATGGTGGCGGCGGCGCTCGGGATGCAGGCCCGGGGGCTCGTGCCGTTCGCCGCCACGTTCGCCGCGTTCTTCACCCGGGCGCACGACTTCATCCGGATGGCCGCGATCACCAGGGCAAACCTCAAGCTGGTCGGCTCGCACGCCGGAGTGTCCATCGGCGAGGACGGCCCGTCCCAGATGGGCCTGGAGGACCTGGCCATGTTCCGGGCCGTCCACGGCAGCGTCGTGCTCTACCCGTGCGACGCGAACCAGACCGCCGCGCTGGTGGCCGAGATGGCCGCCACCCGGGGGATCGCCTACCTGCGGACCACCCGCGGGGCCACACCGGTGATCTACCAGCCGGGCGAGAAGTTCCCGGTAGGCGGGAGCAAGCTGCTGCGTTCGAGCGAGGCCGACCGGGTCACGATCATCGCCGCCGGGGTGACGGTGCCCGAGGCGCTCGGTGCCGCCGATGCCCTGGCCGCCGACGGCATCGCGGCGCGGGTGATCGACCTGTACTCGGTGAAGCCGGTCGACTCGCAGACGCTACGGGAGGCCGCAGAGGCGACGGATAACTTCGTCACGGTCGAGGACCACTGGCCCGAAGGCGGACTCGGGGACGCCGTCCTCGCCGCTTTCGCCAACGGCCACCAGCCGCCGCGGGTGACCAAGCTCGCCGCGCACGCCATGCCCGGGTCGGCCGCCCCGGCCGAGCAGTTGCACGTGGCAGGGATCGACGCGCGGGCCATCGAGGCCGCGGTCCGCGCGCTCGTCGAGGCCGGGGAGGTGGTTTCGCGGTGAGCGAGCAGCAGGCGGCGGACGGCCGGCCCCGCGGGCTGCCGGGCGATGATCGGCCCGGTGCCGACACAGGCCAGCCAGACACGGTCTCCCGTGCCCGGCCGGACGCCGAGGCCGATGCCCCGCCAGACGCCGCCGCGCCGGGCCAGCCCGGTACCGCCGCGCCGGGCCAGCCCGGTACCGCCGCGCCGGGCCAGCCCGGTACCGCCGCGCCGGGCCAGCCCCGTGCCGCCGCGCCGGGCCAGCCCCGTGCCGCCGCGCCGGGCCAGCCCCGTGCCGCCGCGCCGGCGCCACCCCGCCACCACATCGTGCGGCGGACGCGCGCCGGAGGCGTCTGGGTAGCGCTGGCGGCGTCGGCCGTGGTCCTTCTGCTGCTGCTGATCTTCATTCTGGAGAACGAGCAGCGGGCGGACATAGGGTTCTTCGGCGCGCACGCCAGCCTGCCCGTCGGGGTCGCCATGCTGCTGGCCGCGGTGGCCGGGGCTCTCGTCGTGATCATCCCGGGGACGGCGCGCATCATCCAGTTGCGCGTCACCGCGCGCCGCCACCGCAAGGCGGATGCGGAACGAGTCGCGCCGGCCACGCCGCAACCGCCGGCGGTCCAGGAACCCCCGGCGGCCCAGCAGTCCCCGGCGGCCCAGTAGCAGTCGGCAGCCCAGCAGTCCCCGGCAGCCCAGCAGCCCGCGGCAGCCCAGCAGCCCTCGGCAGCCCAGCAGTCCCCGGCGGCCCAGCAGCCCCCGGCAGCCCAGCAGTCCCCGGCAGCCCAGCAGCAGCCGGCGCGCCGCCGCAGCCGCATTTCGGACGGCCCCGCCAATGGCGGGAAAGTCCCATTACTGCTGCTCTTTGCGATGCTATGGTCCAACGCTGCTAATGAAGGTCGGCGGCCGCGCGGCGCGCGGCCGCCCGGAATGTTCCGTAAGTTCCGATCTCGCCAGGCCAAATCGGTCGTGAGCCATCCGCCCACCCCCGCTCTGAAAGTTCCGGACGGGCGTTCCCCGTCGGCGATACCGTCCGATTCCCGGCTTCCTGACCGTAATTCCGGGCGGTGGCGACGGGCCGGATCGCCGGTGCCCACGACGACACGGAACGGCGACGACCAGTTACGGTGCGCCATCAAGTTGGTGTTCTGGAAGGCACGCTCCCGGGTGTTGTTCGCCGGGTGAACGGGCCATGGCACGGCCGCGAGCGGGGCGGGGCGCCGGCCGGGACACCACGGCGCCGGGACACCACCACCGCCCGCTCGCGAGCGCGAGCGAGCGGGCGGGCGGGCGGCGCCGACAGCGAGGGATGGTGCGCTCGGCCGCCGAGGCGCTCACAAAGCCGCTGGCAACCAGGGGCGCGATGCACCTACGGGCAGGCGCCGCGGCGCCTGCGCACCCGCGGGCGCCGGAAAGCAGCGCACCGCGGATGCCGGGCGCCGGCTACTTCCGGAAGGCGTCCTTGACCTTCTCGCCGGCCTGCTTCAGGTT
>Ga0335073_10005590_pt1 | contig 17642 bp, 23 predicted proteins | sample Lox_Sample_22_FD_207093 | JGI IMG/M metagenome (GOLD analysis project Ga0335073, IMG submission 207093) | Soil microbial communities from Loxahatchee National Wildlife Refuge, Florida, United States - Lox_Sample_2.2 | ecosystem: Environmental > Terrestrial > Soil > Wetlands | place: USA...
ATTCGCAAATGGAGTACTGAAGGCTCGTTACGTGCCCCATCGATTGGAGTCGCTTGGCATTCTCTAATTTGGATCCACTCATGTCTCTCTCCATTCGAAAGAGTCACACAAAGTCGAGAGGTGGCTGTGAAACGTGCAAGATTCGACACGTCAAGGTACATCATCCAAGTTCTTGGCGTTGATTGTAGTGCGACGAGAGCATTCCTGCTTGCACTCAGTGTAACAGAAGAAAGGTCCATTGCTACTATCAGCGACGTGTTCGTCATGCCGTCGACGGACGTAGTAGTACCCCGACAATCGAGTCAACGGGAAATCATCCGGAGTCGTCGGTCTCTCCGTCGTTGAGCAATCAAACCTTCGCAGTCCTCGATTTAGAACTAATTCATTTCTACTCCACCGAAACCTATCTCTCACTGGGAAATTTGGTCGGTGTTCCAAACGAGTTATGGAGGGATCAAATTCCGCAACTCGCTTTTCGGGTATTTTCACATGAGGGAAGATCTAATTGTAGAATCCTATTCTGTTGCACGCTATTTTCTGCTTAGCTGCATCTCATTTGAAACATCACAAAGGGGGCAATCGCTTTGATGATGCTATTGCCCTGCATAAATATCACGCAGTTTCCCTCTTACGCGTCGAACTCAGTTCTCTCACTGAACCGTCTTCACCAATGAACGAAGCAGCATACGGTACATCGGTATTCCTTGCAGTCCAATCTATTGCCACCTTCAAGTCCCATTCCGTTTTATTTCCAACAGACCTCGACTGGATCCCTCTACTCACCGGATTCAGATTTCTGATTCATAACATGTGGGCAGAGCGTACGCACTCGATCTTCTATCCTCTCATCACTTCGTATCAAGATCCCGTCGTACCAACACCCGAGCAAGAACAACAACTCCTACAAAAATTCAATCTTGCACCTCTTCTTAGTCAATTACCGCCTTCCTACTCGGAACACATCGTCCGGATTGTGGTGCTGTTACATCCATTCTTCCCTGATGAGCATTATTCAAAACCTCCATTACTCCCGGTGTCGCGAGATCATCGTCTGGATCCGTTGGAAAGTCGTCAAACTTTACGTCAACTCATTGCTTGGGCTGCAACCTTACCCGACACGTTTGTTGCTCGAGCTAGGGAAGGGGATCCTGGGATTTTAATATTACTTGGATGGATGTTTAGCCTGTTTAGAGAAATTTATGCATCTAAGCCCATGTGGTGGATCGAACGAATAGCTACAGAGTCTCTTAGAGAAGTACCACCCGAATGGAGGAATCATTTTGCAACATCGGAGCCTTGATCAATTGAGAAACTTGGGTGTACATAGAAAAGTTGCTCAGGATGGTAATTCAGTTATGAATCGAGCACATTGTGACAAAGACATTTATCCTTATTCAGACATCAAATTTCAAAACTAACAAGCATCTCACTACAAGTTCGCGTCAGATACAGGGATTTTCTCTCCAGTTACATGTACAAACTCAAAAGACTAGCCACCAAAACCATCGCCATAAAGATCGAAATGTAATTTTCGCCGACAATCCATTCAAACCGAGCGCGTGCTCCAGATTTTTGAAAAGGAGCGGACGTGCTCGTTGCTGCAGTCGCCAGAGTTGGTGGTGCTGTTGCTGCAGCAGTCGGAGTTCCCAGTGTTGTAGCAAGCGCCGTCGAGATACCGCCTGCGGTGGTGGCTGCCCCAGGGGTGAACGAGGCCGAGCAGAATGCCAATGTTGAGCCTACATTTTCCACGAAGGTTGGAAAAACAGACGACGCGCAAGAACTGCATGCTGCTCCACTTGCGAGGTATGTCGGACAGTAGCAGGCAGGGTTGTTCGATGCACAAGAGGTTTCTGCAATATTCACGTTATTGCATTGCGCAAAGCAATCGGTGACACATGCAGTGACTTGTGGTAACAAGGCTGAAGCGAACGTTGGTCTGTAGTTTTCCAAGCAAGTGCCGCATGCTGCGCCGTTGTTGAGATAAGCAGGACAATAGCAGGCTTGGGCGTTTGCAGTTCCGGTGCAAGTCTCGATTGCTGCATAAACGTCTGAGCATACGGTGGTACATGCCGATCCACAAATTTCAACGTCAGATGCGACGTCAGATGCGAAGAGGGGACTGACGGTGGCCAAGCAGGAAGCGCATGCTTCTCCACTTGCGATGTAAATAGAACAGTAACAGGTGACGGCGTTATCGGCACACGTTGTTAGTGCTGCATATATGTTGTCGCAGTCCGCAGCACATGGTTGCTGTCGACGAACCACATCGCCGAGCACGACCAGGACGAAAGACAAAAAGATTGAAATGCCGAAGGTCTAAATGTCAGAACGGCAAAAGCACGTCATACCGAATATCTCATTTTGTGAAACGGTGTTGAGAACGGAGTTCGGGGAATGAACTTGAGATAGGATGGAGGTAGGGTAGCCGATGGCTGATATATGTACTCTTTATGATAATCTTCAGTCGGTTAAGGGATCCAATTAGGATTGAGGGGGCAAGAGAATAAGGTTCACCTCCACTTGCTATCTAGGCAAACATATCTATGGTCAGGAGGTGATCAAAGCGGAACCGGCTAATAGTAGTTCCGAGTTCTTGGGCTGCGTCCAATCAGCATTTTGGAGATCTGGAAATAAGGTTTATCTCGGAACGGAGCAGATGACCTAATTAGCGTTCAGGGTTTGAACTAGTAGTCTAATAACGTGCTGTAGCGACGGTCTCGCAACAGACGACTCCAAATCCGGTAAGTCCAGGAATCGGACAACACTTTTTTTGACTGAAAAAGCGATTAAGCGAAGCAGCGCCACAAAGGGTCCGGCTCGAAAAGTTGCTGATCGCCGTCAACGGAAATTCCGTCTCCGAGCTGCACGAAAATCTCTCCGACGTGTCCACGTGTGCACATGTTAATATCAAGTCATGAAGAATTGGTGACATCTCTGCTTCATTGCCTTGTTCCTTATCCGACTTTCAATATAGTGTGCTCCACAACTTTTCAAGCACTGCAACGTCTAGTATTTTGCAATCTCGTTGACAACATCATTGGAAATAACTATTGCGAAATTGGAATCGAGGAAGACCTTACTTTATTGGTGGCGTGGCATTACGATACCTTTTATCAACAAGATTCTGTCCGCCTGTTGTCTGAAAGTTTATAGTTCATCGTTGTTGTACTTGGCAGACGACTTACGAAACTGGAGGTAGCCGCGGAGGCGATGTCTATTTCGTTGATAAACAGAAACAATCGAAAAGCAAAATTGCAACTTGTATTTTTATAAACGTGACAAACGTTTTGGATAAATGGATTAGGATCAGAACGATGGGTAGCCACTCAGTAATGCATTGGAAATATCGTCACTAACTTCCTCCATCTCGTTAGTAATTGCAGTGAATTCCTCCTTGTCACGAAACCTTGCGAATAATTTCTCTTCCCCTTTTTCAAATTCCAAACTTGGCATTTGTTCAATAGCAGATAACGCGTACTCGTTATGTTTTTGAATCCTGAATTTCGTTCTACCAATCATGAAGTCTTTTTCGATCTTTAAGGAATTTCCGTGGAGGCAATGTCTCGTGGGGCTTATGATAACCAACTTTGCACAAAATGACATTTGTTGGAGTATCCCACGGCTGGACATCTTTCTGATTTTTGTTGATTTGAATACAATATCGCCAATTACGTGTAGGGTATAATTTTCTCGCTCTTGTTGTAATTTGTCGATTTCGTTAGGGAGTTCAGTGAAAACTTCGATATATGAATTGCAATAGCTTCATTTGATAAACATATTCTTATCAAAAAACACGTCGCCACCGTCCTTGGTGAATTCCAATTGCTACACTGTGAGCGACGTCGATAATGATGGTACCTCATACTCGCCCTCATCAGTTCGTTCTTGCTCGACGAGAGCGGAAATCACGATGGTGTCGAGATACTGTAGACCATGTGCTGTAACGAGAAGCGTGCCGAGCTTGCGATCATTTGATTCGAAACTCTTCTCTTTGTAGACAGCGAGACAAACTCCAGTACCGTCTTCTACGAGAGCTGAGAGGCCCTTCCAATGGACCTTCTTGTCACCGATTTGGAAGGATGTTTTGCCGTGGAAGAAACTGGGAACGTGTGTGAGGAGCAGGGTTTCGCTGGTTTGCATCAATTTAATCTCCGTTGCGCCATTCTTGCCTCGGCTCAAGTGATTCGCAGTCGCAATGACAGGACCCGCCAAGGTTCCTTTGTGAACAGTAAGGTGAATTTCTTTATCGACCTCGCAATAGTATTTGATCTCCTGAACATATCAGCATTGCCTCAGGTTGGGGATACGCCTGTGCCTTCCTCCTTGCAGATACGATTCAAGAAGTTACCTTCTCCAACGTCACGATAAATGTTGAACACAATCTCACCGCTGTGGTGTCCGGTTTCCCTTTTTGCCATCCAGAAAAGAGCTTTGCTTCGTCCGACGACCAGCGACAGAGTACTTATAGAGGTTGTGGGACAACATCCAAGTTCTTGGCAACTCGAGTCGATTTGTTCAGACTTCGCACGTGGATTTTGATGACGGAAGAAAACGTGACCAGCCACATACAATTGGGTTCCTGAGAAGGCAACTTTCCCTACCGCACGATCGATCATTGGAGGATGTGGAAACCGCCCTGACGGGGGGAGGGAATTCGAAGCGAGGACCGTCATTCCTTTATGAAATTCATTGGTGTGTGAATTGCAGAAAGGGGTATTATGCCAAACTTTGTTCACCGCGGTACGAAATTAAACTTCGCCCTTCGAAAGTATGAGACCGTGCCGATAACCGGACAGAAATAAAGCATCCTGCTTATTACCAAAACGAAGAGTTCAATTGGCCGGGTGCTGAGAAAAGGAATTAAGTTCGCAGTGCATTGCAGTCCTCAGTGATGAGATCATATGTTTGAGCTTTGCCATTTGTACAACCTATCTCTTCAAGCATAAATAGATCTGCTAGTAAGTCGTTTCTAATTTTTCTACCATTTTAACAACCGAATGGACAATTGCAGGTGGTCTAGCAGGTTCTAATGATTGGTGAAGTATGAAGTGCGGGGGCGGCATGGGTGACGGGACGCTTGGGCGCTGCCAATGCTGATCGCTCATTTTATTTCGGCATCTCCTGCAGCCGGGGTTCTGGGTTCTGCATGATGGCTGACCAGAAACTGCGATCAAAGATTACTCACTATCTCCGTGAATATCAACGCTATTGATGAATCAGCACTGAAAATCCGATCCAGGGGTAGGACCCCCAATTCTTACAAACCGCAATAATATTTCGAGTATTGTCAAGAGAGAGCTATGAGGCTCTAATCGCGGGATAACGGGCATCAAATAATCACGTCGGGACAAATAAAGTATGATGATACACTTCTAATTCTTCTCATACATCCATAGATGATAACTGCAGTATATAATACTTTTTTAGCCTCGGTCGTGACAACAACCACACCACAATCAGGCGAGGACAAAAGAAGGACTTGTCCCGATAAGAATGTTTGTGACGATGGAAGAGCCCAATGGTTAGCGAAGTAGTGAAGGCGGTTCTTACCATATTTAACAACTCATTGCTCCGTCATTGACCCCGCGGCAATTCGGTTCTGCTTCTGGTAGTGCTTCGGGCTCAGGTGCGGCCTCTGGGGCGGGCAATGGGGCAGCGATGGCTCCGGCGAAAAGAGAAAGAGCAATGATGACAGCGAAGAAACGCATTGAGAGTGAAGTTTGTGTTCCGGAGAAAGAGGACTTTGTTTTGAAAGTTGTAGTGACTTTGCAGAAGGCAGAAGCGATTGGGATGAATGAAGTGGATACGGAGGGAAAGACTCTATTTATGCCAAGTTTGGCAGCGCACGGGGAAATTAAGACCGACGGATATGACAGGAATAATTCATTGAAACCCCAATTTGACCGAAGCAGATGTCTTCCACTCAGTCGGTCCTAAAACGTGTCTCCCGGTTCGAAGATAGCGTATTATATACTCCATGGGTGACCCAATTTGGAAGAAGCGGCCACGGCGCGCGCGCGCGCTCCGAGGATCGTCCAGGACTTAAATTGAAGCCACAACATTAATAGATCGATTGATCTGATCAATCAATAACCTGAACCTAATAACCTATCACCCATAATTTTAGTGCACATCCCAAACCACTCCCACACACATCCACTTTCCTAAACTTCACAAATTCGAACGCTGAAAATGGCAAACCACAGCATGTTAGACTGGAAGGCGATCAAGACTTTTTGTTGCGACTCAGAGACAAGTCCCAAGTTGTCAATCTATCTACAACAGGGTTCGATTCGCCATCGAAATGCTTATTACTGCAGCGCTTTTCGAAACTCCATCGACTTTGTCTTCGTGACCACATCGATACTCCAACTTCTGAGCCACTTGACTTCGAGACAATATTTGAAAACACGCCTTTGGAGTATCTTCAAATCAACGTATCCAACATACAATCACTGCCACGGACAATTCAAGAGCTACGGGTCGGCTGTGATCGTGTAGGCAAAACTTTGACTCAAAAGACCTGGCAGGCAGTCAGCCGCTTACGACATCTAAAGGACCTTGCCGCGACACACGAAAGGCTGGAAACATGGCTCCCGTTCGCCTTCAAATCCGCTAACTTACAATCCGTTACTCTCTCGTTTACATGGGAACCTGCCGACAGATTTGACCAGCAAATTCTTGAACCTATGTTAGCATCATCGAAATCGTTACGTTCTGTCGCGATAAGTCCGCAATTGCTCTCTGCTTCTACCCTCAAACTGTTCTCGAAGTCCGATAGCGCCCAAAGCATCACAGTCATAAAAATATCTTCTCATTATACGAAATTCAATTTTGAGGATCTCGTCGTCTCGCTCCGCAACCTCCCTCGTCTCGAGACGTTAACTTTACCATGGCCCATTATGTTTTCGCCCTATCCTTCTGGGGTTCGAACGGACTCTGCTTCACCAGCGCCAGAATCTGCAAGTGCAGACTTTGATCAACCCCATGTTCTTCATTTCAGCCATTGCGAAGCGATACCTGTCTCCTGTCCAAATCTCACGGAGATCCATTTGAACCAGATGTGCCCTCCGAAGAAGATGACTACGATATTTTCCGGGAAGCAGAAGAAGAGGAAACTGATGCGGACGAAGACGATGACATATCGCCTTTCGATCCCCAGAATTTCGACGTTGAGAACGATCCGGATCAGTGGTTTCGTGTCAAGCGTAGCCAGTCATTCAAAAACGGCCGATTGGTCTCGGTTGCGGACTCTCCTTGTCTCCATGTGTGTACTTTATTTTCTGATACCTGTGATGCAGGCTTCGACCACGCAATACGACTGTTTGTTTTATTAAATCTGGTCCGGAAACATACGGGGTTTGTGTAAGTATCGTTTCCAATTTGTTTTGACAATAGTAGATGTGACAAAGATTGTAGGCGTTAATGTGATGGTCTCCTCTCTGAAATAATCATGCTGATTAGCAGATGAAACGGCAGTAAGGATTTGGAGCGACCGAATCTATGAAACTTGGCTTTGCGAATAATGATATAGCATTGATTTCCGGAAGTCAATTTTTAGGCATTTACTAGTGGAATAAATGATTGATCGATTAATACTTGCCAGTGAGCAATTCTTCGGCAAATCTATTAAGACTTCCCTTGATGTCGTCAAGGGAGTAGGATTTGGGGACTCTAGTAATTAGTCTGAAAAGCTGTGGTCTCCGCGAAGAACCGTCGATTATATGTATACGGAATTATATAGATTTAGGCCTATGTATAATAACGGTCTTTTCCGCAAATATCAGACTCTGAATACTTTGAATACGGCACTCCATTTACAATACCAAACTGTGCGAGTGAATCTCTGCTTCTGAAGGCCACAGATTTACTTCAGTTCTCGACCACAATTGCAGTCAGTCGCTGGGTAAATAGTACTCTTTGACCTTCATCTGAAGTTCGTCCAACACCGCGATCTGATCATAACTCAATTGCAGAAATGAAGGTATCACAACGCCATCCAAACCCACGCTAATTACTTCCCGTCCTTTCTCCTCATCCGCCAGATTAGTCGATACACGTGCGACACTTTGTACGGATACAACTCCTGTTAAATTTGGAGCCTTGGTATCTGATCTGAGTAGAGGCGTACTCGTCCACCAATACATCGGATACTGCCGTTGTATGTTGTTCGTAATTAATCCCACTGCGATCATGAGGACAGACGACAACATGACTACCGGGACGTAATACCATCCCAGCGCTCGGATGTCTGCCTGCGTTGCAGCTAAAAGTGCGGTCGATCCGGATGGAGGATGAGTGAGTTTCAGCATTGCCAACACCGAAGAAGCAACTGCACAGGACAATGCTCCAGCCAGCCAAACATAACTATCAAACGACTCTAGGGGGAGAAGCAAAAAGAGTTTGGCGATTGCAACGCCGATAATCGAGGATAAAGTGTGTCCGATGAACATGGGTCGAGGTTGTGCAAACGGCGCTTCGATTGCCCCATACAACAACACCGCAGAGGCACCCTAAGAGAATTAGATCCTGCATGTCCAAGGGGTTTCATACAAAACTCCCCACAATGATCGGAACTTGTCTTGATACGAAATACTGACTCTTTGCCATGACTGCTTCGACCACTGAAACTCCGCAAAAAACCCCTATGAAAGTCCATAGCCACACAAGCAACGTCGGTACGCGCCGAGGAAGTGTAGCGCGGTATCCCAACCACCAACTCATCCATCGAGGCAGTTGATGAAGCCACGGTCGAGGTATTAATGGATTCAGGTATTCGTCGATGTCGAAATCCAGCTTCATTTTCTCAATCACAAGAAAGTTGCGGACCGACTGCAGAGGACGTCCTTATAATGCATTGTAAAAGAATGCCATTGGCTGTGCGGAAGGGTGTGCCTCGAATTCCAATAGTGAAAGCTGTGGTCATGGTTGTCCGGATGTCGTATCCGGCCTCGAGTCCGGGGTTCCCGGACCATTCCGGCAACGTGTTCCGCCATTTAGTCGCTCACGGAACGCCTTCGTGTTGACAACTGTCGTTGAAGCAGGAAGAAGAAATCATAGACGGTGGGTGTTTAAACTTTTACTCTTGTGTGGTTGCACAACCTGTTCATTGGATGCTGCCAGCCGCTGTGTTCTGTAGATCCTGGTCCACGGACAGTCGGGGTTTCCTGGTGAAAGCCCAATTCAATCTGCAACCGTGCGGAGATCGTTTTTTGTCATGGCACTGAATTTCTGTCGAGCTGCAAGCCCAATTCTACTTCGGGAAAATAGAGTTTCGGGTAAATCTGAATTTTCGTGGGGGCGCAAATTCAATTTCAGTGCGACATGGCAGTGATTCCGACAAGCACATGCCGCGACACAAGTGTCTCGTTGAGGGTGTTGCTATAATAGGGATACCAGTCATTGATATGACGCAAACTCGATGCATTGTGCCACCCTTGAAGGCTCAAAGAGAACAGCTGCCAAATGGGAATTTCTGGATCATTCCACGTGGTGCGTTGCAGGCCTTGCCGAAGCTCCATGCCTTGACAGACGACAATCACGGTTATATTCGAACACGCGTCATGATTCCTTAAATGCGCCCAAACCGTGACCCGGGGAATCGACAAGGTTGAACCTAAAATCGGCTACGTTCTCTATTTCCGAGGCACAATCGCTATTGGTGAACTGATACAAATCTCTCGGTGGTCTTCAAACGCAATTCAATAGACAATATCAATCCTATGGTTTAAAAAATCTTCCTCTTGAGCCTCCTTTCCTGCAGCGTCCGGGGTTGATCGATCGATTGTTGAATTGCGTACAAAGGTTTGATTGCCAATTTTCGGAATCCGGGCGGGTCTGCCGATTGATTAACCCGCTTTAAATAACCTTACGCCACATAATATGCGGGCCGGTTATTCCAGGAACTCCCTCGGTTGTCATTTCATTGCAGATCTGATTGATTATCCGCCCTGTGTCGGTTTCCCCACATTCGAGACAAAGGAAACGGCACGTTCCCTCTCCGGACAAGAGCGGCGGAAGAGACCGGGTGTCTATATATCCCTACCGACATCCAGTGGAAAGTTCCCCTCCACCCCGACTTTGTTTCGCCCGCTCTCACACTTCCAACTGCCTTGTTCCACTGCTTTGCTATTTGCTATTTGCTGTACTGAAACGTGAAACCATGGCGGATACAAATTCCGCCGACGACCTTTTCGACTCGCTCCAAAAGCTCATCGACTTTGTCAGAGGTGAGCCTCAGAATGCTCAAATGTTTGACGGCGGTGTCATTGCGGATTCCACATTGGTATGCTTGTCCCTTTTAATATATTTCCGGTCGCTGACTGGCATTGTAGGAAACAATTATTTCCGACCTCCGTCACATCACGGGGCCGGCGACTGTTCCTCCAGATGCCGACACCAAGGTTGACCCTTCCGAGCCAAAAACTGACGATATGTAGATGACCGAAGTTATTACCTTACTTCTTCCCTATTTCCGTCCCACACAATTTCGCAAAGGTCCAGGCCTAGACGATCAAACTCCCAGAGAGACTGTATGAGCTTTGTTTGATTTAGCAACTCATTGTCAGATCGCTGATCTTGCTAAACTCTATATTGAATACCTCAAGGACCCATCGCCTGAACTCAAAGAAAAGATCGACAACACTTCTAATGAAATTGTCGATACCTTGTGGCATACGCTTCATCATCCTCCTCTTTCTTTTGTCGGTGACAAATTTCAATACCGTTCTGCGGATGGATCGGGCAACGTCTGCCTCCTTGTCAGGTTGCTTTACTAACGGTAGAATGCCATGTATCCTCATCTCGGGCAAGCCGGCACCGAATACGCCAAATCCTTTCAACGCAAGAGAGCTCAACTGGGAGCCCCTCCTGATGCTGGAGCGCTTTTTGACTGTCTGTATTTTCGATTGAGTCTTCGCTAATAGTAGCGTTGCTTGCTCGTAAGGAGTATAAACAACACCCTGACCAAATCAGTAGCATGCTGTTTTACCTTGCGACTATTATCATTCACGGTCCTTTCCTTGGGTCGCGCGGCTAATTTGGCAGATCTTTTCTATACACGGCCTGGCGACCCCACTTATAACGACACCTCGTCGTATTTGGATCTTACTCCACTTTATGGGAATTCCCAAGAAGCGCAAGACACCGTTCGCACGTTCAAAGATGGCCTTCTTAAGCCTGACACCTTTTGGGATATTCGAATTCTTGGATTTCCTCCTGGAGTCAGTATCTTACTTGTCTCATTCAATCGGTTCCACAATTACGTTGTCGGACAACTTGCTGCTATCAACGAAGGAGGACGATTCTCTGTTCCAAATCTCGAGGATATTCACAGCAATTTGAGAGCACGGCTCTGCGCAACTCATACCGCGGAGCAAATCACAACTGCTGCGAAAGCAGCCTATGCTAAAGCCGTAGCTGATCGTGACAATGATCTCTTCCAAACAGGGCGATTGTACTACCCCGATATATCGATTTAACAAACAGGGTAACTTGCGGGTTATATATCAATATTATTCTGTACGATTATCTCCGCTCGATTATCGCTTTCAATCAAATTCCATTGGCATGTACCCTTGATCCTCGGATCCATGGTCCAAAAGTTTACCTTAAAGACGGAACTCCAATGGGAATTGGAAACGAAGTCGCACTTGAATTCAATTTGATTTATCGGTGGCACGCTGCGATTTCCGACCGAGACGATAAATGGACTCAACAATTGTGCAAAGTCATTTTCCCAGGGCAGGATGCTAGCAAACTCAGTCCAAAAGAGTTTTTGTTTGGCTTGTTGATGTGGTTCAAAACTATCAATCCAGATCCTTCTAAACGAGATTTGGATATGGGAAAAATTGTACGCGATAAAGTTACTGGAAGATTCGATGATGCTGCTCTTGTTCAGATTCTCACGGACTCGACGGACGACTGTGCAGGTCATCCTAACCCTTTTTCTTCTATATCTGACTATAGCGGCGTTTGATAGCGGTGTTCCCGTCATTTTGCGCGCCGTTGAAATCCTTGGTATCGAGCAATCCCGCACGTGGAAAACTGGGACATTGAATGAATTCCGAAGTTTTGTTGGACTCGACAAACATACCGATTTCGAGAAGATGGTTCCTCCTAATTCCGGTCTCGGCATTAGAGTCAAACAATTTTACGGTGACCCTGATAACGTCGAACTCTATCCAGGTGTGATTTTTGAGAAGAACAATCCAGCACCCGGCATTAGTGCACCTGAAACGATTGGTACGGCCATCTTAAGCGATGCGGTCTCCCTTGTTCGCGGAGACAGATTTTATACCATCGTACGTCCTAGGACTGACTCTTCTCTAATGTAAGGACTATTCACGAGCTGCATTGACAGCCTGGGGATACAATTTTGTCGACTCAGATCCTGACGTCGCTTTTGGGAACGTCTTGTATCGATTGTTAATGCGCTCTTTCCCTGGATGGTACCAATACAATAGTGTCTACGCCTTTTTCCCGTTCAACACCCCTACGAGAGTCAAAGAAATCCTCACGGCGATGGGAATTGACAAGTTTTTCTCTTGGGACCCTCCCCGTGAGGGCCCAAACCCGATCGTTTTCTCAACTGCCGTCAATGTCAGAAACATCCTCGAGAACTACGAATTGTTCAAAGTTGTTTGGGGTCCGGCCATTCTTCGACTTACTCAAGGAAATGATTACATGTTGGCGGGAGATAAGCCTTCGAATTTCGCTCAACATGAAGATGTTTACAAAGCAATGTACTCCGATGTCACTGATTGGGCGACGGAAGTATGGGACTTCTATACCACATATACTGAAAAATTGATTCGAGAGAATGCAGTTTCTATGGGTGACTTCTATGAAGTTGACGCTGTCGCGGAGTACCAACCCCATCGTAAGAGGCTGACCATAGCATCATCAACATGGTTCACGCCAATTTCGTCAGTCAATATTTCGGTATTCCGCTTAGCAAAGATTTCACCGCTCAGTCACTCTATTACAGTCTTGGGTTGTTTCTGGGCTGCGTCTTTTACGACACGGATGAAGCAGGATCATTAAAACTCAGAGCCATGGGAGACGCTGCATCGAGCGGACTGGCCAAAATCGTTACAGCATATGTGCAGAACATTTCCGAAAACAGCTCTGTGGTCGATGAAACCTTGCTCCCTTCGTATGGTGATAAACTTATTAAGAGATTGCTCGGACAGGGAAAATCAGTGACGGAAGTCGTTTGGATTCTTATCAGTACATCCTCGGCTGCTGTGCCTACTCAAGCACAAAACGTACTTCCTCGCCTACATTGCGTTTCTGATCTCCAGTGCTCCCAGACTCTTGACTTTTATCTCCGTCCAGAACAAAAAAAATATTGGGAAGGAATTATTGCCGCATCTCAGCAGGATACTAAAGAAAATAAAAGGGATTTGTACGGCTATGCTTCCGAAGCTTCTCGATTGAGTACCACGACATATGGCTTAGTCCGCCTTGCCGCAGGAGCTGCTGAGATATCTGAACATGGAAAGACTTACAAAGTCAAAGCTGGAGACCTTATCTATGTTGATATCGTATGTTTCCTGTTGTTTTCCATTTGCTCATTCAGGCGTCTGCGAATCTCGATCCGGAGGCATTTCCATCCCCTGAGGAAGTGATCTTGAACCGTCCAATGAATTCGTATTTCTACATTGGATGGGGCAAACATCGTTGTCTTGGCGCACAAATTCAAGTGATTGCCAATGCTGCTATTTTGAGAACATTTGCTAGGTTGAAGAAGTTTCGAGCCGCGCCTGGGGCTCAGGGAACTTTGAAGTATGTTTCGTCAGGTGGAAGAAAGGCATTCTTGAATCCCGAATGGAGCAATTTTTGGTTTTTCCCAACCAGTATTGTCCTTAAATTTCCGTGGCTAATTTTTTAGCTATGAAAGTTCATTTCGACGAATTCTCGTCCTGAACTGTCCTTTATGTAATGCAATCGACTTTAGTTGGTACAAATTCGATTGTCTGTCTTTAGGGGCTTAACAGATAGTTTTAGGATACTTTATTTTAAGTAGCTCAACGCATCTAACGTTCGTTTAAATATACTTGCTGATTACTTTACGATATGTTACCTTTATCCTATATCCTCATTGATTGCCAACTCGAAACGTGCGATTTCGTGCTTCTCTCGGATGAAGGTGATGGAACGATTACGGTCCCAGTCAACGAGCGCACTTATCACGCGGTTGATGGATGCCATCTCATCGCTACCGAATTTCGTTTTGACGAAGTGGATGGAGCAATACAATGCAAAGGACAAACGGTACATGCGGAACAGATCAATTCGCAGGATGGGGTCTTCATTGACACAAAACTGCAGAAGAGGGAATGATTGAGTTTATCAGCGATGGACATGGACATGTGTGTCAGGAGTTGTAGTTTTGTAGAAATATCAAATATTCTGTCACGCCTGCGCATTTTCCCAAGGCAACCGCTGTAAACCTACTGTATTACCAGAACGTTTCGGCGTGAGACCGGTTTATTTTCCGAGAATATGTTTTGCGTACTCCATCAATTGACGAAACTTTTGTCATTTCCACTACGCGATCACGAGCAACTAGAATGAGACGAGAAGGGGTTTGCGACTTCTAACGGTGTTCACTGTCGACGGCACACTCGACTTAGTGTGTGCTAGATAACTATTCCCCAGAGGTTGTATTATAACCCCTAGCCGCTCACGATCTGCCGCAATAGATCGCATGGCCATCTTGAGCTCCGACATGTAGTCGGATCCCCGCCAACTCTTTCCTTTTAGATTTGGCCCTCCATAACCTTCAACTAACACTACAACACCTGTGCTAGAGGATATTTCTGGGAGAGTATTCCAATTATTAGCCCGCAAATCCGGAAAGACTCTTGCGGGCAGCACACCATCTCTAATGATCACTATAAGCACTTCCTTCACCCAAATCTCACAACTTCAGGTGACCATGTTCCATGGGCGTTGTCCACTCAACTTGTCGGCATATCCTCGCAAAGAAAGCCTCAGTGATCCATGGCGAGTCGTCCAAAAGTTGATGTAGCAGAAGACGAACGGACTCATCGGTGTCGAATGCCTCTTCGCGGAAGGCGGTATGCCTGCTTATCCCAGAGAAACGAGCATAGCAAGCACAAAAGTCGTCCGTTGCGTGGTAAAGGGTCGGCGTATTAGTACGTCCCAACTACCCACCTTGAAAGTTCACTCCAAAGCTATCATGTCTGCATCTCGAGCTAATGGAAGGGAAGAACTTGAGATGTCTAAACTCTACGCAGTGCGATTCAGACAAGGACCAGCTACGGCGACAATGCACTGGGGCCTCTTTCTTGGAAACTTCCCCGCTACCGGGAATGAAAAGGACGGACGAGATAGCGGGTCAAGCCAGTTGCACTGCCCTATCGACTGGCTCGACATTTTATATCTAGGAATGCAATGAAGAGAGGTCGGGCTCCTCTTTCATCACAAGGGTTAAAGGGCTTGCTGGCCCAAGCGTCGAATTGCGTCTCTTTGTTCCTTACGCAATATGTTCGACAGAGACGTACGGATATTCGGTCTTGGTACGTCCCCCAAGAGTCACAACTTTGTTTCTAAGTTGGGCGTGAAAACAATGGTCGGGTTACGCGGCCCCCACCCTGTGGTCCTTTGGATATGGATGAAAGATGAATTAGTCGATTATGCAACATGCACGCTTGCTAGTAGGACGGCGTCTCATCCGAACTTATCAACCATGTTGTCATTGTGGTGGACTCGGACATTCAGACAAGTCGTGTTGGTTCTGTGCACAGAATCAAGGGAACAGTCGAGGAGCTGAATCTACTGGAAAAAGGTGAAGGTTCCATAGGAAGAGTCGAGTTATTAAGACCTGCTTGAAGGGTGGATCACTGAAGCCATGTCAAAAACTGGACTCAGGGCGGAGAACATTGATGAGGTACTGAAAGCAAAATTACGTGAGCCGGCAGATCAGCCGTACCACGGAGATGTTACTTTGGACATTTACAAAGGGGTGATTAAATATTGTGAATCATTTCAAGAATCAGGTGTTTAAGGAGCACACAGGACCACCGTGTAGCTTTAGCTCCTAGTTCGATTTAATGCGATTATATTCTCGGGTTATATCTTTTTAAGGAAGTGTTTATTAATTAAAGGGAGGTGTTGCCAGTTTAAGCTTTTAAAGGTTCCGCAAGTTGGCCCCAAATAAAATTCTCCGCCTGCACACAAAGCAAACATTCACCTTTGACCGTTTACCAGATCATTTCGTAAGAATATCCACCCAGAAACGATTGTCAATGGTTCCACCGACGGCCGTATTCATTGGCTTGCTGGCTATGTTGGTTGCTCGTGTTTACGCAACTCCCGCCACAATCGACACCTCCTTAACATACAGGCTAACAAACGATTACTCCGGCCCCTCGAAGTCCTTTGCAGCGCTCGCAGATGGTTCGGGAACCGTCGAAATGGCAAACACAACATCGTCTCCACTCCAATACTGGACATTTGTCTTACTCGAAACTGGCCCCCAGTACGCTCTTCGCAACGTTCAATATGGCGACGGTTATTCCCTCGACGTCTACAATACTGAAGGCGTCAACAGCACTACCGTCTATTTAGCCACCACGGGAACGTCCAGTGGACAATATTGGACCCTTACGCCGTGGGGTGATGGGACGTATGAGTTGACGAATAATTTCACAGGGATGAATGAAAGTTTAGATGTGTATTCCGATACCCTGCAACCCACGTTGGACCCTCCGGATTATTCCGGAGAGCATTGGACCTTTACAAGCGTAAATCTTACCGCTATAATTAGTTCGTCAGCTATCTCGGGTTCGAGCACCGCCTCCGCGTCAGTAGCTTCCACATCGGGCATTGCGACGGGATCAGGATCCAGTCGAACGTTCTTTTCGACAGCGACTCAGTCTATGAATGCATCATCTTCGACACCTCCAACGTCTACGGGGCACTCTGGACTGTCGACAGGCGCAATTATCGGTATTGCGGCGACCTTGGGGGGAGTTGTCATTCTTGTTACAATTGGACTACTGGTTTATTTCAAGCTGAAGTTTAAGCAGAATCAGGCTGCGGGAGTTGTTGTTGAAGAGGTTCCAGACCAAGGAACTACAACCGAAATACCAATGAATATGATCCCAAAGGAGGCATCGCTTGGTGTTGGAGTTGACACAAATGACGGTATATCTGGCAGACTTGGCAGCGACAGTGTGGAAATTTCATCCGGAAGACTGAACAGGAACTAATGCTTTCCAGTCAGTGCAATGCAAGTTACACAGTAGTATTAGTTAGTGTACAAGCTATGTAAAGAGACCTCCCAAAATTATGCGTCAAGCTCAAACTTTCCGATACAAAAGTGCTTGTCAAAACTTGGCCACCATTTCATCAAAAAGAATCATAGTTGATTATTAGCTAAATAGAAAGAGAAAACTAGTTCCGTTATATATAATACCAGCATGATACTCCTACTGTATATTATGCTCATAACTGCACCTTGAATAATTTCTTATTCTATATTCTACCTATATATATAATCCTAACCACTAATCGCCTCAGGACCACGGCGTGGTCCTGGGATTTCCCGCACAAATTTGGTGGGTTAGGTTCCCGCCAAAGGTTCGTTAACGGTCGATTCCTCACACAAA
>Ga0335073_10005593_pt1 | contig 17636 bp, 13 predicted proteins | sample Lox_Sample_22_FD_207093 | JGI IMG/M metagenome (GOLD analysis project Ga0335073, IMG submission 207093) | Soil microbial communities from Loxahatchee National Wildlife Refuge, Florida, United States - Lox_Sample_2.2 | ecosystem: Environmental > Terrestrial > Soil > Wetlands | place: USA...
CAGGGCCGGCAAGGGCAAGATCACAAGACCGGGGATAGTAAACGTAGCCAGGGCTACCCGGAATATCCCATGATCTTGGAAACCGGCTTTCATGCCGGGGCGGGCGCCGTGATCGCCGACGGCAAGCGGCGCGAATTCGCCACCAGCATCGCCCCGCACGACAAACTGGGACAAAACGAACGCCAAAGCGATCGGGACGTGCGCCACGTGCGGCGTCAAGCCGCAGCCGGGGGGTTCCGGGCGGTCGCCCCCCGGAACAAACGGGTATTCCGATCCGCAGCATCCCCGTGGCTCGTGCGGCGTCAAGCCGCAGCCGGGGGGTTCCGGGGGGTCGCCCCCCCGGGCCAACTCAGCTCTCCCGCAGCGCGCGGATTCCTTCCTTGAGGGAGCTCATCGTGGCGATGACGGCTGACGGCTCGTAACCGCAGTGCGCCATGCAGTTCGCGCACCGCGGGTCCTTGCCACGGCCGTATTTCTCCCACTCGGTCGTCTCGACCAGTTCCCTGTAGCTCGAGACGTAGCCGTCGGACATCAGGTAGCAGGGCTTCTGCCAGCCGAACAGCGAGTATGACGGGATCGACCACGCCGTGCACTCGTACTCGACCTTGCCCTCGAGGAAGTCCAGGAACAGCGGCGTGTGCATCAGGCGCCACCGCTTGCGGCGGCCGTCCGCGAACGCCTTGCGGAACATCTCGCGGGTCTCCTCCACGCCCAGGAAGTGCTCCTGGTCGGGCGCCTTCTCGTAGGCGTACCCGGGCGAGATCTGCAGGTCGTCCACGCCAAGGTCGTCGTTGAGGAAGTTCAGCACGTCGATCACGGTCTGCGGCGTGTCGGTGTTGAAGAAGGTGGTGTTCGTGTTGACCTTGAACCCCTTCTCCTGCGCCAGCTTGATCGCCGCCACGGCCTGGTCGAACACGCCTTCCTTGGACACCGACTCGTCGTGCCGCTCGCGCAGGCCGTCGATGTGCACCACCCAGCGGAAGTACGGCGACGGCTTGAACTTGTGGATGTGCCTGGGCAGCAGCACCGCGTTCGTGCAGAGGAAGACGAACTTCTTCCGCTTGATCAGCTCCTGCACGATCACTTCGATCTGCGGGTGCATCAGCGGCTCGCCGCCGGCGATCGACACCATCGGCGCGCCAGACTCCTCGATGGCCGCGACCGCCTGCTCCACCGGCATGCGCTGCTTCAGCACCGACGCGGGGTGCTGGATCTTGCCGCAGCCGGCGCACTTGAGGTTACAGGCGAACAGCGGCTCCAGCTCGACGAGCAGCGGGAACTTCTTGTTGCCCGACAGCTTCTGCTTCATCAGGTGTGCCCCGATGCGCATGCTGACGCGTAGTGGCATAGACATTAGCGCCGTACCTCCCTGGGCAGGCCAAACTGCACTGATTCAGTAGTGGTGACCCGCTCGGTCACCGTGACCGAGCCGAGGCCGGACAGCGCGTCGATGATCTCGCTGACCACCGCCGGGGGCGCGGACGCCCCTGCCGTGAGCCCGACAACGGAAACACCCGACAGCCAGGACACGTCGATGTCCGCGGCGCCGTCGATCAGGTAGGCCGGCGTGCCCGCCCGCTGGGACCGCTCGACGAGCCGCACCGAGTTCGACGAGTTCTTCGAGCCCGCGACGAGCACCAGGTCCGCGTCCTCCGCCACCGCGCGCACCGCCGCCTGCCTGTTGGTGGTGGCGTAGCAGATGTCGTCGCTGCCTGGGGCCCGCATCTTCGGGAAGCGCTCGCGCAGCGCGGCGGACACATCGGCCGCCTCGTCGACCGCGAGCGTCGTCTGCATGAGGTAGGCGACCTTCGACGGGTCGGCAGGCGACAGCGCCGCAACGTCGTCGACGGTCTGCACAAGCACGGTCGCCTCCGGCGCCTCGCCGAGCGTGCCCTCGACTTCCTCGTGCCCGGCGTGCCCGATCAGCGCGACCGTATACCCCTCTTTGGCGAACCGGCGCGCCTCGGCGTGCACCTTCGACACCAGCGGGCAGGTCGCGTCGATCACCGACAGGCCGCGCCCGGACGCCGCGTCGCGGACCGCGGGCGACACGCCGTGCGCGGAGAACACGACCGTCGCGCCGTCCGGTACCTCGTCCAGTTCGTCGACGAAGATCGCGCCGCGCTGCTCGAGGTCGGAGACCACGCGGGTGTTGTGCACGATCTGCTTGCGCACGTAAACGGGCGCGCCGCGCAGTTCCAGGGCCCGCTCGACGATCTCGATCGCGCGCTCCACGCCCGCGCAGAACGACCGCGGCCCGGCCAGCAGCACCGTGCGCTCCGCACAGGCGGCGGCCCACCGTTCGGCGACCGGCGCGGCGAGCCGCAGCGCGCGCAGCGCGGCCAGCCCGCCGGTGACCATCCCGGGCCCCACGCCGCTGTCGGAGATGGCCCGGATGACCGCCCTCGGCCGGTCGGCCTCGGCGGCGCCAAGCAGCGCGGCCGTCTCCATGTCGGCGGCCAGAAAGCCCTGGGCAGCCAGCTTGGCTCGCTGCGAAGACCTCACAAGCATGGGGACGGTGGCCAGCTTCCCTGCGCGGGCCGGCAACCCCGCCCGGCGCAGTTCGGCCGCGAGCAGGTCGGCGCCTGGCAGCGTCACAGTGCTGCTTCCGTCGCTCACCTCGGTGGCGACGACGAGGTCTCCCGGCCTCAGGTCCGGGGAGACGCCCGCCGCCGTGCCCATCACGATCATCGCTCCGAACGGTCCCGGGTTACTGTCCCTGACCGACTTCGCCGCTCGGGTGGCGCCCATCCCGGTGCGCCGAACGCGGCTGGCAGGCGCGCGCAGACCGCGGCGGACGGCGCTGGCCTCCAGGCGCAGCGGAGCGAAGACCAGCAGTCCCGCGCTCGAGGCGCCAGGCTCGGAGGTATCCGCGGCCACCGCGGTCCGGGGCTGCGGGAGCGTCTCAGTCATGACTCGTACCCCTTACATATCGGCCGAGCGCGCTGACGGGGAAGGCCAGCCGGTAGAGGTGGTAGTTCAGGTAGAAGTCGCGGGGGAAGCCGGTCCCTGTGAACTGCGGCTCGTCCCATGTGCCGTCCGGCCGCTGGGTGGCGGCCAGCCACCGGACGCCGCGCTCGGCGGCCGCGCTGTCGCGCTCGCCCGCGGCGAGCAGCGCGAGGAGCGCCCAGGCGGTCTGCGACGCGGTGGAGGTGCCGCGGCCCGACCAGGCCGCCGGGTCGTCGTAGGAGCGCATGTCCTCGCCCCAGCCGCCGTCGGCGTTCTGCCGGTCCGCCAGCCAGGCGACCGCGCGGCGGATCTGCGGCTTGCCAGGCTTGACTCCGGCGGCGATCAGCGCGGGCACGACCGCGCCCGTGCCGTAGATGTAGTTCGCGCCCCAGCGGCCGAACCAGGAGCCGTCCGCTTCCTGGTTCTTGAGCAGCCAGATCACGCCGCGCCTGCAGGCGGTCTCGCTGGCCAGGCCCTCGGCGGCGAAGGCCTCCACGATGTGCGCGGTGACGTCGGCGCTCGGCGGGTCGATCACCGCGCCGAAGTCGCAGAACGGCAGCTTGTTCACCAGCTCGCGGGTGTTGTCGGCGTCGAAGGCGCCCCAGCCGCCGTCCTTGCACTGCATGCCCTCGAGCCAGCGCAGGCCGCGCTCGATCGCGGCGCGGCTGTCTGGCTTGGCGCGGCGCAGCGCCAGGATCACCTCGGCGGTGTCGTCGGTGTCGGCGTAGTTGTCGTTGTCAAACTCGAACGCCCAGCCGCCAGGCGGTGTGTGCGGACGGCGGACCTGCCAGTCGCCGCGCTGCTGTATCTCCTCGGCGAGGACCCAGCTGGCGGAGCTTGTCAGCGCCGGGTGGTCCGGCGGCAGGCCGGCGTCGCCGAGCGCGATCATCGTCAGCACGGTGTCCCAGACCGGGGACTGGCACGCCTCAAGGCGGCGGGTGCCGTTCTCCCTGATCGTGAACCGCTCGATGCCCTCGATGCCTTTCTTCATGACCGGGTGGTCCAGGCCGAAGCCGAGCAGGTTCAGCGCCATCAGCGAGTACACCCACGGCGGCTGGATGCCGCCCCAGCAGCCGTCGGCCTCCTGACGGGCGATGATCCAGTCCGTGCAGCGGCGGAGCGCGGCGCGCCTGGCGCGCCTGGGGATCTTGTGCTCGACCTTGTGCAGCGCCTTGTCCAGGCCGTCGAAGAAGACCGACCAGGGGTCGTTCTGGCCCGCCTTGCGGGGCTGGCCGGGAATGGTCGCGTACAGCTCGCCGATCGTGAACGGCAGCGGCCGCGAGGGCCGATGCGACGCCACGACGGCCAGGGCGACGATCGTCTGCCTGGCCCAGCAGCCCCAGTCGTAGATGTTCAGCGGGAACCAGGACGGCAGGTAGATGATCTCCGGCGGGATCACCGGCAGGTCGTCCCAGGACCACAGCCCGGACAGCGCCAGCCAGATCCGGGTGAACACCCGGGTCGCCGTGACGCCGCCGTGGTCGGTGATCCAGTCCGCGGCCAGCTTCATGTGCGGCGCGTCCGGCGCGTCGCCGGCCAGCCGCAGGGCTACGTAGGCTTCGACGGTCGTGGACAGGTCCGCGGGGCCGTCGAAGAAGTTCGCCCAGGTCCCGTCGTCGCGCTGCTTGCCGCGGATCCAGCCCGCCGACTCGGTCGCGAGCTCGTCGGTGAGGATGCCGAGGAAGTGGCGCAGCAGCAGGTCTTCCGCGTCCATGGTGACGTTGGTCTCGAGCTCGCCCTGCCACCACCCGGCCGGGTGCTGCAGGCCGAGCAGGTGGTCGCGGGCACGCTCAAGCGTGGCGGCGGCGATCTTCCGCACGCTGCCTTCCTGCTTGGGCGCGTCGTCCGTAACCGTCATCAGGTCACCACTGCCTCGCGGTGATGAACTCGGCGATCGCGATGAACTCGGCGCGGACGTCGGCGGGCACGCCGATGCCGTCAAGGGCCTCGGCGGCGGCGGCGAGACGGCCGTCGGCCTCTTCTTCGGCCCACTGCCTGCCGCCGGCCTTGACCACCAGGTCGGCCGCGTGCACCAGTTCGTCCTCGGAGAGCTCCCTGTCGCTCGCGAGGATGTCGGCCAGCTCACGCGACGCGGGCGTGCCGCTGGTCAGCGCGGCCACCACAGGCAGCGACTTCTTGCGGGCGCGCAGGTCGGCGCGGACCGGCTTGCCGGTCACCTCAGGCGCGCCCCAGATGCCGAGCAGGTCGTCGGTCAGCTGGAACGCCAGGCCCACGTGCCCGCCGAACTCCGCGAGGCCCATCGCCATCTCCGGCGGCGCCCCCACGTGCACCGCGCCGATCGTGCAGGCGCAGGCCATCAGCGCGGCCGTCTTGTCGCCCGCCATCTCCAGGCACTCAGGCAGCGTCACGTCGCCGCGCTTCTCGAACGCCAGGTCCTCGCCCTGCCCGGCGATGAGCCGCTGCACCGCGGTGGACAGGCAGCGCGCCCCCCACGGGCCGCCCGGGGCCATGTCCTCGAGCAGCAGGTCGTTGGCGAGCGCGAGCATGGCGTCCCCGGCGAGGATCGCCGCGCCGATGCCGAACACCGTCCACGCGGTCGGCCGGTGCCGCCGCTCGGTGTCGTTGTCCATGATGTCGTCGTGCAGCAGCGAGAAGTTGTGCACGAGCTCCACCGCGACCGCGGGGGTCACGCCGCGCTCCGGCGACGCGCCGGCGGCGCGGGCGGACAGCAGGGCGAGCGCCGGGCGCAGCGCCTTGCCGCTGCCCACGCGGACCGGGTTGCCGTCAGCGTCGGCCAGTCCGTAGTGGTAGGCGGCGACGCGGCGCACGCCGGGGCTCAGCCGGCTGAGCGCGGCTTCCGTCGCGGGTCCGACCAGGTCACGCGCGACAGCAACGCCGGCGGGCATCACAACCGTCACGAGCGCACCTCTCTCTCCTGTTGCATCGCAGAGTCACCGGTGTTCACTCTGGCGGTACTGAGTTGACTCACGGCATCCTCGACAATTCCTGTCACTTGCCCGTTTGTTCCCTGCATCGATTGAGCGTCAATGTCAGCAGGTGACGAGGCTTGATGAACCGCTTCAAGGCCTTCGCGGAGGGCGAGGACCGCGTTGAGGCCGCTGCGGACGGCGCCTTCCATCGTGTCCGGCCAGCCTGTGCCGGTCCACGAGCCGGCGAGCACCAGGCCGGGCAGCTCCGTCGCCGCCTTCGGGCGCAGCCGCGCTGTGCCCGGCACGCCGCGGAACGTGGCCCTGCGCTCCCTGGTGACGAAGAACTCGGTGACCGTCGCTTCGCGGGCGGCGGGGAACAACTCGGCAAGCGCGGGCACGAACTGCTCGCGCAGCTCCGCCGCGGGCACGTCCACGTACTCGTCCGCCGCCGACAGCGAGATCGCCAGGTACTGCCCGTCGTCGCCGCGGGCGTGCATGCCGGAGATCCGCGTGCGGTCGAAGACCCACTGCACCGGCGAGTCGACGGCGGCGGCGAACGGGACGTCCATGACCTTGCGGTCGTAGATCACGTGCACGTTCACGATCGGGGCCGCCCCGAGCCCGGCCCAGCCGTCGACCGTCGCGGCGGGCAGCGCGCCCGCGGGTACGAGCCTGGCGGCCGCGTCGTGCGGGACCGCGAGCACCACCGCGTCGGCGTCGATGACCTCCTCGCCGTCTTCCGCGCGGGCGAGCCGTACGTGGAAGCCCTCATCGCCTGACGGGGGCTCGATCGCGGCGGCCTTGGTGTTCAGCCGGACCGTGGCGCCCAGCTTGTCAAGCAGCCGCGCCGCGGCGGCGCCGTGCAGTTCGCCGAGCGACAGCGCGGGCACGCCGATGTCGGCGGCGCCAGCGTCGCCGAGCAGCGCGGTCTGCACGACCGTCGCGGCCAGCGACAGCGAACCGTCGTCGCCTGGGACGTTCAGCGAGGAGACGGAGAACAGGTCCCACAGCGCGCGGCGGGTCCGCTCGTCCTGGCCGTGCGCCGCGAGCCAGTCACCGAACCGGATCTCGTCCGCCGCCGGGTCCGCCGGATCGAGGTGGCGCATGGCGAGGGCGGCCAGAGAAACCCGGGAACGTTCGGACAAGGAAAGGAGGGGATACCTGGCGAGGGCCGGCAGCATATGCAGGGGGGCGGGGAGCCTGTTCCTCTTGAGCCTGGTGCGGCGGGACGGGGTGAGGACCGGCACGTCGAAGCGGGGCTGCAGGGGGGCGTGCGCGGCCATGCCGAGCCGGTCGAGCAGGCCGCGGTAGGCGGTGCAGCAGCGCAGGAAAACGTGCTGGCCGGTGTCCACCACCAGGCCGTCCCTGGTGAACGACATCGTGGCGCCGCCCAGGCGCGGCTTGGCCTCGAGCAGCGTGACCTGGGCGCCCGCCTGGCCGAGGGCGATCGCCGCGGTGATGCCGGCGAGCCCGCCGCCGATCACGACGGCCCTCATCCGCGCGCCTCCTTGCGGACCTTCCAGCGGTCGACGCCGGTGAGGGCCTGGGCGGCGACCAGCGCCTTCTCCCCGGCGGGCAGCGACATCCTGCCCCGCAGGACGGCCGATGGCTGGCTGGCGATGCGCTCGAGCAGGCGACGGTAGATGCCGGCCATCGCGCCGGTGCACGCGGCGCTGCGGCGGTCGATCGTGGTGAGCAGCCGCATCCCGGACGCGTACCACTCGCGGGCGCGGGCCGCCTCGAACTCCACGAGGCTGGCGAAGCGGGCCTGCTGGGCTTCGGTCGGGAACGGCTCCGGCTGGCCCAGGGTGAGCTCGCAGCCGAACTTCGACAGGTCCTCGGCCGGCAGGTACACGCGGCCGCTGCGGTAATCCTCGCGGACGTCGCGCAGGATGTTCGTCAGCTGCAGGGCAACGCCGAGGTCGTCGGCCATGCGGTTCTGCTTGGCCGGCTCAGTCGCGCCGTAGATGCCAAGCGACAGCCGGCCGATGGAGCCGGCCACGCAGCGGCAGTACCAGAGCAGGTCATCGAAGGTCTGGTAGGTGGCCTGGTTGACGTCGGCGAGGCAGCCGTCGATCAGTTCGCCGAACGCGTCGAGCGGGATCGGGAACCTCGTGCCCGCGTCGACGAGCGCGACGAGCACCGGGTCGCCCTCGTCCAGGGGCGGCGCGTCGAGCGGCGGCGGCGTGCCGTTACCGGGCGTCGTGCCGGTCGTCGCGCTCGTCGCCGCGCTCGTCGCCGCGACCAGGGCGTGCACCTGGGTGCGGGCCGCCTCAAGCCGCGCGGCCTTGTCCCGCGCCGGCAAGTCCCCGTCGCCGATGTCGTCGATCCGCCGGGCGAACGCGTAGACGGCGGCGAGCGCGCGCCGCTTGGGCGGCGGCAGCAGCCGGATGCCGTAGGCGAAGTTCCGGGCTTGCGACCAGGTGATCCGCTCGCACTCCTGGTATGCCTCGTCCGCGTTCACGCTCACCTCCCCGTTTACCTCCCCCTGACGTAGCCGCTGACCATGTTCATGACCGTCCGCGCCTTGCCCGGCTTCGGCGTCTGGCGCAGCACGTCGTAGCCGGCGCCGCTGATGGCCGCGAGCGCGGCGCGGCCGCCGGCGACGTACCCGCAGATCGCGAGCCTAGCCGCCCCCTTGAGCGTGCCGATCAGCGGCGAGCCTTCGTCTAGCAGGCTATTTGCCCGCCGCGTCTCGAAGGTCATCAGCTTGATGACGTCCGGGCCGGCGGTTCGCTTCGCCAGGTCGGCCTCGGTGACGTGATACGTCGCCAGGTCTTCGGCGGGCAGGTAGACCCGGCCGTTGCCCAGGTCCTCGGCCACGTCTTGCCAGTGCTCGATGAGCTGCAGGGCAGTGCAGATGCTATCCGACAGGCGCAGGCGCTCCGGCGTGGCGGCGCCGACGATGTACAGCACGACCTGGCCCACCGGGTTCGCGGACAGGGCGCAGTAGCTCGCCAGGTCGTCGTACGTCTCGTAGCGGGTGACCAGCTGGTCCTGGCGGTTGGCCTGGATGAGATCGTCGAACGGCTGGCGCGGGATGCGGCACTCCTCGACGGTGCGCTTGAGCGCCTGCATGGCCGTCAGCTCCGGCGTGCCTTGGCTGAAGATCCGGTCGACGTCTTTTTGCAGGTCATCGAGCAGGCGCAGCCGGGTGGCGCGGATCGTCTCCTGGCTCGCGCCGGGCGGCATGCCGGGCAGCGGCTCATCGCCGATGTCGTCGGTCAGGCGCGCGAAGCCGTAGAGCGCGGTCAGGTGGGCTCGCCAGGCACGCGGCAGCACGCGAAGGGCGACAGGAAAGTTCTCCCCCGACGCTTTCGCGGCGACCGCGAGCGAGACCTCGGCCGCCACAGCCACACCGGCCATGTCCGGCGCGGGTGCCGCCTGCGCGGCTCTATCGCTCATCTGGGCTGCCCCTCCCCGCCAGGACGCCCGCTCCTCCGCCAGCCACCTGTCTATTTGCGCACAGGTGAGAAATAAATGCAAACAATGACACATGCGTCAGGTGACGCCGATGTCGGGGAACGACTTGCGGTATGCGGGCGGAACTGGCATGCCCCGTGCCGGGTGCAGCGCATTGCTCTCCTATTTAGTTTGCAACAGCCAATGCGGATATGCTAGGGAATGCACAAAGACCTAGCTCTGTGCTACCTGAGCTGCGGCGATGCTTTGATCGCGGGTGCGGATGCGCGGCGTATTGGCGGCCTTGGGGGCTTTAGCCCATGCCGCCGCGGCCGACTTCGCAAAGATACTGATTTCTCACGCGTTCACGCGGACCACGCAGAATCGCGGATCAGACACACGGCGGAAACAATCTGACGCGGCGTGGCCTGCCAGGCGCGTGGCGTGCATAGCGCGGACCCGGCACGGTAGCGGCACACTGGCCACTGCCCAGGGCCGACGCGGACGCCTCGGCACAGCCGCGCTTGGTGGATATGTTCGGTTTTCACGGAGGTGGTGTTCACCTTGTTTTCAGTCGACGTCCGGCTTGCTGCCGCTTGCGTCTGAGTTTGTCCGATACGGTTGCCTCGCCGGACCCGCGCCGGGGCGACTGGCGTTGCGGGCTGAGCACGATCGTCGGCTCGCCCGCGCGGCGGAGGCTGATGTCCTGAGCTGGCAGCGCCTGGTGGGAGTTGAGTGCGCGCCCAGAACGCGCGACGGGATAGGGGGAAGGGTTATCGGGCCTGGAGGCGGGATAACCCTTCGCGCTAACGGTCTCGCCCGGAAATCACGATCGCCAGATGAGGACCAGGGCGCAGTCGTCGGCGCTGCCGATCACGCGCTGCATGGATGTGACGAGTTCTGGCGCGCCGGTGCTGAAGCCGGCGACCACGAGACGTTCCGCCTCGCCGAGCAGGCGCTCGATGCCCTCGTCGATGTCCTGCCGCGGCGCCTCCACCAGGCCGTCGGTGTACAGCATGATCGCGTCGCCGCGGCGCAGCACGCCCTTCTCAGGGACGTCGGGAACGGCGGCCAGGTCAGGGACGACGCCGAGCACGATGCCGCGCGCCGCGCTGACCGCCCACCGGCCGGTGTTCGCGTCGAAGCGCACCGCGGGCGGGTGCCCGGCCGAGGACAGCGTGTACTCCCCCGACGCAAGGTCGACGGCGAAGTGCACCGCGGTCACGAATCCCTCGGGGGCCTTGCCCCGGCGCAGGTAAGCATTGCAGGCGGGCAGGAAGGACTCCCGCGAGACCGAGCCGAGCATGCCGCCGAACGCCCCGGACAGCAGCAGCGCCCTGGTGGCCGCGTCCATGCCCTTGCCCGACACGTCGACGAGCGCGACCTCCAGCGACTTGCCGTCCGAGTGCGAGACCACGAAGTCGCCGCCGAACGAGGAGCCGCCGGCCGGCCGCAGGACGACCGTCGACCCCCAGCCGTCGCCGAGTTCGGGCAGCGTGCCCTGCGCGCGGATGCGATCGCGCAGTTCGATCATCATCCGGTCCGCGCGCAGCCCGCGGGTGCCCAGCTTGCCCCTGGTCCGCGCCAGCACATCGGCGAAGAACGCGGTCACCGCGATCGTCGCGATGATCCCCGCCCCGGCCTTGCCCTTGAGCGCGTCATAGATGATGCCAGCCGCCGCCACGGCGAACAGGATGCGCAGCGCGCGGGGCCACAGCAGCAGGCCGCCGCACAGGATCGGCAGGATCATCACGCCCGGCGAGAACCACCAGCCTGAGACGTGCACGGCCGCCACCGCGATCGCCACCGTGATCAGGGCCAGGCCGATCGCGACGCGGCGGTTCCTGGTGATGAGCTGCTGCCTGACTTGCTCGCTCAGCCAACCGCCGGCAGCACGTACCGGGCGCATCACTGTGCGCATCACTTCGGTGGCCGCGGGAACAACCATGACGGGCGCAGGCTATCCCCATATCGCCGCCGTCGCACGCGGGTTGCCATGCTCCTGCTCCCTGGCGTTTTCCGCCGTCCGCGAAAACGATTCGCTGGCAGGCGGCCCGGCAGGATAGGAAGGCCATCGTGGCAGACCCGTATCCCATCCGCCCGGTCACCGACGAAGAGTTCGCTGCCTACCATGCCGTGGCCGAACACGCGTTTCACACTGGCCCGCCAGCCGAGCGCGACATGCCCCGGATGCTGCGGCGGTTCGAGGCGGACCGCTCGCTCGCCGCGTTCGATCCCGCGCTGCCCGCAAGCGCGGGCCCTGTCGGCACCGCAGGCGCGGACAGCTTCCGCATGTGCGTGCCAGGCGGCGCGGCCGTGCCTACCGCCGGGGTCACCGCCGTGTCTGTGCTGCCCACCTACAGGCGGCGCGGCATCCTGCGGTCGCTGATGCGCCGCCAGCTCGCGGACATCGCCGCCGGGGCCGAGCCGATCGCGGCGCTGTGGGCCTCGGAGACGCCGTTGTACGGGCGGTACGGGTACGGCCGGGCGTCGATGCAGGCCACATTCAGGTTCCGGCGCGGCGAGGGCGCGCTGGCGCCGACCGCGCCCGCCGACTCGCGGCTGCGGCTGCGCATCGCCGAACCCGCCGTCGTCGCCGCCGAGCTCGCGAAGGTCCACGACGCGGTGCTCGCGGCCCAGCCGGGCTTCTTCAGCAGGAACGACGCCTGGTGGGAGCGGGTGCTCCACGACGCCCCTGAGGACCGGCAGGGGTTCAGCCCGCAGCGCTGCCTGCTCGCCGAGGACGACAGCGGGCCGCGCGGATACGCGCTCTACGCCGCCGAGAACCGGCTGTTCGACGACACCTTCCTGCCGGACGGCCGGCTCGTCGTCAGGGAGCTGTTCGCGGCCGACCCGGCGGCGGGCGCGGCGCTCTGGCGTGACCTGCTCAGCCGCGACCTGCTGTCGGAGATCGTCGCGCGGCTGCGGTCCTTCGACGACCCCGTCCTGTACCAGCTGCACGATCCGCGCCGCGCGCGCCTGCAGGTCGCGGACGGGCTGTGGGTGCGGGTCATCGACCTGCCGAAGGCGCTGACCAGCCGCCGCTACTCCTGTCCGCTTGACGTCGTGCTCGGCGTCACCGACGAGCTGCTGCCGGACAACGCCGGCCGCTGGCGGCTGCGGGCTGGCGGGACGTCCGGCGGCGTCACGTGCGAGCGGACGGGGGACGGCGCCGACGTGGCGCTGGACATCCGCGAGCTGGGCGCGGCCTACCTCGGCGGCACCCGGCTCGGCGCGCTCGCCGCGGCCGGGCTTGTCACCGAACTGCGGCCCGGCACGCTGGCGCCGCTGTCCGCCGCCATGTCCTGGGACCCGGCCCCCTGGTGCCCGCGGATCTTCTGACCGACACTGGACCAATGGCAGGGATGAAGGTCACGCTGAGCGCCGCGATGCGGGCCAGGGACGTGTCGCGTCCGCGGCCCGAACAGCTGGCCGAGGCGGCCGCGGGCGAGCAGCCGCCGACCGCCGAGCCCGTGCCCGCCGCGGCGGCTGCCGAGGACTCGCCACAGCCGCGCACCCGGCGCCGCCGCCGCCGCTTGCGCTAGCGACCGCAAGATCCCTGTGGCAGGTCCTGGCGTTAGGGCGGATCCGGGACCTGCGCGATCCCCGTAGCACGTGCGGCGTCAAGCCGCAGCCGGGGGGTTCCGGGGGGTCGCCCCCCCGGGCTAGCACCGCGCGATCCCCGTGGCACGTGCGGCGTCAAGCCGCAGCCGGGGGGTTCCGCGGGGTCGCCCCCCCGGGCTAGCACCGCGAGATGCCCGTAGCACGTGCGGCGTCAAGCCGCAGCCGGGGGGTTCCGGGGGGTCGCCCCCCCGGGCTAGCACCGCGAGATGCCCGTAGCACGTGCGGCGTCAAGCCGCAGCCGGGGGGTTCCGGGGGGTCGCCCCCCGGGCTAGCTAGGCAGCGGGGGCAGTTCGCCGGTCTTCTCGAACTCCGCGATCATCGCCAGCCGCCTGGCGTGGCGCGGCTCCTGCGAGAAGGGGGTCTCGACGAAGATCTTCGCGAAGCCGACCGCGTCGGTGATGCTGTACTCCCGGGCGCCGAGGCTGAGCACGTTGGCGTCGTTGTGCTGCCTGGCGAGCCGGGCGGTCTCCGCGGTCCAGGCGAGCGCCGCCCTGATCCCGGGAATCTTGTTCGCAGCGATCTGCTCGCCGTTGCCAGAACCGCCGATCACGATGCCGAGGCTGCCGGGGTCGTCGGCGACGCCGCGCGCAGCGCGCATCACGTACACGGGGTAGTCGTCGTCCGGCACGTAGGCGGCCGGCCCGCAGTCCACGGGCTCGTGTCCAGCCTCGCGAAGCCAGTCGACCAGGCTCGCCTTCAGCTCGAAACCCGCATGGTCAGATCCCAGATAAACGCGCACGCTCGCCAGTGTGCCAGACGCCGCAATGCCAGGGGCACGAAGGCGTGGGCTGTGGCCGGCGGCAGGCAGATGAATGGGACATCCATCGGGGTGCCGGACTTCCGGGGGGCCGGCCCTCCGGTTGGAAGGCCGGGCCCAATTAACTTGCCCGGTTACATCTAATGACGGATCGGGCACTCGGTGTAATAATAAGTGAAACTTGCTAGGCGGACGGGGCACAGATCATGCCACCACTGCCCGTTCGGGTTGAGTCAGTCGAAAATCGGGTCGCGGTAGCGGGACCTCTTGAGCTCGAAGAAGCCGTCGGTGCCGGCGATCAGCTGCACGCCGTCCCACAGCCGGCCCGCTGCCTCGCCGCGCGGGATCGGCGACACCACCGGGCCGAAGACCGAGGTGCCGTTCACGGAGATGACCGGCGTGCCCACGTCGTAGCCGACACGCTCGATGCCCTCTTTGTGCGAGGCGCGCACGGCGTCGTCGTACTCAGTAGACTCCGCGGCGGCGGCAAGCTCGACCGGCAGCCCCGCCTCGGCGAGCGCCGCCTCGTAGGTCGCGAGCTCGCGTGGCGCCTTGTCGTGGTGGAACTTGCCGCCCAAAGCGGTGTACAGCGGGCCGAGCGCGTCCGGCCCGTTCGCCTGCTCCGCCGCGACGCACACGCGGACCGGTCCCCACGCGGTGCGCATCGATTCCCGGTACCGCTCGGACATCTCGCGGCCCTCGTTCAGCACGGACAGGCTCATCACGTGCCAGTTCGTGGTCACCGGCCGCACCTTTTCCACTTCGAGCATCCACCGGGACGTGATCCACGCCCACGGACAGACGGGGTCGAACCAGAAGTCGACCTGGGTACGCTCCTGCTCGGTCATGCACGCTCCTGTAGCTCAACGTCGACGCCGCTCCATGGACCGACAACCCAGGGAGGGACGACGGCATTCCGCGTGCGAAGATCACTGGAACACACGACGATCACGAAGGGATCAACTCGTGGCAGCTAACCTCACCCGTGACGAGGCGCGGACGCGTGCCGAGCTCATCCGCGTCGGCTCCTATCACGTGGAGCTGGACTTGACCGGTGGAGACGCCACGTTCCGTTCGGTATCGAGGGTGGAGTTTGAGTGCGCGCGGCCGGGCGCGAGCACCTTCATCAACCTTGCAGGGACCGGGGTCCGCCAGATCACGCTGAACGGAGCCCTGGTCAGCGTGGGCGCATTCGACGGCGAGCGGATCACCCTGGACGGGCTCGCCGCGCGCAACGAGCTCGTGGTGGACGCCGAGTGCGCCTACTCGCGCAGCGGCGAGGGCCTGCACCGGTTCACCGACCCCGTCGACGGCAACGTCTACATGTACTCCGACCTGGAGACGTTCGACGCGCACCGCGTCTACGCGTGCTTCGACCAGCCAGACCTGAAGGCCACCTACGAGCTCAGCGTGATCGCCCCGGCGGGCTGGCTGGTCGTGTCCAACATGGCGGCCGACGTCGAGGGCGGCCTCCCGGCCGACGGGGGCGCTCGGCGGTGGCACTTCCGGCCGACGCCGGTGATGTCGACGTACATCACGCACGTGTCGGCCGGCCCGTACCACGTGGTCAGGGACGAGCACGACGGGATACCGCTCGGCCTGCTGTGCCGCCAGTCGCTGGCGCAGTACCTGGACCCGGACGAGCTGTTCGAGGTGACGAGGCAGGGCTTCGACTTCTTCCACGCCGCCTTCGGCATCAAGTACCCGTTCGGCAAGTACGACCAGCTATTCGTGCCCGAGTTCAAGGAAGGCGCGATGGAGAACGCCGGCGCGGTCACGTTCCTCGAGGACTACGTGTTCCGGTCGCGGGTCACCGACTTCTCCCGCGAAGTCCGCGGCGAGACCATCCTGCACGAGATGGCGCACATGTGGTTCGGCGACCTGGTGACGATGCGCTGGTGGGACGACCTGTGGCTGAACGAGTCGTTCGCCACCTGGGCGGGCACGCTCGCGCAGGCCGAGGCCACCAGGTGGAAGGCGGCGTGGACCACGTTCGCCCAGGGGTACAAGGCGTGGGCGTACCGGCAGGACCAGTTGCCCTCCACCCACCCGATCGCCGCCGACATCCCCGACATCCACGCGGTGGAGCTGAACTTCGACGGCATCACGTACGCCAAGGGCGCGGCCGTGCTCAAGCAACTCGTCGCCTACGTCGGGCGGGACAACTTCCTGGCTGGAGTGCGGCGTTACTTCGGCGAGCATTCGTGGGGGAACGCCACCCTCGCGGACCTGCTGTCCGCGCTCGAGGCCACCTCGGGACGGGACCTGACCGCGTGGTCACGGGAGTGGCTGGAGACGGCGGGCGTGAACACGCTGCGCCCGTCGTACGCCTTGGACGATGCGGACCGGTTCGCCTCGTTCGAGGTTGTCCAGGAGGCGGCCGAGTCGCACCCGGTGCTGCGCTCGCACCGCATCGCGATCGGGCTGTACGACCTGACGGGTGACGGCCTGGTTCGCACGGCCAGGGTGGAGACGGACGTGACGGGCGCTCGCACCACTGTGCCCGCGCTGGCCGGGCTGGCCAGGCCCGACCTGGTGCTGATCAACGACGAGGACCTGACCTACGCCAAGATCCGGCTCGACGAGCACTCGCTGCGGACCCTGGTCGCCTCGATCGGCTCGTTCACCTCGTCGCTGGCGGCCGCGGTGTGCTGGGCGGCCGCGTGGGACATGTGCCGGGACGGCGAAATGGCCGCGAGGGACTACGTGCGGCTCGTGCTCGGCGGCGTCTCTTCCGTGCCGGACATCAGCGTCGTGCAGACGCTGCTCCGGCAGGCCGCGCAGGCGGTGCGGCGGTTCGCCGACCCGTCCTGGCGCGCCGCCGGGCTCGAGCTCATGGCGTCGTCGCTGCGCTCGCTGCTGCTGGCGGCTCCGGCTGGGTCTGACCATCAGCTCGCCTACGCCCGGTCTTTCGCCGGGGTGGCGAGCTCGCCCGCCGACCTCGAGCTGCTGTCCGGGCTGCTGTCCTCCGCTACCCGGGTGGACGGCCTGACCGTGGACACCGACCTGCGCTGGGCGCTGCTGCGGCGCCTGGTCAGCCGGGGTGTCTATGGCGAGGCGGAGATCGACGCGGAACTCGCTCGCGACGCGACCGACGCCGGAGAGCGCCAGGCCGCCACCTGCCGGGCCGCCATACCGTCGGTGGCGGGAAAGCGGGAGACCTGGGAGACGCTCGTCGGCGGGAAGCTGACGATCGCGATGTTCCGCGCCACGCTGGTCGGCTTCATTGACCTGGACCAGCCAGAGCTCGTCGAGCCATACCGCCGGGAATTCTTCGGCGTCGTCGGCGAGGTGTGGCGGGACTGGAGCTCGGCGATGGCGCAGGACTTCGTGTCCGGCGGCTACCAGCTGTGCGCGGTGGACGGCGCGACGGTCGAGGCGACGGACGCGTACCTGGCGGCCGAGGAGCATCCGGCCGCGCTGCGCCGGCTGCTCGTCGAGGGGCGCGATGAAGTGCTCCGGTCACTGCGCTGCCAGGAACGCGACCGCGCGGCGTCGTGAGCCTGTTATCGGGTGCTTGCGGCTTGGGCGGGCTGGCCGGGTCTCGGCGCGGCTCGCCCCTGGCCGGCCTCGGCCCGGCGTGCCTCGGCCCGGCGTGCCTGGCCACAGGCCTACGCCTGGTGTCTGAGTGATTGCTGCGGCGGGTGCGGTCCGGCGCTGGCGGTCGGCGGCCGGTGCCGTCTCGCTATGTGGGACACGTCGCCGACTTAGGGCTTGCGGGTTATTAACACGCTGATTCTGCTTCCTCCGCCGGCCCGGCTCCGGGACTGGCGAGGGCCCCTTGGCCCCGCCGGCACTGCCCAGCCGCATCACGCGGCCCCGCAGTCGCGCTGCCACCGCGCGTGCCGCGGCCGCCGGCGCCGGCGAGCCACTGCCGAAGATACGGGATAGTTCAGGTAGCGATAGCTACACTTTCTATCCCACGTCCCTTTTTCGCGGTTCCGGATGGCCCTGCCTGTCCCCAGCGCCCCTGCCCAGGCCCGGACGGAGCCAGCACAACGGAACCCGGCCCG
>Ga0335073_10005594_pt1 | contig 17636 bp, 15 predicted proteins | sample Lox_Sample_22_FD_207093 | JGI IMG/M metagenome (GOLD analysis project Ga0335073, IMG submission 207093) | Soil microbial communities from Loxahatchee National Wildlife Refuge, Florida, United States - Lox_Sample_2.2 | ecosystem: Environmental > Terrestrial > Soil > Wetlands | place: USA...
GGCCGCCCTCGCTGTGCCCGTTGACGATCGACAGCTCGGTGCCGGCCCGGAGCGCCTGCCGCATGCCCATGTGATCCATGGCGCGGTGGATCGTGCGCTTGTTGACCTGCAGGACATCCGAGGGAATGTTGGCGATCCGCTGGGCGATGCGCAGTGTCTCCGCTTCGAGACGCCCGGCCGGGAACGCCCGGTTGGCGAAACCCCAGTCCGCGGCCTCGATGCCGGTCATCGAGTCCCCGGTGAGCATGAGCTCCATGCCCCGGCGCATGCCCACCAGCCAGGCGTGGTATTGCATGTCCGGCGTTCCGAAGCGCACCGCCGGGTAGCCGATCCGGGCGTCCTCGGCCACGTACACCAGATCGCAGCCGGTGGCGAGCTCCGAGCCGCCCGCCAGGCAGTGTCCGTGCACCTGAGCGATGACCGGCTTGCTCAGGTCCCACATGCTGGTCCACAGATCGACGACGCTGCGCTGGAACCCGCCGGCGCCGGTGTACGGGTAGTCGGCGGACGGCGTCGCCGGAGCCGTGACGTTCTGGGCCAGGTCATATCCGCCGCAGAAGCTCGGGCCGTTCGCCGCGATGATCGTCACGCGCACGGCCGGGTCGATCTCACCCTCGCGCACTGCCGCGACGATCTCGTGCCGGAGGACGGAGTTCAGCGCGTTCCGCTTCTGCGGGCGGTTCAGGGTCACCCGGCGGACGTACGGGGCCGGGTTGTCGATGAGCACGACCGTGTATTCCATGCGGCCTCCTGCTTGCCAGCCCAGACCCCGGTGCTTCTGGCCGGTCTGTGCTGGGATCAACTTAGAATCAGGATCTAATCTGTGTCAATACTTCCCTGCGCGTCAGGCCTGCTCCGAGTCCTCCGGCGCAAGCGGCCCAGTTACCGGCTGGAGTCGGCAAACGGGCTGTGGGCTAGGGCTTTGTGCTGGTCGTGTGCTTACGCCGCGCGCCCATCAGCCTTCACCGAGACGAAGACTTTGCTTGCTCCAGAAAAGAACCGTGTTCTAATGTTTGGGCGAGCAGACGGCGAGTGACGAGGATGGTCCCCATGACGACTACGGCCGTTTCCTTCGATCACCTCGCCGTCGGCGTGCGGAGCTGGCCGGAGGGATTCCAGCGCTTCGCCCGGGAACTTGGCGGTGAGTGGAGCCATGGCGGCGACGCCGGCGAGTTCGCACCCTGCCAGCTGACCTACCCGAGCGGGATCAAGATCGAGTTGATCGCGCCCGGGCACGCTCCCGGCGGGTTTATGCACCGGTTCATGGCCCGCAGCGGACCCGGCCCGCATCACCTGACGTTCAAAGTTGCCTCGCTGCCTGCCACCGTCGACGCACTCTCGGGCCTCGGCATCGAGGTGCTCGGCGGGCGCACCGGGCTCCCGTTCTGGCGCGAGGTGTTCCTGCACCCCAGGCAGTGCGGGATCGGGACCCTGCTTCAGGTGGCCCAGGTGGACGAGAGCGCGATGCCCGGCCCGGGCACGCCGCCGCCGGCTGGCTTCCCGGCCGACCGGGAGCTGGCCCGCTGTGTTGCCTGGGTGGGGCTGACCGCCGAGTCGGTGGAGCGCGCTTGCGCCCTGTTCGTCGGCGTTCTGGAAGGCGACGTCATCGAGGAGGGTAGCGGCTGGGTGCGGATCTCCTGGGGTCCCGGTCACGACCTGCTCATCCGGGGCAGCACGGCGCGGCCGGCCACGGCCGTTCCCGGCCATGCCGCGCTGTGGCCCGGCCCGGGGCTGGGCGTGGCGCATGTGGTCTTCGGCCCGGCCGACATGACGGTCAAGGAGCTGGAGTCGGGCGACGCGGACGCCCGGCCGATGCCCTTCGACCCGGCCACGACCGTGCCCGTCTGGCTCGCCGCGCGCCCCGCGTAGGTCCGGGTGGGCTCGAGCCGGATCGCGGGCCGCGCGGCCGTCGTGCTGGCCATCGTGTGCAGCGCTCAGCTGATCCTGGCCGTCGACATCACGATCATTCTGGTGGCCAACGTCGCCATCAAGCGCGCGCTGGGCTTCGTCCAACGCCAGCGAGCACGTCCGCGGCACAGTCGCCGGTGTCTACAACATGTCCCAGCAGGTCGGAACCGCTCTCGTCCTGACCGCCTTCACCATCGTCGCGGTTGCGTTCGCCCGCGGCGCAGACCCGGTCGCGGCCCGCCTGCACGGCCTGCAGGTGGCCATCCTGGCCGTCGCGGCGCTCGCTCTGGCCGCGGCCACGTTCGCGGCGGTCACGGTGCGCCGAACCACGGGGCCCGCGGCCAGGCGGCGGGGCGCCGGGCCGTCAGCTCCGCGGAAGCCCGAGTACCCGCTCGCCGATGACGTTGAGCTGGATCTCTAGCGTGCCGCCGCCGAGGAGGGACGGCGGAACCGACAGGTACTCGAGGCTGGCCTGGCCACCGTCGCCATCCAGCGCCGCCGCGTTCGCGCCGTGCCATTCCATGACCGTGCGGCGCAGGTTGGTCAGGTTCCACGCGGCCGCGACCTTCAGGACGCTGGCCTCGGCACCCGGCTGCAGCCCCGAGATCTGCCGCAGCAGCGACCGCTGGCCGAGGGCCGTGAACGCATTGACGTCGGCCGTCAGCACCCCGACCTGCTGCAGCACACCAGGTGGCGGCGCCTTGCCGTCAAACAGCCCCAGATAGTCGGCCGGAAGATCGCGGCGACGGCCCATGCCGACGGCGATGTTGACCCGCTCGTTCCCCAGCGTCGTCCGGGCCAGTCGCCAGCCATCGCCCGGCTGGCCAACCAGGCGGGAATCGGGCACGAACACGTCGTTGAAGAAAACCTCGTTGAACAGGTAGCCGCCATTGGCCTCGCGCAGCGGCCGCACCTCCAGCCCGGGACTGCGCATGTCGACGAGGAGGTAGCTGAGCCCCTTGTGCTTGGGTGCCTCGGGATCGGTACGGGCCAGGCAGATGCCCCAGTCGGATTCCTGGGCCCCCGAGGTCCACACCTTCTGGCCGTTAAGCCGCCACCCGCCGTCCACCTTGGTGGCCCGGGTACGCAGCGAGGCGAGGTCCGAACCCGCGCCCGGCTCGCTGAACAGCTGGCACCAGACGATCTCGCCGCGAAGAGTCGGCCGGACGAATGTTTCGCGCTGCTCGTCGGTGCCGTGCGCGAGGACCGTCGGCAGCGCCCACTCGCCGATCTGGGTGGACGGCTGCACCAGGCCAGCCCGCTCGAACTCCTGCGAGATCACCACCTGGGCGACCGGGCCCGCGGCGATCCCGTAGGGCCGCGGGTAGTGCGGCGATACCAGCCCCTGCTCGGCCAGGAACGTGCGCTGGTCGTCCGGTGGCCTGGCCGCGGCGCCGGCTAGCTGCTGCGCGACCCAGCCGCGCAGGCCGTCCGGCTCGTCGTCCAGCTGCAGATCGTGGTGACGCTCGATCTTGCAGGCCAGCCGTCCCAGCTCCGACTCCCAGCTTGCGCGCGGGCCCAGCAGGTTCTGCAGGCTTATCGCCCGGCGCCAGTACAGGTGCATGTCGTGCTCCCACGTGTAGCCGATGCCGCCGAACAGGGCCACCGTCTCCAGGCCGATATCGACCGCCCCGGGCAGGCACACCACCGCCGCTGACGCCGCGGCCAGCGCGAACTGGTCCGGGTCCTGGTCATATGCCACCGCCGCGTCCCAGGCGGCGGCGGCGATCAGCTCACTGTGCACAAACAGGCGGGCGCACTTGTGCTTGATCGCCTGGAACGCGCCGATGGTCCGGCCGAACTGCTCGCGCACCTTCGTATAGGCGAGGCCGTTGACCTGGCACCAGCGCGCCGCACCCGCCGACTCCGCGCCGAACAGGGCGGCAGCGGTCGAGCGCAGCCGCCCGGAGTCGAGCTCCAGCACGTGATCGGCCGGCAGGTGAAACGCGGTGAGCCCGACGCGGCCGATGTCGCGGGTGAGATCCACGCTCTGCAGCCTGGTGACCGCCAGTTCGGCGCGGCGATCCTCGTCGACGGCGAACCACACGGTGCTCCCGTCATCGCCGCTGCCGCCCACGCGGGCACCCAGCACGTACGTCTGGGCGCTGAGTGCCCCCAGGACCGGCGCCGTGATGCCAGTTATCTCCCATCCGTCGCCGGATCTCGTGGCGGTCAGCCCGCGCGGGTCGGTGGCGCAGGCCCCGGTCGCCCCGGCCACGAAGCCGGGCAGCAGCTTCTCCTGCAGCGCCCGTGTCCCGTGCCGGCTGATAATCAAGCTCGCGAGCACGGTGGGCAGCAGCGGGCCAGGCATCAAGCCGAACGTGGTCTCCTCGAGCACCAGCGCGAGCTCGACGAGCCCCGCACCGTCCCCGCCGAACTCAGCCGGAAGGTGCAGCCCCAGCAGGTTCTGCTCGGCCAGCGCGCGCCAGGATGCGGGCCAGATTCCCGCGGCCAGATCGTCGAACTCGGCCCGGGTCGACGCCGGCTGAGCATGGCGCGCGGTGAACGCAGCGACCGATTCGGCCAGCGCCTTCTGGTCCTCGCTTAGCGCAATCGACATTGCCTCTCCTCGTTTCCGCTGCTCGCCGGGGCTCGCTACTGGCCCAGCTTGAGTACCCGGCGGGCGTTCTCGTGCAGGAACTTCGGCCATACCTGATCACGGAACGGGACGTGCGGCATGTCGGTGAAGATGCGCTCGAGGCTGAGCCCCATCGGGAAGTACCCGCCGTAGATGATCTTGTCGGCACCGCGGGTGTTGGCGTAGTTGATGATCTCCTGCGGATAGTGCTTGGGCGCGAACGCCGAGGTGGAGTAGTACAGGTTCGGCCACTTCAGCATCAGCTTCCAGGCCAGCTTCTCCCACGGCTCGCACCCGTGGCGGGTGATGAACACCAGCTCGGGGAAGTCGTACATGACCACGTCAATGCGCGCGACCTCCTGCGGAGCGAACTTCAGCCGCGGTCCGGGGACGCCCGCCGTGCAGAAGATCGGGATGTCCAGGTCCACGCAGGTCTGGTAGATCGGGTACATCTTCGGGTCGTCGATAGCGACCTGCGGGAACGTGCCCGCCGGGAACACCCCGGTCGCCTTGATGCCGAACTCCTCGTACTCCCGGCGCAGCGCGCGGACGCTGCCGGTGACATCGTTCGGGTCGGCGATGTTGCCCGACGGCACGAAGCGGTCCGGGTGCTGCTTCAGGGCCAGGCGAGAGGTCGGGTCGGAGACGCCGATCAGGCCGAGCTCGATGCCGTACTTATCCATCTCGTGCAGCGTGACCGAGATCGGCTCGTCCGTCGGCAGGTCCTTCGGCACCTGCTTGAACATGTACTCGGCCGGGAACTGCATCTCCTCCTTGGAGTTACGGTCCTTGGTCTGCTTGCGGATGAAGTCGTACTGGTCAAACCCCTCGTGCGGAAAACCGATCATCGTGTCGACGATCGGCAGGCCTGACGGCATTGCCATCTCAAAACACCCCTACGGCCGTGATGACGGGACGCTCTCACTCTGGAGCAGAACGTAAATCTAGTCAATACGCGTACCACATCGTTCTCAGTTCAGGCCGCGTGGGCTGCAGATATGCTTCTGACCACGGCTTTGCCCTGGCCGCACGCGATGTTGATACGTTGCATAGAACTGAAACCGTGTTCTACTATCCTGGCATGACAGAGCTGCCGTTCAAGTTCTTCGACTGCGACAACCACTTCTACGAGGCCACCGACGCCTACACGCGCCACCTCGATCCGGCTCTCAGCAGGCGCGCGATGCAGTGGGCGCAGATCGACGGCAAGACCAGGCTGCTGGTGGGCGGGAAGATCAACCGGTTCATTCCCAACCCGACCTTCGATCCGGTGGCCAAGCCCGGTGCCATGGACGAGTACTTCCGCGGGCGCAACCCCAAGTCGGCAGGCACGATTGAACTGTTCGGCGAGCTCGAGCCCATCCGGCCGGAGTATCGCGACCGCGACGCCCGCCTGGCCCTGATGGACGCGCAGGGCATGCAGGGCGCGATCCTGCTCCCGACCCTCGGCGTGGGCATGGAGCAGGCTCTCATCGACGACCGGCCCGCGCTCGTCGCCGCGGTGCACGCCTACAACCAGTGGATGGACGAGGACTGGGGCTTCGCTTACCACGAGCGCATCTTCGCCGCGCCCTACATCACCCTCGTCGACGCCGACGCCGCGATCAGGGAGCTTGAGTGGGCACTTGAACGGGACGCCCGGTTCACGGTCATGGTCGGCGGCCCGGTCATGACCGCCGCCGGCGGGCGCTCCCCCGCCGACCCGATGTTCGACCCGTTCTGGGCGCGGGTCAGCGAAGCAGGCATCACCACCCTGTACCACAGCGGCGACACCCGCTACTCGGCTTACCTCACCGACTGGGGCGAGAACTCGCACACCGAGGCATTCCGTGCGACCGCGTTCCGCAGCCTGAGCTCGGCCAACGCGATCCAGGACACCATCGCCAGCATGCTCGCGCACGGGCTGTTCCACCGCTTCCCGCGGCTGCGCGTCGGCCAGATCGAGAGCGGCTCAGACTGGGTGTTCCACCTGTTCGAGAAGCTCACCAAGTCCTACGGGCAGACGCCGCACCTGTATCCCGAGGACCCGCGCGAGACCTTCAAGCGCCATGTCTGGGTGTCCCCCTTCTACGAGGACAGGCTCGGCGCGCTCAAGGACCTGATCGCTGTCGACCGCATCCTCATGGGCTCGGACTACCCGCACGTCGAAGGACTGGCCGACCCGGCCTCCTACATCAAGGACCTCAGGAACTTCGACTACACCGCCGAAGAGTGCGAGAAGGTCATGCGCCACAACGGCATCGGCCTGTCGCAGCGGCTGCCTGCTTGAGTGATGCCTGAGTGATGAACGGCGTCGCGCTGGGCCCGCTGGTCATTCGTCTCGGGCTACTGGAGCCCAGCGCGGACGGACGTGATGCGCTGAGTGTTGAACCCGAGCCAGTGCATCCGGCCCAGGTACCGTGCGTGCTCGACCTTGAGGCAGCGGTCCATGACCACGGTCACGCCGCCATCCTCGGCGATCCGCGCGCCTTCCTCATTGATCACCCCGAACTGGCACCAGAGAAAGCTGGCGTGGATCGCCACGGCCTCCCGCGCGATTCCCGGCAGTGCGTCCGGCGCCCGGAAGACATCCACCACGTCCACGGGCACCGGCACGTCCAGCAGACTTGGGTAGCACTTCTCGCCGAGGATCTCGGTCTCGCGGGGATTCACGGGGATCACCTGGTAGCCGTGCCGCTTGAGGTAATAGCCGACGAAGTGGCTGGCCCGCAGCTTGTTGCTGGACAGGCCCACGATCGCGATCGTCCTGGCGGTATGGAGCACACGCTGGATCGTCAGCGGGTCCTGGTAGCGCGCGAGATCGGTCATGCCGTCGCCGCCTCGGTGCTCGTGCCCGTCGTCGCGGCGACCTTCGCGAAGCCCTGCTCCAGGTCCCAGATCAGATCCTGGACCGACTCGGTGCCGACCGACAGCCGCACCGTGCCCGGCCCGACCCCAGCCGCCCGGAGCTCGTCGTCGCTGAGCTGCCGGTGCGTCGTGCTGGCCGGGTGGATGATCAGGCTCTTCGCGTCGCCGACGTTGGCCAGGTGGGACCAGAGCGTCAGGCCGCGGATGAAGTCCTGCCCGCCGGCCCGGCCGCCCGCGCAGTCGAACGAGAACACGGCGCCCGCACCGCGCGGCAGATATTTCTCCACCAGCGGCCGGTACTTGCTGGACGGCAGGCCGGGGTAGGTCACGTTCGATGCCAGCTCGTGTGCCTCGAGGAAGGCCGCGACCGCCAGCGCGTTCTCGACGTGGCGCTCCATCCGCAGCGACAACGTCTCCAGCCCCTGCAGGAACAGGAACGCGTTCATCGGCGCCAGCGCCCCGCCGAGATCGCGCAGGGTCTCGGCCCGCAGCTTCATCAGGTAGCCGTAGGTCCCGAACGTCTCGTGGAACTGCAGGCCGTGGTAGGCCGGGGACGGGTCGGCGACCACCGGAAACCGCCCATTGGACCAGTTGAACGTGCCAGCCTCGACCACAACGCCGCCGATGCTCGTGCCGTGGCCGCCGATGAACTTGGTCGCCGAGTGGATCACGATGTCGGCCCCCCATTCGATCGGGCGGCACAGGTACGGCGTCGCGAACGTGTTGTCCACGATCAGCGGAAGCTCGCTGGAGTGCGCGATGCTGGCCACGGTCTCGATATCCAGCACGTTCCCGGCCGGATTCCCGATCGTCTCGGCGAAGAACGCCTTCGTGCTCGGCCGGATCGCGTCCCGCCAGGCGTCTGGATCATCGGGATGGACCCAGGTCAGCTCCACGTTCATCTTGCGCAGCACGTGCTTGAACTGGTTCACCGTCCCGCCGTAGAGCGCCGAGGACGAGACAACATGATCGCCCGGCTGCAGCAGCGTGAACAGCGCGGCGGCCTGCGCCGCGAGCCCGCTGGCGAACGCCACGCCGCCGCTGCCGCCCTCAAGGTTGGCCACCCGCTCCTCGAACACCGCGACGGTCGGGTTCATGATGCGCGAGTAGGTGTTCCCGTATTCCTGCAGGTTGAAGTAGGCCGCCGCCGATTCCGGGTCCTCGAACACGTAGCTGGTCGTCTGGAAGACCGGGACGGCACGCGCTCCCGTGTTCGGGTCGGGCCGTTGCCCAGCGTGCAGTTGCCGGGTCTCGAACCCGAACGCCCGGGCCTCCTCGGCCCTTGAGCCGTTGTTAGTCACGATGATTCCTTCCTCCCGCCCATCCCGGCCCCGCCGCCCGCCGGGGCCGCTGACGTCACTGGCCGGCCTGCGCCCGCGGCCAGGCTGTGCTTGCCCAGGAACTGGCGGATGATGGGCGTCTGCCGCGCCTCCTCCAGCAGGAAACAGTCGTGGCCGTAGGGCGCCTCGATCACATGGAATTCGGTCCGCTTCCCGAGAGCGCGAAGCGCCTCATCGATCTCCGCCGACGCCGACGGCGGGTACAGCCAGTCGGAACTGAACGCGATCATCAGCGTCCGCGCTGAAACTCCTTCGAGCGCCCGGGCCAGCGATCCGCCGCCGTGCTGCCGCGCGAGATCAAAATACGTCAGCGCGCGCGACGTGTAGAGATAGGTGTTGGCGTCGAAGCGCTTGACGAACGAGTCAGCCTGGTGCCGCAGGTAGCTCTCGACACCGAACTCCGGCTCGGTGATCGTGTAGCGGATGTCGTCGCCGAACTGCAGCCGCCGGCCGAACTTGTCGGTCAGCGCCTGTCCGGACAGGTACGTGACGTGGCCGACCATCCGCGCCACGCCCATGCCCGCGTCGGGGGTAAGGCCGGTGCCGTAATAGCGGCCACCCTGCCAGGCCGGGTCGCGCATGATCGCCTCACGCGCGATCGCGTTCCAGGCCACGCCCTGCGGCTGGAGGGCGTGGGTGCTGGCGATGGCCACCACGGCATCCACCTGGCCGGGAAACAGGATCGCCCACTCGAACGCCTGCATCCCGCCGAGCGAGCCCCCGGCCACCGCGGCCAGCCGTTCGATCCCGAGTACGTCCAGGAACGCGCGCTCGGTCCGCACCATGTCCGCGACAGTGATCACGGGGAAGTCCGGCCCGTATGGCTGGCCCGTCGCCGGGTCGGCGGTTGATGGGCCCGTCGTCCCGCGGCAGCCGCCGAGCAGGTTGGTGGAGACGACGAAGAACCGGTCGGTGTCGAACGCCTTGCCCGGGCCGATCATCCCGTCCCACCAGCCGAGCCCCTTGCCGGCCGTGCCGTCGCGGTCTTCGGCCGCGAACCCGTCGCGGGTGCTCTCATCGGGTGGCGTCTTCGCGAACCCTGCGGCGTGGGCGTCGCCGCTGAGCGCGTGACACACCAGGATGACGTTGTCGCGCTGCGGTGCGAGGACACCGTAGGTTTCATAGGCGATGCGGATCGGGTGCAGGTCGCGCCCGCAGTCGAGCCGTACCGGCTGGGGCAGGTCGAGGTACTGCGTCTCCACGGTGCCGACCGAGCCGGCCGCGAGCTTCGAGGCTGGCTCTGCCATGGGGGCTATCGTAGCTTGCCCTGGTCAAGGTATTGTCAAGCATCTTGGTGGGGATTTCCGGAAAATAAGCGAAGGGACGACGAGCGTCATGACCACGGTCACCAACGGCGTTAACGTTCAGGCACTCCTCGACGCGCGCGAGGCACTCAAGGGTGCGCCCGAGGCAGCCCAGTTCACCTGGCGCGCGTCCGCCAAATGGCAGAGCGGCGTGCACAGCCAGATCAAGGTCCAGAGCTACTTCGGCCTCGGGCAGGAGCAGAACCACAAGGAAGAGTGGACTTTCGAGGCCGACCACCCCGAGGTCTTCGCGGCGGAGGACAACGGCATCACGCCGATCGAGTACCTCCTCGTGGGCCTGGCCAGCTGCCTGACTGGCGGTATAGCGTCCGTCGCGGAGAACCGCGGCATCCAGCTGCGCTCGGTCGAGTCCACGGTCGAGGGCGGCCACGACATCCGCGGAATCCTCGGCGCCGACAGCGACGTCCGCAACGGCTACAACGACATCAAGGTGACCTTCAACATCGACGCGGACGCGTCGCGCGAGGAGATCGAAGCACTGGTGGCGCAGTCGCAGAAGCGGTCGGCCGTGTTCGACGCCCTGACGAACCCGACGAACGTCACCGTCGAGGTCGCCTGAGCGGCCGCGCGACGGCTTGCCCGGCCCGCGCTCCCGAAAGCACTGAGGTCCAGCCATCGAACGCTTTACCACGGTCGTCATAGGCGCAGGGCACGCGGGCCTCGCGGCCAGTTACTTCCTCGGCGACCAGTCCATCGATCACGTCGTGCTCGAGCGCGGCGAGGTGGCGAACTCCTGGCGCCGTGAACGCTGGGATTCGCTGCGGCTGCTCACGCCCAACTGGCAGAGCCGCCTGCCCGGCCTTCGTTATGACGGTCTGGAACCAGACGGCTACATGACCATGAGCGAAGTGACCGAGTTCATCGAGCGCTTCGCCAAGGTCTCGGGGGCTCCGGTGCGGACCGGGGTGAACGTCACGTCCGTGCGCCAGTCCGGTGACAGATACCACCTGACGACGAGCCGCGGCGAGATTGCCGCGCGGACCGTGGTCATCGCGAGCGGTGCCTGTAATCAGCCCGCGGTGCCCGCGCTGCGCGACGCGGTGCCGCCGGCCGTCGAGCAGCTGACGCCGTTCGGCTACCGCCACCCCGCCCAGCTCCCCGACGGCGGGGTGCTGGTCGTCGGGGCCTCGGCGACCGGCGTGCAGCTGGCCGCCGAGCTGAGACAGTCGGGCCGGCCGGTCACCCTCTCGGTAGGCGAGCACGTGCGGCTGCCGCGCACCTACCGCGGGCGCGACGTGCTGTGGTGGATGGCCGAGGCGGGCGTGTGGGACCAGCGGTACGACGAACTCGAGGACCTCACGCGGGCCCGCCGGCTGCCCTCACCGCAGCTCGTCGGGACCCCCGAGCGGGCAACGCTCAACCTGAACGTGCTCACCTCGATGGGTGTCGAGCTGGTGGGGCGCTGGGCGGCGATTCGGGACGGCCGCGCGCTGTTCTCCGGTGGCCTGCGCAACATGTTCTCGCTCGCGGATCTCAAAATGGTGCGCCTGCTGGACACGTTCGACGAGTGGGCCCTCCAGGCCGGGCGTGACGCCGAGGTCGGTCCGCCCGAGCGCTTCGAGCGGACACGCGTGCCCGACTCCACCCGGCTGCAGCTCGACCTGGGCAGCGGCGAGATCCGCGCGGTCGTGTGGGCCACGGGTTTCCGGCCCGACTACCGGTGGCTCGACGTGCCCGTGGTCGACGCGAAGGGCCAGTTGCGGCACGACGGGGGTGCGGTCGACAGCGCGGGACTGTACGCGCTCGGGCTGCCGGTGCTGCGGCGGCGCAAGTCCACGTTCATCTGCGGCATCGAAGACGACGCGCGTGAGGTCATCGATCACCTCACGCGGTACCTGGCCACCCGCCGCGGGCATCACTAGCCGGCCAGGAACGCCAGGTCGGTGCCGATTGCTCCGGCCAGCCGGGCGATTGTCTCGCGCGTGGCCTTGTCACTGACGCGATCGGGAAGCCAGGCGCAGGCGATGCAGGCGGCTCTCACGTCGGCGGTGGCGCACACGGCGGCCAGGCAATCCCCGATCTGGGTGACGGAGGGCCCGGGGCCGGAGGGGAAGCGCAGGCCGGGCAGTTGCCCGCTGTCGATGACATCCACGTCGAGATGCAGGTAGACCGGCGTGCGGCCGAGCCCGTCGAGGGCGGAGGTGATCGCGGCCGGGTCGGCGGGCACGCGGCGGACCTGGCTGCCGGTCAGGGCGTCTCGCTCGGCCGGGTCAAGGTCCCTGGCGTCGGCCAGCACCACGTCGGTGTCGGCCACCGGCCGCAGCCCGAGCGGATCGCAGAACAGCTCGGGTGCCCGGCCGGTCAGCATGGCCAGCGGCATGCCGGCCAGGTAGCCGCTGATCGTTATGGCCGGGGTGTTGAAATCGCCGTGCGCGTCCAGCCACACCACGGCCACGTCGCGGTGGCGGCGCTGCAGCCCCGCCACCGCTCCCAGGGCGGCGGCGCAGTCCCCGGATAGCAGCAGCGGCCGGGCGGCCCGCTCCACCGCATCCGCGACCGCCTGATGCAGCAGCGTCATCCGGCCCGGCGTGGGGCCGGCCGGAAGGGCCGGGCTGATCGTCTCGGTCACGTTGGCTGGGATCGGGAAGGCCGGGATGTACTCGTCGAGGTGCCAGGGGGTCACGATGAGATCCCAGCCGCCGCCGTTGCCGTGGTCAGCCACGAGTTGCCTCTCTTTCTTTCCGGTGGGCCAGCAGGCCGAGCAGCCGCTGCAGCTCGGCCACGCCGGCCTGCAGGTGCGCGGCGAGCTCCGCCTGGGCTTGGGCCCGGCTCCCGCGCAGCGCGTCCAGTAGCTGGCGGTGGTCGTCCGCGGTGCGGCCGAGTTCGCGGCGGGAGCGCTCGGCCAGCGCCAGGGCCAGGCGCTGTTCTTGCTGGAGCTGTCCGTAAAAGCGGCACAGCCGGGGACTGCCGGTGGCCGCGACCAGGGTGGCGTGGAAGAGCCGGTCGCCGTCGAGCACGGCGGTGACGTCACCCCGGCCGAAGGCCCGTTCTATCCGCTCAACCAGGTCGGCCAGGTTCCCGTAGACCGCCGGGTCCCGGTGCCCGGTGAGAGCGTCCACCGCGGCCAGTTCCACCGCCGCGCGGGCGGCGTAGATGTCCGCGGCATCCGGCCCGGTGATGTCCGCGACGACGATGCCGCGGTTCATCTGGTAGCGGACCAGGCCCTCGCTGGCCAGGATCCGTGCGGCCTCGCGGAGGGTACTGCGGGAGACGCCGAGTTCGGCGGCGACGGCGGCTTCGCGCAGCGGCATGCCGGGCGGCAGCCGGCCGGACAAGATGGCCTGCCGGACGGCTTCGGCAGCCTGCTCGGTCGTGCTCTGCCGCTGAATGCTCGCACCCAGGCCGGTGATCGGGCTCGCCACGATCACCAGATTGGCATATTGTCCGGCAATCCGGCAAGGCGGACCCTGGCGGCTAGAGCTGCTGGCCGCCGATGTCGGCCTGGTCGTAGGCAACTAGCCAGGTCAGCGCCTCATGGAGGGCGTCGAGCGAGCTGAACCGCGGGGCATAGCCGAGCACGTCCTTGGCCCGGGCAATGCTCGCGGTGATGCTGCGGAAGGTGTGCTCGCGGGTGGCCTCGGCGTGCTCGGGACCGACCCGGCGGCCGAACTCCGCCCAGTCGACGAAGTCGAACACGGGCTCGCGGCCGAACCACCGCGCGACCCCGGTGGCCAGGCCGCGAAGCGTCATCGCCTGCTCCGCCACCACATGGAAGCTGGCCCCGATCGCCGCCGGCCGGTTCAGCGCCCGCTCGAACGCCTGCGCGACGTCGTCGGCGTGTACGTGATGCAGGACGCCGAGCCCGTGATCGGGCAGCGCCAGCGGCTTGCCCATCGCGAGGCTCGTCCACACCGCGGGATCCAGGTTGCCGGCCGGCGTGATGACCGGCCAGCCCGGGCCGCTGATGTGACCGGGGTGGAGCACGACCGCGGGGACGCCGCCCGCCAGCGTCTCGCGGTGCAGCAGCGCCTCGATCTTCGCCTTGCCCGTGCCGTACTCGCCGTAGGCGGTCCGGGGCTCATCTTCGGTGACCGGCACCCGCAGCGCGGGACCGTGCACCCAGATTGTCCCGCAGTGCAACAGCAGCGGACGGGAGGGGCGCAGCGCTTCGACGAGTTGCTGCGCCGAGGCCGCCGTGAAACAGACCAGGTCAATCACCACGTCGGGACGCAGGGCAGCGACCCGGGCGCCGAAGATTCCCTCCGCGTCCTCGGCCTCGCGGTCGACCGTGACCCTGGTGACCGAGTCCCACTCGCGGCTCGGACGGTAAGGGTCGCGGAGGCCGCGGCTCATCGCGACCACCTCGTGACTGCCGCGCACCAGCCGCGGCACCAGGTAAGTGCCGATATGCCCGGTCGCTCCGATGACGATTACGCGGCTCATACTCAGGATCCTTCCGGCACGGCGGCGGTAAGCGGCGCCATCCTCGCATGGAATCCGGGCTGCGCGTGACCCCTGGTCGCTGACCGGGGCACGGCTGCGTCGGTCAGCCGAGCTGGCCCACCTGCCGGATGATGTCCTGTACCGGGCGGCCCGCGGTGATCTCGATGTCGTCGATGACCGCGCCGTCACGGAGCCGGATCAGCTTACCTAGCAGCAATGCAAGAACGGACGTCAGATCGTTACCTAGTGACAAGGTAAGGCACACGCCGCCGCACTAGGCGCCGCCGCCGCCAGCACCACGCCGGAACGGCCGCTGCCAGCGAAGACAGGCCGAACATGACTACCTACTGCGGGGTCGCTAGGCTGGGGATGAGCGGCTACCGGCGGGCGGAGTCCGGATCGCGTCCGCCGGGGCACCGGGGGGGGTGATCCGGAGCTTTGACTGTGACGCGCCAGCATGCCGCAGAACAGCTGGGCGTGCCCATAGGCGCCCAGCTTGGCCAGATCGCCGAGAAGCTGAAGGCACTGGCGCGGGTGCAGGACGCGCTGGGTGAGCTGTACACATCGGTGCTCGGCCGAGAAGTCGGCCTGGAGGCCGTGCTGCGCCAGATCGTCACCACCGCCACCGACGTGGTCCATGCCCGATATGGGGTGCTGGTGGTGCTCAGCGAGGGCGGCGATCAGATTGTCGAGTTCATCCCGGTCGGCCTGACCCGGGAACAGGAGGCCGCCGCGGCCCGGCTGGGACCGCCGAAGGGCCGCGGCTTGCTGGCCCATCTAAGGGCAGATCCGACCCCGCTGCGCATCGCCTCGATCAGCGAGCACCCGATGGCGATCGGCCTGCCGCCCGGGCATCCGAGGATGCAGACCTTGCTCGGGGTGACCATCATGAGCCGCGGCCACGCCTTCGGGAACCTGTATGTCTCGGATCGGCACGACGGCCAGCCGTTCGACGAACACGACGAGAGCATGATCGTCGCGCTGGCAGGCACGGCCGGCCTCGCCATCGACCAGGCACGCCTGTTCGGCGATGTGCGCAGCGAGGCGGAGGAATTCCAGCGCCTGTTGCTGCCGCAGCTTCCGGATCTGCGGCCGATCGAGGCGGCCGCGCTTTACCGGCCAGCGACCGCGGGCCGCATCGGCGGCGACTGGTACGACGCGATACGCCTGCGCGATGACAGCTGTGCCGTGGTAATCGGCGACGTGTGTGGGCACAGCATGCAGGCCGCTGCCGAGATGGCCCAGATCCGCTCGATGCTGCGCACCGTGCTTTACGAGCGGCACGGCTCGCCCAGCGCCGTCCTGACCCGGCTCGATCGCACGCTCCAGGCCACTACTGAGATCCCGATCGCCACCGCCTGCCTTGGCTTCCTGCAGCGGGCCGGTATGGGGTGGCGCCTGCACTGGAGCACCGCGGGCCACCCCGCCCCGCTGCTCCTGGCGCCCGGGAAACCCGGACGGTACCTCGATGCCGAGCCGGGACTGCCACTCGGCGTGGACTGCGGCGTCGCCCGCCCTGACCTCCACGACCGGCTGCCCGGCGGAGCTACCCTCGTCTTCTTCACCGACGGCCTCGTCGAAGACCGCTGTCACCACATCGACGAAGGCCTGGCCGCCCTGGCCCAGATCGCCAGCAGGCAGGCCGACCCATGCCCCGAGCGCCTCTGTCGAGCCCTGGCCGACGGCTGCCCCGGCGACGGTTCGGACGACATCGCCATGATGACCCTGCGGCTTCCCGCCTGACCGGCTTGGTTAGCGGTCCCGCGGCCACCACCATGACCGCTGGCCGCACCCGCCGGCGCCCTCGGCGCTGCCCATCGGTTCGTGCGTAGCGGGTTTCGTCCCGCGCACGCCGGGCTTTTCCCTGTGCCGTTTCTCATCTTCGCTGAGCGGCGTCCGCGCTGGTCATCTCGGCTGGTGCGACATTCGTGCGAAGTTCGTGCGACGTTTCCGCGCTGGCCGCGCCCGGCCGCGGCTGCTTCTATCTGACCCCGTACGAAGCCGACTTCGGTCGCGCTTGCCATACGGGGTCATTCACTACGTTCATCGGAGAGGCTCAATGACACGAGCACGGTTCAGGCTGCCTGCCATCATCACGATCGGGGCGGCTGGCATGGCGGTACCTTTGCTGTTCCTCGCGGCACCAGCCCAAGCGGCGGTGCCCGGGGCACCCGCGGCGCCCGGGGCACCCGCGGCCGGCACGCACCCGGGGGCGACAGCCGGGGCAGCCATCGTCAACTCGACGTACTACGCAGGCTACGAAGCCACGGTCACCGCGGGTTCCACGACCACGTCCACGGCGCGGTTCACGGTTCCCAAGCTCAAGTGCACGTCCGCCACTCGCGCCATTACGGCCGTCACCGGAGTGGCGGTGAATGATTCCGCGTCCTATTCGGACGCGGCCCTGGCCGTCGAATGTTTTGACGGCGCAGCCGTGTACTTCCCGGAACTGACCATCAACGGAACGACGACCGCCTACCAGACGTCACCCGCTTACGCGGGCAACGCCATCGAACTCTCCACCACGGTGTCCACGACCGGCACAACGGTCACCGTCAAGGACGTGACCCGAGGCGTCACGAAGACGAAGAAGGGGGCCGGCGGGAGTTCCAGCTTCGGCTACACCGGCGACAGCGGATCCGCGACCGTCGCCGTGCCCAGCTTCGGGACGATCACCTTCACCAGCTGCAAGATCGACGGGGACACCCTGGCCAGCAAGAAGCCGACCGAGTTCCAGCGCGCGACCAGCAGCGGGGTCCTCCAGATCTCCACCACGGCACTGGCCTCGAGCGGCACCAAGTTCAGCACGCACTTCAAGCACTCCTAGCCGCGTCTTGGCCCACGCGGTGGCCCGGACAGCGCGATCAGCGCCGTCCGGGCCATGCCGCATTCCAGTCCCGGCTCGCCGCCGATGGCATTGCGTTCCCGAGAGCGCAGGCTGCACAGAACCAGCTGACCTGCGCCAGCAGTCAGCGATTCATCACCAGCGGGCCCCGTGCGGCACTCCCGGCCTATGCTGATCAAAGGGGGCCAACCCGAGGGGAAACGGTCATTTCAGACGGCGGGATGCGGGCTATGTCGGATGGTGCCGCCAAAACCGGGGCAGCCAAACGGGGGCGGCTGGCCCAGCGCCGCAAGGCGGTGGGCCTGACCCAGGAACAGCTGGCCGGGCAGCTTGGCGTGGAGCGCACCACAGTGGTGCGCTGGGAACGCGGCGAGACCCAGCCGCTGCCCTGGCTGCGGCCCAGGCTGGCC